>JAESGH010000084.1_pt1 | contig 333875 bp, 327 predicted proteins | sample 9269641 | NCBI WGS metagenome assembly JAESGH01 (sample SAMN14515345, study PRJNA621665) | algae metagenome | isolation source: Phormidium tanganyikae FI6-MK23 and co-occurring heterotrophs from granitic... | place: USA: Fort Irwin, California | collected 1998-05-24
ACGGCTCACATCGATTTTGCGTTCTCCACGCTTGAGTGCTGCAATCGCTTTTTGGCGCAGGTCATCGCTATACGGGGCAGGTATTGAGATTCCTAGTGACTTTCTGTCTCTTAATGATAGTCCTAATGACGCTTCGTAAAGCTATATTATTCCTCTTAATCACGTCGCGAGCTTTCATGGTTTATCACGTTCCATAAAAAAGCCCCCAGGAATTCTGGGGGCTTGCAATTTATCACTCAAAGCAAAATTTGTGGTTATTTGCCCATTACGGCTTTTGCTCGATCGACAACGTTCTCAACGGTGTAGCCGAATTTCTTCATCGCTTCGCCACCCGGAGCCGAAATCCCGAAGCGCTCGATGCTAATCATGTCGCCTTCGTGACCCATGTACTTCTGCCAACCGAAGCTGGAAGCTGCTTCAACGATGAGGCGTTTTTGATCGGCTTTCGGGAAGATCGTGTTCTTGTAAGCTTCGTCTTGCTCCTCGAATAGTTCCCAACAGGGCATCGACACGACGCGAACTTTGTGACCCTCAGCGCGGAGCTTCTCAGCCGCCGTAACGCATAGGCTCACTTCGCTTCCGGTTCCGACCAGGATGATGTCGGGTAGGTCGTCGCTACCGGAGAGAATATACGCACCACGAGCGACTGCATCGATCGAGCTTCCATCCAAGTTCGGTAAGGCTTGACGAGTCATTGCCATCAATGAAGGCTGGTGACGACGCTCTACAGCAATTTTGTATGCTCCAGAAGTTTCGTTACCATCTGCGGGGCGGAAGACTAGGAGATTCGGAATCGCGCGTAACGATGCGATCGTTTCAACGGGTTGGTGAGTTGGTCCGTCTTCGCCCAAAGCAACCGAATCGTGAGTCATGACGTAGATTACGCCCGCTTCCGAGAGTGCTGAAAGGCGAATCGCTGCCCGCATATAGTCAGCAAACACCAAGAAGGTCGCACAGTAAGGAATCAGACCAGAACCATGCAGGGCAATCCCGTTACAAATTGCGCCCATGCCGTGTTCGCGAACTCCGAAGCGGAGGTTGCGGTTTTGATACGAGCCTTTTTGGAAGTCGCCGAAACCCTTGAGTAGCGTCAGGTTTGAGTGGGTTAAGTCAGCAGAACCGCCGATCAGTTCGGGAACGACTTGTGCGATCGCGTTCAGTGTCTTCTCAGAAGTTTGACGAGTTGCCAAGCCTTTGTCTTCTGGCGTGTAAGTCGGTAAGGACTTTTCCCAACCGTCAGGAAGTTTGCCGCTCAACTGCCGCTCGAATAAAGCAGCCTCTTCGCCATACTTCGATTTGTATTCAGCGAAAGTTGCGTTCCATTCTTCTTCGAGTTTGGCTCCACGCTCGATCGCTTTACGCCAGTGGTTTAAAGCATCTTCAGGAACGACGAACGGTTCGTAATCCCAACCGAGATTTTTCCGAGTTGCCGCGACTTCATCGCCACCCAATGCAGCACCGTGAACGCCTGCGGTGTTGGCTTTGTTCGGCGAGCCAAATCCGATCGTCGTTCTAACTTTAATCAAGGTCGGCTTGCTGGTTTCTTTCTTCGCTTCCTCAATCGCGGATTGAATCGCTTCTAAATTGGTATCACCATCGGAAACGACGAGCACTTGCCAACCGTAAGCTTCGTAGCGCTTGCCGACATCTTCGGTGAAGGAAACCTCAGTATCGCCATCGATCGAGATGTGGTTGTCATCGTACAGCGCGATCAGTTTGCCGAGTCCGAGGTGTCCAGCCAGCGAACACGCTTCACCGGAAACACCTTCCATGTTGCAGCCATCGCCCATAATCACGTAAGTGTAGTGATCGACGATCGTAGAATCGGGCTTGTTGAAGGTCGCAGCCATGTGCGCTTCAGCCATTGCCAAACCGACCCCGTTACAAATCCCTTGGCCCAGAGGACCCGTGGTGACTTCAATACCAGCGGTTTCAAAGTTTTCGGGATGTCCAGGAGTACGCGATCCGAGCTGGCGGAATTGCTTGATATCGTCGATCGTTACACTGTCGTAGCCTGCTAAATAGAGCAGGGCATATTGCAGCATCGAACCGTGACCTGCGGACAAGACGAAGCGATCGCGATTAAACCATTTTGGATTCTTCGGATTGAACCGCAGGAACTTATCCCACAGCACGAAGGACATCGGAGCCGCACCCATCGGTAAGCCTGGGTGTCCGGATTTTGCTTTCTCAACGCCATCGATCGCTAAGAAGCGAATCGAATTAATGCAAAGTTCTTCGAGTGACTGGGCTGCAACGACCATGATTTCTGTTAAGAATGAACGACGATTGGGCAATAACGGAAGAATTCGGGGAAAACGCGAATACCTGATTCCATTATGAAGAATGGTAGGCAAAAATACCTAATCAGAAAAAGCTATCAAAAACTGTTATTCGATAACAGCCTCCTAATAATCCTAGATAACGGTAGACAGTTCAAGCTCAAGGCACAAACTTTTTAAATGCCAAGGTGACATTGTGTCCGCCAAAACCAAAAGAGTTTGAGAGTGCAACATCGACAACGTGATCGCGGCTCTCATTCGCGACGTAATCCAGATCACACTCTGGGTCGGGTTCGACTAGGTTGATTGTTGGTGGAACGCGATCGTGCTTAATCGCCATCACGGTCGCTACCGCTTCAATTCCACCTGAGCCGCCGAGCAAGTGTCCGGTCATCGATTTCGTGGAACTGACCACGATTTGATGAGCGCGATCGCCAAGTGCCGTCTTGATCGCCATCGTCTCGTTTGGATCGTTGACGGGCGTACTGGTTCCGTGAGCGTTGACGTAATCGACTTGATCCGGGGTCAAATCACCGTCTTTGAGGCAGAACTGCATGGCTCTGGCGGCATCTTTCCCGCCTGGAGTTTGCCCAGTGATGTGATACGCATCGCAAGTCACACCGTAGCCGACGATTTCCGCGTAGATTTTTGCACCACGGGCTAGAGCGTTTTCCATTTCTTCAAGCAGAAGAATTCCAGCACCTTCACCGAGAACGAATCCGTCGCGGTCTTTGTCAAATGGACGGCTGGCATGAGCTGGATCGTCATTTCGCAGCGAGAGCGCTTTACAGGCGGCAAATCCAGCGACAGCCAGAGGTGTGACAGCGGCTTCAGTTCCGCCACAAATCATCGCTTGAGCGTAACCGCGTCGAATCCATTGAAAGGCATCCCCGATCGCATTTGATCCCGCCGCGCAAGCTGTGACCGAACAAGAATTTGGGCCCTTTGCGCCGATGTGAATCGCGGTCAAGCCTGCCGCCATATTCGCGATCATCATTGGAATCATGAACGGACTACAGCGATCGGGCCCTTTGGTCAGATTCACTTCTTGCTGATCTTCAAGCACTTTCAAGCCACCGATGCCCGTTCCGATCAACACGCCGACTTGTTCTGCATTCAGGTCATTGATCGTAAAATTCGCATCTTCTAACGCCTGCTTACTGGCTGACACCGCAAACTGACAAAAGCGATCCATCCGCTTTGCTTCTTTGCGATCCATGTATTGATGCGGGTCAAAACCTTTAACTTCAGCCCCAAAGCGGCAATCGTGCCGGGACGGATCAAACAGCGTAATCGGGGCAATCCCGTTCCGTCCGGTCATCAACCCGTCCCAGTACTCAGAAAGCGTATTGCCGATCGGCGTAATTGCACCAAGACCCGTGACAACGACGCGCTTATTTACCGAATTTGTCATGATTTCCAATCTTAGAAAGGGAGTAGGGAGTAGGGAATAGGGAGTAGGGATGACAAATCGCAGTTCCCGACTCCCGACTCCCGCTCATTATGCGGATGCTGCGACTTTGCCGCTGATGTAGTCAACTGCGGACTGGACTGTGGCGATTTCTTCTGCCGCTTCGTCGGGGATTTCGATGTCGAATTCTTCTTCGAGCGCCATCACTAGCTCGACGGTATCGAGCGAATCTGCGCCCAAATCGTTTGCAAAACTCGCACCAGCGACCACTTTGGCGGTATCAACGCCCAACTGTTCCGACACGATTTTCTGGACTTTATCAAAAATTTCAGTCTCGCTCATAGTTCCTCTTGGGTTGCAGCAGCAACAAATCTCACTAAATGAAAGGGTTTACTCAGCCGATGTCCGGTCTTCGTGACGATACGGTTTTGAGCATTTTTTCATCTTATCTGATTGCGGATACACACATCAGATTCAATGGTGCGGTGAATATTCTGCCACGATTCTGCATAAGGAAATTAAAGGAATTGTCAGAGAAAGATTCACAGGCGTAATCGATCGGCAGTACCATCAAAGGCGAACGCTTCTCTAGAGATGTTATGGCACTGAAGTACGCTTATTTTCCCGGTTGTGTGGCACAGGGAGCTTGCCGCGAGTTGGATCAATCGACGAAAGCGGTGACCCGATCGCTAGGGATCGAATTGATTGAACTGAAAAAAGCGTCCTGTTGCGGATCGGGAACGTTCAAAGAAGATTCGCAACTGCTTGAAGATACGGTGAATGCAAGAAATATCGCACTAGCAGAAGAATTAAATCTGCCTTTATTGACGCATTGCAGTACGTGCCAAGGTGTGATTGGTCATGTGGATGAACGGCTGAAATCTGCGGATTCAGAGTATTTGAATCAGGTGAATGGCTTTTTGAAGAAAGAAGGCTGTTCGCCCTACAAGGGAACGAGCGAAGTTAAACATTTACTTTGGGCACTGGTGGCTGATTACGGATTAGAAGCGATCGCACAAAAAGTCACACGCAAACTTTCAGGTCTGAAGTGCGCTGCATTCTACGGCTGTTATTTACTACGCGGACAAGAACATCCCTACGACGATCCGTTCAATCCGAAATCGATGGAGAACTTATTTGAAGCGATTGGTGCAACGCCAATTTACTACCGCGGTCGGACTCAGTGCTGCGGATGGCCGCTTTCGAGTTATGCCACAGAGCAATCGTTCAAAATGGCGGGAACGCATATCGAAGAAGCGATCGCTGCTGGAGCCGATTGTATTGTTACACCTTGTCCGCTCTGTCACTTGAATTTAGATTCTCGTCAGCCGGAAGTTGAGCAAGTGATCGGAAAAACGCTCGGTTTACCTGTACTGCATTTGTCGCAACTGGTCGCACTCGCGATCGGAGTTTCGCCGCAAGAATTGGGACTCGATCGACATATTGTTTCGACGCGATCTGTACTCGCGAAATTGGGACGATAGAGAAATACTAATAAAAGTGCTTGACAGTCTGAGTTAAGTTAGAACCATAACGCCCCGAATCCCCGTATCTATGCAGCTACACTGCACTCGTCCTGGTTGTGCCCGTCCATTGAATCATTTTTCGGATTTGGATGACCCCAACATTTTGAAATCCATTCCGCAGAAGTTTTGTACGCACTGTGGAATGCCGTTGATTTTAGTGGGGCGGTATTTGCCAACAAAATTGTTGGGACAAGGGGGATTCGGAACGGCATTTTTGGGACGCGATCGCTACACGCCGAAATTGCGTCAATGTGTCGTAAAACAATTTCAGCCATCGGGCAATCTTAAGCCTGCTCAGTTGAAGATTGCCCAAGATTTATTTGAACGAGAAGCCGAAGTTTTAGAACAGTTGGGGCGCGAACATCCCCAGATTCCGGATTTGTTTGCGTTCTTTGAATTGACCGTTCCGAATGCTCAGACGCAAAAAGACGATGGGTTTTTCTATCTCGTTCAGGAATACATCGACGGGCAAACGCTCGAAGAAGAACTTGCCCAAACTGGAAAATTTCCAGAAACCGAGATTGTGAAAGCGCTCGATCAAGTGCTGAAGATTCTCGATTTTGTTCACGAAAACGGCTCGATTCACCGAGACATCAAGCCCTCGAACATCATGCGTCACAAGAACGGGCGATTTTATCTGCTCGATTTTGGTGCGGTGAAATTTGTGACAAAATCTGTCGGCAATCCACAGAGTTCAACCGGAATCTATTCGGCTGGATTTGCGCCGCCTGAACAAATGTCAGGTAGTCAGGTTTTTCCCTCTAGCGATTTGTATGCTTTGGCGGTGACTTGCGTGATGCTGTTGACGAACAAAGCGCCTCAAGATTTGTTTGATAGCTACAACAACAGTTGGAAATGGCGGAACTTCGCGCAAGTCAGCTCACGTTTAGCCGATGTCCTCGATCGAATGTTGCTTTATGCTCCTGCCGATCGCTATCAGTCTGCGATCGAAGTTCTAGATGCGCTTGCCCCGAAACCTGCTGTGCTTCCGCCTCCAGTCATTGCTCAACCAAAACCCATCGCTCCTCGTCAAATCTCGCTCCCTAGATTTTCAACGATCGAGATGATGAGTAGTGCTTTGTTTACCGGATTTGAGGGGGGAGTGATTGCGATCTCGCTTGTGAGTTTGTTGGGGACAACACTGATCAGCGCAGGCTTCTGGTTCGCGCTGGTTGGAATTTTGATTTTGGCTCAATTCTTGCGCTTCATCGAGAAAGTTGATTTCTTAATTTTGGCGGTGATTTCATTCCTAGTTGTAGGATTTGTGGGACAACTGAACTGGGCAGGAGCCTTTATTCGAGCCGGAAACCCATTTTTGAATATTCTCGCCATCGCTGGATTTACAGGATTAGCAGGACTCGCGATCGCGCTGTTATTTCGCCTGATTTACAAACTTGTTTCCCGATTTTTATGACTCAAAAAAACGAAACGCCCGCTTTGATTGTTTCGCTGTTGGTGACAGGTTGTTTGCTCGGTGCGGGAGCGTGGTGGATTACTAAGGGATCGAGAATTGATCTTTCTCAAACTAATTTGCCTGCCTCGCCACAATCTTCTGTGAGTAGCACTCAAGTCAATTGGTCAAGCGTGCAGAATGTGCCGTCGGGCATTTTCAACTATGGCGGCAGTACCAGTTGGGCACCGCTTCGATTGAGTGTCGATTCTACTTTGCAGGCTGCTCGCCCTGAATTTCGATTGCGCTATGTTGATCCAGCAGGTAGCACTGCTAGTTCGACTTCTGGAATTCGGATGCTGCTCGATGGTCAGATTCAGTTTGCCCAATCGTCGCGCCCAGTCTCGCCGCAGGAACAGCAGGAAGCACAGCAGAAAGGCTTTAGTTTGAGAGAAATTCCGATCGCGATTGATGGATTAGCGATCGCGGTCAATTCCTCGCTGAATCTTCCCGGTCTTTCCTTGGGACAACTGAGAGATATCTATACCGGACAAGTCACGAACTGGAAGCAAGTCGGTGGCTCTGATCTGCCGATTACTGCTTTTTCGCGCGATTCTAAATCTGGTGGAACTGTAGAACTTTTTATCGAACAAGTTCTGAACAAACAAGCACTTGGCTCATCGGTGCAGATTGTTTCTACTACAACCGAAGCACTCCGAAAATTGGGCGCAACTCCGGGTGGAATTTACTTTGCTTCGGCTCCTGAAGTGGTTCCACAGTGTACTGTGAAATCGATCCCGATCGCTAGAACGAATCAATTTGTCGCACCCTATCAAGAACCGATCGCGACTTGTCCAACGCGCAATCAATTGAATACTAAAGCGTTTCAGGATGGAACTTATCCGCTGACTCGCAATCTCTCAGTGATTGTGAAACAGAACAATGGCACGGAGCAGAAAGCCGGGGAAGCTTATGCGAATTTGTTGCTAAGTACTCCAGCTCAAGAAGCGATCTCAAAAGCAGGCTTTGTCAGAATTCGTTAAGCTTCGCGGACAAGATGTAACTCTGTTGTTTCTCGACTTACAAAGCGTTTACGAAGTTTTTGAATCGCTTCGATCGCGTGTTGGTGTTTGGCTTGATCGCCTTGAACCGAGAACAGCCAAGCCGCTTCTTTGAGATCTCGAATTGCCCCGGTTTTGTCATTCATCGTGCTACGAGCTAAACCGCGATGAAAGTAAGCCACTGCATTTTGAGCATCGATCGTCAGCATGGCGGTAAAGTCATCGATCGCACCTAACTTGTTCTCAAATCTCAGGCGTGCTAGTCCGCGCTGCACATAGGCATTGAGGCAAGCGGGATCAACTTGAAGTGCATAACTGAAGTCATCGATCGCATTTACTTTCTCACCGATCTGCAACCAAATCACCCCCCGATTGCAATACAGAACCGGATTGTGAGCGTTACTAATCACAGCCCGATTGAGATCCGCGATCGCGCCTGCATGATCTCCTAATTCAAACTTGATTAGAGCGCGATTGTTGTAGGCGACACTCTGCTTTGAATCGAGTTTGATGGCGCTGGAATAATCATCGATCGCGCCTTGTCGATCGCCTAATTCATATCGAGTGATCGCACGATTGAGATACGCGATCGGATTGTTCTCTAACACCGGATTGTCAAAGCGATCGACTAAGCCTTGAATCACGGTTGCGTTTTGGGTGCGGAGCCCGATTGCGATTTCTGGAAATGCTGTGCTGGCAGTCGCAACGGGATGAAGTCCGAGAATGCTGTAGGTCGAATCGCAAACTAAAAAGTTCTCGCTGGTTCCCAGAACTTTGAACCGAAATTGCGTTGGATAGTTGTGCTTGAGTTGAGTGAGTTGGCTGAGAATCTTTCTGAGGAAATTCTTTGAGATCGATGGAGCTTCTCGATCGTGAATGTAGCGGGTTTGCTGTGCAACTTGTTCGTCGCCCAAATGCCCCCAACCAATATCGAGCGACCCCCCGCGATCGAGAAAGGTTTGAAATTGCCGGATCAATTCATCGTCTAGTGTGGCGCGATCGGGATAAGGAAAGACCACAATGATGCGCGATTTTGCTGAGTTGAGTGCTTCTTTCAGGACAGTCCGAGTATTCTCAAACGGATCAGTTTTTTGCGAGAGATCAAACATCAACTCATATTCGGACTTGGCAGCAGGTGTCACTAACTCTGCAAGCTGATTCTCAGTCACTTCTAAGCGCGATGTCAGGTACTTAATCTGAGTTTGTAGCGCACTGGCATCAAGCATTTCAGGCAGCCGTCCCATCCATTCGGTTAGATGCTTCTGTTGTCGATCGAGGTTCTGAGTATAGTGCTGCACACTGTTAAATTGCGCTTGCAGATGGTCGAGATGACCGTTGAGCATTGTTTGCATTTCGGTGTGCAACTCAGCTAAGTTTGCACCGCTTGAGACAGTATTTAAGCGCTCTTCGAGTTGTGTAACAGTCGTTTGTAGCTTCTCAATGTCAACGGTTGGCGAAGCTGGATGTCCGGTTGCAACCCAAGAGGATAACGTATCCATCTGCTTTCGCATGATGGTGTTTACCGATCGTAGGGGTGCAACGGTTTGCTCTAAGGTTTGATGCTGCTGGCGAATTTTTTCAACTTCAGCCATCAATTTCGCCATATCCCGCCGAGGCACCAAATCCCCAACGACTTTCACCAATCCATCGACTTCTTGTTTCAGCGCTGTGGCATCAAACGGCTGAGGTAAGCTATTCAACCGCCGATGGATTTGATGAATCTCATCTTGCATCACACGCGGAATCACTTGCTTCTGACTCGTTGCAACATCGGTGATCTTGGAGTGCAACTGTGCGACTTCAGTTCTCAATTGACCGATCGTATTTTCCGCTCCCTCCACCCGATGGTTCGTTGCCAATCGACCTAAATACTGTGAAACGGTCGCCAAGGATTCGGATAGCTGTGAATACTTGGTTTTGAGATAAGACAGTTCTTGCTCAAGCTGGTCAAAATCTCGATTCTCGATCGCGCTCAATCGATGAGAAACACTGTGCTGTAATTGTGCGATCTCATTGTCGTGTCGCTGTTGAATTGTTTTGCGAACACTGGCAAGATCAACGAAACTGGGAAGCGTGCGGACTTGCTGATCTAAGCCTTTGATCTCGTCAGATAAACGCCGATCGAGATGGGCAATGTTCGTGTTTGCCGCTTTTAATGTCTCTTTATCCAGACGACGGCGATTGACTAAATTTAGTAACAATAAGCATGAAACAGGAGCAGCGGTAAATGCAAGTTGCTGGGATGCGATCGATGCGATCGAACCCGCGCCCGATCCAATGAGTACTAAGTATTCAACTAGACTGAGCCATTTTGCATTCTTCATATTGCCCCTGAATCTCACAAGTCACTGAGTAGTAAAAGGTACATTAAGTACTGTTTGTTTCTACAGTTGCACGATCGTCAAATCAGGAAATTGAACTGAGAAAATTTTCTATGTCTTTACAAGCAATCATTTTCGATGTGGATGGCACGCTTGCCGATACCGAACGCGACGGACACCGGATCGCGTTTAATCGTGCTTTTGCGGATTTTGGACTCGATTGGAATTGGTCGATCGAGCTTTATGGTGAACTGCTCGAAGTCGCAGGCGGCAAAGAGCGGACTCAGCACTATATCCAAACTTACGGGGCGAAATTGCCAGCAGGCGAAGATCTCAACTCGTTTACAGCGAAAATTCACGCAGCAAAAACGCAGCACTATCAAACTCTAGTAAAAGAAGGAATCATTCCGCTACGTCCGGGCGTGCGGCGATTGATCGAAGAAACGCGACAGGCAGGAGTGAAACTTGCGATTGCTACCACAAGCCGATTCGACAACGTGATCGCACTGCTCGAAACCGAACTCGCACCCGATAGCCCAAACTGGTTTGAAGTGATTGCAGCAGGCGACGTTGTGCCGCATAAAAAACCTGCACCCGATGTCTATTTCTATGCCCTCGAAAAGCTGAATTTGAGTGCAGCAAACTGTATTGCGATCGAAGATTCTCTCCAAGGGTTACAAGCTGCATTGGCAGCCGGAATCAAAACGGTCGTGACGCTCAATGCTTACACGCGAGCGCAGGATTTCGCTGGAGCGACGCTGGTTATCGATCAGCTAGGGGAACCTGATCAACCTTTTGAAGTTCTGAAAGGGCAAGTCGCACAGACTTATCTAGATTTAGCCACATTGAAGACCTTATGAATTTTCTAAAGCGATCACTTCCTTTACTCAGTCTTTTGATTGCAATTCCTGCTTATGCAGAACGAACTGAGCTAAAAAATCCGGCTTGGCAAGAAGTGCCAGGAACCGCCTCGAATACTAGCTCCTCTTACGTCGAAGTCAATGGAATGACTAGAAAAGGGGATACGCTCAGCTACGATGTCGTGAATTGGGATGCGGGATATTCGCGCGTCGAAATGAACTGCAAAGCGCAACAGTTTCGCACCGTGAGAATGGGATACTTTGAATCACGATCGCGAATCAACTACAAACCCGTAAGTGATCCCTGGATCAAGCCCGAAACCGCTTATCATAAAGCACTTGCAGCTTTCGTTTGCAGCTTGAAGTAGATGTCCAAGTATCAGCAAATTTATCAAGTCGTGCGCCAAATTCCTCTTGGTCAAGTGGCAACTTATGGACAGATTGCAGAACTGGCAGGACTTCCAAGACAGGCGCGTTTAGTTGGATATGCGTTGTTTCGTGCGACTGATGACACCTTAGAAGTTCCTTGGCATCGGGTGATTAACGCCAAAGGAGAAATCTCGATGTCGCCGCTTCGAGAAGGAATGGATTATGTTCAGCGATCGCTTTTGGAATCTGAGGGGATCGAATTTGATAGCAACGGCAAACTCAATCTCACCCGTCACCGCTGGCAACCCGACCTTACGCAGTTCGGTTAAAGATTTCTAGAACCCGCTGACAAAACGCTTTTAATCTCGTAGAGGCTTCTGGTGCAGGCTGACCGTCTCCATCAAACGCCCAATTTTGTATCGTTGAGAATTGCCACTGTTTCCCTTTGTGATCGAATCCTGCGGCTTCAATCCCGATCGCGCGTCTAACGTGCATTTCCGAGTCGAGATGAAACCGGATTTGGATCAACACACTGCGAGACTGAAACAATCGGCTCCGTCCTGGAAAGTGAAAGCCAATGTCGATCGAGTCAGGATCAATCAGTTCGCGCGTGTCCGGATCGTTTGCCCAGGGTTTGAGATCGACCCGCGCATCTGGAAAATCCGTTTTGATTAGGTTGGTGATGGTAGCGATTTTGCTGGCGGTTTCTAAACTGGTCGCTTGTTCTGCTGCATTCACGATCGCGCGGCTCCCAATCGAGTGATATAAAACGTCATGATGTTATCTTTCCATCATATGAAGTTCCCACAGTCTGAAGCAGTACGACTGGATACGAAAGATTTTTTTTGACAAAACTTCAGAACTTAATGTTATGATATCGAAGGTAAAGCGATGGGGCGTCGCCAAGTGGTAAGGCACCGGGTTTTGGTCCCGGCATTCCTAGGTTCGAATCCTAGCGCCCCAGTTGAACAACAAAAGCCCACTGAATTAGATTCAGTGGCTTTTGATTTTGAATGGTATGCCTACAGTAGAGATTGCGCCTATCCAATAGAGACGTTCTAGAAAAACGTCTCTACTTTCACCTTTACCCTAGCGGCGGAAAATCTGAGGTGTCACCCGCGTTGCCGGACGAGTCGATCGAGTCCGCACACCGCCTACCAATCTTTCACCCGTACCACCATCTTTCGGAGATAGAAACGGCTTCAAGTTAATATTTCCATTCGTCACCGTTGTTGATCGACGGCCCCCAATCCCGATCGCCCGTCCAAGCTGGTCGAGAATATCAGAACGACCACCACCATAGGTTACTACGCCTTGAGTCTGCTGACCGCTATCGGCAACCGAGAGATTTTGAAATACTCGATCGCGCGTCACAGTCGCATCTTGTCCCGGAGGAACCGTCAACACAATTCGACAAGACGGAACGCGATCGGTGGTCACGCAAATCGTGTTGTAACCGTTTTCAAACCCCGTCTTCATCTCCACCAACCCATCGGGGCGATACGACTCCAGACGACGAGCAATCTCATTACAACGACGATCAGAACTCCAGCCCCCACCTAACGTACTCGGAACTGCCCATGGATACGCCTGACTCGGCTGACTTTCCGGGAAATACATCACCGTATTCTGTCCATTATTCGCCTGACACGCAAACCGAGTTCCCGCTGCGATAGGAGAAGGAATCGTCGTATCACCTGGTCTAGAAGGAACACTCGTCGATCCACCTCGATCGGGTTCCGTGTTGATAATCACATCTCCTGGCGATGAGGGAACGGTTTGAGCCATCGCCGCACCCGCCACCATCACTGTGCCCAATGACACTAACGTTCCTCGAACTACTACATTGCGAATTCCTGCCAAGCCAACTAGCGACATGGTAATCAACCTCGATCGTGTGAATGACTAAATATTGTGCGAACTTGAACCCTTTCGGAGCGGCGTTCTTTCGTAGTGACCAGAATTTGCTGCTAAAGTTCCCAAACTTCTGTCTAAAGAGAGATTAAAGAGCCTGAAACGCGATCGCGTTTCAGGCTCTTTAATAGAATTGATGATAGTTTCTCTTACTGCGTCAGCCGAAATCTTCCGATCATTTGCTTGAAGTCCCAACGGACTGCATTACCCGGATATTCGTACAGCGCACTCAACACGAAGACGCTACGCCCATCGCGACTTGGGACGATCACACTATCACCACAGTTACCAGTTCCGCACCAAGAGTAAGAAACTGCGGGTTGACCTGCAAAACTATAACTTCGGTAGTCGCTTTGTCGCCCATCAAAAAACGATTGAGTTTTGTTTTGTTCCGCCCATTGACGTGCGCTGAGTCGCTGCGGATTATCAAATCTCGTAACCGTAATCTTATCGCCTGGGGAATGTTGTGCCTCCACATTACTATCGACAGGTGCAGGTTCATCACTACCAATGGCTTCAGTGCTGATTGAACCATTCCGAAGCACCACTGTTCCTTTTCCTTCCTGCGAGGTATCTAAAGCGTAGGGTTCTCTAAAGTCAAACCGAAATCCGAGTTGGCTTTGATACGTCTTCAGAGTGCCGCCCGAAGCTTGTCCAACGGCATACATTTGGACATCTTTTGAGGGTTGATCTGGTGCAGCCTGGGCGATTCCAGAGGTGACGCTTGCGAATGCCAACGGCATCGCGCAACTCAGAAATCCTGAGTAGAAAAATGCTTGAAGGGGGGATAATTTTGATACTCTCATACAAGAACTCCGACCGTCGTTGGATGAAAACGCATATTAGATAAAGACCAAAAGACCTGTCTCGAATCCGCAGATTATGCACCCTCATGAACCGAATTTTACCATGAAAAATTTAGGCTGTTGCTAAATTGATCTCTACCATTTTATAGACTTTTACTCATCTTTTTGAATATCTAATGAAACCTTGAAAAATGCCATTAGAAACTTCAACGATCTCCACTTTAAAGTGGATGAAGTCAGCAGTTTCTTCTACTAATTTGAATTCTAATGAAGTTCGCGAAAAAGGAAGGGAGCAGTTTCGATCGAAACTGCTCCCTTCTTTAGGCGTTGTATTAGTTAACCGGAATTTTCAGGTTAATCGATCGAGATAGATTTGGGCGCGTTGCCGTTGCCGTTTTGTGGATGGGTCGTGTAGATCGTTGTTCCCGTTTGCTGATTGAGCCAGGTTTTCACAGGTTCTTCAGTCAAGCTCAGGCGCAATAAACCCGTAAATAAGCCCCCAAGGAAGGCAACAGGTTGTTGAGCGAGTTCTTGTACGAGCGGTGAGAGTTCAGTCAAAAACATCCAATCCCCCTTGAATTGAGTTCAAATCTAGAGCGATCGTACCGCGACTCCTGAAGAATCGCAGCGATCTAAAATAAGAACTGTCCCCAACGCGCGAGGAATCCCCGTGACTGATGCCAACCTGATTGGAACTTCTGACCAAACCGTAGAACTCGCTCCAAGCTACGCCATTCCGATCGTGCTGATTGCCGCTGCGATCCCGCTCTTATTCGTACAGATCTGGGTTGCAGGTGCGATCGGGCTATTTGGGGCATTTTTGCTGATTCAAACGGTGATGTTGCGGTTGCGATTTACGCCGACCGATTTGGACCTCTACCGGGGCGAAACGCTGATTCGGCGCTTTCCTTACCAGGAATGGCAGAACTGGGAAATCTTTTGGTCGCCTGTGCCAATTCTCTTCTACTTTAGAGAGGTGAAAAGTATTCACTTTCTACCGATCATTTTTGATCCTAAAATGTTACGGATGTGCCTTGAGCAGCGCTTTCCTAAAGCTTAGTGTCTCAGGCAAGTTAGTTTTGAGTGTTGCGTATGAATTCTGATGAGTTGCCCATTTCCGATGAATCGACTGTGCCTTCTGAAGCGGGTGCGGCGTTGCCAGAGTTGAAGCTGCCTGATACTCAGCGACTTTCTGAGCTGACCCAACAAGAACAAGCCTTAGAGCGAGAAATTGAGGCTTTGGTTGCGACTCGCGATGATTTGCAAGCACAGGTGTCTCAAACGCAAAATGCTCTAGGGCGAGTGGTACAGCAGAATTTATCGGAATTGGAGCAACGCAGACAAACGCTGCAATTGTCGATCGAACAGTTAGAACGCCGCCAAGAACGCATCCGCAATGAGATGAAATCGAGCTTTGCGGGAGCCTCTCAGGAAATTGCAATTCGCGTTCAAAGTTTCAAAGATTATCTCGTGGGCAGTCTGCAAGATTTAGCGATCGCCGCAGAACAGTTAGAGTTACCCACATTTCAACCTGAAGCGCAACCGGTTCCGATTTCAAAAGCAGCGGAACCGCAAGTCGCTCCCAGTCCGAATTTTGCAGAATCGACCTTTGAGGAAGAAGCGCGGAAGATTCGCACCATTCTTGATCAGTTTCGCAATCAGCCTGATTATTACGGGCCCGTTTGGAAGTTGCGTCGCACGTTTGAGCCAGTTCATGCCGAGCGCGTTTCTACTTGGTTTTTCAAGCAAGGGGGACGGGGTGCAGTTCGGACAATGGGATCGCGCTTGCAGAATATTTTGATCGCATCTGCATCCGTTTCGATTTTGTACAATCTTTATCGCGATCGCTTGAGAGTTCTGATTCTGGCGAATTCTCCAGAGCGCTTGGGAGAATGGCGACGGGGGTTGCAGGATTGTTTGGGCGTGACTCGGAGCGATTTTGGCAGCGATCGCGGCATTACTTTGTTTGAAGCTCCGGAACAGTTGGCGCTCAAAGCAGAGCGATTAGATAAGGATGGATTTCTGCCGCTGATCGTGGTGGATGAAACCGAGGAAAGTATCAATCTTGCTTTGCTCCAGTTTCCCTTACTGCTTGCGTTCGCGCCGAGTCCACAACAAATGATCCAGCAACCCTCGTTCTACTAATCTTATGCTTCCTTGGTTTATCAACAACGCGCTGCTTCTCGTCGTGGGTTATTTGTTCGGTTCGATTCCGACGGGATATCTTGCGGGTCGATTGCTCAAAGGCATTGATATTCGCGAAGCCGGATCTGGATCGACAGGCGCAACGAATGTACTCCGCACGATCGGCAAAATTCCGGCGATCGTTGTTCTCTTAATCGATATCGGTAAAGGGGCGCTAGCGATCGCCGCCGTGAATTACGCCTTTACTTATCTCCCAGGTTGGCTGTATTTCTCGAAGATCGTGGGATTGGATTTCGATGTGTGGCAGCCTGTGATGGTGACACTAGCAGGGCTTTCAGCACTGTTCGGACACAGTAAATCGATTTGGCTTGGATTCACGGGCGGCAAGTCAGTTGCAACCAGTTTGGGCATTCTGCTGGCGATGAATTGGATGGTGGGATTATCGACGGTTGGCGTGTTTGCGCTGAGTTTGGCGATCACGCGAATTGTTTCAATTAGCTCGATCGCTGGAGCAGTTTCGGTGATCGCCTTCATGCTGCTGTTTGCTCAACCGATTCCGTATTTGTTGTTCGCGCTCGCAGGTGGCGCTTATGTGATTTGGCGACACCGATCGAACATTCAACGAGTCATCGAAGGCACAGAGCCAAAATTAGGACAAAAATTAGAAGAATCCGAAGGCACTCCCAGTTAAGCAGCTTTCTGAGGAAATAGGTAAATCAATCCTGAGATCCAAGTTAAAGCGACTGAAATCCAAAATAAGCTCGCGGTTGCAGGCTGCCATTGTTGAGATAAGGGCGCGATCAAAAGCGCGATCGCTGCAATTTGGCTCACGGTTTTGAGCTTGCCCCAAAAATTTGCCCCCTGCACCGATTTTTGCAGGTTTGGATCAACGCGCCATCCTGCGATCGTCAATTCCCGCGCCAAGATCATAAACACGCCCCACGCTGGAATCTGCTGAAGTTCCACCAGTGAAATCAACGGAGCCAAGACGAGCAATTTATCCACCAGCGGATCAAGGAATTTGCCCAGATCCGTAACCTGATTCAGTTTTCGCGCCAAATAGCCGTCAAGCCAATCCGTTCCAGCGGCAATGAGAAAGATATCAACCATGATCCAGCGCGTCTCAACGCTCGGTGACTGCAACCCATAGAGCAAGATCGGAACGCCAAGCAGTCGAGACACCGTAATCCAGGTCGGCAAATTCATCACGTCGCACCAATTTAGAACAACCTCAAGCATAGAAAAAATCGGGACAATCCTCCTAAAAGGACTCTCCCGATTCATCAAGCTAAAGGAGTTACCGAACGTTGCTCACTCCATTTCCTAGGTGACCTAACAAGCCCCGTGCTTATTCAGCACGACGACGATCGTTTTGAAAATCAGCTTCAGGTCATACATCACCGACCATTTCTGCTGATACTCCAAATCCATCGCTACAATTGCCTCGAAATCTTTCACCGTCGATCGACCATTTGCCTGCCATTCTCCCGTAATTCCAGGCTTCACATTCAAGCGGTTCCAGTGGTGCACTTCATACTGTTTCACTTCATCTACAGTTGGCGGACGAGTTCCGACCAAGCTCATTTCACCGCGCAACACATTCCAGAACTGCGGCAACTCATCTAAACTCGTGCGACGAAGAAACTTACCCACGCGCGTAATTCTCGGATCGTCTTTGCTTTTGAAAATATTTCCCGTCGCTTCGTTCTTAACGAGATGCTTTAGGCTGTCCGCATCCGTCACCATCGATCGAAACTTCCAGATTCGGAACGGGCGACCATTTGCCCCGCAGCGAATTTGGCTGTAGAAGATTTTGCCGGGATTATCGAGTTGAATCGCGATCGCAATAGGCAGCAGAACTAGACCCGTAATTAGCAATCCCACCGAAGCGCCGAGAATGTCGATCGTGCGTTTGAGCTTGCTCGTCGCTGAGACATGAGGAATGTGAGTTTCGCGAACCAGCCGCAGTGCAGAACGCATCAATGCGAGATCTTGAGCATTGAGACGAGAAGCAAAACGGGTCGGAGAATCGGTAACTGCCATCATGCGAATAGTCCCAGGTAGAAGGATCGGTGAACTCATCTGTCACTATATTCACGGCTACTGATCCCCACCCCGACATCTCGGAAGTGTTTGTCTAATCTTTTAACTGATGCGGAACTGTATGAAGTTTAGGTGTGGTTCGTTCAAGACCTGTCGCTATTGGGATGAAACCCGCGTAGCTCATCCATTCGGCAGATTTTCTAATTCGTCATCGAAAAGATTTTCGACTCCTTCGAGCGTGAAAATCATCGGCTCTTCAACGGGCGAATAGGAAGCGGGCGTAGAGAATTCTAATTGATCAAACGAGGTTTCTTGGTTAAGAGCGCGATAGCCATTTGGCTCAATCGAAGGTTCGACGTTTGGCGAATCTCCTTGAAATAGAGATTTCAGTTCCGCCGAAGCTTCTCGCCCACTGCTCGATCCATTCCGAGGCGGCACAATCGGAACCGAAACTGGAAGTTCATCGACCTCGATCGCTAATTGATCGATCAATTCCGTTAAAACGGTGATCGAATCGATCTCAGAAGCACCACGCCGCAATTTTGTCGGTAGTTCGGCGGGTAATTCGGCTCCAGCGTAAGGCATCGCAAGCGGTAGAGAATTATTCTGCCCGGATGAACTTTGCAAAAAGGCTGAGGCATCTCGTCCCATTTGAGTTGCCAAACGTCCGACGATGCCAGAGAACATCACTTCGCTCTGCTGCCCCAAAGTGTGCAGTTTATCGATTCCTTGAGAGAGTGAGTCTTGATAGGCGTGGATGTCTTTTTGTAGCGATTCAAATACGACGTGCAGAGTTGTATCTAGCGTCGTCAGGATTTGATCGGCTTGCTCGTGAACGACTTGGAGTTTTTCAGTCGGCAAATTCCCGTGATTTTGCGGGGCGGCTGTGGGTTGCTCTAATAATTCGCGATGTGCCTCAAGCTGACGAATTTCGCGCTGAAGGGCATTTCGCTGCTGCATCAAGGTTGAAACCTCAGAATGAAGCGGACGTAAAAGCGTCGATCGTAGAGCGTTCATCTCCTCGATCACTGCTTGCATCACGTCTTGGGCTTGATTCTCGGTTTGATTCGGCTTGGGTTGGCTAAGTTCAATCAACGCAGTCTGTAAATAGATGCGGACTTGTTCGAGTATTTGACGTTGACGGGCGATTTGTGCGCCCGATCCCCAAGGTAAACGAGGATTTCCTTGAGCGAGGACATCTTGAACCTCGGTGAGAAGACGCTGAATCTGATCCTGAGTGACAGTCACAACAAAAATCCTTGACTAAAATTCGGCAATACCGGACGTAGCATTACTCTCAACGGTTTACATTTAGGTTGCCCGAACTGAGTCATCTCTTGCCAGTTTCACAGGGAATTATGCGATCGACCTACTCCACGAAACAAAGCTTTACGCAGCAATCAGGACAATTTTGAAAAGAAGGGCGTGTCTTTGTTTTTACTTTAGAACGATCAAATCTACTGAAATCTGCGCCAAATCCAGCAAACCATCTAAAATGTTCCCAGACTGTCCAAGTGTAGGCTGTGCAATCTCCCGGACAGATGGGCATCTTAAGCTCATCCCTCACTTTTATCGATTTAGGGTCATCTTGCGTTCGTTCTCATGCCGCACTTTGGTTAGTACTGTAAATGGAAGACCGATATACCCTCCGCGACACTACGATTCATACATCGATTCGCTCTGCGCCGTTTTTTGAAGGGTTGCCAGATCCCGCGATCGAGAAAGCGATTTCTCATGTCGTAATGCGAAATCATCCCGCCAATCAGGTGATTTTGCTCGAAAACGATTGGGGTAGCTCGGTCTACTTTATTCTCAGCGGTTGGGTGAAGATTCGGACGTACAACCTCGACGGCAAGGAAGTGACGCTGAATATTCTGGGTAAGGGCGAGTTGTTTGGAGAAATGGCTCCGCTCGATGAAGTTCCACGATCGACGGATGTGATTACGCTGGCTCCGACGGTGATCGGTAATATGCCCGCTCAAGATTTTGTGCAGTTGTTGAATTCGGAGCCGGAAGCGGGGATTCGGTTGGCGCAGTTGATGGCGCGACGGTTGCGGCAGGTCAATCGACGTTTGAGATTACGCGAGTCGGATAGTACGTCGCGAGTGGCGGATATTCTACTGTTTTTGGCGGATGGGCAAGGGAAACGCAGTCAGAACGGAACGGAGATTCCGAATTTGCCGCATCGGGAGTTAAGTAGTTTGAGTGGGTTGGCGCGGGAGACGGTGACGCGCGTGTTGAGCAAGCTAGAGAAAAAGGGTTTGATTGTGCGCGATCGAGATACGCTCTGTATTCCTGATCCTCATGCGCTCGAACGCTTGATGATTTAGACGAGTTTGTTTTGTGAAGTTCCTTGTCGCCTTCGGCTTTTTTATGGAGCCGAAGGTTTTTTTAAGGCTGCCAGGTTGGAGCAGAAATGAAAGTATTGAGATCGCGTGTGAGTTGTTTCAATCCTGAACCGTCTCGATTGATCACATAGAGATTATTCTTGTCGAGTGCGCCAGCGATAAAAGTCAGTTGACGGCTATCAGGCGACCAATTTGGGTCATCGATCGATTCGGCTTTAAGCGACTGTGTGAGATCTTTTAAAGTTGAGCGATCGAGATTCAAAGTGTAGAGGGCTGTTCTAGATGGATCGATTTTGAGTGTGAAAGCGAGTTGCCGACCGTCGGGCGACCAGGTTAGATCGTTGTATTCCCCAGGCTTGCGGGTTAAAGCTTTTGACGTTTTTGTTGTGAGATCGAATTGATAAATAGATTGCAGGTTGTCAGATTCGAGATGATAGTAGGCGACTTGCTGACTGTTGGGCGACCAGATGAGGTTCGCAATACTCCAATTTATGCCGGGACTTTTCCACTGAGCGAGAAGTTTACCGTCGGTTTGAACGATCGAGATTCGCTGAGTTTGAGCTTTTCCCGATGCGTAGTCGATTCGGGCAATCTTTCGTCGATCGGGCGACCAAACAACCGAGCTAAAGTCGTACATCGTTTCTGAATCAGCGGGAGTAAGCTGAGTGGTTCCTGAACCGTCGATGTTGATTTTGTAAAGCGATCGGTTTTTCACAAAGCTCACTTGCCGACCGTCCGAAGAAAATGCCAGATTTGACCGAATTCCTTGATTAGTGTCCAACGACCAAATTTGTTTCGCGGGTTTATTGCCATCAATCAGATACCAACTGACGCTGCCGGGAGTATCTGAGGTGAAGCCATCGCACGATCGAGAAAAGGCAAGTCTTTGATTGTCGGAAAGCCACTGTAATTTGAGCGAAGGCGCTTTACACGCTTCACCGGCAAAGCGTTTCTTTAAGTTTGAGCCATCCGCGTTAACGATATAAACGTCTTGTTCTCCGACTGTGAAGGCGATCCGTTGACCATTTGCAGACCAGAGCGGTGCGCCAAAACCTCCGGCAATCGCTGAAACTAACTCACGGCGATCGCGTCCGGTGGGTTGGATCGAGAAAATTCCGATTTGATTTGGGTTAAGCGTCGATGAACTGGTGTAAGCGATCGCTTTTTGAGGAACGGATTGAGCGATCGTGCTGAAACTGGTGAGTGTGATCGCAAACGTGAGCAGCGCGATGAAAACAAATTTTGCCGTTTTTGGCGAAAATGCCGTTTGATTGAGTGATCGCGGTTGGGGTTTTTGCACTACTCTATCCGTAAATTCTGACACTATATTTTATCGATCAATGAGCGAAGCCAAGACCGTAGAAACCAGTAAATTTCTCGTGTGTGGTTTGGGATCTCTGGGGCAATTAAGATTAAGTCGAGACTTACCTTCTGATCGATCGAAACATTCCAAACCGACACAATCCCGCACCAAACGCCAAACGCATCAATAGCAACGTTGGCACTTCTCGCAATGATTTGACGAAGCCAGCAACGCCAAACCGAACTAAACCTTGAGGACGAGCAACGCCTTGCCAAATCGAGTCGAGCCAAGACGGAAGCGTTTCCGGTGTCCAATCCGCGGTCTGCACCGTTCCATCTGTTAAGTTCGTCGCTTCTAATTGCTCTGCAAACCCTTCGATACTAGCGAATTCCGGATGTGCCCATTGATCCAATAACTGGCGCATTACCCAACGCTCCCACAGAACGAGAGGTTTCTTTCTAGCATCCCGCTGATTCCAGTCTGCAACCACCAGGATTCCACCCGGCTTTAGCACCCGCATTAGTTCTTTTGCAAACACCGCTTTATCTGGCATGTGCGGGCCTGCTTCAATACACCACACCACTTCAAAGCTGGCATCTGGAAACGACAAATTCATTGCATCATCCGGCTGGAATTTCGCTGAGACCTCTGGTGGAGTCAATTCCTGTGCCCGTTTTACCTGTCCAGGACTAATCGTAATTCCTGTCACCTGAAAGCCATAGTCTCTCGCCAAAATCCGACTACTGCCGCCAATTCCGCAGCCTACATCTAACACGGTCGTACCTGGCGGAAGTTTATCCAACCCTCCCCAGCGCACCATCTCATGCACAAAGTCTGATTTTGCAGTCAGAAAGTCTTTAGAACAAGGTGGAGAACCATAGTGACCGAGATGGATATGTTCGCCCCAGTAAAATTCTAGAATGCCGTCCTGAGTCCATTCATCGTAAGCTGTCGCAACCGAATCACCGGATTGATAACGACGCGGACTAAGAAGGTAAACGAGTGCTAAACCGAGTGATCCAAGAGACAGTAGCCAAATGATGTTCATAAAACTTTAAAGCGGAACTGTCTCATTCTAAGATTCATGCTCTGTCTGGCACAACGTCAGGACGATCGCTTCTGCCGCTTCTGCCAAGTTCGCCACTCGAAAATGAGGCTCTCGCGATTCGTTCAAAATCCATTCCGTCTCGTTGCCGTTGTCAATTAAGATCGATCGACAACCCGCGCTTCTCCCCGCTTCCACATCGTTCAAAATATCGCCAATCATCCACGATCGAGCTAAATCGATCTGATGCTCCTTCGCTGCCTTCACCAACATTCCTGCTTTCGGTTTACGACACTCACACTCGATTCGGTACTGCGAAATCTTGCCTTGAGGATGGTGTGGACAGTAATAAAATCCATCCAGCCGAATCGGGGCTAATAGCTCCTGTAATCGCTGTTCCACCCCTTGAAGTGCCGATTCAGCAAAATACCCGCGAGCGACTCCCGACTGATTTGAAATCACAATTAATTTGAACCCTCGGTCGCTTAACCTCCCCAATGCCGATCGCGCAAAATCAGCAAGCGTAATCTTACTCGGCTCAACATTGTAAGGAATATCCGGAATCAGCGTTCCGTCTTTATCAAGAAACACAGCGGGAAACATACGATCGACGACTCCAAAAAAATTCTGTGAAACCTACCGATTTGCGGCTGAAGTTTTTAGACTAGAAAAAGATGCCAGATTTGCATATCTGACGTGGCTCCGACCCTACTTTAAGGGAAGCCGAGCCAAACGATACGAAAGTGCTGCAAAGTCAACGGTGTGGGCTAACGTAATAAAGTAACGGCAACTGAACCTCTAAGAAACGCCAGAAGGAAAGAACTATGGGATTATTTGACCGCATCAGCCGCGTTGTCCGCTCCAACGTGAATGACATGGTAAGCAAGGCAGAAGATCCAGAGAAAATTCTGGAACAAGCCGTAATCGATATGCAGGAAGACTTAGTGCAGCTTCGTCAAGCCGTGGCGCAAGCGATCGCATCGCAAAAGCGCTCTCAGCAGCAGTACAACCAAGCCCAAACCGAATCCAACAACTGGCAACAACGGGCGCAGCTTGCTCTGCAAAAAGGCGACGAAACCCTCGCCCGCGAAGCCCTCACCCGCAAGAAAACCCATACCGAAACGGCAATCTCACTGAAGTCTCAACTCGATACTCAGACCTCGCAAGTTGACACCCTCAAGCGCAGTCTGATCGCCCTCGAAGGCAAGATTTCCGAAGCCAAGACCAAAAAGGATATGCTCAAAGCCCGCGCCAGTGCAGCCAAGGCACAAGAGCAACTGCAAGGCATGGTTAACAACATGGGAACCAATTCTGCAATGGCAGCGTTTGAGCGGATGGAAGATAAAGTCTTGCAGCTTGAAGCGAGATCGCAAGCTGCGGGTGAACTCGCTGGAGCCGATTTGGAATCGCAATTCCGGGCACTCGAATCGGGTGATGTCGATCTCGAACTCGAAGCGATGAAACAGCAGATGTTAGCGGGTTCTTCACAGGCACAGCAGTCTCTACCGGGAACGGCAGCGCCTCAATCTCAACCGACTCAAGCGCCCAAAGATGCTGCGATCGATTCAGAACTTGAGGATCTGAAAAAACAGCTTGATAACCTTTAGATTCGCTGAGGGTGAAGCGAATTCTCTGCTTCACCCTTAATCGTTTGAAGAAATCGTTACAATCGAAAAGAGTGTCTAGATTGGAACGAAAAGGTTTTTCATGGCTGACCAGTTAATTCGAGCAACTGCCGCAGAAGGTGGAATCCGGGCAGTCGGTGTGATCACAACCCGTCTCAGCGAAGAAGCAAGACAGCGCCACAAATTATCGTATGTTGCCACCGCTGCACTCGGTAGAACCATGTCAGCAGGCTTATTGCTGGCATCGAGCATGAAGCGATCGGAGTCACGAGTCAACATCCGCATCCGAGGCAACGGCCCGATGGGCGGATTGATGGTCGATGCGGGCACAGATGGAACGGTTCGCGGCTATGTAGACCATCCAGAAGTCGAATTACCCCCCAATGCGAAAGGAAAGCTTGATGTCGGAGGGGCGGTTGGTCACGATGGCTATGTTTACGTGATTCGAGACGTAGGATATGGATATCCTTACTCCAGTACGGTAGAACTCGTTTCAGGCGAGATTGGAGACGATATTACGCACTACCTTGCAACTTCAGAACAAACGCCTTCTGCTTTATTTCTCGGCGTATTCGTTGATCCGAATGGGGTGCAAGCCGCAGGGGGATTATTGATTCAAATTTTGCCGAAAGCAGCAGAAAATCCCGAACTTGTTGCACTATTAGAGTCGCGATTGTCCACGCTTCAAGGATTTACGCCTTTGCTGCAAGCGGGGAAAACGCTGCCGATGATTTTCGAGGAATTGCTTGGCGATATCGGTTTGGAGATTTTTCCTGAAACGCAGATTGTGCGATTTCACTGCGGATGTTCTTTCGATCGAGTCATGGGAGCGCTCAAACTGCTCGGTGAAGCTGAACTGCGAGACATGATCGAAACTGATAAAGGTGCAGAAGCGACCTGTCATTTCTGCGGCGAAGTCTACAAAGCAAACATCGACCAACTAGAGCAGTTGATCGATGAAATGAAAGAAGCAAATTAATCAGAGAGTGTTACTGTGGGCGGCTCGAAACGGGCTGTCCATTGCCCTGTTCAGCGTACATTGCCCGAAGCACGAGAGCTGGATCGACCCATTGACTTGAGTATTTCAGCCCCCAGTGCAGGTGCGGCCCCGTGGTGCGTCCGGTCATCCCGACTCGCCCAATTCGTCCGCCTGCTGTGATCATCTGCCCTTCATAGATTTGGACATCGCCTGATCGAATAAATTTCCCTTGACCGCCGCGACCTGCCGATCCCTGCATATGACAGTAAATATGCTCCCAGTCGCCCGATTGAATCACAACCGAAGTTCCACAGGCGCTATTGTCTGAGACTTCCACGACTTTGCCGGCCCACCAACTGCGGATATAGCTGCCTTCGGGGGCTGCCATGTCTAGTCCACGATGAAACTCTCGGCTATAAGATCCATCCGGCGATGCCCGATAGCCAAACGGTGAAGTGTAGCCTTGGAAGTTCTCCACTGGGAAGGATGCGCCTTGCCAGGTACTTCCTGTAGCTTGTAAGTTGGCTTCGATCGCGAGTAGTCCTTGTTGTCCCCAAGATAGAACGATTGCTCCGATAAATCCGAGACAGATGACGAAAAACTGTTTCAGTGTGAAGCGAGATCGAACACTTAATGACCTCCATAATTGTCTCATTCCTTTCTCCTTGTGTGTGAAGAGCGCAGGCAGACGCAGACCTGCCGACCTTGCACCGCATCCTTGGTAGCGTGTGTAACGGAACGCAAGGAACGGTGAAGTCAGTCACAGGTATTTAATCACAGATATTCTTCACAAACCTCGTGATTTCCTGCAAAACTACTTGAAATCTTTCCGTTATATTGCGGTTGCCTCACGAAAACTTTATTTTTCTCAGTGTTAATCACGCAAGGGTAAAATCTTGTGGCAGCTGATGCTCTACCGAAGTTACGGAAACAACTCAGTAATTTAATCAATTTGGCTCGATCGTATTAATAAAGATTTTGTAGGAATACTCAGATTCTTACGGATCTACCAACGCGGGTCGGTCGCATTCATTAATAGAATGCAAACAGTTTGCATTTAGACTATCCATGTGTTATCTTAATTTCTATAAAGTACGAATCCAAACAATCCAACGTGCTTTATTTCTAGGAGGTATCTAATGCTGACACTTCGTAAAGCAAACGATCGTGGAAATGCAGATCACGGCTGGCTGAACTCGTATCACACCTTCTCATTTGCGAACTACTACGATCCAGCACACATGGGATTTCGTAAACTGCGCGTGATTAACGACGACTTCGTTTCCGGTGGCGGCGGATTTGCGCCTCATTCGCACCGGGATATGGAGATTATTACTTACGTGCTAGAAGGTGCATTAGAACACCAAGACAGCATGGGAAATCAATCGGTGATTCGTCCCGGTGAAGTGCAGCGCATGACGGCGGGAACGGGCGTAACTCACAGCGAATACAACGCTTCTAAAACTGATGCCGTTCACCTTCTGCAAATTTGGGTGCTTCCAGAACGATCGAGCTTAGAACCCGGATATGAGCAAAAGTTCTACACGCCGGAAGAAAAGCAAGGAAAATTGCGGCTGATTGCTTCACAAGATGGGCGCGATGGCTCCGTTACCGTACATCAGGATCTCAATTTGTATGCAACGGTTTTGGGCAACGGTGAGAAAGTGACGCAGGAAATCCAGCCCGATCGACATCTTTGGATACAAGTCGCGAGGGGTTCTGCGATCGTCAATGGTGAAGTTTTGACGGTGGGAGATGCAGCTGCGATCGCAGCCGAATCGACTTTAGAGTTAGTCGGACAAGATAACGCTGAAATCCTTGTGTTTGATTTGGCGTAATGGAATTCGCGAAGCAACAAAGTAGAGACGCTCCGAACGTCTCTACTTTGTTGATAAATGCGGGATCTATCGGGTTCGATCGCGCAATTTACAAATTGCGCTGAAACTCTTCCAGCGTATCGATCAGACTGACCTGACACTGCATCGGCAGCAAATCAAGCAGCGGAACCTCGCGCTTACCACCGCCCAACTTCACAGGAATGCTCTGAACCACTTTCAGAACATCATCTTCCTGGATTCCTTTTCCACCCGAAACCATCGGAAAAAGCCGCTCTGCCAAAACGGTATGCAGATGAGCATCATTGAGATAGAGATGCCATTTTGCGACATCAATATAGACAGATTCACCAATCTCAGCGGCTAACGCTTCGATCGCTTCTGAAGTACTAGAGGTTGCCATAAGTGTATTAAAGGGTTCAATGATTAAACCGTACTGAGTTCAGGATGCCGAAATCTCCTACCTCTTGGTTGATTTTGGCGGTTTTTCTTTCGGTTTAAATCCGGTGGCTCTGGTCGGGGCGGGAACAGGCTCGGAATAGTCTGCGATCACGAAAACGTAAATCGCATGAGCGATCAACACCGCAAGCCATCCGCTTGTGACCCAAATCGACCACGACCAATCCGCTTTTTGAAGAATTCGGAAAAACCACATTCCCGAATTAGACGCGGCGAATAGTGCTACGTGTGTCGCAAAGCTCATGCGATCGTCAAGTTGGCGAAAATCAGCATCTTTGCGATCGGGAATCCGAGACCAGCGAGGAGGCATAGGAATAAGACAAATAGACGAACCCTTTCATTTTGACACTCCGATCGCCTTACAAGCTTGCTCGTTTCTTGCATCTTGTGGAAGAATCTATCGTAACCATACTCTCAGCTTAAGTTTGCTAGGATGAGCTTGACTGCTTTATTTTTGTGCTTAAAACTACAAAAAAATTAAATTTATTAAGTGAGGAAGGGTTTAATATGACTCATCATCCTGGTTCTGTGGATTCAGCGGCAATCCACATTCTTTTAGTTGAAGATAATCCAGATGATGCGGTTTTACTTCGTCGAACATTTCTGCGAGCGGGACGAGAAAGTTGGAAGTTGGCACAAGTGGAACGGTTAGACGAAGCGATCTCAATCTGCAAAGAATATCAATCTCAAGCAGGTCAGAATTTTGATGTGATTTTGCTCGATTTACGATTGCCTGATTCAACGGGATTAGAGACGGTCGTGCAATTTCGACGGGCGGTTCCTGATGTCCCGATGGTTGTGATTAGTACGATCGATGACGAAGACTTGGCGCTGGCATCGATTCGGGCGGGAGTTCAAGACTATTTGAGTAAAGATGACATTACGATTCAGCAGCTATTGCGATCGGTGAGATTCGCGATCGAGCGGAGTGCAGCGCTGAGTCAAACTTAAACCAGGCAAATTTCGCTTTCTTCCTCCAAAGTTTTTCACAATTGAAATCTATATTTGGAGTGAATTGCTCTTTACTTGACGGTGATTTCAAATGATGAACGCTCAACGCCTGACATTTGAAGACATTTATCGGTTTTTTCAGACCCCGCAGCCGATCTTTCTGAACCAAGAATTGACTGTTTGCTATCTAATGTCAGTTCTGGTTACAAATGAATCTTATGGAACTGAGTTGGTACAGAAGCTAAGACAGAGTTATCCAAACTATCGTTTGTCCGACACAATTCTGCAAAGTTCGCTGCGGTTTCTGGAGAAACAAGAGATTGTGACGAGCTATTGGAAAAAACCAGAAAAGCGGGGTCGTCCGCGTCGAATGTATCAGCTTTGTCCGGCAGCTCGATCGAGAGCAGAAGAATTTGCAAGATTTTGGCAGGATTATACAAGCGCGAATGACATTGATCGACTCACCGCAGAATCAGGCTCGATCGCTTAAGTTTCACAAACTGCCCGCTGATTTCAAACCCTGAGATCAGCGGGCAGTTGTATCAGCGATTAATACGGATTGACAGCCAGTGCTGAATTGAGGCGCAAGTTCAGATCCGATTGCGGATTGACTGAAATAACCTGATTGCGGTTGCGACCCAACAGCAAGCCGCCCAATGCACCCACGCCCGTTCCGATCAAGACGCGACCGAGAGTAATGCGACGATTTCCAGTCACACCCGCAATAATCGCGGCTGCACCTGAACCGATCGCGGCTCCTTTGAGAAGAGAATCGGTGCTGACCCCGCGCCGAATTTCTTCAGTCCGGCTGATCACATCGGTTTGAGCATTCAGTGATAGTTGAGTGCCGTTGGTCAGCGTCAGAGTGTTTGCCACAAAGCGCGTTCCACCGTCTACAGGTTGGAATTCTCCTTTCACTTGGCTCCCGGCTGGGATCAGCAATGTGCCATTTGAGGTGCGAACATTACTGGGAACGGTGAGCGTAATGGGAAGCCGCTCGTTCGGGGCAACAACGATTTTTTCGGCATCACGGTATGCTAGTCGAAGCGTGGTTCCAGCAGGAATGCGGACTGCGCCTGTGTTTTGGGTGGGAAATAGCTGTGCGATTTGCATTGGCGCGGGAGCTGCCACCACATCTTTCGCGAATACGATCGGGGCGGCTCCGGTTGCGGCGACACCAATGGTTAAGGCGATCGCAGTACTGGACTGTAGCTTTTTCAGGTTCAACATAAATCTTTGTCCTTCCAGGTCTGAATCTAGCGGCGATGATTCAAATGACTTCGCTGCTAGAAATTAGGTTCCTTGAGTTGACGATCGCGGTTTTGCTCAAAGAAGAACTCGATCGAAAGTTGGAAATCTGTTAATTGCTCGTGTCTTTTTTGATCGTCTCTGGCGTGCGTACTGGCTCAAGTGTGATTAGCTTCTCGGCTTCTAAAACTCGGCGCTGTTGTTAGGTGAGAAATAAGTAGCCTACTTCACTTAAACCATCATAAAGCGTGTAAAATTTCGCGTCTGGTACCGTTTCAGCAATGACTCGATCGAGAAAAGCGATAAACGCCGAATCAAGCCAGTCGCCATTAAACTCCAGTTTTGTACTGTATCGAACGCCTTTCACGACAAAAGACTGTCCTGCGATTTTCTGGTCGTAGTCAAACTCGTTAGAAATTTCTGTGGGTTGGAATGCACCACGAGAAGCGACAGCAAATCTTTTGGTTAAGGCTTGATAGGGATTTTCAAGGTTTCCAGTTTCCCAATCGAAAGAAATTAACAGATTGTCGAAAGCTGCAAGCAATTCATAGGATGAATTGATGTATTGGCGTGCAATTTTCTGCTTTCCTTCTGTTTTTTGCTGCGGCGTGAGATGAGAAAGTAAGCCGATCGATTCAATCAGGCTGAGAATTGAGTCAATGCGATCGCTGTTAAACGCTGAACTGTGGTCCTCAAGCCCGATCGCCAAATATGAGGAAGTCCAGCGATGCAATTGTTTTGCTTGCTCCTCAGTGAGAACAAGCACTGCAAATCGTGAGTAATCAAGACCAAAAGCCCCGTACTCATCGCTGAAGAATCCTACAGTGTACAAACGGTAGGACGACTTTTGATCTCGAAGAATTTTGTTAAATAGCTGAATGAATTCTCCATCAATCATTCCAAAAAAGTGATTTTGAGATCGAGCAGCAGAATAATGGCTGGCAAATTCATATTTTCTACTATCTACTTTTGTTGAGATGAGTGCGTTGTCCTCTTCAACATCAAGAAACTGAAGCTTGAAAGTAGCCGTACTTAGATTCGCTGCACCTGCTTTTGTCAAAAGTTGAGCAACTTCACGGTGAATTTGTGGAAAATAGATGACTGGATCGCGTGAATAGTCCCGTAAATTAAAGATTTTTGTATTTTCCAGATAGCGAACGATATCATATCCGTCCTCTGCTTTTCCTGTTTTTAAGTCGAGTGACAGCTTGGTGCGATTGTCACTGGTGATGAGTCCCGATCGTTGCAGGTTATCCAAAACAGGTTGAATCCGCTCTGGCTCTGGTGCTTCATCGCCTCTCATCCAATCAGCCGCAAAGTTAAAAAGCTGTAGTTCAAGTTGGATCGTTATGCCAGCTCTGCGCTGAATTTTTTGATAGACACGATCGCTAATCGCACCCGCTTCTTTTAGCTGTTGCGCGATCGACTTTAATTGGTTAAGTTCTGCCTCACTGAGTTCACCAATGAAAACGTAATCCGTCGCTATTTGTTGAGGCGAATCAGGATTCGATCGACGGTCAGCTTCCTCACCGAGAAATTCCAACAAGTTTGCACGATTCGCCACATTCCCTTGATTGATTTCCCGAATCAAAGTTTGATAGCCCTGTTCTGTGAGAATCTCGTAACGGCGCAGACTTTGAGCAATTTCAGTGAGGCGTGTTCTCTAATCCATCCTGACAAGATTAGATTGTGTTTGAGGTGTAGAGGCTCCCACAGCGATCGCGCAACCTGAGAAGAGTGACAGCGTAATCCCAAGTACAAATATTCTAGGCACAAGATTAGCATTCAGCATTAGATTTTAGAAGCGCGATCGCGTAATTCTTTCAATCTAGAGAGTTCACCGCTACGATACAGCTATCACTGATTTAATTATTTTGTGTCTTTCTCATCTGCGATCGCACAATTCATTCCCACCGATCCGATCTGGCGGTTGAGTGTGGAACAGTATCACCAGATGATTCAGTTGGGCATTTTGACCGACGATGATCCGGTGGAACTGCTCGAAGGTTGGCTTGTCTATAAAATGCCGAAAAATCCACCGCATCGAATTGCGACCAAACTAACTCGTGATGCGCTGGATCAAATCTTGCCGTCAGGCTGGTACGTTGATACGCAAGAGCCGATCACGCTAATCGATAGCGAACCGGAACCAGATATCGTGATCGTGCGAGGAGCGACGCAAGATTACGTTGATCGACATCCCACTGCTCAAGATATTGCCCTCGTCATCGAAGTTGCTGACTCAACTTTAGAGCGCGATCGAACTTCCAAAAAACGCCTCTATGCGCGTGCAGGGATTCCGATCTACTGGATTATTAATTTAGTTGATCGCTCGATCGAGGTTTACGCTCAACCCGAAAACGAGGACTATCAGCAGCAGACGACCGTCACAGAACAGATTGAAGTCGTTTTGGAAGGGACAGCGATCGCTCAAATCTCCACCTCTAATTTACTGCCTTATCGATCGTCTTAGATCCAATAAAAATGTTTAATAGCTATTTTTACCTAATAAAATTCCAAATTCGATGATGAGAGCGACATAAATTGTCTTAAGATTATCGTAACAATTAAGTTTGTGAAAACAGAACTTGCTGAGATAACCAGGAGAACTTGATATGGCGCTTGTCCCGATGCGGCTATTGCTGGATCACGCGGCTGAAAACGGTTACGGCATCCCTGCATTCAACGTCAACAACATGGAGCAGATCCAGTCGATCATGCTGGCTGCCCACGAAACCGATAGCCCAGTCATTCTGCAAGCTTCCCGTGGCGCTCGAAACTACGCAGGCGAAAACTTCCTTCGTCACTTGATCTTGGCGGCGGTCGAAACCTACCCGCACATCCCCATCTCGATGCACCAAGATCACGGAAACGAGCCTGCAACCTGCTATTCGGCGCTGAAGAACAACTTCACCAGCGTCATGATGGATGGTTCACTCGAAGCCGATGCGAAAACCCCGGCGAGCTACGAATATAACGTCGCTGTCACCGCAGAAGTCGTTAAAGTCGCTCATGCGATCGGCGCTTCGGTTGAAGGAGAATTGGGTTGCCTCGGATCGCTCGAAACCGGAAAAGGCGAAGCAGAAGACGGTCACGGATTTGAAGGTGAATTGGATCATTCGATGCTGCTCACCGACCCGGATGAAGCGGTAGATTTCGTGGAGCGTACTCAAGTCGATGCGTTGGCAGTTGCAATCGGAACCAGCCACGGTGCGTATAAGTTCACCCGCAAACCGACCGGAGAAATCCTCGCAATCAGCCGGATCGAAGAAATTCACCGCCGCTTGCCGAATACTCACTTGGTCATGCACGGTTCGTCTTCAGTTCCCGAAGATTTGATCGCGATCATCAACCAAAACGGCGGTACGATTCCTGAAACCTACGGCGTTCCTGTTGAAGAAATTCAAAAAGGAATCAAGTCGGGCGTTCGCAAGATCAACATCGACACCGATAACCGTTTGGCAATCACCGCAGCGGTTCGCGAAGCGTTGATGCAAAACTCGAAAGAATTTGATCCGCGCCACTTCTTGAAGCCGTCGATCAAGTATATGCAGAAAGTTTGTGCCGATCGCTACACCCAATTCAATGCAGCGGGTCAAGCAAGCAAGATCAAACAGCAATCGATGGAAATCTTTGCTGCGAAGTACAAAAAAGGCGAACTGAATGCAGTCACCAAAAAGGTAGCAGCAGTCTAGATTCGGGTTCAAAAGTTAAATTCTGATGGCTGGGTAGTTCTTACAACTATCCAGTTTTTTTCTGAGTTTTTTTCTGTGAAATTGCTGAAGCATTGAAACGAACACTTTCATTGATAAATTCTTATAATTTCGCTCTTTGAAATAAAGAGAATTAGATTAGTAAAACTCGGATTTAAGTATCCGAAGCTATTAGGAAATTCTATGCCATTTTGTAGATGCCGAGAATGAAGGTACACTCTTCAAAGTTTGTCTCACACCTGCTGAAATGAGTTTGAATTTGAAAGCGAAGCGTGTTTTTACGCAGTTTTATTTACCTGGAATTACGAGTGCGATCGTATTGTCGATCGGGCTTCCAATCTGTGCAGTGACTTTGAATCCTGAGAAGTTACTTGCAAACCCGGTTTTATCCTCAAGAATTCAACCCCAAAGCAATATCGAACCGGAGGTTATCCTAATTCGGCAAGCGATTATCGGTCAAGAAAGTGGCGCGAATTTTAGAGCGATTAACCCGCATTCTGGAGCATTAGGATATGCCCAAATCATGCCCGAAAACCTACCGAAATGGTCGAAAGAAGCGCTTGGATATGTTGTTTCAAAGAAAGAATTTCTGGCAAATCCTCAGTTGCAAATCGCGATCGTCGATTTCAAATTGAATCAATACTGGCAGAGATCTTTTGCAGCAAGTAATGGCGATGTCGCGATCGCGATTCGACGAGTTGCATCCTGGTGGTACAGCGGTAAGCCGGAGAAATATACCTCAACGGCTAGGCAGTTTTACAATGGGCATCGTTATCCCAGTATTGCGGCTTATAGTCAGTCGATTCTGCGCCGATATCAGGCAATTTGGGATTCTCAAAATGCGATTCAACCGATCGAGGTTCCACAAGATCGGGGCGTTTGATTGGTAAATGCTCTTTAGGTAGAGGCGCGATTCATTGCGTCTCTACGGCGAATTCTACTGAAGTTCTAATGGAAAGATGACCGTAAACGTTGAGCCTTCTTGCGGTTGTGACGGGAGGCAAATATGGAGTCAGTGGCTAGGAAAAAAATTGCTAAAACTTAATCTGCCATGCGGGTGAAAATCACTTCAAAGCAGGAATACCGGGACGCAAACACAGATAAGCAAGCGGGCCAAATAGCGGCACGAGAGCAACAAGCCAAAAGAACTGTGATTGTCGCATTAATCCGCGTCGTGCCATGTCATCACTCAGCAAAGTCGGATAAGGAAACAACAGCGCAAATAGGCAAAACGCTAACGTCATTGCATGAATAAATTTGTCCGTTTGAAACGATCGAATAAATGCGCTCCAGTCTCCAAATACGATCGCGAAACCCAGCAAAACTAAAGTACTCAATGTGAGAATGACGCCTGTCGATCGAGCATCTAACACCGATAACCAAACATCTTTTCCACCTGAAAACTCTTCGTTCGCTTCGCGCAAGGCGAGATAAGGAATCAATCCAATTGTGCCTGATGCGATCGAAGCGAGCATAAACCCCCAAGCCGGAATCCGCTGCATTCTGCCATCCGCAAAGATCAAACAGCTATAAATTAATAGCCAGATTCCAACCATGCTAAACAGAGAGATCACAACTGGATTGAGTAAGGGAATCTGCCCAGACAGTAATGTTTGAATCGGTTGCAGCAAGTTCGATCGTAAAGGTGGAGCGAACCACACCACATAAACAATAAAATCAAGCCATATCAGCCACAAGCCTAGTTTTCGTAGCATCAATTTCTCCTTAACCTAGGAAGGCTTCACACTTTCAAAGTCCCCCAGAATGGGGGATTTAGGGGGCAGAACCCCCATCAACGAAGCAAAAAGACTCAATCAAGACTTTCCAGAAGGGTCACTCGCATTCACCAACACCGGAGCGGTCACAGCCATTGGCTTTTCACACAGCACATGAATTCCGGCTTCTGCTGCACGAACTGTATATTCTTTGTGTAAATGGTTGGGTAGAGCGATGTAAACAGCATCAATTTCACCGCTATTTAGGCATTCATCATACTCATCGCAACAGTATGTATTTTGAATCCTATACTGTTTTGATAGCGTTTCTAATTTCTCTAGATCATCTGAAACCAAAGCGGTAATTTCAGAATTCTCGCGAATGTTTTTGAAGCCTGGTAGGGCGGTTGCTTGGGCAATCCAGCCAAGTCCCACCACAGCGTAACGGACTTTTCGGGAAGCGTTAGTAGTCATTTGCCGAGCTTTTTTAATATTAGAACTTGAGACGGTAGAGGCATCGTTTGCCCCTACCGAAGTACCTTATTTACGCTAACGACTGACCCGCTTGTGACAACAAATCACCTAACTGCTCAACTTTCACCGCAGTATCTCCAGTCGCATCGGCTGCGGCTTCCGAAGTGTCTTCACCAAGATCGGTCAAGATCTGCGAAATCGAGCTGACATCTCCTTGTGACAAAGCGGCTTTGAGATCGCCCAAATCTTCTGCTAAATCAGTCCCTTGAAGCTGTTGCTGCCAGCTTTCGATCACTGCGATCGCTTGCTCTACCGGAATCGATGTTAATCCCTGCTGCAATGCCGCGATCGTGGTGTCTACGTCAATTGTCCGAATTGAATCTGCCATGATTTTCCATCCTGATCTAAAGATTTGTGACAAGCTCCTCACACCTGATTCGATTCTTGCAATCTGCCTTTGAAATCCCTCACTCTTTTGGAAGAAATAGCGATCGCCGAAACGTCTTAAACCCTTGATCAAGCTCAGGCTTTGGATTGATACATTTAGCGCCCAAAATATTAAATACTGTTACGATGAATCAACGCTCAACCTATCATCATGCAACTTCTGACCTCTGCCCGACTGACGTTTAGCCATCTCGGACTCGCTGGAGTACTGATCTTAAGCGGCTGTAATCTGATTCCTTCAAGCGATGCCCAGCAGCAGCCCAATCCCCAAAATCAGCAAGGGGGAGCAGTTGCGGTCGATGCTGAAATCGCAGAACTCGCTGCTTTAACCGAAGAACGCACCTACACCGGAACCACCCGACCGTTTCGAGAAATTTCACTCCGATCGCAAGCCGAAGGCAGAATCACAGACATTAGCGTCAACGTTGGGGATCAAGTCCAATCGGGTCAGGTCTTAGCTCGATTAGATGGCACGATCGCATCATCAGCAGTCACTCAGGCAGAAGCGGAAGTTGCCGCGCGAGAATCAGAAGTCGCGAGTTTGCAAGCAGAAGTCGAGGATGCTCGAACTCAGGTCGAACGGGCGCGATTAGAATTACAGCAAGCGCGATCGGACTCTCAACGCCAAGCGCAACTCTTTCGCCAAGGTGCAGTGTCAGAACAGGCAGCAGAAACCGCTAGAACCGCACTTGGAACCGCAGAGCAAGCCTTACGATCGGCAGAAAAACAAGTCGGAAATCGACAGCAATCCGTCGCCGCTTCGGCAAGACGAATCACGGCACAGCAAGCGATCGTCAGTCAAGAACGAGAGCGCCAGTCTTATGGCGTTCTAACTTCGCCTGTAAATGGTTCAGTGTTGGCGCGTCCAACGGAGCCAGGGAATTTGGCGCAAGCCGGAACTGAAGTGTTGCGAGTAGGCGATTTTAATCAAGTGAAAGTCGAAGTTCGGGTGTCAGAGCGAGAGTTTGCCAATCTTCGCGTGGGGCAGAGAGCGGAAGTTCGCTTAGATGCCCTGCCGAATCAAATTCTGGCGGGACAAATCACGCGAATTTCCCCTGCCGCAGAAACACGAGCGCGATTGATTCCGGTTGAAGTCACGATTCCGAATTCAACCGGAAGAATTGGCAGCGGATTGTTAGCGCGGGTGAATTTTCAGACCGCACAATCTCAGCGCGTCGTTGTGCCAGAATCGGCGACGCAGATCGGACAGAAACCCCAGCAAGGACAAAATCAAGCCCCTCCGAAGTCCGCCACGATGTACGTGGTTTCTCGATCAGGGGATCAAGCGAGCGTGAGTCCAAGAGAAGTACAGCTTGGAAACCGCGCCAATGGACAGGTTGAGATTTTATCGGGATTGAAAGTGGGCGAGTCTTTTGTGGTTCGCAGCAGTGGGAAGTTAGAAGCAGGTGCGCCAGTTCGATTGAGCGTCTTATCACAAGGATAGAGAGTTATGACAACGCAGCCTTCTCCATCGCGTGGCTTTAGTATTAGCTCGATCGCGATTCGGCGACACATCGCGACATTGATGCTGACTTTAACCGCGATCGTCATCGGTGTTTATTTTCTTTTTGGGCTTCAAGTCGATTTGCTGCCTTCGATTACGTATCCGCGAATTGGGGTGCGCGTGAACTCTCCTGGGATTTCTCCAGATGTGGCGGTGGATGAAGTGACTCGTCCGCTGGAAGAAGCGCTTTCTGCAACAGAAGGGGTCGTTCAGGTTTATTCGCAAACTCGTGAAGGGCAGGTCAGCGTCGATCTGTTCTTTCAACCAGGTGGAAACATTGATCAAGCGCTGAATGATGCGACCGCAGCGTTTAACCGAGCGCGGGGAAATTTGCCGGATACGATCGAGGAACCGACTTTATTCAAAGTTGATCCGTCTCAGCTTCCCGTTTACGAGTTTGCAGTCACTTCGCCTTCTTCTAAATTGGTTGATTTGCGAGTGTTTGCGGATGAAGAATTGTCCCGTGAGTTGGGAGTTGTAGAAGGGGTTGCGGCGGTCGATGTTGCCGGGGGCGTGGAAGAAGAAGTGCGGGTTTTAGTGGATCTCGATCGGCTTCAAGCGCTTGGTGTCGGTTTAAACAGCGTCTTGCAAGAGTTGGAAGAAACCAACCAAGATGTGTCAGGCGGTCGGATTTTAGGCAAAAACTCTGAGCCATTGACGAGAACAATCGGGCGATTCAAAGACGCGGCGGAAATTCAGAATTTATCGTTTCCGGTTGTCGGTGAACCTACGACAACAGCAACGGAATCTACAACACAAACGACAGCGCCAGTACCCGCAGAGCGTGTCTATTTGCGGGATTTTGCCCAGGTCAATGATGGAACTCAAAAGCAGCGCGTTTTTGTGAATCTGAATGGTCAGCCCGCGGTAAAAGTGAGTGTTCAGAAGCAGCCGGATGCAAACACGATCCAAGTCGTTGAAGGGGTAAAGCGTCGCATTGAAGAATTACGTCGATCGAATATCATTCCGGCAGAGATGCAGCTTCTTCCAACATTGGATGAATCTAAGTTTATTCAGGCTTCTTTGAACAGTGTGACCGAGGCTGCATTGTCAGGAGCGGCGCTTGCAGGATTATCAGTTCTATTGTTTTTGGGATCGCTAAGACAGACATTTATTATTACGCTTACCATTCCGCTTTGTACACTTGTCGCAATTACTGCAATGAAACTCAGCGGTTTCTCACTGAATATTTTTAGCTTGGCGGGATTGGCAATTAGTATTGGTCAAGCCGTTGATACTTCTGTTGTAATTTTAGAAAACATTGATAAGCGGGCGACGGTGCAAGGAGGCGCAGCGGGGTTGGCATCGCAAGGAACTGGAGCCGCGATCGATCTTGTCGAAGACAGTAGCCGCGAGGTCGAATCTTCGCTCGTCTCAGCCACAAGTGCAAACTTAGTTTCGGTCGTGCCCTTTGTGTTAATTGGTGGCTTTATCTCGCTGCTGTTCAACGAATTAATTTTAACGATTTGCTTTGCGGTTGTGGCTTCGCTGCTTGTGGCAGTTACTGTTGTGCCGATGTTGGCATCTCGACTGCTGGCGATTCGGTGGTCAAGTCGGATCAATCGCTTCTGGCTGTTTCGCCAGTTTGATCAGCGTTTAGCAGGCGGAACTCGTCGTTATGCAGGATTGCTTGCCAAAATCACGCGCAGACCGATCATTGTGATCGCGCTTACAGTCTTAGTTCTCGGCGGTGGCGGTTTATGGATGACAGGTCGAATTCCACAGGAAATTTTGCCCCGAATTAGTACCGGACAAGCGAATTTGTTTGCTCAATTTCCACCCGGAACCCCGCTCGAAACCAGCCAAAGAGTAATGCAGGAAGTGGATAAAATTCTGCAAGCACAACCAGAAACAGACTACGTTTTTTCGACGGTGGGCGGCTCTTTATTCGGTAACGCGACTAGCGAAAACCCGCTACGCGCTTCTAGCAACATCACCTTAAAGCCCAACACGGATGTCGAAGAATTTGTCGAGAAAGTGAACGGAGAGTTCCGCAGGCTCAATCTCGTAGAAACCACGCTGCGATTAAGCCCGGGACAGGTTCGAGGCTTGATTCTAAACAACTCCCCGGTCAGAGGCGCAGAAATTGACGTGATTTTGCAGGGTCAAAATCTGGAGCAACTCGAAGCGGCTGGACGGCAGGTTTTAGGCGCACTTTCCCAGTCCACCCTCGCTCGATTTCGCCCAGATGCCGATCAGCGTCAGCCAGAGATTCAGATCGAACGCGATCGTGAACGTGCCGCAGAACTTGGACTCAATACTCTAGCTGTGGGAGAAACGATCCAAACCGCGGTCGAAGGTTCAATCCCGACTCAAATTCAGCGCGGAAATCGGCTGGTCGATGTCCGAGTCGAACTGAATGAAGACGCGATCCAAAGCGCCTCACAAGTGGAACGAATTCCCTTATTTACTGACGATAATCAAATCGTTCGCCTTGGTGATGTGGCAACCATTCGGACGGGACAAGCACCTGGACAGATTCAGCGAATCAATCAGCGGCAAGTGTTTCAAATTGCTGGAACCTTGAACCAAGGTGCAAGTCTGGGAAATGCTTTATCGGAAGTCGATCGACTTTTCCAAACTATCCAACTTCCTGAAGGGGTGTCTCGCTTACCGAGTAGCGCGGCTGAAAGTAACCAACAACTTCAAGACGCTTTGCCCCTATTGGGTGGTTTAGCTGCATTCCTGGTATTCGTAGTGATGGCAGTTCAATACAACTCACTCATCGATCCGCTGGTGATTATGTTCACGATTCCGCTTGCGCTGTCCGGTGGAATTATCGGATTGTTTGTGACTCAAACAGCGATCGGGGCAACGGTGATCGTTGGTGCGGTTCTTCTCGTGGGAATCGTGGTGAACAACGCGATCATCATGGTAGAAACCGCGAACGAAATCTACAAAAACGAAGGACTCGATCGACGATCTGCCATGCTCAGAGCCGCGCCAGAACGGTTACGCCCGATTTTAATGACGACTGTTACCACTGTTTTAGGCGTGTTTCCGTTGGCGTTGGGTTTAGGAGAAGGCAGCGAATTTCTTCAGCCGTTGGGAGTTGTCGTATTCTCTGGACTGTCGTTAGCGACGTTGCTAACGCTGTTTATCATTCCATGTTTCTATGTGTTGTTGCACCGATGGACAGACGGACGCAAAGAGCGAAAATCTCGATCGACGAGATCGCTGCCCAAAGTTGAAGAACCGATTTCGTCGATCTCGAAAGCCTCACAAGATGGCGTGTCCTGAACCCTCAGAAGCCATCTACAGACCAGTGAGGCGGATCATACTCTAGCTTGTACACCCCATACGTTGCGCCCACGTCCCACAAATTAGGATTATCATTGCCATCGGTTGGAGTTCCGATCGTCACGGTCTGACCGTTTCCATTCCGAATTCGCATCGGGGCTTTCCAACTGATAATCCAATCGATCGCGAGTGCTTGCGTATGTCGGGATTGCAGCGCAGCGGGATTGCCCCCAATATCAAACGCATTCACCATGTCTCGTGCCGCTTGATAGGAAGCCGCATCCGTGTAATGCACCCAATCGATATCGATCCCCACCATCGGCGGCACATCCCACGGAGCCATATCCCGATTGTTTAACTGCACCGCATAGTGCATCATATAAGCCCGCTGCGGTGGACGATAGGTATTCGTCACGGCAATCGAAGCTCCACCATCGCGCAAAGCTTTCTCAAACGCGCGGACTCTCTGACGAAACGGAGAAGCCAGATCATCGATCGAGCTACTTGCCGGGAAAAATCGCACCCACTGCGCCCCGCTCAGTCTCGCTCTTTGCCGTCTTGCATACTCGGTTAAAATCGCCAATCCTGGCGCATAGTCGGCTCCCAACTTTTGCTTCGTTGCATTAGAAAGTTGAGCATCCAAGCGCGGACGGAAATTCACATCGAGAATTTTATACGCTTCGGTCAGGCCTTTTGTGCTGCCAAAGCCAAAATTTCCATCGATCGTTAACGGTGGATTCAATCGCCCGATCGCATTTAAGCTGCGCTGTAAGTCTTGAGTTTCCGCTGCCCCATAGTTGAGATAGCTGAGTAACATGGCTGCGGTCAAGTCAGAAACGCGATAGATGAATCCTTGCGATAACGCTTTAGCGTAAGTCCCGCGACCCACCACGCCATCAGCAACCAGTCCGTTTTTCTGTTGATAATCTTTCGTCACTTTGTCTGTGACACTGCCGAAACCATTATCCACGGCTCCGATCGCAAAATTTCGATCCTGTAAAAATCGCTGCCATGCGCCAACGGATGCCCCAGTTGAGCCACGTTGAATCACAGGAAGCTTAAGCGCATTGATATTAAAAGCCATGCTTGTCTCCTGAAACCGATGCAGGCGTAGTTCAGAACGCCTCGCCATCTATCATACTGATCGCAACAAAAAAAGGATGTAACGCTTGGTCAACACCTGTTACATCCTTTGATATCTTTGTTTTGTTCAGTTAAAAATCTGAAGGAGCTGCCGATCGCATTTTTGCTTTCGCCTTTGCTGCGCTCTTTTTCAGCGCATCAAGTCGAGATTGATATTTCGATCGCAGTTTTTTCTTCGGAGTTTGATCGATCAGCGTCTTCAGCGCACTGCCTAAACTCTTATAAGCATTCGGCAAGGTGTAGCCAAACCGAGTCGCGATCTGAATCGCGCGTTCATCCGCCTCGATCGCTTCTTTGACGTTTTTCTCACTATTGTTTTTCTGGTACAGTCTCCAGCCTGCGACCCCAGATAATCCCATCGCTAACAGCAGCAGCAAACCATCCTGAACCCACAGTTCACCGACTGCGCCCCCTAGCCCAATCGCCAGTGCCGCCATTTCCCAACCGTCTTTGGGAATGGTGTCGGTCTGAATCCGCGCGACTTCGTGCCAAAACAAGAGATTTCGCTGGTCGATCGCCAGTTGATCCCATTTCGGCATATCGATTTGAATCTCTACCTCATCGCGACCGATTTCTTCGCAGGTAATTAAGGCAGGATTTACGGCGGTCGTCGTCTCGATCGTCACCCAGCTTTGCAGTTCTGGAGGCAGCAGAGTCTTCAAGCGACGTAACTCGCTCATGTCGGCTCTAGCGGACGAGGTTGCATAAGATGTCATGTGATCAGCCTCAGTATGAATTCCTATCCTCTAGGACGATCTTAGCGATTCCATGGATTAAGGGTAGGTAAATTCATTCTGCCTGATGAAACCTTTATCAAGCAAGTCGTATGAACCGATCTTTTTTAGATTAGTTGCTCATCCGGGTGGAACTCGGCGGCGGTGGACTCTCCGGAGCGTAGTGGGCGATTACAAGCAGTGGTAGAACAAGCGTAATCAGCGCGATCGCGGTTCCAACAAAATTGGCAACAATGTTTGTGGCTGGTCGCGGTCGTTCCGGAGCGGTCGTCTCACTCCCAATGTGCATACTAAATATTTAACCAATTCAACACGGATTAGCAGGAAGCCCTGATTCTTTCCTAGTTAACCCAGGGAACAGAGAAAAGATTTCACTGTATATATAATTTTAGCCGAGTTTCTCAGAATAACTGTTATCGATAAACAATCCTGATGAGTATTAAGTGCTTTTTGATACAACTTTAGAATCGAATAGTCTGCAATTTTACGCTTTCTATCAAAAGATAGATGTCTCTTCATTGATTATTGAACGATCGCTCTTGCTTCGATCGTTATTTCCGAACTTTTAGAGTACGGTTCTACTGACTGTAGAGACATTCTAGCTTTGTTACAGTGTGGTTAATCAAAGATCCTCAATTGCGAGGGAGAAGATCGTGAACGATACATCTAATCAACTTCCTGAGTTTATCGGTGGAGTCAGCGAGACGAACGGTAAGCTTTTACAGTATGTTCAGTCGCTTGATCCTGAAACGATCGCTCAGCTTTCAAAGCCTTCATCATCCGAAGTTCTGCAAGTAATGGAGCGCAATATTACCGGATTGCTGGGGGGTCTTCCATCTGAAAGTTTTGAAGTCACCATTACGACGAGTCGCGAAGATTTAGGTCGCCTGCTTGCTTCTGCGATGATGAGCGGCTATTTCCTCAAAAGCGCGGAACAGCGACTAGCGTTTGAAAAGTCGCTTGCCGCGATCGATGCCGAATAATCAATCGAATCCCCTTTTCTCGGCAGAGAGTCTCTTTCTGCCGAATTTTGTTGCTGAACTGCGATCGTCGTTGCTTACTTGGTATGCGAAATCGGGTCGATCGCTGCCTTGGCGTGAGACTCGTGATCCTTACGCAATCTGGGTTTCTGAAATTATGCTTCAGCAAACTCAGGTGAAAACGGTACTGCCTTATTTCGATCGCTGGATGAAACAATTTCCAACGATCGAATCTTTTGCAAACGCAGATCTACAGACGGTTCTCAAAGCTTGGGAAGGATTGGGATACTATGCGCGTGCCCGAAACTTTCACCGTGCTGCACAACAAGTCTTACAGGAACATCAAGGACAGTTCCCGACTGATTTAGCGGCTGTTCTGAAGCTTCCGGGAATTGGACGCACCACCGCAGGCGGAATTCTTAGCGCAGCATTTAACCAACCTTTCGCGATTCTCGATGGCAATGTGAAACGAGTGTTAGCGCGACTGATAGCGCTGGAGGTTCCGCCGAGTAAAGCCATGTCTCAGCTTTGGGAGCTTTCTGAAGCATTGATTGATCCAGAGAACGGGCGGGACTTTAATCAAGCATTGATGGATTTGGGGGCAACCGTTTGCACACCCAAAAATCCTGCTTGTCTAGTTTGTCCGTGGCGATCGCACTGTGAGGCGTACAATCGAGGAGTTCAGTCAGATCTTCCTATGTCAGAAACTCGTGCGCCGATTCCTCACAAAGCGATTGGGGTTGCGGTGATTTGGAACGAACAGCGGATTTTAATCGATCGACGTAAAGCAGAAGGCTTACTCGGTGGACTGTGGGAATTTCCGGGCGGCAAGGTGGAACCCGGAGAAACGATCGAACATTGCATCAAACGCGAAATTCAAGAAGAGTTAGGAATCGAAATCGAAGTGGGTGATCACTTGATTACGGTTGATCACACTTATACTCATTTTCGCGTCACGCTGAGTGTTCATCACTGTCGCCACGTTTCGGGGGAACCCCAAGCGATCGAGTGTGATGAAATTCGCTGGGTAACGATCGAGGAACTTTCTGAGTTTCCATTCCCCAAAGCAAATCTCACAATCATTGAAGCCCTAAAAACAGGTCAAACAAATCGATGATTAAACTCACACATCAGATCGACTCTACCTTTTCGCAGCATTGCGGGGTCGAGTCGCTCAGTCGTGTTACAAGTCATCATCACCACCAATTTCTGCTCTAATTCAAAGTTGCCAACACTCACGACACTTTGATAAAGCGTGCCATCAAGCAGGCTCAAGATATGCTCTGTTTTATTGTTCGATTGAGCAATTTCCGTCGATCGATTTTGTGCTAAGTTATCCGCTTCATTGATGATTAAGCAAATTCGTTCGAGATAGCTAGGTGGAACAAAGTTTTCGACCGCATCGTGATCCAGAATAAAAATCACATAGCCAAGCGGAACTAGAATTTCTTTCGCGATCGCTTGTGTCCACGCAGTTTTACCAGTCCCCGGATCACCGTGAACTAACACCGCTAACCGATGTTGATTCATCACCGTTTGTTGCACCGTATCGCTAAATGCTTGGATCTCTGCCGGGAAGTCCCGAATCGTAAACTCAGCATGAATTTTCCCGACTCGGCTTTGATATCCGCTCAACATCACCGCCAATCCATACGTCGATTTCTGGATCAAAGGAGCCATGTTTTTCGCCATCAATGTCCAGTAGCGTCGTCCTCGATCGACATAATCAATCTGCAACCAGACTTCATGCGCTGCCCAATACGCATAAGCACTACTGACCACATCAAGCCGATCCCAGCTTTCAAACCGATCGGTCGGAAAGTAAAAAGATCGATCGAGATAGCTCTGTGTGATCAAATCCGGTCGCCCCAAAACAGCAAGCGTCTGGCGAATGGTCGTTTCCTGCAAACGATTTAGAACATAGTCGATCGGAATATTATTCCGGCTGACGATTTGCCGAATCGGAGTTTCAACACTGAGGCTATCTCGATAGCGATAGTCTGGATAAGGCGGATCAGGGGTGAGATAGTTCCAAACTTGATCAATTTCGCCACGAGTGTAAGACGAAAATAGATTGATTGCATTTGCCCACCAAGCTTGATGATTGCGTCCTACCGCATCTGCGATCGTACTCACTGCGCCCATCATGCGGCGATTTAATTCTTCTGAATCGTTCTGTGCGAGTTGGAGAAAATAACGCCAATCAAAGTCGCGATTCAGCGGTCGCCAACCTGCCGCGAGTAAGCTCTGTCCTTTCTGCTGATTTTGGTTGAATTGATTGAACTGATTGAAGTGAAAATCAAATTCTTGCATAGTTCAAGGATTTCAGATTGGGTTCCATCCAGCGAGAACGAGCTTCCGGCGAAAAAATGCGATCGGGGCTGTAGTATTCAAACAACAAAGCCGGATCAGAATGATCATCTATGAATCGATGGGTCAAACTCAGTAACAAATCATGAATATCAATGCAACTGAGATAATTTTGAATCAGAGCAATCCAAAATTGCATGATGGTTTCGTGATAGCCACTGGTAGGAGTTGATTCAACACCATGAACCTGATTATAACGTTGGATTCCGTAGCAAATTTGATCGGTAGCGGTTGATGGGTAATTGATCAAGTACCACAATGCAACCGTGAGATGGGCGGAATGTGTCCACTGCAATCGAGCTAAACTACAATCCTCAAAGGCTTGAACTAATTCGACAATTTCGGATTCTGCGGCGCACATCTTTAGATTACTAGCATACTACAAGTATAATACAGCTTTTTCTCAATTCAGCAAAGCGACTTAAAATTTGCATACTCTGAAATCTATAGGCGCGATAGCCCCGCAATCCTGAATCTGCTCCCTGATAGTCTCATTTACTACCTAAAGACGGACGGAGTGGAGATCGGCTAATGTGCCAACTCTGCCCAACTATAGAGAGTTTGGGCGAATGGATACGGTACGATAGCGAGCAGATGCACTGAAGTAATTTTTTTGTAAACGACAGACGTAAAACGCTAGTATGCCGGAGTTCTTACTCTAGGCTACCGTTCGATCGTCTCTTGTTGATCATTGACCCATGACCAGAGATTTCACCGATTCTGTAGCTCCAAGTTTGCCACGGGCAAACAGTTTGCGGTGGCTCCTGCAAGCCATGTCTCAAGCGCCCAGCAACCAACTCCTAACCGTACTTTCTTCAGCCGATTACGAGCGTCTGCTCCTGCTTCTAGAACCCGTTACCTTATCCTTGGGACAAGTTCTTTATGAACCCAATCAATCGATCGAATACGCCTATTTCCCCACCAGCGCTGTTATCTCGCATCTAAACGTCATGGAAGGCGGGCGAGATGTCGAAACCGCCTCGATCGGCAATGAGGGTATGATTGGCGTTCCGCTTATCTTAGGAACCGATTACATCCCACTCCGCGCGATCGTTCAAATTCCAGGAGATGCCCTTCGGATCTCTGCAAAAACCATTCGATCTGAACTGAGTACGAGTCGATCTCTGCAATTTTTATTGTTGCGCTACATTCAAATGCTCATGAGTCAGATCGCCCAAAATCTAGCCTGTACTCAGCTTCATTCGAGTCAAGAACGGTGCTGTTACTTGCTATTGCTGACGCACGATCGAGTGGGCGATCCGGTTTTATCTCTGACGCACGGCTTGCTGTCTCGCATGGTCGGCGTGAGGCGCGATCGTATTGGTGAAATTATTGCAATTTTAGAACGGGCGGGACTAATTCATCACCAGCGCGGACGTTTGACGATCTTGAATCGCTCAGGCCTAGAGTCTGCGGCGTGCGAATGCTATCAAATTTTACGATCGCAATTTGACCAACCGTTCAACGGGTAGCGGAAACCCCACGCCTACCCTATGTACGGTAAGGGACAGACAACGGTATCACAAGACTTATACCTTAGAAACCGCATTCAGATTGCGGTCTGAGGCGTTTTATGTCACCTGCGTCCGTTGGCTTTCATGCCTCAAAATTGTTCTCGTTCTACTCAGAATAAACTCCTACGTGCTCTGTCTCAGGAAGAGTACGATCGACTTGTGCCTTTTTTGGAGTTCGTCGCACTGCCCTTCAAGCACGTCTTGTATGAGCCAAATCAGCCTGTCGATTACGTATATTTCCTCAATCACGGTGTCATCTCAATGGTGACGATTACCGAAGAAGGCGAAACCGTCGAAGCCGCCACGATCGGCAACGAAGGCATGGCGGGAATTCACGTTTTGCTGGGAGTTGACCAACTTTCACTGCAAGCGATCGCGCAAGTGGCAGGCGACGGAATGCGGATGCGGGTCGATGCGTTTCGGCGGCAAGTGACTCCGGAGACTCGGCTGTATGAGCTACTGTTGCGATATATTCAAGCGCTGATCAGCCAACTGTCTCAAACCGTTGCCTGCAATCGATTGCACTCGGTTGAAGAGCGGTGCTGTCGATGGTTGTTGATGTGTCACGATCGCGTGCCGACGAATGAGTTTTTTCTCACCCAAGAATTACTGTCTCAGATGCTCGGTGTCCGGCGTGCCAGCGTGAGCGTGGTCGCAGCGATTCTGCAAAAAGCGGGACTCATCACCTACAGTCGCGGCAGGATTCGGATTCTCGATCGACCCGGACTAGAATCCGCGTCTTGTGAATGCTATCAGTTAGTGAAAACAGAGTTCGATCGATTGCTGGGCGATCAACTCAATGACCCGGAAGAATAGAAATAGAACATAAAATCCGAAACAATCGGTCAGAATTTCAAAGACTCGGTAAAGATGTACCCGGCGAAATGGCTTTTCTCTTCACAAAATTGCTAGGATGCGCCACGTAGATCAGCACGATGAAGTCAAAACTCAGCGTTTCAAGCCGAAAGACCCTTCGGGGAATGTTGGCTTGAAAGACAGAAGAAATTAATTGCTTTTTGCGTTAATCTCCATCTGGCGTTCAACCCGCCGCCTGAAACGGGGTGATATAATTCGCCCAACTGTATTGCAGCTTACTGTTCCAGACCTTTAGCGAGAGAAAGGAGACTGCCATTGTCCCGTCGTTACTTTTTTACTTCTGAGTCCGTGACCGAAGGACATCCCGATAAGATTTGTGATCAGATTTCCGATACGATTTTGGACGCGATTCTTAGCCAAGATCCGAGCAGTCGGGTTGCGGCTGAAGTAGTTGTCAACACTGGATTGGTTCTCATTACAGGTGAGATCACCACGAAAGCAAACGTCAATTACATTGATCTCGCTCGCAAGAAGATTGCTGAAATTGGCTACACTGGCGCAGAAAACGGGTTTAGCTCGAATAGCTGTGCAGTGATGGTCGCGCTTGATGAACAATCCCCGGACATCGCTCAAGGCGTTGATACCGCTCAAGAAAGCCGCGAACAACTCAGCCAAGAAGCACTCGATGCGATTGGGGCTGGCGACCAAGGCATCATGTTTGGTTTCGCTTGCAACGAAACCCCGGAATATATGCCGCTTCCGATCTGTTTGGCGCACCGAATTTCGCGCAAACTGGCGGCTGTCCGCAAGACAGGTCAGCTGTCCTATCTGCGTCCCGATGGCAAAACTCAGGTCACGGTTCTCTACGAAGACGATCGGCCTGTTGGCATTGATACGATTCTCGTTTCGACTCAGCACACCGCATCGATCGACGATATTACTGAAGAAGCTGAAATCCAAGCAAAGATTAAAGCGGATCTCTGGGCACTCGTTGTTGAGCCGTGTTTTTCCGATATCGACGTGAAGCCGGATAGCGAAACTCGCTTTTTGGTCAACCCGACGGGCAAATTTGTGATCGGTGGTCCTCAAGGCGATTCTGGTTTGACCGGGCGGAAAATCATCGTCGATACCTACGGCGGTTATTCTCGTCACGGCGGCGGCGCGTTCTCTGGAAAAGATCCCACAAAGGTCGATCGCAGTGCGGCTTATGCGGCACGATATGCAGCGAAGAACATTGTCGCAGCGGGCTTGGCTGAAAAGTGCGAAGTCCAGTTGAGTTATGCGATCGGCGTTGCGCGTCCGGTGAGCATCATGATCGAAACGTTCGGCACTGGAAAGGTGAGTGATGAAACCTTGCTGACTTTGGTGCAGGAGCATTTTGAACTGCGTCCAGCGGGCATTATCCAAACGTTCGGCTTGCAAACCCTTCCGGGAGAGCGTGGCGGTCGTTTCTATCAAGATGTGGCGGCATACGGTCATTTCGGTCGCCCCGATCTGGAACTGCCTTGGGAGCAAACCGATAAGGCGGCTCTATTGAAAGAAGCGGTTTTATCTGCAACCGCAGTCGGCTAGAACGATTTTTTCGCCCCCAGCGAGATGATCTAGTGAGATGATCCTGGGGGCGATCTTTTATGCTGAGTTGAATATCGGATTGAAATTGCCCGATAAAACGGAATATACGATCGCTACAGAGTTTCTTTGGCGGATTTCTTCCCTTAAAATAGGGGCGGAATTGCAGCGAAGCGTAAATAATTAGTCCTATGAGAATTCTTGCCCTGGTTCCTGGTGGAATAGGCGATCAAATCCTATTTTTTCCGACTTTAGATGATCTAAAAGCGACTTACCCGAACGCTCAGATCGATGTTGTGGTTGAGCCAAGAGCGAAGGCAGCCTATCGAATTTCTAAATCGGTCAGCGATACAATTTTGTTTGATTTTAAGGGCAGTAATAGTTTGTCGGACTGGAGCAATTTGCTCGGTGTGCTGCGCGATCGAGAATACGATATTGCGCTTTCTCTCGGTCAACGTCGAGGAATTGGCTTTCTCCTGTGGTTAAGCGGAATTTCCACTCGCATCGGATACGGGAGTGGCGCATCGGGTGAGAAATTTTTCACCAAAACAGTCCCGCTGAATTGCGACCAGTACGCGGCGGCAATGTATCACGACTTGCTGAAAGGGTTGGGTATCAATCGACCCCTTTCCGAAGTTGCGATTAGTGTTCCAGCGAAAGATCTTGAGTGGTCGGATGTAGAACGCAAACGGCTTGGATTACGAGATGGCGGATATGTTTTGATTCATCCAGGCGCGAGTCAACTTTCTGAACGCAAAGGAATCGACAAAATTTATCCAGCGCAAAGTTGGCAAAAAATTATCCAGGACTTCCAGCAGAAACAGCCCGATTTACCGATCGTGCTGCTCAAAGGTGAGGAAGATGCCGCGATCGTGTCTGAGATCGTTGCGCTGTGTCCAGGAATTAAATCGACATCACCCGAAAATATTGGGCAATTGGTTTCAATGGTGGCAGGTGCAAGTTTGATGCTGTGTACGGATAGCGCTCCGATGCACGTTGCGATCGCGGCGCAGACTTTCACGCTGGCATTGTTTGGTGCGACCGATCCAGAAACACTCTTGCCCAAGAGCGATCGAGTATCGGGTATCAAGTCCCCGACTGGAAAAATGGCAGATATTTCACCGCAGATGGTACTTGATCGCGTTTGGGGTGGTTAATAGTCGCCCCCTGCCGAGATACCGCTACCATAAACTTCTGCATTTTGGATATTAATACCGTTTAGGATTGCGCCGAAGGTTTCAGCATTGTAGAGACGCGCAGCGGATAAATTGGCATCGGTAAGATTGGCTCGATCGAGGGTTGCGTTTGTTAGATAGGCAGCAGTAAGGTTGGCGTTTTTCAAATTCGCGCCTGTCAAATCTGCGCCTTCTAGATTCGCACCGGTGAGGTTTGCGCCCTCTAGATTAGCGTTTCGCAGATCTGCCCCCAAAACGCGGATTTCTTTCAGGTTTGCGCCTGTCAGATTGCAACCGGAACATTCTCCAGTATTCAGCAGTCGTTGAACGTGCTGAGGATTTTCTGCCCGAATGGGTGTTGCGATCGAGACAGCAGCAAGGCAAGCCAGTGTGATTCCAACTTTTGTAAACATATTTGCAAACATAAAAGTATCCTCCAAATATTGAAGTGGAGCGGGTCTATCAAAAAGGCGAAATAGCGATCGCGCGAATAACTTCAATCGTATGAAAGAGAATTCCAGAAAACCTCGGTCTCTGGATATCATTCGATCGAAGGTCGGGGCTGAGGCGAGTCCGATCGGACGATTCGAGGCAAGAATTCTAAGTTTTGTTGAAATATCTGAGAATTTTTCCCCGTTTCCATTGTGACAAACATTCTTAGTGACCGCAGAATTTATCAACTTCTCATAACAATTGACGAAATTTTGAAGTGCAGTCAAAACAACACCGAATGATTCATAAATTTGATAAAATTTAACATCACTAAAACTAATATGACGCTCAACAATTAGGAGATCTCATGACCGGATTCATCCGAGGATTGTTTTCAAAATTGAAATCGAACGAGGCAGCAACGCCCCCTCCGGTAGAACGCCCAAAGCCAGAAAAAGTAGAGCGCCCGAAGCAAGAGAAATCTGCTTTCTTCTTAGAATCCAGTGATGCACAGACCTATGGCAATCTGGACTACATGAAGGCTTCCAAGAAGATTCGCCGCACGTTCCCCAAAACGCTAGACAGCCCAGAGAATAAGGAATATATCCAAGAGCTTTCTGCGATGGGTCGGGTGGTTCCGGGACAAGTCAAGGTCGAGATCGTTGCTCCGAAGTCTGAATCCGAACCGACTCAGACTACACCCACAGAGGATGCTGCGGCTCAACGTCGCAAAGCGTCATCTGATATGGATATGTTCCGCAAAATGGCGAAGGATATTCGCAAATAGTTGATCGTCGCATCCATTAGCCAGAAAGTGACTTCTGGCTAATGGATGTTTAACGTCGCCTCAGATCTCGAATCGATCGCATTCCCCAAAATACAACATCCAAATCCAATCGAATCTGTTCAGAAATCTTCGGTTCGATCTCCTCGAATAACCGATAAATTAGTTCTGCATCGCCCCCAGTTAGCACGATCGTACTTTTCTCAAACTGCTGATTCCAATCTTCGATAAAGCTGCGAATTCCCGCCAGAAGTGTGTTGAGAATTCCGCTCTCGATCGCGCCTTTGGTGTCCTTTGCCCATCGCGCTGGAAGGGTTGCAACTTGCCCGATCGTGGGTAGTGCTGCTGTATGTTGTCCCAAAGCTTGAAACTGCATACGAACTCCAGGCACGATAGCGCCTCCAGTCAGTTCATTTTTCTCGTTTGCGCCCGTGAAAGTCATTGCAGTTCCACAATCGATGACCAATGCGGGACTGCTATAACTTTGGATCGCGCCCCAGACGGCTAAAGCGCGATCAATCCCCAAAGTGGGATAGAGTTGCTGAAGGGGAATCTCACTTAGAGAAATGCAGTGCGAATTGGGAACGTTTCGCCAACAATTGAACTGCTCCGGCACAACTGACGCGATCCATAACTCTGAGTCAATCGTTAACCCTGGCGCTGACTGATAAATTAAACTAATTTGATTCGTTGTAAAATTCGAGATGGGATCACTCAGCAAAGTTACTGATTTCTCGGCAAAGTGCGGCGTATCGTATTTTTCTTGAATTTGGTCATTTTTGAATAAAGCCCAGTGTAGACGGGAGTTTCCAATATTTAGAGCAATCCAACCGCTGACTATTAGATCCATTTATGGGTAAGCTTACTTATTGAAACTTTACAAATTGAGATACAACGGGCGAAAATCAAACTATAAAAGAACTGCTTTACCGTTCACATCACTTTTGGGAGATCGTTATGGTCGCTTCTGCTCCTCGCTCCACTCGATCGCGAGTTCGTCTCACCACCGAAACTAGCGACATCGCACCGGAAACTACCACCATTCGATCGCTCGACTGGGATCGCGATCGCTTTGACATCGAATTCTCTCTCGAAAACGGAACCACTTATAATTCCTTTTTGATTAGAGGTGAGAAAATTGCTCTCGTTGATACCTCCCACGCCAAATTCCGCGAGCTTTACATCGATGCGCTCAACGAGGTGATCGATCCGCAAGACATTGATTATCTCATCATCAGCCACACCGAACCGGATCATAGTGGTCTAGTTCGCGATGTCCTGGAGCTAAATCCTGACATTATCGTTGTCGGCGCAAAAGTCGCGATTCAATTCCTCGAAAACTTGGTGCATCAACCATTCAAAAGCAAAATCGTCAAAAGTGGCGATCGCTTAGATTTAGGCAACGGTCACGAACTCGAATTCGTTTCTGCACCAAATCTGCACTGGCCCGACACCATTTTCACTTATGACCACAAAACGCAGACTTTGTTTACCTGCGATGCCTTCGGGATGCACTTCTGCGACGATCACACCTACGACGAAGACCTTGATATCCTCGAAGCAGAGTTTAGGCAATATTACGACTGCCTGATGGCTCCGAATGCCCGATCGGTATTGGGCGCGATCAAACGCATCAACGAACTCCCCGAAATTACAACGATCGCCACAGGTCATGGGCCTCTCTTGCGCTACAACCTGAAGGAATTAGTTGGACGCTACCAAGACTGGAGCCAAACCCAAGCAAAAGCGACTACCACCGTTGGACTGTTCTACGTTTCGGGATATGGGTACGGAGATCGACTCGCTCAAGCGATCGTCACCGGAATCACCAAAACTGGGGTCGCTGTGGAAATGATGGATTTGCGCGTTGCCGAGCCTCAAGAAGTCCGCGAACTGGTCGAACTCTCAAGCGCGATCGTATTAGGAATGTCACCGCAATCTGGAGAAGGCGCTGAAAATCCGAGAGCCGCGATCGGGACAATCCTCGCTGCCGCAAATTCCAAGCAAAACTTTGGACTATTTGAAGTCGGAGGCGGTAACGATGAAGCCGTTTACCCGATTCGGAATCAGTTCCGAGAAATCGGACTCACCGAGAAGTTCGAGCCGATCAAAATCGAAGTCGAACCAACCGAAACGATTTACAAGCTTTGTGAAGAGTCAGGAACCGACTTGGGACAATGGCTAACCCGCGATCGCACCGTCAAACAGATGAAAGCGCTCGATACCGAGTTAGACAAAGCCCTAGGTCGCATCAGCGGCGGTCTGTACATCATTACAGCAAAGAAGGGTGACATTTCCAGCGCGATGTTGGCATCTTGGGTTTCTCAAGCGAGTTCTGAGCCATTGGGAGTCTCGATCGCTGTTGCAAAAGATCGCGCGATCGAATCTCTGCTGCACGTTGGCGATCGCTTTGTGTTGAACGCACTCGAAGAAGGCAAATATCAAACCTTGATGAAGCACTTCCTCAAGCGGTTCGCTCCCGGAGCCGATCGTTTTGCGGATGTCACAACCTATCCAGCAACGAATGGTTCACCGATTCTGGGGGATGCCTTGGCATATATGGAATGTGAAGTCGTCAGCCGGATGGAATGTAGCGATCATTGGATCGTTTACAGCACCGTAAATGCTGGACGAGTGGCGAAAGCGGATGCTTTGACTGCCGTTCACCATCGGAAAGTTGGAAATCACTATTAACTAACGTGAACTGTTGCACTGCGTTGTTGGCGGATTGCTGCCCCTAAGTTCTCCAGAATGGGGAACTTAGGGGACTTGTCAGATTCATCATCGCAGCGCACTCTTCTACCGAACTCACATGAAACGAAGGATGAAAAAAGTCCTCATCCTGTTCTCCTCACCCTTCATCCTTTTGTCCTATGCTTCAAACCAAGCCCAGAGATGTACAAGTTGCCGAAATCGCCCAAAATACTTGGATTTTACGATCGCGCACTTGGGATCGCCTGAAATTTGAAGTCGAATATGCTCGACAAAAAGGCACAACCGCAAACAGCTACCTAATCCAAGCAGACAAGAACGCCCTGATCGATCCGCCAGGCGGCTCTTTTACCGATATTTTTCTTAAAGAACTACACGATCAGCAGTACTTTCAAAAGCTCGATTACGTGATTCTGGGTCACGTCAACTCGAATCGCATCGAAACGATCAAACGACTCCTCGAAGCCGCGCCACAACTTACGATCGTTTGCTCCCGTCCTGCTGTCAACACGCTCAAAGCCGCTTTTCCGAATCAAACTCTCAACATCACCGCTGTGCGGGGTGAAGAAGTTTTGGATCTCGGCAAAGGTCATGCGCTACAGTTCGCCTTCACGCCCACGCCGCGATGGGTCGATGGTCTCTGCACCTACGATCCAGCAACCCGCATTCTCTACACCGATAAATTCTTCGGCGCTCACGTTTGCGACGATGCGATCTTCGACGAAAACTGGAAACAACTCGACGACGATCGACATTACTATTTCGATTGTCTCCACGCATCTCAATCGAAACAGGTCGAAGACTCGATCGACAAACTCGCCCGATTTCGCCCCAAATGGTATGCTGTCGGGCACGGGCCAATTGTGCGCTACAGCCAAAGCCGTCTCAAACTCGAATACCTCGAATGGTGCGAACAGCAAAAGACTCAAGAACTCTCCGTCGCGCTGCTCTACACCTCGGCTTATGGCAACACGGCATCCGTGGCTTATGCGATCGCCAAAGGTCTTACCGATTCCGAAATCAAAGTGGAGTCGATCAACTGCGAACTCGCTGATCCAAGTGAAATCACCACTGCGATCGATCAATGCGATGGTTTCGTCATCGGCTCCCCAACGCTCGGCGGACACGCTCCCACTCAAATGCAGACTGCTTTAGGATTAGTGCTGTCAACAGCTTCAAAAACGAAAATTGCAGGCGTTTTCGGTTCCTACGGCTGGAGCGGTGAAGCGATCGACCTTTTAGAAGGCAGATTGCAAGACGCAGGTTTTATGTTCGGATTTGACACGATCCGTGTTAAGTTCAAACCGTCTGAAGAAGTGATTCAGCATTGTGAAGCCGCCGGAGTTGAGTTTGCTCAAGCGTTGAAAAAGGCGAAAAAAGTAAGAGCGCCACGCCAAGGAGTCGCTGATGCACAGAGCGATCGTACCGAACAAGCGATCGGTCGCGTGGTCGGTTCCCTCTGCGTGATCACAGCAAATCACGGAGAAACACCCTTTGGCGTTTTGACTTCATGGATCTCCCAAGCGACTTTTACCCCGCCCGGAATCACCGTTGCTGTTCCCAAAGATCGCGCTGAAGGCGTTCTAGATCAGGCTGAAACTCCCTTCGTTCTCAATATTTTGAAAGAAGGGCGAAACATTCGACGCAACTTTCTTAGAGCAACCGCACCTGGAGAAGATCGTTTCGCCGAACTCAGCACCGAAACCGCCTCGAATGGCTGCCCGATTCTTCTAGATGCTCTCGCCTATCTCGAATGTAAAGTCGAAAATCGGATGGACTGCGGAGATCATTGGCTAATCTATGCCACGGTTGAAAACGGCAAAGTTCTCGAAGCAACGGGCGTGACCGCCGTTCAGCACCGCAAATCGGCAAGCGCATATTAATGTGCGTAAATTCAATATCAGGCTTTGTCGATCGAGATAATAAACCCTAAAACCCCAGCTTTACCCGCACTGAGAATCAAGCGCGACAAACTTCCGCAGCTTGCAGCGTCGATCGACAAACGACACCATTTTTCCAGACGGATTTGGAGCCGTTGCATTCCCCCATCTCGAAGGCAGCAACAATACCAAATCCCGCTGAACCTGTCGCCAATAGACCTCTGGAAACCTCACGTAATCGTAGTCACAATGCCGCATCACTCGTTCAATTCGTCGATAGCGGTTCAGTGACCAATCGCGTAAAATCTGCCAGGACGGATGCAAATCAGGTGACAAAATGAACGGATAAGCGCGACGATGTAACTTTGGCAAATAGTCGTAAATCCAAAACTCCATCATCGATCGGTAACCCGGATTCTCATACGCTCTCAGTTCCAGCATCTCTCGGCGCGTCACACCAAAGCGATCGAGCAATTCCGTCGGCAAATAGCAAACTCCTTGCTCTGCATCCTCGCGCAAATCTCGCAGCGTGTTGTAAAACTGATCGACCACCCCAAACGCGCCCACAACTTGCCACGTTTGGGTTGACAGAAATGGTAAAACCTGAAAAAATGGCGAAGCTAGTTCGCGCAGCATAGTCTCAAATGCGTCGATCGTTTCAAAAAACAAATTTTTCTGGCTATAGCGATCAAGGGCGACCAAATATCGTTCCCAGGACTGCTGAGAAAGCTGGCAGCTTTGATCAGGCTGGTCAAACCAGCATTGGCGCATCGATTCAAACAGCGACCGGTAAACTCCCGCAGGTTGAACTTTTCCGGTTGCACTCAGCCACCGCCAAGCCGCGTAAAAATCTTGGAACTGCTTAGTACCCCCTCCAACAAGGTCGCTTTCTGCTAAACGATCCGCTAAACGAATCCAGCGAATTCGTTCGATCCAAGCCTGCCGGATCTCTGATTCTAATTCCATGACCCAAGCAGCATTGTCCTCGTCCTTCAGGGCATCATCCGCGATCGCGCGATAATGGGACGACCCAAACAACTCAGCAACAGACGTATTCATATCAACAGGTGAATTTCGGACTTGCCACGGGACTCGTAATTAGAATTCCCAGGTTTTGATAGGATTAACGGGTGTAAAATTACAGCCGTTTCACCGTATGAATAGAGTGAGCGAATTTGGTAAAATCCACTTCAGCCTCTGGGAATTGAGGTAGATGAGAAGCAACGAGGAAATAAATCTCTCGTGGGGGCACTGAAGTGAACCACCACCCGAAAAATTGGGGTAAGAGCAATTCTCGATCGAAAACGCTCTCTGATGTGAGGATGAAGATGTTGCCCTTCAGGAGCGATCGAACTTCGCGATCTACAAATTGTTAAAAAATTCAAATTTTTTAATAGGATTTGAATGAACTTGTGACCATGTTACTCGCTTTTACAAACCTGCTTAACTTTTGTTTCTCTCAATGGAAAGGATGAATTGATACCATGTCGCTATTCGATTGGTTTGCAAATCGGCGGAAGTCCGATCACCAAGTCCCTCAAGCTCAAGAGCGAGAAATCGCAGACGGACTTTGGAAAAAGTGCGAAATGTGTGGAGTGCTGACTTATACCAAGGATTTGAGAGCGAATCAGATGGTTTGCCTAGAGTGCAATCATCATATGCGCGTGTTCAGCCCGGAGCGGATTCGACAACTGATCGATGCGGATACTTGGGTCGCGATCGACGAAGATATTCTTCCCGCCGACCCGCTGAAATTTCGCGCCCGCAAGTCTTACACGGATTATCTCCGCGATACTCAAGAGAAAACAAAGCTAACCGAAGCAGTACAAACTGGAATCGGTCAACTCGACGGTTGCCAAGTTGCATTAGGCGTGATGGATTTTCGCTTTATCGGCGGCAGCATGGGATCGGTCGTCGGTGAAAAGATTACGCGCCTGATCGAACGCGCAACCCAACAACGCCTTCCCGTCGTAATCGTCTGCGCTTCAGGCGGCGCGAGAATGCAAGAAGGAATGCTCAGTCTGATGCAGATGGCAAAAATCTCCGGCGCACTGCAACGTCACCGAGAAAGCCGACTCCTCTACATTCCGGTACTTACTCATCCGACGACTGGCGGTGTGACTGCGAGCTTTGCCATGTTAGGAGACATTATTTTGGCAGAGCCGAAAGCCATGATCGCCTTTGCCGGACGACGAGTGATCGAACAAAACTTGCGCCAAAAGCTCCCCGACGACTTCCAAACGGCGGAATACTTGCTCAATCATGGTTTTGTCGATGCGATCGTGCCCCGCACCCAGCTTAAAAAGACCCTAGCGCAACTGATTCGCCTGCACCAGCCCGTCATTCCCAACGCGCACGGCATCCAAATTCCGGGAATTAAAACCTTTACCTCAGCCCCCGATTAGGTGGAATCTCAAGATTGGTGAAAGCATTGTCACAGCGGCATGATATTGATATTAAAGAGGTCTATTCTCATCATCAGCAAAGCCGATCGCTCGATTTGCCGATTGCCTTCGGGCTGCCATCATCGATTGTTGTGTTGTGAAGTCCGATTACTGAGCCACATTTTAAGGAGAACCATGCTTAAAAGATTTCTTTGGCTTGCTGTAGCCACCGTCTTTTTTGCCTTTCAGGTATTAACACAGTCCGCTCAAGCCGCTGAACTGGATGCTACGACTCGCACGGTTGTCAAAGATGCCAATGGAGGAACGGTGACACTTTCACTCAAACAAGTGAAAGAAGGCAAGCGCCTATTTCAGTATGCTTGCGCCCAGTGTCATGCTGGTGGCGTAACCAAAACTGACCCCAACGTTGGACTCGACCCCGAAGCGCTATCGCTGGCGACCCCGCCCCGCGATAACGTGAATGAGTTGGTAGAGTACATGAAAGTGCCCATGAGCTACGACGGGACGACGGATATTTCCGAAGTGCATCCGAGCCTCAAGAGCAAAGATACTTTCCCCGAAATGCGAAACCTGACCGAGCAGGATTTAGTTGCGATCGCAGGTCACGTCTTGCTTCAACCCAAAGTTGTCGGCGACAAATGGGGCGGCGGCAAAATCTACTACTAAACCCCAATTAGGCTGACCCTACTTATGCTGATACAAGCTTTCCGAACGTTCTGGCAACGAAGCCTTCTAATTTTCTGTCTTGCTTCTATCGCCTGGGGAGCGGTCAGCCTTCCTGCCTACGCAAAAGTTGATCCGTACATTAGAAATTATCTACAAGTTACTGATCCGGTTCCGGTGGTGCTCAACGATCGAGGCGAAACGCGATCGTTCTCCGCTGAGAATCTGATTGAAGGTAAAAAACTATTTGAACTGCATTGCGCCTCTTGTCATGTGGGAGGCTCGACTTTACCCAATCCGGCTGTTCCTTTGTCGCTAGCGGCGCTGAAGCAGGCAACCCCGCCGCGCGATACCGTTGAGCAATTGATTCAATTTATGCGGCAGCCGATGACTTACGACGGTAGCGAAGATTCTTTATTGTGTCGAGAAGTTCCAGAGTCTTGGCTGTCTCAGTCAGAAGTAGAAAACCTTTCAGGCTTTATCTTACGGGCGGCTGAAAAAGCGAAGGGGTGGGGAAGCACGAATTTTTAGGGCGGATTTCTGGAAAGATTTTTCGTTTTACAAGCTGTCAATCTGAGTACGACACGCTGTAAAATACAAGGACAATCTGAAGAACAAATTCGTTCCGAGAAAAACTATGAAATCGATCGCTTCTGCTATCCGGGGTCTGTCCCTGGCGTTCTGTGCGGTTCTACTGATGATAGGCAGCCTTTTCCTGTCTGCTGCTCCTGCCTCGGCGGATACCGTAACGGTGAAGATGGGATCGGCTAAGGGTCTGGTGTTTGATCCGGCAGTCGTGACCGTTAAGCCTGGAGACACGATTCAATTTCAGGTGGGTCAATTGCCGCCACACAACGTAATTTTCGACTCTGCGAAAATTCCTAACAAAGACGCGGATTTGGCAGCAAAGCTATCTCACAAAGGCTTAGAAGGCGCAAAGAAGACCTTTGATGTGACGATCCCGGCTGATGCCCCTGCTGGAGACTACACCTACTACTGCCTACCTCACAGGGGTGCAGGCATGGTTGGTAAAGTTGTCGTGGCAGGCTAATTCAAATCGCGTTCTCTTTAGTTCTGCGGTTGCAGTTTGATCTCCGTTCTACAATGAGGTCAGTGCTTTTTACCCATGTTGGCGCAGGATTAGGGAGAATGAATTCAAATTGGCGAATGGCTTGTTTTCGGTTTGCGATCGCGCTTTTCTACAGTGTGATCGCAATTTTTATATCAATTTCTCCTGCCTGGGCAGAACCGCCAAACGGTGAGCAACTTTTTAGCGCCAACTGTTCCGCCTGCCATATCGGAGGCAACAATGTGATCATTTCGCACAAGACCTTGAGAAAGGAAGCGCTGGAGAAGTATGAGATGGATTCTCTAGAGGCGATTCGGTATCAAGTGATTCATGGCAAAAATGCGATGCCTGCGTTTGGAGAGCGGCTCAACGAGGATGAGATTGAGTCGATCGCGACTTATGTTTTGGGACAGGCGGAGACGGGATGGTCAACGGCGCGAGTTGAACCGACGGAAGAAGTTTCAGGCGTTTAATCACGCGATCAACCTTTTTTTCATCTAGCTCGATCCCTGTATTTATGGAATTGCGATCGAGCGCAACAGTCGATCGACAATCATTCGAGTCCGAGTTCCGCTTGCTGCAATCATCCGATGCGCCAGAACGTGAGGCGCGATCGTTTTGACATCATCAGGAATCGCATAATCTCGACCTGCTAAAAACGCCCAAGCTTGCACCGCTTTCTGGAGCGAAACAGTTCCGCGTGGACTGACTCCGAGAAGAATTTCTTCATCTTGGCGCGTCGATCGTACCAAGTTCAAAATGTATTGCTGAAGCGAAGATTCCACCCGAACTTGAGAACACAACGCTTGCAGTTCGCGAATTTCTTCCACACTGATGCAAGGCGGCAAATCCTGAACACGAGTGCCTGATTGCAGCCGTTCTAACATTTGCAGTTCTTCAGATTCAGTTGGATAGCCCAACGATAGCGATAGTGCAAATCGATCCATCTGCGCTTCGGGTAGAGGGAATGTGCCTTGATACTCGGCTGGATTCTGAGTGGCAATCACAAAAAACGGGGTTGACACTTTGCGCGAGACACCATCGATCGTGACTTGCTGTTCTTCCATGACTTCGAGCAGTGCGGATTGCGTTCTTGGTGTAGCGCGGTTGATTTCATCCGCTAATAGGACATTTGTAAAAATGGGGCCTGCCATGAATTCAAACTCACCCGTCCGGGGGTTCCAAATATTCGTTCCAGTTACATCGGTTGGGAGTAAATCTGGAGTGCACTGGAGCCGCTGAAACTTGCCGTTAATCGATCGGGCGAGTGACTTTGCCAACAAGGTCTTACCTACGCCTGGAACATCCTCTAATAGCGCGTGACCGCCTGAAAGTAGAGCGACGAGAACGAGCTGGATTGCTTCTTGCTTTCCGACGATCGCTAAACTCAAATGCTCGGTCAGTTGCTCGATCCGCTCTCTCATAAGGACACTCCTACCGGGTTAAGTCCTGTTGATCATACCCACGGTTTTCGATCTGAGCGAACAAACTCAGGAAATTGCGGTGAGTGCAGTTCTAGCGGTTTCGCAATCGGCGTTAATCTGTGCTTTCAGGTCTTCTAGAGACACGAACTTCTGTTCTGGGCGGATGAATTCTTCGAGTTCGACGGTCAGCGTTTTGCCGTACAGATCGCCCGCCCAATCGAGCAAATGAACCTCGATCGTTTGACTCAGACCGTTCACCGTTGGACGATTTCCAATGTTCATCACACCGAGAATCGGATCTGTTCCAACGCCTGAAACTCTGACTCCATAGACTCCGCGACAGGGAACAAGCTTATCTGCAAGTATCTGTAGATTCGCAGTTGGAAACCCGATCGTGCGTCCGATCTGCTGTCCTGTAACGACTTGCCCGATCAATCGATAAGGTCTTCCCAACATTCGATTTGCGGTTTGCAAGTCTCCGGATAACAGAGCCTCTCGAATCGCAGAACTACTAATTCGCGTTCCATGCAGCCGTAATAGAGGCACGATCGTCACTCCAATCCCAAAGGTTGCCGCGATCACTTGTAAATTCTCTGCGGTTCCCGTCCGCTTATACCCAAAGCAGAAATCCACCCCAACGCTTACTTGCCGCGCTTGAAGCTGATTCACTAAGATCTCTTCGACAAATTGCTGCGGGGTCAAACTCGCTAATTCTCGATTGAATGGCAATAAAACGAGTTGTTCTACGCCGATTTCTTCGAGATACAGCACCTTTTCTTCTTGGGGAGTGAGCAGTGATCGCGGCTCTCCCGTAAAAAATTCTTTCGGATGGGGACTAAAGGTGACAACGGTTGCGCGAGAATGTCCGTCGTTGTTCAAAACAGGCAGGATAACTTGTCGATGCCCTAGATGGATACCGTCAAAATTTCCTAGAGCAACGGCGGTCGGAGTTAAAGCAGTAATTGGCGATGAAGTAATCCACACGCTTCACATTTTGACACATATCGATTCACATAATTCGGAAAACACCCTAAAGAAAAGAGGTCTTCCCTCTTTCAGCTTATCGAAATGCCGATCGATAAGCGGGAGCCGGAAACAGAGATTGAAATCCTGCTTGTCGATCACTTACAGGCTCCGGAGCGATGTCCCAAAGGCTTTCGTAATAGAAATACGCTACGCCTAAACCGCGATCGCGTGCCGCTTGGGTCTGCTCCTGAATTTGGTGAATCGAAACCGGATTCGTTCGCTGTCCGGTGAATACGCCGACTCCGGTTGGAATCTTTTGTTGAGCAATTTGGATCTCTGGGCGCGAGATCTTCTCGATGAAGCTCTGTAAATTCGGGCGGTATACTTGCACGATTAACTCGTCGGCAATGCCCTGACGCACCCAAGCCAGCCAATCTTGGAGATGAAATTTGTAGGCAAAGTCGTAATAGTTTGGCGAAATTGAAACGATCGCATTTGGCTTGCAATCTTTGACTGATTTTTTCAATTGCGCCATGAACGCCGTAATTTTGTTCGCTCTCCAGCGCATCCATGCTTGGTCTGCTGGGTTGGCAGGGACATCTTTTTTCGTTTCTTTTTTATAGAGCGATCGCGTGTACGCATCGTAGCCAAACTCACGCGGCAGGCTCATATTGTCGTCAAACTGAATGCCGTCCACATTATATTGAGTCATCACTTCCACGACGAGCGAGGTGATAAACTTCTGCACTTCAGGATGAAACGGATTTAACCAAGCAACTTCACCCGCGCCACTGATCGAGGTTTGATCGCCGTTGCGCTGTTGGGTCAGCCAGTTTGGATGATTCAGCGCGAGTTCTGAGGTAAAGGGAGTCATAAAACCGAACTCGAACCACGGCACAGCTAGTAACCCTTGACCATGAGCGCGATCGACAACATCCGCTAAGATGTCATGTCCATCTGAACCCCGATACACAAACGGTTGAATTCCCTGCTGTTGTGCGATCGCGCTTGGATACGTCACATAGCCAGAATTCCAAATCACCGGATAAATCGTATTGAAATTCAAGCGTCCTAATTGATTCATCGCGTCTTGAACCTTGGTGCGGTCTTTCATCACATCAAGATCGTTTAGCGTCAGCCAAACGCCGCGAATTTCAGGACGAACCACGGGTGAAGTGATTGGAGGAACGATCGGGGAAATAACATTGGGTGTCTCGACTTGCGGCACTTCAATTTGAGCCATTCCAGGCATTCCAGTCAGGATCACTGTGAACAAAGACACCAAAAAGAGCGGAATCAGAACCGCTTTTCTCCAATGCTGGAGGCGAGAGCGAAATTGAATAGGCATGAGAAACTCAATCAACATCAAAACAAGCGAAATGCACTAGCCCTACAGTGTACAAGCATCGTGCTACCGTATCGGGACGAGTGCGATCGACCCGTCAAAACTTTTTATCTCCCGACATAGCGACACTGCATCCACATATTCGCGAGATACGATCGACACTTTGCCAAGACGTAGAATTTCTTCCAAAAGTGCCCGCTTGTTGAAAGCCTTGCTGCTGTTCTTGTTCAGAACCAGGACTTGCGCGCATTCATGATTTTATGGTTTGTTAAGAAATAAAGCGCTTTCTTTGAGTTGAGAAAAACTGAAGTTTGCCGAACGCTTTGTCCTGGTGCAATGAATTTTGTGCGGGAAATCTAACTTTAGGTGAGTGAGAGACTCACCAATACGGGTATGAAATATTGAACTCAAATTAGCCACACTGAAGACTAAGGAAATAAATTCAAGGAGCAAAGTCCGACATGAAGCGCTATCTCAAACTCAGTGTTCTAATTGGATTCGCGCTGCTTGTTGGTTCGCCCTATGTGCTTCCCGCTGCTTCTTCTCCAAAAGTCGATAAGTTGACTTCGGTAGATTGGTGGCGCTCTAAAGTGAAGTCCCAAATTACGGCGAGTGCTGGAAAACGATACAGCGGTTGTGTTTTTGGGGATTCGATTTCTTCTGGGTTGGGAAACACCTTGGGGCAATCGAATTTTAATTTCGCGGTGGGGGGAATGAGTTCGGTTTCGCTACTAGAGCAACTGAAACAACTAAAAGCGGGAAATGTTCAATGCCAAAAAGCCGTGATTGCGATCGGCACAAATGACGCGATGTTTTCGATCGGCGATACCACTTTTAAGAACAATTTGCGGCAGATCGTAACGTTATCGCGCGGTTTGGGGGCTTCAGAGATTACGCTGATTCCTGCGTTTTATTCCACGGTCGAAGCAAGCCACAACCCGGAAGTTGCGGGCACACTCGATCGTGTTGATGAAATTAGCACCTTGATTCGCCAAGTTGCCGCCGAACAAGATGTAAAACTGCTGAACAATGAGCTTCAACCGTTATTTCGCGATCGCAGTCTGAAGGAAGAACTCACCTTTGATGGGGTTCATCTCAACGACAGCGGTAAAGGTATCTATCGACAAGTTCTTCTAGGTATTTTCAATAATTCGGCGGTGAGTTCGCGTTAGCTGCCCCGGTACGTGCTGTATGACCACGGGGAAGCGAGAAGCGGCACGTGATAGTGAGCGTTAATATCTGCAATTCCGAATCGAATGGGAACTCGATCGAGAAAGGCAGGTTCCGTTGTGTTTACTGATCTTGCTGCGAAGTATTCCCCGATCGAAAATACTAACTCATACGTGCCAACTTTGATCTCCGATTCGTTCAACATTGGACTATCGGTGCGTCCGTCAGAGTTGGTCGTTACTGTTTTAAGTTGCGTTCTCTCTTCTGTTTGCAGATTGATCGACCAAAGTTCAATTTTAAGATTTGCGGCAGGACAGCCGTGAGCTGTATCGAGAACGTGAGTCGTTAACTTGCCCATATGAATCCACACTCTTAGATTTCAGCGGCACAATGAAATGATGGAGAAATTGCCCACGATTCTATTGCCGAAAGTCGATCGACTCCCAGTTTCGCCTGTCGGCACTCATCATAAAGCACCACGCGGACGATCGGAAAGCCAATTTGAGCGCGACTTATGGCGTTGTTTTCCCGGCAAGATTCACACAGGACTGTTAGTGAAACGCTTGGAACTCAATCAGCCGTATGTCCCAGATTTCGCTTACCTCGATCGAGAGATTGCGATCGATATCGAAGTCGATGAACCGTACACCTACGACACGCGCCAACCGATTCATTTTCTTGACTGTCCGAAAGATCGATCGCGTAATCAGTTCTTTATCGATCACGGTTGGATCGTGATTCGATTTAGCGAAGCGCAAGTGATTAAGAGCCCCGCAAGTTGTTGTAAAGCGATCGCATCGACGATCGCGCTCATCTCTAGCGATAACACGATCATGTCAGCTTTTCGCAATATTCCGACGTTGAAACCCGATCGACGCTGGACAACCGAACAAGCTCAACAACTCGCTGCCAAGAACTATCGGGAGCAATTGCAGCCCGTATCAGAGCCGACAAAGAAACCGAACTTGATGAACGGCGATTTGAGCTTTCACTGTCCAGCCTGCGGCGAGCTAGTTCGCTGGCAAGGACACTATGTGAGATGTGCAAACTGCGGTTATGACAAGTTTGTACTCTAGCCCGTCACAATCTTCGGCACTTTGAAGAATTCGCCATCTCGATCGGGTGCGCCTTCTAAAATCGCTTCTCGCGCCTCACAAGGCTGATGTCGATCGGCGCGCACCACATTACTCACATCGATCGCGCGAGTGGTCGGTTCTACCGCGCTCACGTCTAACTCACTCAACTGATCAAAATAGTCGAGAATATTGTTTAACTGTGCAGTAAATCTTTCTTCCTCTTCGGGTGTGAGTTGCAGTCGGGCAAGATGCGCCACTTTTTGAACTTGTTCGCGATCGATCATAAAAAATGCCAAATTAACCGCTTAGAAGTATACATCGATGTTCGATCGACCCGTCGTTTTTAGCCAGTTTTGCGCTTCGATGTAGTTGTTCGGCGCTTGCAAAATTGCCCGCTTCCAATAGTCCGCCGCCTGATCGAGCAGCTTCTCGCCTTCTTCTTCTTTCTCTTCGTCTTTCGCCTTTTCTCCCATGTAGTGATAAATCACTGCGATGTTATTCAAGGCTTGCGGTAGTCGGGGATTTTCATCGACCGCTTCATGGTACAAGCCCAACGCTTTTTCATGGTCGCCGTTGCTGGCGTAAATTAGTCCCATGTTGTAGAGAATGTAGCTGCGATCGTTTGAGTCATCTTCGAGTTTTAGGGCTTCTTGATAGTTCTCTAGCGCTTCTGCGTATTCACCGTCTGCCTGTGCCGACATCCCATCTCGATAATAGGCAAAGGCTTCTTTTTCTTTACGGCTAGCGGGAAACACTTTCAAAATCAGATCCGCCATCACGGTAAAACTTTTATCGATGAAGTTGTCGTTGCGTTGGGATCTAGACATAAGGCTGGAAAAGTATTTGTTATACGACGAGACATTTTTTAGTGTAGCGCTCAATCGATCGCACCTTATAGATCAATCTACAAGACGACACAATTTCTGGAAAACTATACTGGAGAAGGACAAGTCCCGCTAGGGAGAAAAGGACATGACCGCTACGCCAAGACCCGATTCTTCGATTCTCAAAGCGATCGAATCTCTTAACTATCGCGCCACAGTCGGAGATGTCGCTGCCCAAGCTGGCTTGAATATTAATTTGGCTGAGAAAGGATTACTGGCGCTGGCATCTCAAGCCGATGGACAGCTCCAGGTGGCTGAGTCTGGGGAAGTGATTTATCAATTTCCGCGCAATTTTCGCAACGTTTTACGCGATAAGGATGCTCGACTGCGCCGCAAAGAAGCTTTAGAGAAAATCTGGCGCGTGTTGTTTTATCTGATCCGGATGTCGTTTGGGGTTGTGTTGGTGCTGCTGATTTTGGCATCGTTTCTCGCGATTTTGGCACTGACGATCGCGGCAAATTCCAGTCGCGATAACGATAACGGCGGCGATTTTTCAATGCCTACAGTCTGGTTTACTCCAGATTTCTTCTGGATTTTCTCGCCAAATTACGATCGTCGTCGCGCCGATCGTCAAAAGAGCGATCTGAATTTTCTCGAATCGATCTACTCGTTCTTATTCGGGGATGGCAATCCGAATGTAGATCTGGAAGATCGACGCTGGCAATCGATCGCTGCTGTGATTCGCAATAATCGCGGAGCCGTAATCGCGGAACAGATTGCGCCGTTTTTGGATTCGATTCGCACACCTTCAGATCAGGAATCTGAACAGTATATGCTTCCGGTTCTAACGCGATTTGATGGACGACCAGAAGTGAGTCCCGAAGGACAGTTCGTCTATCAATTTCCTTCGCTGCAAACTACGGTTTCTAAACAGGATCGGCAATGGCTTCCAGCATTTCTACGTGAATCGCTTTACCAGTTCAGTAAAGCAAGCTCTGGACAGATTACGTTAGCGGCGAGTTTGGGAGTCGTGCTGTTGATTTTGGCGATCGTGCTAACTGCGATGATTGCAGGAGCAGGAGCAGGATTGCTGAAAGCGATCGCGGTTGTTTCACTCGGCTATAGTGCTGCTTATCTTTTGATTCCAACGGTTCGACATTTTTGGATCAAAGGGCGCAATCGAAAGATTCTGGAGCGAAACACAGAGCGAGAAATGCGGGCGAAACAGATTGCTCAAGCGAATGCGATCGTGCAGCAGAAACTCGCTTATGCTCAACAATTTGCGGCTGAAACGGTGATTCAACAATCGGATTTAATCTACTCAACCGATCAAGATTTGATTGAGCAAGATATCGATCGTGCTGATCAAATTGATGCAGAGTGGCAACGTCGCTTGGAAGGAAGAGAATAGCGATCGGGCGTTTAAGCTTATTTGCTTCGTTGATCCGAAAATTGACCTCCGGATCAACGAACACCTGAATCTACAAGCTACTCTTGAAGGATCGTGCTAGTTTGTTTTCTGTTCTTCTCCGGCTGCGGGTCTGGGTTTGCCGCCCGAATTGCGAACATTCACCAACTTACCGAGCAGATCAAACCAAAACGGCGCACCCATCGCGATCGCAAGCCCACTGACTGCCCAACCCGATATCATTCGCAACACGCCCAGCGGACGATTCACCATGATTTCTGCCACTTGAACTGGAATCGGAGCCGATGAAACTTGATCTGTGTTGAGACAGCCCTTGTAGAGATTGTCCCACTGGGCTTTGAGTTGCGTCGCCTCGGTTGAAGGTTGATTTTGGGAAGGTGTGGCAGAGATTCCACTGCTCGGACAGCCCAACTGCCGCCCGATGTTGCTCGAATTCCAGCTAATCGGAAACGAAATTTCGCGCAGGACTGCATCGGTTTCGTTTTTCAGTTCTTCAAGCTGTGCTGAAAATCGTGGCGAATTCTGAGCATTGAGATTCAACTGAGTCGCGCGATCGGTGACAAGCTGCCGCAAACTATCATCGCTCGATAGCCGATTGAAAATATGAAAGGTGTCTGAATTCGTGGTGGCGGCTAAAAACAAACCCACTAAAATCGCGACCCCTTTTGCGTTGCGTTTGTACACACCAGAAGCGCGAGACATTGAGCGATCGAACCAAACCGCAACTTCATCGCGAAACTGATTCACTTCGTTTTCTGTACGCTGTACTCGCGATTGTGCCCGTCGCGCCAAAATTGACATACTTTCTTTTACAGAATCCGGGAGGCGGCTCAAGCCATCTCGAATCTTTTTGTAAGACTGATACTCTTCATACATCTGCCGTTCTTCTGGCGTGAGATCCTTCAGCGCATTCGCCAGAAAAATCTGCTGCAAATCATAATCGAGGTCTTCAAATCTCGTCGGTTGATCGGGAGAATTCGGATCAAGTCCCATGCGGTAATCTTCGATCTGGGATTGCAGCGAAGCATTTACCTGAGCATCGATCGGGCGAGCTTGATTGGCAATGCGATCGTAAGCTCCCGCAACTTCTTGATGCGTTCCTGTGCCTTGATTGACTAATTCTGCAATTTCAGCAATGCTCGGTCTCAAACCGCCGGAGAGAACTGCCCGATCGTTGTTTTGACCAAACACACTCGCTTTGTAAGACTGCAATCGCCGCACAAACAACACGGTATCCGGTGAATCTTGATCGAACCCTGCACACGCTGAAATGTAAGCATCAAGCGCTTCTCCTAACCGCTCAACGCTGCTTTCGACACTAGCTTGCCCCAACTGATACGCCTTGAGAATCTGATCGTAATCTTCAACCAAGACTCGAAAGTTTTGATCCGCGCTCAGACTCGATCGATTCGACTTTGCCGCAATTTCTCGAATCGCGCCGCGCTCCCATCCATCCTCAAACGTATCATCCGAGGGCAATCCCACTTCCCCAAACTCATTCACCCAATGGTGACCGACAATGCGATCGACAAACTTTTCAAACCGCACCGCCGATAGTTTATCCACCATCGAAGTAATGCCCAATCGCTCGATCAGCGAAGTTGCAAAAGTTTCTGGGGCAATGTACGACGGACCCGATGCTTGATGGCCAAATGCTCCGGGTCGATTTCCGGAAAATAGCACGCGCGTAACCTGCCGAAAGCCTTGAGTTATCACGCCTTTTGCTTCTTGATTTACGTTTTTGAGCAGTGGATCATCGTACAATCGCGCCACCAAGTCCCGCACGCGCTGTTCTTCGGGTGTGTTGATTCCGCCACCGAGCAGCACTTCGATCGAGTCTCTCAGGTGTTTTGCACGCCATTGCAGCACCGTTGCGGTCAACTCCTGCAACTCAGATGCCAACAAGCTCAAGATCAGATAAGTAAATACTAATCCGATCGCAACATCGAGAACAAAAGGTAAATTCATGCGTGATTCTCCCTGACACCCAGTAAGCGCTTTACATCATACACATGACATCGGAAATGTATCGACTTATTCCAGCTTCAGCTAAAAAATTAAGCAAAACGTAAGTCGATCGATTCCGTGTCCGGTATCGATCTCAACCTGCTACTCTGAAACATAGAGAGGCAGGATCGGGACATGAAACGTCGATCTCTATTGCAAGCAGCCGGAATTTTTTGCGGAGCCTGGGGAGCGAATCAACTTCTCCTAAATCGTGCGGCTCAAGTTTTGGCGGAGCCGACTTCTCGCAAACTTGCGCTGCTAGTTGGCATCAATCAATATCGCAATATTTCGCTGAATGGTTGTTTAACCGATATTGAACTACAGAAAGCATTATTAGTTCATCGCTTTGGGTTTCAGCCGAGTGATATTGTCGTTCTCACAAATCAGAAAGCAACGCGATCTCAAATCGAAACGGCTTTTACAGAACATTTAATCCGACAAGCAAAGCCGAATGATGTTGTGGTGTTTCACTTCAGCGGATTCGGGAGCCTGCAAAAACTGGGCGCGACCGCAGATGATATTCAACCCGTTTTGCTGACTGCCGATGCGCCAAAAGAAGACACGATCGCGAACGTTATTTCTCAAGACACATTGCTTTTATTGTTGCGATCGCTGTCTACTTCACAGGTCACAACCATTCTGGATGCTGGATATTTTTATCCGGGGTATTCACAGCGCGGCAATTTGAAACTGAGATCGCGCCCTAGTGATCCCGCTTCTCAGTTGGTTGTTGAGGAACTCGAATTTCAAGAAACGCTGCTTGCCAATACCGGACTCGATCTCACTCAAGCACGAGTGCAATGGCGATCGGGACAATTGCCTGGAGTTGTGCTTTCTGCTGCGAATGCTCAACAGTTCACGAGCGAATCTCCGTGGAATGGATTTAATGCAGGATTGTTTACTTATGCGCTGACCCAGCAATTGTGGCAAGCGATGCCAGAGACGACCTTGCGGGTGAGCTTGCGGCAGGCTGCGGAACTGATTGCAAAGCGCGTCGATGCAACCCAACAGCCAATTTTATTGGGACAGAAAAGCCGCGATCGACCGCTCAAACCGTACCAAGTTGCAACGATTCAACCGCCCGCAGATGGGGTGATTACTGCAATCGAAGAGAGTGGCAAGATTGCTCAACTTTGGCTTGGAGGCTTGCCGCCACAAGTATTAGAAGCTTACAGTCCGGGTGCAGTATTGAAGGTGGATGAGATCGATCAACCTTTGCTGCAAGTTTTTGAGCGCAATGGATTGATTGCAAAAGCGCGATCGCTAGCAGAATCACCAAATTTACAGATTGGGCAACGAGTTCGAGAAAGCATTCGCACCTTTTCAAAAGAGATTCGGTTAGCGATCGCGATCGATGCTACGTTAAATCGGGTTGAGCGGGTCGATGCGATTAGTGCGCTGTCTGGATTGCCGCGCGTGTCTGCTGCGATCGCAGGAGAGCAAGCCGCAGACTATTTGTTTAGCAAAGTCGAGGAAACGACTCAAGTTGCATCGCTCAATTCTGATGCGATCAAAGGGACGATTCCGCCTGCGGGGTATGGATTGTTTTCGCAGGGACATGACGCGATCGCGAGTACAGCGGGTGAGTCGGGTGAAGCGGTGAAGCTGGCTGTCCGCCGATTAGCGCCTCGATTGCAGACGCTCTTGGGTGCGAAATTGCTGAACTTAACTGCAAATTCTATGGCTTCTCAATTGGCGATTCGGGCATCGCTTGAAGTGGCTGATTCTAAAGTCGAAATTCAGCAAACCGAGAACCTTTCTGATCGTTCAGTGAACGCGATTCCATCGGATGGCAGACTTTTATCCTTTCCGATTGGTACTCTGATTCGGCTTTGCATTGATAATTGCGATTCTATTCTGGTTCACTTTCTGATTTTGGGACTCGACAACCAGGGATCAGGGGTGGTGTTAAATCCGATGCAAAACAGTCAGCCGCAGACATCGATCGCATCCAACGAAACTGCGATCGTTCCGCAATCTCCGACAGATTGGATCATTCAATCTCCGATTGGACTGTCTGAGATTTACTTGATTTGCAGTCGCGCACCGTTTCAGCAAGCTCAAGCTTTGTTGGGTTCGGGAACGGGATTTGTGCGATCGCTGCCGAATTTTCTCGATGTTGCTCAAGCGGTTTTACAAGATTTGCATCAGACAAGTCAGCCGTCGAACAATGCTTCTGACTTATTGTTTGCGCTGGATGTCAACGTTTGGACAACATTCCGGTTTACTTATCAGGTTGTCTAGAGAATCATTTTCTCCATCGCAATTTGTAATTCTTGTGTCAGATCAGAAACCGCTTGTTTTGCAGCGCGACGATTAGACTGATACACAGAAGCGCGATCGCTGATTGAAATCGGATCGCCAACGGTAATTAAAACGGACTGTTTTCCCAATTTAGGACGCTTGAACGCATTGCCGCCCTTGATGCGAGTAATCATGTCCCACAGTAAAAGTGTAGTTTCAGAGAAGCGATCGAGCGAGGGTTTTTCGATTACATATTTTCCGGTGACTGCGACAAAGCTTTCAACCAATCGCATATGCCAAATTCTTAGACCTGCTTCTTCTGCGACGCGATCGGCAAGTCCTCGATCGACCGGAGAGATCTGATCAAGTTTGAGATCTTCGCGAAAGATCAAATCCCAGGCGGCTTGTTCTAATCGACGACAGCGATCGATGACATTTCCTTTCGGGAGTAGATTGAAGTATTGTTCTGCGACGGTTAACGCTGAATCCAATAAGATTTGAAGTCGGAGTGCGAGTCTTGCATTCGGTTCAGCGTCCTCAACCGAAGGGAGATCTTGATGATAAAACTTTTTATAAAATGATTCCATTACCGTGAGCATATGTTCTGCGATCGTGTACAGTCTTGCATAACGATCTGAATCTTTTGGTGTGATTCCGGCATCGATTTCTAGTGACTGTAAGAGATGATCAACTTGATTCCAAGTTTGTTTTACATAGCGATACTGAACCCCGATCGGAACGATTACAACTTTTTCTGTACGATCGGCTTTTTGCAAGTCTTCCACGCACCAAAATCCCATTTGTGCGATGCCGGGTTCTAAGGGACTGACAATCTCGTTGTGTGCATTGGTTGCACCTTCGGGAGCTGCCATGAGCGGAAATTGTCCGTTTGCTAAAAGATTGCGAGCAGACCTTAATCCGGTACGATCGAGCTTGCCGCGATGGATAGGAGTGCCACCTAATTTTGAATAGATCCAGCCGATTGAAGAACCTGCCCATAAGGGAATGCCGCGATCGTAGATAAAGTGGGCGTGGGTTGGCGATTTGAGGTGGATTCCTTGGCGGCGGGCGGTGCGCGGAAGGAGATAGTGCATCAGATACATCATGCTGACTGGATCGTCTGCGCTGGGGTGGCGAAATGCTAGGAGTAATCGAATTTTGCCGGATTGGAATTGGTGATAGAGTTCCGCGAGTTGTTCGACGTTTGCGGCTTCGATTTTGGCGATCGAAGTTCTGCGACGCATCCACAGTGGGAGAATCGATCGGGCTAGACGCAGAACATTGAGGTTTAGATCGGGTGGGATGAATTCTAGCGGGGGTTGGACAAACTGAGAAGGACGCGGCACAGTGAGAAGCTCCAGAAATGTGAGAGATGTCAGTATCTTAGAGGCGGTTTTTTCGGTTGAGTACGATCGCGTTACAGATTGAAAAGCGGCTTAAAAAATGAAATTCAGTTTTAATTGCCATCCGGTGTCGGTGCGAATCAGTTCGATCTGACGAATGAACTCGCGGAAGTAGAATCGACGTTCGGCTTCGGATAAATCAAGCCAGAATTGCGGGATTGAAACAGTTTGTGCGATCGCTTTTAAATTGACAGGCGGCAGTTGAGATAATTTGGTCTGGAGTTGAGCAATTTCGCTGCGGAGCTTATACGATCGTAAATCCGCTGTTTCTGCGTCGAGAATTCCTGTTTCGATGAGGGGTGGAAGTTGATCTAAGATGGCTTGTTTTTGTGCGATCGCGCTTTCGATTCTCGATTTGATCGCGTCAATATCGGGGGTTCTGGCTTCTGACACTGCACGCGGTAGGTCTTCGCAGATTCTATCGATCGTGCATTGAAGAATTTCTTCGTAAGCGATCGCTTTGCATTGCTTGGGGCATTGCATCGGACGGAGATATAAGTATTCTTTTTTGGTTTTTCTTCGGGATGTGACTCGTGTTACGGTCATGCCTGACTGACATTCGCCGCAAGTCACCAAACCTGCAAGCGATCGAGGAGCGCTTGCAGTTCGCGTAGGCAATCGACGGTTTCGACGGAGTAAGCGATCGATTTGTGCGGCTTCATCGCGAGATAAAATCGCGGGATGGGTATCGGGAATCGTTTCGCCTGTTTGGTATTCCAAATCGCCTCGATAGACGGGATTCGTTAACCAACGTTGCCCCGTGGAGACTGAGATTTTTTTTGCGTATTTCTTTTCTAAGAATCGCACCGCTCCGCGTAAAGAGCCGTACAGCAGGAAATGATCAAAGAATTCTTTGGCGACTGGTGCGGTTGCACGATCGAGAATATATCGGTTTCGACTGCGCCGATAGCCGTAAGGGGCTTTTCCGGGCGGGGCAAGGGTTTTGACTCGGTTACGGGCGTGACCTTGCCGAATTCTTCGGCTTTTTTGGTTGTATTGTAAGTCTTGTAGTTGCTGCAATGTCGTTGCAGATAGCTCTTCTGATTCGATTGTGATCACTTGAATGTTGAGCGATTCGAGTTGAGATAAGCGATCGCGGATTTCTGCGATCGAGTTTCCTAATTCTTCGAGCCGTCGAATCAGCAATTGGGCGGGTTGATTGTCGCAATCGATGATCAGTTGTTGTAGTTGAGCGCGATCGAGGTTCTCACCCGCAAAATCTTGATAAACGCGATCAATATCCCATCCCCACAGCATTGCATCTGGTGTTTCTTCTAGTAATGGATCGCTGTGGAGGTATGCAATCACTTTCATGGTATTGCAGCGATTAGGCTTCTCCTAATTCGATGATGTTGTGATCGGGATCTTTGACGAATAATGCAGCCCGACCAGAGGCACTCATTTGAAATTCACAGTCATGTGTGATTAATTGCTGCTTTGCTGCTTCTAAATCTGCGATGGAGAAGGCTAAATGACGGTTTCGTCCCCATTTTTGCGCGTTCTGAAGCTCTGACGATTGATTAGAATCGGCAATGAGATGAATTTGAAATGTTCCAACTTCGTACCAAGCACCCGGAAACTTCAGAACTCGATCGATCTTTTGTAATCCCAGTACAGTGCCATAAAAATATTCGGATTTCTCTAGGTCGGAAACCGCGATCGCAGCGTGTAGAAATTGCGTCAGTTGGATCATTGGCTAAAACGGTCGGGCTCTGATCTGGATTATAGGACGCGAGCTTGGATTTGGATGCGCTCGCGAGTGTATCTTGGAGAAAAGCCACACCGCTCTCTTAACGCATGAGTGTTTCACCACAAACGATTTTATTTGCTCAACATGGCATGACGGATTTGTCTGGATGTCAGACGATCGCTCGATTGGCTTACGCGCTAAATCTGAAAGATACGCTGGTAGTGGCTCCAGAAGTGCATTGGGTCAGGACATTGTTCTATCTAGAACCGCTGATTCAGAGCGTGCAAGCGGTGGTGAGTGATACGTTGAGCCAGTATCCTGATGTGCCGATTCGGATTATTGCGACTTCGATGGGCGGCGTGTTGTGGGTGGAATTGCTCGATCGACATCCGGAGTGGTGGTCGCGTGTTCATTCATTGGTGTTGCTCGGTTCACCGATCGGGGGTTCGCATATTGCGCGAATGGTTGATCCGTTTGGGTTAGGGATTGGGATTGCGAGGGATTTGGCGATCGATAGAAGTGCGATCGCGCAGAAGATTACGGCGAAGATTCCCACTTTAGTCGTGGGGAGTGATTGCGGGAACGGGCATGATGGCGTGGTGAGTGTCGAATCGACTGCCATTCGCGGGGCGGAGTTTGTTTGTCTTTCGGACGTTTCGCATCCAGATTTGAGGATTCATTCCGCTGTGATGAAAGAGATTTGGAAATTTTGGGAACGCATGGGTTAGAAAACGGATTTGAACTTCAGAAAGGTTTGACAGATTCCCCGATTGAAAGACCTACCGTGTATGCACAAGTCTTTTCTCGCTTCGTTTGGGTCGGCTTCTGCCCCCTAAGTCCCCCAAATTTGGGGGACTTTGAATCTGAGAAATTTCTCAGCATTCTGGAAATTCCTTCTGCTCAAAGTCCCCCAGAATGGGGGATTTAGGGGGCGAGAGGTCTAAGCGACAACAGATCCAACCGACTTGTGTGTACATAGTAGGCTTAAAACACGGGCGCGTGAATGCGATGACAGAGGAATTCTGTCTTAAATTCCTTACTGGGTCTCAACCGCAGGCAATTGTTCCGGTGAAACCGTCAGCGCTACAGTTCGATTACTGCGTTTCACGTTCAGATTTATACTGCCATCGAGTCCAGCTTGCTCAACCAATTGCTGAAACGTTTTCACATTCTGAATCACTTGATCATTTACAGATTCGATCACGTCTCCCGCTTTGAGTCCTGCCTTTGCCGCAGGTGTCCCGCGACCGACTTGAACGACTAGGATTCCTCGATCGTCTTCAACTTTCATTCGGCTATTCGGTGCGCGATTGATAAAATCTTTCACGTTCGGATCAAGTGCAACCAATTGAACTCCGATATAAGGATGCGCGACCGTTCCCGTTTCGATTAGCTGTTGTGCTACATTTTGCGCTGTGTTAATCGGAATCGCAAATCCTAACCCTTGCGTTCCTTGAATGATTGCCGTATTAATTCCAATTACATCCCCGTTTGCGTTTAATAAAGGCCCGCCAGAATTTCCTGGATTGATTGCAGCATCGGTCTGAATAAATCCGACTCGCTTATCTGGAACACCAATATCAACACTCGATCGCTCTGTGCCGCTAATTACTCCGACCGTAACCGTTTCTTGCAGCCCTAGCGGATTTCCAATTGCGATTGCCCATTGTCCCTGCCGTACAGCATCCGAATTTCCAAGCGTTACTGTGGGTAGATTGTCCGCCTGAACTTGAATCACCGCTACATCTGTCACCGGATCTTTTCCCAAAACTTTCCCTTCTAGCACTCGTCCATCTTGAAATGTCACGGTCACGGTATCGGCATTATCAACGACGTGCGAATTGGTGAGAATTTTTCCGTCTTGATCGATCACAAATCCCGATCCCAAGCCTCGTAACACTCGTGACGATCCACCCCCCTGTGGATTTCCCAAAAAAGGTCTTAATGCTCCTGGCACATCGCCGCCTAGGTTGCGAGACACATTTACCTGAACCACTGCTGCTTCAACTTTATCGATTGCGGCTGTGACAAAGTTGTCCCCTTGCCCAAACGGAGCCGCCCAAGCAGGCAGCATCCAGCCCAAACTCAGCAAAACAACACTGAAATATCCTAGAAGTCGTTTGATCATAGCTACCTGTACAATAAAACCACTCAAAATCAAGCGCGATCTCAGTTCGGTTTGCTTCATGCTTGCGAGGGAAATTTAGAACAGCTTTGTTAAAATAAAGGAGAAACCACAGAATTCATATTACTGAGATGAACACTCAAAACAATTCATTTGAGATCGCTAAAACCGAGGAAGAGTGGAAACAAACGCTTACTCCAGAACAGTTTCGAGTGTTACGGAAACACGGCACAGAGCGAGCAGGAACCAGCCCACTCGATAAAGAGTACGGCAAGGGAACTTTCAAATGTGCGGGCTGTGGAACGTCGTTATTTTCGTCGGAAACGAAGTTCAACAGCGGGACAGGATGGCCTAGCTTCTATGCTCCGTTGGAAGATGCGATCGACACGACAACCGATCGATCTTTATTTATGACTCGCGTTGAAGTTCACTGCGCGAAATGCGGCGGACACTTGGGGCACGTCTTTGGAGATGGCCCGCGCCCAACTGGAAAAAGATACTGCATGAACGGAGTCTCTTTAGAATTCGCTCCAGAATAGACGATGTGGGATGAGTACTCCTCATCCCTCTATCTAAAGCTAGGTGTATCGATCCTTCTGTGCATTAGACAATCGGTTGCTGAACGCACGATCGATAGAAATTAGAAATGTTGAAGCGCTTACGAATTGGCACAAAGATCGGTGCGACATTTGGAATCGGGTTAGCGATCTTTGCGATAATCGGAACGATTTCATATAGCGGAACCCGACAATTGATCGAGACTTCAGGCTGGGTAACGCACACCTATCAAGTGTTGGGCGAACTCGAAGACATTTTATCTTTGATTAAAGATGCTGAAAACGGGCAGCGGGGCTACTTGCTCACAGGCGAAGCCTTGTATCTAGATCCATACAACTTAGCAGTCAAGAACATTCAGCAAAAGATCAATAATGCGCGTCAGTTAACCGCAGACAATCCAACTCAGCAGCAGAGTTTAGGGCGATTAAATGTGCTAGTCAATGAACGTCTGCAAATCATGAAGCAGCGCATTGAACTCAGGCAAACGCGAGGACTAGAAGCAGCGCTGCAAGATGAAAGTGTTCAGCGTGGTATGCCTGTCATGAATGAGATTCGGCAGATCATCGCGCAGATGAAAGCACGAGAACAAGATCTCCTCGATCGACGATCGACAAATGCCAGCAGTGCAGCGCAAAACACTTTGGATAGTATTGCGATCGGAATGCCACTTGGATTTGCTTTGCTTGCAGTTTTAGGATTCTTGCTCAATCGCCACATTTCAAAGCCTTTAACGAGAGTCTCGCAAACCGCTGAAAAGATTGCAGATGGGGACTTATCCGCAAAACTGCCTTTGCTCAATCGCCAAGATGAAGTCGGTATCTTGACGCGCACGTTCAATCAAATGGTGGAGAATCTGCGTAATAGTTTGCAAAAGAGCGATCGGCAAACTTGGTTACAGTCGAACTTAGCAGAATTTAGCCATCTGATTCAGGGAGAGCGGAACCTAGGGACAGTTTCGCGATTGATGTTATCTCACCTTGCACCGTTGGTCGGCGCACAGCATGGTGCATTTTACGTAATGGATGTAGAACAGTCTCCGCCCGTTTTGAAGCTATTAAGTAGCTATGCGTATCAAGAGCGCAAACAGCTTTCTAATCAGTTCCATCTCGGTGAAGGATTAGTTGGACAATGTGCTTTAGAGAAGCAGCGCATTCTTCTAACGAATGTTCCCAGTGACTATATTCGGATTCGATCGGGGTTAGGGGATGCAAGCCCGCTGAATTTGATCGTCCTACCTGTGCTGTTTGAAAACGAAGTCGTTTCGGTGATCGAACTAGCATCGTTTCAAGCTTTTACAGAGATTCAACTGACGTTATTGGAACGATTGGCGCAGACGATCGGGATTGTGCTAAAAGCGATCGCATCAGATGTGAAAACACAGCGGCTCCTTGAAGAATCGCAAACTTTAACAGAAGAGTTGCAAAGTCAGCAAGAAGAGCTTTATCGCAGCAATCGACAGCTTCAAGAACAAGCCCACGCCTTAGAAGAATCAGAACTTCGGCTGCAGGAACAGCAGGAAGAACTGAAAGTATCTAACGAAGAGCTACAACAACTGAATGAAGAGCTTGAAGAAAAAGCAGAACTGTTAGCAGCACAAAAGCGCGAAGTCGAGCGGAAAAATGGTGAAATCGATCAAGCAATGCTGGCACTGCAAGAAAAAGCAGAACAGCTAGAAATTTCATCTCGATACAAATCGGAATTCCTTGCGAATATGTCTCATGAGCTAAGAACACCGTTGAATAGCTTACTGATTTTGGCAAAGATTCTGAGCGACAATGCAGAGCAGAACTTAACGAATAAGCAAGTGGAATACAGCCGTACGATCTATTCTTCAGGTAACGATTTGCTGACATTGATCAACGACATTCTTGACCTTGCAAAAATCGAATCAGGAACAATTGCGATCGACATTGAACCGCTCGATCTTACTGATTTGCAGTTGAGCCTTGATCGTACATTTCGCCAGATTGCCAACAGTAAAGGGCTTACATTCTCGATCGAGCGCGATCCTCAAACGCCAGAAGTGATTTCGACGGATAGCAAACGCCTCCAGCAGATACTAAAGAACCTATTAGCGAATGCGTTCAAGTTCACTGAACGAGGAAGCGTTACGATTCAGATTGGCTCCACTCAGGATCAAAAGGTTTTCTTTGCAGTTAGTGATACCGGAATTGGGATTCCACCCGAAAAGCAGCAGTTAATCTTTGAAGCATTCCAGCAAGTTGATGGCACCACTAGCCGAAAATATGGCGGGACAGGCTTAGGACTGTCGATCAGTCGAGAGCTAGCGTATCGATTAGGCGGCTCGATTCAAGTCACGAGCGAACTCGATCGCGGAAGTACTTTCACGCTCTATCTTCCTCAAACTCAAAGCGCAGTTGTCACGACCTCCCAAACCGCTCCCCTTCCCGTTTCTCGCCCCCTGCCGATTCCAAGTCTTGCCGCAGAAGTTCCCGACGATCGTGCTTTGATTGAATCCGGCGATCGCGTTCTACTCATCATCGAAGACGACGTGAGCTTTGTGAAAATTCTCACAGACATTGCACGACAACGAGGTTTTAAAGTGCTTTCAGCCTTGAGAAGCCAATCTGGGCTTGCACTCGCTCAACAGTTCAAACCCCGCGCGATTTTGTTAGATCTGCATCTACCTGATCTCGATGGTTGGACAGTTCTCGATCGCTTAAAACATGATCCAGAACTGCGTCATATTCCAGTCCACATTTTATCGAGTGATGATCAAAGACAGCGCGGATTGCAATTAGGCGCGATCGCATATCTGCAAAAACCTGTTTCTTCTGAGGATCTAACTCAGTTGTTTGGTGAGATTCAGAGTTTTATCGATCGACGAGTCAAGAATTTACTGGTAATTGAAGACGATACGGTACAAGCTAGAAGCATCATTGATTTAATCGGAAATGGTGATGTCAATAGCATCGCTGCTCATACTGCACAAGATGCACTACAAACCTTACAAGTGCAACAAATTGATTGCGTTGTGATGGATCTAGGACTGCCGGATATGAGCGGTTTTGAGCTAATCGAACAGATTAAACAAGACGATGCTTTATCTAAAATTCCAATCATCATCTACACCGGCAAGGAACTCACACAACCAGAAGAAACCCAACTGAAACGACTTGCAGAAACGATCATCATCAAAGATGTACGATCGCCCGAACGCTTGCTCGATGAAACCGCACTCTTTCTGCATCGCGTTCAAGCCAACTTACCCAAACCCAAACGCCAAATCCTCGAAGACTTGCACCAAGTCGATTCGGTGTTAGCCAACAAAAAAGTTTTAATCGTTGATGATGATGTGCGAAACATCTTTGCATTAACGAGCTTACTTGAACGTCAGCAGATGGAAGTTCTTTATGCTGAAAACGGGCGCGAAGGCGTTGAAACACTGCGATCGAACCCAGATATCAATGCAGTGCTAATGGATATTATGATGCCGGAGATGGATGGCTATGAAACGACGCGAGCGATTCGACAGCAACAACAATTCCGATCGCTGCCGATCATTGCGCTAACTGCGAAAGCGATGCAAGGCGATCGAGAAAAATGTATCGAAGCAGGCGCATCCGACTACATCACAAAACCTGTCGATACCGAACAACTCTTGTCACTGCTGCGCGTTTGGCTCTATCGTTGACGCATCGCTATTTTTTGCTGATGAATGCCGTTCGATAATCTGTGTAAACTCATTGCGGAAAAACATCCCGATCGCTTTGTCACTTGGATTCTGGGATCAACACCAACTTCTGTCAAAATTCTCAAATCTGAACTCAGCATCGAACCTATTCGAGCGGATTCTGTTACTTTTTTACAAACCGCTGGCAGAATTTTACATCTGGAATTTCAAACAACTTGGACTTCTGATCCACCTATGCCCTTGAGATTACTAGATTACTGGGTAAGACTACATCGCCTTTACCGTCTTCCAATCACTCAGGTTGTTGTTGTCCTGCTACCTCCCTCAGAAGACACCACGATCGAAAGTAGCTTCCAACTTGAGTCAACTCGTCACGAATTCCAAGTTATCAAACTTTGGGAACAAGACCCTACTGAGTTTTTGCAAGATCCAGTGTTGCTTCCTTTTGCCGTTCTCGCCCAAACTCAGAATTCAGAGGCACTACTGACTCAAGTTGCACAGCAAGTCAGAGAAATTGCGCCAATTCAACAGCGGCAGGAAGTCTCATCCTATGTGCAACTCATGGCAGGACTGAAGTACGATAAAAGAGAAGTTCGACGGATTTTTCGAGAGGGAATGATGCGAGAATCTGTGATTTTTCAAGAAATTCTGCAAGAGGGACGGCAAGAGGGACGGCAAGAGGGACGGCAAGAGGGACGGCAAGAGGGTGAACAGCTTGCGATCGAGCGAATTGCTGGAAATATGCTGCTCAAAGAGATGTCGCCAGACACGATCGCTGAACTTACTGGGCTATCTCTTGAACAGATTGAACAACTGCGATCGCAATACTCTTAACTCATCATTGATAGCCTGCGGCTTGAATTGCGAATAGATGCGCGTATCGCCCTTCTAGAGTCACTAACTGTTCGTGGCTGCCTTGTTCCACGACTGCACCCGCTGACATCACGAGAATGCGATCTGCCATTCGCACCGTTGAAAAGCGGTGTGAAATCAGAATTGCCATTTGATTTGGAGTCATTTCGCGAAAGCGATCGAAGATTTGCACTTCTGATTCTGCATCCATCGCGGAAGTCGGTTCATCGAGTACCAAAATGTCTGCACTCGTTCGCATGAAGGCACGGGATAGTGCAATTCGCTGCCATTGTCCGCCCGATAGTTCTCGCCCAGTTTTGAACCATCGCCCCAAGCGAGTATCGAATGTTTCCGGTAGTTCTTTGATGAATGAGAGCGCGTTGCCTTTATCGGATGCAATCTTCCAGCGATCGCGATCCTCTAGGTTCAACACATCCCCGACACCGACGTTTTCACCCACGCTAAATTGATAGCGCATAAAGTTCTGAAAAATCACGCCGATTCGACGCTGTAAAGCTTGTAACTCCCAAGCTTGAAGGTCTAAACCATCGAGCAGAATTCTTCCCGAAGTGGGAGTGTAAAGGCGCGTTAGGAGTTTGATTAGCGTTGTTTTACCAGAGCCGTTTTCACCCACGATCGCTAATTTCTCCCCTGGTTTGAGATGAAAGGAAACGCGATCGAGAGCGGGTTTCTCTGATTCAGGATAGTAGAATGTTACCTCTTCAAAGCGCAATCCATCACCGGATAAGGTTCCGCGCGTTTCACTACCTTGCGATCGCGGAATGTCTTGACCTAAAAATTCGTAGAGATTTGAGAGATAAAGCGAATCTTCGTACATTCCCCCGATCGAGCTTAGAATCGATGCAAATGCGCCTTGCCCTTGCCGGAACACCACTAAGTACATCGTGAGTTCGCCGAGTGAGATCTTGCCTGCGATCGTTTCCCAAACAATCCATACATACGCGCCATAGAACGCTAAAGAGCTAACTAAACCGAGAAAATAGCTCGAAACCCCGCGTCGAACCGTGAGATCGCGATCTTCGGCATACAATCGGCGAAAAATCGCACGATAGCGATCGAGCAACAATCCGCCCAACTGATACAGCCGAATCTCCATCGCGGGTGCTTCGTTTGCAATCAACCATTCGAGATAGTTCTGTTCGCGAGTTTCAGGAGTTCGCCAGCGAAACAATCGAAATGCTTCTCCTGCAAAGCGTGTCTCTGCGACAAAGGCTGGAACCGCTGCGACCATGAGCATCAAAACCGCCCAGAACGAAAACTGAATCAACAATCCACCATAGGTAATCAGCGTGAGCGAATCTTGCACAATCCCAAACGTGCGACCGACCAAACTCAGCGGACGACTAGAAGCTTCACGTCTTGCCCGCGTCATTTTGTCGTAAAACTCCGAATCCTCGAAGTGCGTCAAATTCAGCGTTAGCGCCTTTTCGAGAATTAACTCATTCACTTTCTGACCGAGCAACACTCTCAGCAGCGATTGCACCAAAGCGAGTCCTTGCTTGCTGCCCGCCTGAATCGCCACCAGCACCGCTTCAAACCCTAAATACGTCAAAGCCATCCAGCGATCGCTGTCTGATCCCGTCCGCGATGCCATCACAACCGCATCGACAATCAGTTTGCCCGCATATGCGACCATCGCAGGCACAAGCCCGCCAATCAGCGTAAACAGAGCCAGCACGATCGTTAAACGTCGGTTTGTTGTCCAAACCAGTTCGATCGCCCGCCCACAATAGCGAAAAATCGATAAAAATTGGGTAGCGCTTCCAAATAAGCGCTGAAGTCGTCGAATCTGCATTCTTTTACGATAGCGTTTGATGGTGAAGTTGAGGAGAACCGGGAATGCAGCGATCGTCAAAACCTCGATTTGTGATTGAAGCGGGACGTTCTGAAAAACAATACTGGCGAGACTTGTGGCAGTACCGCGAGTTGTTTTACTTTCTATCGTGGCGCGATATTTTAGTGAGATATAAGCAAACTGCGATCGGGATTGCTTGGGCGATCATTCGACCGTTTCTCACGATGATTGTGTTTACCGTGATCTTTAGCAATTTGGCGAACTTGCCAACTCAAGGCACAACCCCTTATCCGATTTTGGTGCTGTCTGCGCTGTTACCGTGGCAATTTTTCGCGAGTTCGCTTGCCCAGACGAGTAATAGTTTGGTGAGCAACGCGAATTTGATTTCTAAAATTTACTTCCCGCGATTGATTGTTCCAGCAAGTGCGATCGTGGTAAATTTTGTTGATTTTCTTGTGTCTGGGATGTTGCTGCTGGCGTTGATGATTTGGTATCACTACGCTCCGTCTTGGCGAATCATCACGCTACCTTTTTTCACGCTCATGGCGGCGTTGACAGCGTTTGGTTTTGGATTGTGGTTTGCATCCATTTACGTTAAATTTCGCGATGTGGCTCAAGTGATTCCATTTATCATTCAGCTTGGACAATATATTTCTCCAGTGGGTTATAGCAGTGATATTATTCCTGAGCGCTGGCGGTTGTTGTATTCGCTAAATCCGATGGTCGGTGTGATTGATGGATTTCGCTGGGCGATTCTCAGTGGTGATCAATCCTTGTATTTGCCAGGATTGATTTTAGCGTTGGTCGTTACGTTGCTGTTTGTGTGGACGGGAATATATTATTTTCGAGGTGTTGAGCGGACTTTTGCCGATATTATCTAGGTGCGTGGAATGCCAATATTACGAGTCGAAAATTTGGGGAAATGCTACCAGGTCGCGCGGCAATCTCGCAGCAATACGGCGACGCTGAGAGATGCGATCGTTGAAACGGCTCGATCGATCGTGCAGCGGAAATCGAAACTGAGATCGGAGGATTTTTGGGCGCTGAATGAAGTGTCTTTTACGATCGAGCAAGGCGAACGAGTTGGAATTATTGGACGCAACGGAGCCGGAAAATCGACGCTGTTAAAAATCTTGAGCCGCATCACGGAACCGACGCGCGGCAGAATCGAAGGCTGGGGACGGGTGGCGAGTTTGCTTGAAGTGGGCACAGGATTTCACCCGGAACTGACGGGGCGCGAGAATATTTATCTCAATGGCGCGATTTTGGGCATGAGTCGATCGGAGATTGCGAGGAAGTTTGATGAGATTGTTGATTTTGCAGAGGTGGAACGGTTTTTAGATACGCCTGTGAAGCGATATTCTTCGGGGATGTATGTCCGGTTGGCGTTTGCGGTTGCGGCACATTTGGAGCCGGAAATTTTGATTGTGGATGAGGTTTTGGCGGTTGGAGATGTGCAGTTTCAGAAGAAATGTTTGAACAAAATGGAGGATGTGGGGAAGGCGGGTCGGACGGTTTTGTTTGTGAGCCATAATTTGAGTACGGTGGAGGCGTTGTGTACTCGCGGGATTGTGCTACAGCAGGGAGCTTTGCGCTTTGATGGGACAGCGCACGAAGCGGTGCAGTACTATCTCGATGCTGCTTACGAGTTGGCGAATTCTACTGCGCTGCATCTGAGACGCGATCGCAGTGGAAATGGTAAGGTTCGCGCATCGCATTTCCGTATTCTCGATCTGAATGAAACTGAAGTCAGCGTGATGCAATCGGGCGGAGATTATTTCTTTGAAATTGGCTATCACAGCACGATCGATCATGCTCTACATGATGTTGCAATTAGCTTAGATGTGTTTGACGATCGAGCAAATCGATTGTTGCTGTTTCGCAGCAATTTCACGAATGAGAATGTATCGCTTTCCCCGTCGGGCGGTGCGATTCGATGCTGTGTTCGAGATTTACCTTTGGCGAATGGTTCTTACCGCTTTTCGGTTTTTCTATCTCATGCCAATGCTGAGGTTTTGGATTACATTACAGATGTTGCACCTTCGATCGTGGAAGGGGGCGATTTTTTTGGTACGGGAAGCGGTGGGCTACCGACTCACTGCAAAATTCTGAAAAGAGCAGAGTGGTCAACGATTTAGGAATAGCGTATGAGCAATCGAATTCGAGTGTTTATTGGCTCAGGAGAAGCAAGTTTAGTCGAGCGCAAGGTTGCAATCTATTCATTGCAAAAGCATACTCAGCGCGATTTAGATATCTATGTACTTAACGGAACACATAATGCGATCGAGCTAAATAATCAAGATCCGATTCTGGCTCCTATGTCGCTTAAAACTAAGTATCGAAATGTCACTGAATTTAGTTTGTATCGCTATTTGATTCCGCAAATTTGTAGCTATCAAGGACGAGCAATTTATATCGATTCTGACACTGTTTGCTTATCAGATATTAGCAAATTATTTGAGGCTGATTTGGCTGGAAGTGATTTTTTGGCAAAACGAGAATCAGAAGAGATATGGGGATTAAGCGTGATGCTAATTGATTGCGAAAAATGCCGATTCGATTTAGAAACTTACTGTAATGAGATTGATCAAGATCTTTACAGTTATTCTGATTTTAATCAGATGAATTCTCGATTTTTGCGGTATCATTCTTTCTCGATCGCTGAACTCGATCCCAACTGGAATCAATTCGACTTTTGCGATTCTGATACTAAATTAATTCACTACACGAATCTCTATACTCAGCCTTGGAAGTCTATAAATCATCCGTTTGGTGAACTATGGTCTCAGTACTTTGATGAAGCTTTAGAAGCAGGAATTTTAACTGGAAGAGATATTGAGTTAAGTATTCTTCGATCGTATGTTCGCCCTGATATTCGTCAAGGTAATCTTTCTAAAAAATCGCTGCGTTCTTTACTCAAGGATCTGCTGAGATGAAAACTTCTATTCTTATTAATAATTATAATTATCAGGATTATGTGGTTGATGCGATCGAGAGTGCATTAAATCAAATCGTTCCTGCTGATGAGATTGTTGTTGTTGATGATTTTTCTTCAGATCTATCGGCTGAAATCCTTAAGAATAAATTTGCTCAATCTCATCAAGTTAAGCTTGTTTTGAAAAACGCAAACGAGGGACAGCTTGCTGCATTCCAAGACGGATTGAGTGCATCAACTGGAGATATTATCTTCTTTTTAGATGCAGATGATTTATACCAGAATGATTATATTAAAATTGCTCTCAAGTTCTATCAAGATCATTCAGATTGCGACTTTCTCTTTACCAGTGCAGAACTCTTTGGAAACGAAGAACGGATTGCAACTTGCTACGATCGTACTCGCGATCTCGGCTACTCAAAAATCAGCACAATTTATCGCAGGACTTGGATTGGTCATCGCACTTCTACCCTTTCAATGAAGCGACAGGTATTAAATCAAATCTTCCCAATTCCTTATCTAGAAGATTGGCGAATTCGGGCAGATGATTGTTTAGCTTATGGAGCCTCGATCGCAAATGCTCATAAATACTATCTCAATACACCGCTCGTTAAATATCGAGTGCATGGAAGCAACGGATTTTATGGAAAAGCGCGATCGACGGAATATTTCCAGCAATACGATCGAGCCATCGATCGCTTATTCAAATTCTGGATCAACAAATTCAACTACCCTGAAAACTTAGATCAATTCGCTGCTGAAGAATTTCGCTCTATTCCACGTCCAACACAGCAAGAATTTGAAACATTCTATTCAATCACTCGGTGCGCTCATTTTTCCAAGCCGCGCAAAGCTCTCATGTTAATGTTGACCTACCTCTATTTTCTCCGTCATCGCAATTCTTCCGAATGTTGACACCCAAGGAACTAATTCTACGCCCCAAGCCCGTTCCGCTCTCAGAATTTGACCTTACTCAAACGAATCCATCGCGCATTATTGCCTGTCTCAATCCTCCCGCTGAAGCAGTTGAGGCAGGACACGCGATCGCAATTCCTGATAGTACTTTCGATGTTGGGCAGATTATCAAACAGCTTTCAACTGAGTTTCAGCCCGACCTTGTTAGCTTGTCTGCGCGTGTGATGAGCTTCCGACCTCGTGGACTTTACACGCTCAATTGTCCCACTGTCATGAAGTTAGGCGATACTTTTCACCTAGGGGATGGTGGATTGAGCCAGATGATTCGATACTGTCAGCAACTCGATTGTGATTATCATTGGACATACCAAAGCGCACAGCATTTACATTTCTTTGCTGAAGCAAGACTGAAAAATGCGTTTTGGTTACCCGCTTCGATCGTGCTTGATTTGTACGTTCCACAGGCTTTCGAGAAGTCGTATGACGTAATTTTTCGAGGTTCAAAATCACAGCTACATTGCTACCGTAATCAAATTTTAGATAAGCTTTGTCGCTCTAAAATTAACATTGATATTCAGACAAAAGACTATATTAACTCTCTACAAGATTATGTAAAAGCACACATTGTTGTGAACACAAGCCTAAACGGTGATTTGAATCGACGAGTGTTTGAAGTGTTGATGGCAGGAGGATTTTTGCTTACCGATCACATTCGTTCTCAGACAGGTTTATTTGAACTTTTTGAAGAAGGGATTCACTTTGAATGTTACGGCAATGAAGCTGAACTACTCGAAAAAATTCAGTTCTATCTCGCACACCCTGAACAAGCTGCCCAAATCGCTGTTGCAGGACATCAACAGTTCACCGATCTCTATTCGCCTCAATCAATCCAACAAAAGCTATATCACTATATTTTCAACAATGAGATCGAAGCGCCATTTCGACGAGAACACGATCAACGATCGCAAACCCAACTCAAACTTAAAACGCGAATTAAGCTATACGAACTGATTCAAGAGCTTCATCGCCTTTATTCAACACTCAGCATTCTGTGTTATCAAATTCAATCTGAGATTGTGGCAGATCTGGTTGATTTACCGCGATCGGACTTAACCCACATTGTTAAACCGGACAATATCGCGCAAATCAAAACAGCATATACACAAGCTGGAATTCAAGACCAGATTGCTTTACGGTGTGACTTGCCAACAGATTCTAGCTTCCAACTGATTCTACTTGATGGGGCTCAATCCGTTGATTCATTGCAGCGACAGATTGAAGCCACTGTGCCTTACTTGAGTCAGTTTGGATTTCTAATCATTGTGCAGCCTCGCTTAAATACGATTCAGCGATTGAATCAGTACTTAGAAAACCATCACTGTTTTCCGATTCAGTTATCAGTAAACTTATTTGAGCAAACATACTTTTTAGAACTTGGCAAACACGGACTAATTTATCAAAAAACTATGCCTGAAGGGTATACCGAAACTGTCGATCGTGTGGCAAATTTAGCAATAAATCGAATTTCTTCAAAAGAATTGATACAACAACACTTAAAAAACTTGTCGATCGTTCGTGCCTCAATCAATTTTTTGCGCCCGATTCGCTCTTTGTTGCGTCGATACACCCGCCCATGAACATAAAGCCGATTCAACATTGGAACAGTCTAAACAGCGCGTTCAAAGCCCTGGTTGTGCTCCTGTTGATGCTTGGCATCTTTTTCCGGTTTGCATCGCTCGCAGAACGCCCTTACTGGCACGACGAAACCTACACGCTCTTGAGAGTATCGGGATATACGATCGCAGATATCACTACACAGCTATTTAACGGACAACTTATCGATCGCTCAGAACTCCTCAAATTTCAGCAAATTGCACCAGAGAAAAATTGGCTAGATATGATTCGCTCACTGATCACAGAGGAGCCGCATCGTGCGCCACTGTATTACACGATCGTGCAGGGTTGGATGAGATGGTTTGGAAGCGATGTAATTGTTATGCGATCGCTTTCTGCTTTGATTAGCTTGCTTGTGTTTCCCGCGCTTTATTGGCTTTGTGTTGAACTATTCATGCAGCCGTTCACAGCGTGGATTGCAATCCTATTGATGGCTGTTTCTCCGTTTCACGTTTATTATGCTCAGGAAGTTCGAGAATATTCATTGTGGACAGTGACAATCTTGCTGATGTCTGCAGCACTCCTTCGAGCAATTCGAGTGCAAACAAAAGCAGCTTGGAGCGTTTACAGTATCACTATCATTTCATCGCTCTACACCTTGATTTTATCGGCTCCTTTAGTAGCTAGTCACCTTATCCATGTATTGCAGACGCAAAAAAAACGAGCTTTTCTAAAAGCGCTTTTGTTGAGTGAAAGCATTGCTCTACCTTGGTTATCATTTACGCTAATCAATTATTCTCAAGTCAAATTGATGAGTGCTTGGATGTTTCAACCCATTCCGATTCAGGAACTACTCAGACACTGGCTCACAAATTTTCAGTTTGTTTTTCTCACAGAGAATCTTACTGGAAGGCTAAATTGGCTGTTTGTAAGCGCGCTCGTACTTCTCGTTACCTTAGCTATCAAATCTCTCATTCAACACTCACCAAAAGCGATTTGGGGCTTTGTTGTTCTATTGACTCTGCCCTTATTTCTCAGTGTTGCAATTCCTGATTTAGTTTGGGGCGGACTTCGATCGACAAACAGCCGCTATTTTGTACCGAGCTATCTAGGAATTCAGCTTGCGGTTGCTCATTGGTTCGCTACTCGGATTCAACTGCAAAACCGTCTCCAGCAGATTTATTGGAAGTTTGTGCTGTTCGCAGTTCTGACAGCAGGAGTCTTGTCCTGCTCGGTGCAAGTGTTTCAAAATCAGATGAGTGAAGATAAAGTCATGGCGAGTTTGATTAATCGATCGCAAAGCGCGATCGTCATCAGTAACGAAGTCTCTTATCAAGGTGGGGGAACGATCGGTGATATCCTAGCACTTAGCCATTTAGTACACCCTAAAACTCAATTCCAGCTTGTAATTCAGCCACAAGTTCCATTGATTCCAAATCAGCCAAATATCTATCTTTATAAGCCTCTAACTTATCTCAAACAAGAACTTCAACAGTCTTACCAACTTCAAGCGATTTACAAAGATAAACTATTCCGCCTTTTACCAAATCCGAAATGAAGCGCATTATCACTTGTCAGGGAAGTATCCAGTTTGTTGCTGCGCTGTCAGCGATGTTTTATCGCGATCGCGCTCAGAGTGCAACTTATCAAAACTATCTTGTGATCTACGAGCTTTATGCACCGGAGCAACAGCACCATGAGTTTGCTGCATTCATTCAGAGCATGGCAGAATCGGTCTGTGATTGGGAAGCGATCGTGTATCTCACGCCAGAGCAACGCGATACGATCGGGCATCAGCTAGATTCCACGCCGCCTCACCGCATCTATAACACTGTTCATCAATGGATTGGCTTAGATTACACTGACGAACTTTATCTCTGTCGCAATTGGCAATTTACCAATCAATTGCTAATTAATGCTTATCCTACTGCAAGTCGGATTTGTTACGGTGATGGGATTGGGCTGTATTTCTCAGAGCATTCCGCGATCGTGCGTCGCCCTTTCATACCGCCGCCCACGCCTGACCAATTGTTCGATTGGACTTGGTGGAAAGCGCGATCGCTGTGGCATCGAATCCGCGAACGATTGCAGCTAAAAACAAAGCTGTATTCGCTGCCGTTTGATGTCGGTTATTTTGTGTTGCCAGATATCTTTGATGAAACGCCACCGATGCCGATCATCAAACTAGATTCTTCTGAGTTACTCGCACGATTCGAGCAGTTCACATCTTTCGTCGATGTTGCTCAAGTTGCAGAAGTCCAAACCGCGATCGAGCATTCACCCGTTTCGATTCTGTTGACCTCTAACTTTTCAGAAGGCGATCGCATCTCACAAGACAATGAACTTAAAGCCTACCGAGACTTTCTAACTTCCTATGAAATTCCACCCAATAGCGTTTTAGTGATCAAACCTCATCCCAGAGACGATCTCAGCAAGATTTATCGCTTGAAAGAAAGCCTATCTGATCTATATCAAAATATTATTCTACTTACTGATCTAAATCTATTCTTTCTTCCGTTTGAGGTTTTCTTTCTAAAAGCATTTCAATCTTCTAATATTCGTGTGTTCGCAGTCAGTTCCGCTTGTCTATCATTAAAGCTACTCTTTGATGTTCCTAGCCTCATTGGCTTTAATGCTGACATCACGACTCGTTACTTTGATCCAGAATTTGTTGCAGCCCGATTAGAACATGAGCAGACCTTACACAACGCGATCGCGCGACTTTGAATTCTCAGCACAACATGATATGAATCGACTATCAGGTTTTGTGCATCGATTATGATTAGCATTGTTACACCCATCTATAACGGGGAAAGATTTATTGAATCGTGCCTTCAAACCGTGATCGCGCAGCAGTGTAGCGAAGCTGAGCATCTTCTGATTGATGGAGGTTCGACTGATAATACAGTGCAGATCATCAAAAGATATGCACAACAATATCCACACATTCGATGGATTTCTGAACCCGATCGCGGTCAATCCGATGCCATGAACAAAGGCATTAGACTCGCAAACGGGAATATCATCACCTTTCTGAATGTGGATGACTACTACGAACCCAATGTTCTCAACCAGGTAAGCCAACTGTTTGAAACGCTACCAGAGCCGAGTTTTGTCGTTGGGAACTGTCAAATTTGGAACGATCAAAACCAAGTGATTGATCTCAACAAGCCTACAAAGCTGAGATTGCTTGATCTCGTTCTCGGACTAAATGTAAATCCTTACCCTTGTAATCCCTGCGCTTACTTTTACCATCGATCGCTGCATCAGCAAATTGGAGAATACTCGATCGACGATCATCACGCGATGGATCTCGATTTCATTCTCCGCGCTGTGCAAGTTGCTCATATTAAATATGTCGATCGTATCTGGGGCAACTATCGCAGAATCGAAGGCACAAAAACCTTTATCGCAATGGCAGACGGAACCGCCGATCGACGAGTGCGCCAACTACTCCGAAAATATCGCCAGTTTCTTACTCCCATCCAACGCCTCGAATGGATCGGTTGGAAGTTCTGGCATCAACTCACTACGCTAGCATTGCGCTTACTCAGAGCAATCCGAAAGCTCCTACTCCATATTGTTCTCAATAATCCAGCGCGATAGTTCCGTCCGATTGCTCAATAGCGTCTTTTTCAACATATGGCTGATATGACTCTCGATCGTGCGTTTACTCGCATTCAACCGTTGAGCAATCTCCAAATTCGATAATCCTTGCGCCACCAATCGCGCCACCGTTAACTCTGTATTCGTCAACTTCACCCCATCCGGTACAGCAATCTTAGATTCCGCCCGCTTGGTTCGATTTTGCTGCATCAAGTGAGACGATCGCAGCGCCGATTCAATCTGTGCGGTCAACTCGGTTAATTCAAACGGCTTGATCATATAAACCGTTGCACCAGACCCTAAACCGCGCACTCGATCGTGACTTTGATCCCGCGCCGACAGAAAAATAATCGGAATCCAATTAATCTCTGGCGACTTCCGTACCGTCTCCGCAAACTTGTACCCATTCATTTCGGGCATGACAATATCCGAGATGATCAAATCCGGTTTCACATCACCCAATAGCTCGATCGCTTGTATTCCCGTTTCAGCCGTCGTGACTTCATAACCCTGATATGCCAGATATCCAGACATCAATGTCACGAAATTAACATCGTCATCGACCAACAGGATCGCCCCTTTCGTCTCTGCGTCCAAAGCCATAATTGCCGCCGTTCCTAAATTAATTCAAGTCTTACGCAAATTCTCGGACTTCGTTCCTTTCCTTCATACTGCGGTTCTTGCTGAGTTGTCATCAGCACAAATGTCTGTCCTAAATTTTCCCAGTACCCTGGATTCTACGGAGGCACTTCCGCGTGTTATCCGTAATCCTACGAAGGGCTTCAATTCGTATTTTTTTGTTTGAAGTCTATTCTATAGGTTGCTATCAGTTGATTCTTGGCTAAAGCCTTGCAACCTAATTTTTGTTTATTGCGAATTTCTATGTGTAAATACGGGTTTCTTTCGGCATTCACCTCCGTGTTAATCGTGAAAGCCGCAGCAGCGCTGATTCAGTGGGGGTATAGTTTTCAGTGTTTGGATGTCCGAGTCGCAGGATAATGCAGCGATTGCAATGGGAAGTAGCGCCAAAACGCTACATAGTAAAGTTTTAGAGCCGCAATTTTACATAAAAATCTTAAAGATTAAGTTATGCAGGTCATATTCGTTTCTTCCTGATATCAGTATTCACGGTCGTAGTTTTATATAGCTTGATTAAAAAACTTAACGATAGCTTGATGGAGCGGACTTCGATGGTCAAATCTGATCTCAGTCCCTCCGCCGTAACCTTCAGATTGGTGTTTAGGGAGGTCGAATTGCAGAAGAGGTGTGACCGAAATCGGAATCGTTCTAAACGGCGGAGTATTTACTGCCCAAAGCATGGCTGTTATTTAGACAGTGTGAGCCAAAAGCATTCTCTTTACGTCGATCGTGCAGAACAGTTACAGGAACGCGGTCTCGCCCGCCGCCAAGCGCTTCTCGCGGTTGCCGCACATACGACGATTACGCTGAGCGGTGAATGGCTCGAAGCGTTTTGGTGTGACGAATGCCAATCGCGCCATTGGTATCATGTGCGGCGCTTAGAAAATAATCACTATGAGGCATCGATCGCACCACCAGAGCTATGGCAACAAGCGATCGGAGTCATTCATCCGCAAGGCAACCCGTCCGTGAGCGAGTTTACTCGCAAAAGTTCTCGCAGAACGACTTATCAAGGGGTCGGAGACTTTAGCTGTCTCCAGTAGTTCCAGTTTGAATGTTCACGCAATCTTTGCGATCGATTCAAAGCACGCAAACTATCTTGAGAACGGAACAGCAAGATCGTCTTTCATCCTTTCAAAATCAACTCCGAAGATCTTCAGAGCGAGTTGAGTAGTGCAGAGATTTATTGATTACTCATGCGAAGAAACCGACCACGATCGAGACCCACCAGAAACTTACAAGCCGCACGATCGCTGCCGCAAGTGGCGGTCTATCACCCCGATAGTCAAATGCTGCATCCACTCCGCTTGGTGAGGGAAATGTGGCGCGATTTATTGATGTCGCGGGACTTAGCATGGCAACTGATGCGGCGCGATATTAGCGCGAAGTATCGTCAATCTGTTTTGGGTATTCTTTGGGCATTCTTGCCTGCTTTGATTATGGCAGTTGGCTTTACTGCTGCTAAAGGAAGCGGTGTCGTCAATATTGGCAATACTGATCTGCCTTACCCGGCTTATATTATGTTCAGCATGACGTTGTGGCAAACGTTTGTCGAAGCGTTAAATGCACCCGTTCAAGCCGTAGCAACTGCTAAATCAATGCTTTCTCGAATCAACTTTCCGCGTGAAGCATTAATCCTCGCAAAGCTGGGTGAGATAGGGTTTAACTTTGGCATTAAGTTCGTGTTTATTGTTGCTTTGTTTCTCTGGTTTCAGATTCCCGTGACTTGGAGTGTACTTCTGGCTCCTGTTGCGCTGATTCACTTGATCGCGTTTGGCACATTTTTAGGATTGCTGTTAGCTCCGATCGGGGCGTTGTATCAAGATGTTTCGATGGGATTAACGCTAATCACTGGGCTGTGGCTGTTTATCACGCCTGTGGTGTATCCGATTCCTCAAACTGGGCCTTTTGCGGAGATTGTGAAATTAAATCCGGTTACTCCACTGTTAGTCACGGTGCGAGAGTTGGCAACGACTGGAATCATTTCCAATCCCACTGGGTTTTGGGTTTGCAGTGCGATCGCGCTTTTTGGCTTACTGTTTGCTTGGGTCGTTTATCGACTGGCACTCCCGTTTGTTGTTGAGAGGATTAGTTCTTGAAAAGTATGCCTGTCACCGATCAGACTCCTACCGCTTCGACTCCCGCGATTCAGTCAGACGTGATCCTCTCTGTCGATGGACTGTCTAAGAAGTTTTGCCGAGACTTGAAGCGATCGCTCTTTTACGGTACGCAAGATATTGCATCAGAATTAATCGGCAGACGGCGATCGAGTTCATCGCTGCGTCCGGGTGAGTTTTGGGCATTGCAAGATGTCAACTTTCAGCTTCGACGCGGGGAAGCTTTGGGATTAGTCGGCAAAAATGGCAGCGGAAAATCAACGCTGTTGCGGATTATTTCCGGCTTGATCAAGCCAGATCAAGGACGAGTCGAGGTTCACGGTCGCGTTGCACCTTTAATTGCACTCGGAGCAGGATTCAATCCAATTCTGACTGGGCGAGAAAATATCTACGCAAACATGTCGATTTTGGGATTAACCAAGCAGCAAATCGATCGCACGTTTGATCAAGTGCTAGATTTTGCAGAAATTAATGACGCGATCGATGCTCCGGTGCAAAGTTATAGTTCAGGAATGGCAGCAAGATTGGGCTTTGCCTGCGCGATTCATACCGAACCGGATATTTTGCTGATTGATGAAGTGTTAGCGGTTGGAGATTTGAGATTTCGCGCTAAATGCTACCGCCGACTTTCAGAACTTCGCGATCGAGGGGTCGCGTTCGTCTTGGTTTCCCATAGTTCAAACTCGATTTTATCGAAATGCGAGACCGCGGTTTACCTGTCGAAAGGCAAGCTAATGATGGCGGGTGATGCAGTAGCGGTAACGCGGCGTTATGAAAATGATTTGTTTCTAGAAGGCGCACCTCCTGCAACCGGAGAAATTCACCGCCCGCAGCGATCGACTCAGGAGAGTTCTGGATTAGATATTACCGGAGTCTTTTTTCGCGATCGTAATGCCACTAAAATTGCAACTCCGGTCAGCGGAGAAAAGCTCGATCTCTGTATTCAGTCGAAAGCGCAGCACTCGATTCCTGAAACGAACATGGTCGTCACGATTCGGGAGCGGGCAGGAGAAGGAGATAAAGTTTTAGTGCTAAGTACACTACACGATAAAACTCCGATCAGCGTCACTGCTGGAGTCAATGAGCTTCGAGTTGAGCTTCCCTACCTTGGTCTAAAACCTGGCTCATACTTACTAGATTTACATATCTATCAGGGAAACTACATTTTGCTCGATTCGATCAAGGAATTTAGCTTTGCAGTAGAAGGAACAGGCAGCATGAGCGAGTGTTCATTTTTTCAACCCCGATGCTGGACTGCAACGCAGACTAAGCCTGATTAAACAAAAGACTCAATAACCTGAATGTTTTTTGGAGGATGTGATGAAATCGTTGTTTGATGCGGTAGAAGAGCATGAAGTGTTCACTGATCCTTTTCCGCACGTGGTGATTCGAGATGCGTTAGACGAAGAACTTTGCAGTCAATTGATCGCTGAATTTCCCACAATCAGCACTGTCACTCAAAGTTCTCAGTTTGTGAGCAACGAGCGGTACAGCTATCCAGCACGCGATGTGTTTACCAATCCAGCAATCAGCGACCTCTGGAAATCTTTTATTCAGCTTCATACCTCCGATCGATTCCTTGCACAGTTTGGCGCTTTGTTTGAAGACCAGATTCGGCAGTATCATCCAGAGTTTGAGCAGGTAATCGGTGAGATTCGCGCGCTGAAAGCAGGGGTTCGCAAAATCGATGACTTTTCTAGTGCTGATGTGTTAATGGATGCCCAAATTTGCATTAATGCTCCGGTCACAGAAGTTCCGAAGCCGATTAAACAAGCCCACATCGATCGTCCTCAAGTTTTATTTGCTGGACTTTACTACTTGCGACATCCAGACGATCGTTCATCGGGCGGCGATCTCGAAATTTATCGCTTTAAGTCTGGTAAACCTTATGGGTTTCAGGGACAATTTATCGACGATCGCTATGTCGAACTCGTGAAGACCGTGAAATACGATCGCAATGTCTTGGTGCTTTTTCTCAATTCGATTCATTCTTTACATGGTGTAACGGCTCGATCGATCACGAACTCACCTCGCTGCTTTGTCAACTTAATCGGAGAAGTAAAGCAGCCTTTATTTAACTACCGACTTCATGAAGAACAGAAGAACTTAGTGCAACAGTTTACGCGGAAGTTGCGGGGATTAGTAACGTAAGAAAAGCACTAAGATTGACGAATGAATGCAGTTTGTCGTTCGTAGTCTTTGTCAGGGATGCCTGAGTGAAAGTAGCGGTTCCGCTTTCATGGCTAAAACAGATGGCTCAGATTTGAAGAGAACAGCATCAGGGTAGGTCATCATCGCATCAAACCAAAGGTATGCGTTTGTCTCAGCAGCCTTAACCTCATGTTCGTTTGTATCAAAAATTATTCTGTTGCTAAACGACTTTCATGCTGATTAACTATAGTACTTTCTCAGGCGCGACAGGACTCGCCCTGAACGGCAATGCGTCGCTAAACAGCGGCGCGCTGCAATTAACCCCCGATGCCTCGCTTCAACGAGGCAGTGCTTTTTGGAATACGCCTTTAACACTGAGCGGAAACGCATCATTTTCCACGAATTTTCAGCTTCAAATTACGGGTAGTAAAGGGACAAATGGTGGAGACGGCATGACCTTCATGCTGCAAAATAGCAGCCAAGGTACAACTGCTCTGGGTGGAATTGCTGGGCTATTGGGCTATAGCTCGATCGACAACAGCCTAGCCATCAAGTTTGATACTTGGGCAAACACAGACGAAGTTAGTAATAACTATGTCGGAGTTAACCTCAACGGTGTGTCCTACGGCGCGGTTGCTGGGGCTGTCGCTCCAGTCGATCTTAACGGTGGCAAAGCGGTTAACGTTTGGATTGATTACAACGGTCAGACTGATATTCTCTCAGTCTTTGTCGCAGGCGATACGGTGACAGACAAGCCAACGAATCCTCTATTTAGCTACGGCGTTGATCTTGCTAGTCGGCTCGGCTCTCAAGCCTTCGTCGGTTTTAGTGCAGCAACGGGAGGGGCATCGAATATTCATCGTGTGACAAAGTGGCAACTAGATACTTCAGCGGTGTCTCCTCCTCCGCCCCCGCTGCCCCCACCTCCCACACCTGGGTATTCAACTTCATTTAATTACAGCGATTTCTCTACGATCGACGGCATTAAAACAAACGGTAGCACTACCAAATCTGGCAATGCGCTGCGATTGACATCGGATCAACAGTTACAGGCGGGAACTGCCTTTACAACGACTCCGATTGATATTTACGGTGATACTTCATTCAACACAAACTTCAAACTCCAGTTTTCGGGAGTTCGAGGAACCAACGGCGGCGATGGCATCACCTTTATGCTGCAAAATAATGGTGCAGGAGCAAATGCGATCGGCGGCGTAGGTGGCGGATTGGGCTATAACGGCATCACCGACAGCTTGGCGATTAAGTTTGATACTTGGCAAGGAGCAGGAGAGTTAAGCAACAATTATGTTGCGGTGTTGACGAATGGAGATGGCACTAAAACGTATGACTGGGCTGATCAAAACAACGTGACGTATCGCGCTCAAGCGCAAGCACCCTTTGATCTTAATGGGAACGGCACCATCTTGAACGCCTGGGTTGACTATAACGGGGTCACGGACAACCTACAGGTCTATCTGTCGAATACATCGACAAAGCCGACGACCGCCCTCTTTAGCACGAAGATACAACTCTCGAATATTGTGGGATCGCAAGCATTTGTTGGATTTAGCGGGGCGACAGGTGGAGCAACCAGCATTCAGGATGTATTGAACTGGAGTTTTTCGTCTTCGACTCCTACTCCTCCCGCTCCTCAGTCTGGAGTCGCTCGCATCCTCGCGCTCGGAGACTCGATCACACTCGGTGTCACGTCGAAAACCGACGACAAAAATCGAACTGCCATTCCGGGTGGATATCGTCGAGTGTTGTGGAATAAGTTCGTCAATGCTGGGATTGCGGTCGATTTTGTCGGCAGTGAAACCGATGGAACTTCTGCGAATCCAGCTTATCAGTGGACAAACGGCGGCGATAAGAACAATCAAGGCATGTCAGGCTGGAGAATCGAAAAAATCATTGCCAATGTGGAGAACTATCTCAAGCGAGAAAAGCCAGATATCATCACGCTGATGATTGGAACGAACAATCTGTTTACGGATACTTCGGGAGCGCAGATGCTCAGCAGGCTCAACACTCTGATTGATAAGATTACCGCATTCTCGCCGAATACGAAGGTACTGGTTGGCTCAATCCCACCTGCTTATTCTGATATCGATCGATTTGCGACTCCTGAACGAAGTCAACAACAGATGCAAATGATTGTTGACTACAACAATGGCATACCAGGAGTGATCAGCGATGACCGTGCAGCGGGTAAGAAGGTCTACTTTGTCGATATGAGATCGTTAACGCTGAATGATCTTGCGCCGCGCAATGATGACAATGGGCTGCATCCTTCGATGGCGGGCTACGACAAGATTGGCACGCTTTGGTACAACGCTCTGCTCGATCCCAACGTCGTCGGAACCGCTGGGAACACGCTCAAGACCGTATAGGTTTCAACTTGCTCGGATTTGACCCTCCAGAGGTGACAAGCCCTTGGAGGGGTTTATCGAAGTTAGGCTAGAAAATCTTAGATTGACACGTGGTTTCGCTCAGACCCGAATGCCTTGATACAAGGTAAGTAGATGGACAAATAAGTAGATGGACAAAATTAAATTCCACGTTGGGTTTGGGCTTCGGCTGCGCTCAGCCCCCGATGATTTTGGCTTTTGAGCGTTGAGCGCAGCCGAAACGCGGCAACCCATTCTGTCTACCTACTTATTGATTCAACGGCTCTTCCTATTTTTATCCACACAATGAAGACACCTCCGCTTGAGCCAAGAGTCGAAAAAGCGCAGCGCACCTCGAATCACAGTGTTGTTCCTTATGTGATGGCGCTGCGCCCGCATCAATGGACAAAAAATCTGGTAGTGTTTGCGGCTCCGCTGTTTGCCTTCTCAATCCGTTTCGAGACGATTCTCGCCAGCTTGCTTGCGTTTGCACTGTTTTGCTGTGTTTCGAGTAGTTTTTACTTGATCAATGACATTGCCGATGTGAAAGACGATCGCGCTCATCCTGTAAAGTGCAAACGTCCGATCGCTTCTGGACTCGTCAAGATTCCGATCGCGGTCTTAATGGCAGGGTCGCTGCTCAGTAGTGCTTTGTTTTTTGGATTTCTGCACTCAACCGATTTGGGTTTGACGATCGTGAGCTATGCCGCCTTGCAGATGGCATACAATCTTCGACTCAAGCGCATGGTGATCCTCGATGTGATTGCGATCTCAGTGGGGTTTGTATTGCGCGCTTATGCAGGCGCAAATTCAACGCAGATCAAATTGTCGATTTGGTTTGTGCTGTGTACAGCAATGCTGGCGTTGTTTCTAGGAATTGAAAAACGTAAGGCAGAGTTGCGGCTCCTGCAACGTAAAGGTGGAAAAACGCGATCGGTGTTACGCAAGTATTCGCTATCGCTACTAACCCGAATGGAAAGTACGGTGGTGACAGGAACCGTTTTGACTTATGCCTTGTGGAGTGCCGGACCAAAATTAAGTGGGGCTTCAACACCCTGGATGGTCGCAACCTTACCCTTTGTGCTGTACGGCGTATTTCGGTATCAACTCCTGAGTGAGTTGACCGACGACGATCCCGATCGACATAGAACTGAGCGACCCGATGAAGTTTTACTCACTGATCTACCCATTTTGCTCACGGTGCTGTGTTGGGTTGCGACTGTCTTTACGATTTTATTGCTCAAACACAATGACCTGATTCAATAGCGCACGAGCGTCAAGGTTTGAAAACAGATGGCAAAACTTGGATTTTGGCTTGAAGGGATCAGGTGGAAGCTGTTTCATCCCGCCCGATTTTCTAAAAGTTCACTTTCGCTGCCTCACGCCGATATTTTGGCAGATATTAACTTAAAGATGCTGCACCGCTATGGAATTCGAGGTGTCATTCTGGATTTAGATAACACGATCGTGTCGGAAGACGATCGCTATCTTTCTCCAGAGGCAGAAGCTTGGATTGAGAACGCAAAACGATCGGCGTTTAAGCTTGTGATCTTGACCAACGGGCATCGCCAAGCTCGAATTCGGTTATGGTCGGATCGATTGGGAGTCTCAGCGATTCATCCAGCGCGCAAGCCCTTTCCAAAAGCATTCCGTCAAGCCTTGAACAGGATGAAACTAAAACCGCATCAAGTCGTGGTGATCGGGGATAGTTTTCACACCGATCAAGTCGGGGCGTGGCTCGTCGGTTGTCCGATGATTCAAGTCGCTTCTTTGCCGCATCCGAAGCGATCGTGGGAGCGGATCATCGGGCGATTTGTGCATCGATCGTATCCGCGCGATCGCCCGCTTTGGACGGTGAACGATGTCGATATCACATAGAATAAATGCACTTACTGTATTCTGCCTTAATTCTGCTGACGGTTGCACTGAATACCGCTGCCCAACTGCTTCTAAAGCTTGGCTCTGGTCAGACATTGCTCAATCCTTATTTGCTTGGAGGAGTAGCCTGCTATGGCTTGAGTACAGTTTGTTATGTGGGCATTCTCGGTAAATTTAATGTTTCATTTGCTTATCCACTCCTGATTGGATTGAGTGTGATTGCAACGACTCTCGCGGGAGCTACTTATCTGCATGAAAAGGTTCCGTTTCTTAGCCTGATCGGAATTGGACTGATGTTAAGTGGCATCGGTGCGATCGCGTTTGGCAAAGCCCTAAGTTAGACCTCATCTATCAAACGACTTGACTATGAAGTGTGTTTCAGAACTCTACGATCGCCATCCCGATAGCGATATCTATGTGATTGGTACAGGTGCGAGTCTACGAGTCTTTCCGCTCTCGCTGTTAGAAAACAAAATCACAATCGGATTAAACCAAGCTTGGAAAACCGTTCCCGTTCAATACAGCATCACGATTCACCCTGAGCTGAGTGTTCCGGAGTTTCTTCCGGATCAACCTCCGCATCCAGAGATTAGTTGGATTACCAAGTACGAAAAAACCAAGAGCCTCGTCACACCTGAGCAGCTTCGATATGCCGAAGAACACTTCTACTTTTTTGAAATGGCTGGGCGGGTAAACACTCAGCCCCCGAATAAACCCTCGGATACGGGACGAGTTTTAGACTGGGTGCGCCAACCGACCGACGACAAACTTTATCTCTGGACATCGATCGCCCAAGCAGGCGTGAATTTAGCTGCGAATTTGGGAGCCAAAAATATCTTTCTGATCGGCTGTGATAACTGTGCGCTGCTCGGCAATAATCACGCACATCAGCAACACACTCGCTGGCGAGATGCCTCAGCCGATAGCCGTTACCGCGAATATTATGAAGGACTAGCAGAAATGCGTCCAGTGTTGCGAGAGCGGGGAGTAAATTTAGTCAGTCTCACGCCCTTTATGAGTTTAGAAGCTCCGAATCAGGATTTTGAACGACTTTGTCAAGAACTCGATCAGCCCACCCGGATCGAAAGTGCCCCCGATATTTCTCCCAAATTGGACTATAAGAGCTTTTACGTCAATCGATTCAAGCAGATGGCTCGAAAAATGATTTCAGGTACATCTTGAGCAGCAGGAAGATACCGAATATGAAGGTCTTGAAGATGCCTTTTCTGGCTAAATTTCAAATAAGCCAGACTGTCCGACTAGATATCATCATTGGAGCCGCCCTTGCCGTTTTAATTGGAGTCGGAATTTATCAAGGGCAACTTCTGCTCGATCCCTCGTTGTTTAGAGAGCAAGGGCAAGATATTTGGTTTGATGCAGATGTTCCGAATGTTTTTCAACTCATGACCGAACGGCACAACCTGCGCGCACACAGCCGAACAGAACGGCATCCTTTGTTGTCTTTGGTAGTATTTTCAGCAACGTTTATTACGAAGACTGGTTTACGAACTTCCTCACTGACAGCGGTGCAAATGGTCAATTCTGCGATCGCAGCGCTCTGGGTCGGAACACTCTACACACTGCTTCGGACAATCAGTTGTGTTCGATTAGACTCGATTATCTTTAGTTTGTTAGGGGCAACGAGTGCTGCTGCGGTATTTGGATTAGTTATTCCAGAAAGCTTTCCTCTAGGTTCACTCACGATCCTCGCAGCATTGATGCTTGTAGCTTGGGGGCAGTATCAGCCAGTATCTTCTATTGGATACGTCATAGTTAGCGTGATGACCTTGAGTATCACAGTCACAAACTGGATGTTTGGGCTGCTTGCCTCGATCGTATTTCACTCCTGGAAACAAGCTCTACAAATCACGACCAATGCCTTTCTGCTCGTTCAAGTTCTATGGTTTGTCCAGAAGAAGATTTTTCCGAGCGCGCGTTTCTTTTTAGATCAGTCGGGCACTAAGGAGGACACTGTATTCCCTAGCATTTTCTCCGCGTTATCAACGCTTCGATCTTTCTTCGCGCACAGTTTGGTGATGCCATCGATCCAGAGGATTGACAAACCTGGATTGCCTTACCCGGTTATGTCAGTTCAGACTTCAGTTGCCGGGTCAGGAAGCGCCTTTGGCGGCATTGCACTGGTTTTATGGCTGCTCGTTTTGGGACTTGGCATTTATACCTTGTTTACGTTGCAGACCCATTCCAAACTTCGATTGATTTTAGGGATAACCTTAATTGCTCAGGTTCTACTACATTTGGCGTTTGGATCTGAAACCTTTCTATATTCACTCCACTTTGTGCCGTTGTTGATTGTCTGTGCTGCGTTGACGACATTAACACGACTTCGCTTGCTATCTTTAACCCTAACCGGAATCCTGGTGCTAGCGCTGATGATTAACAATGGTACGCAATTTAACCGAGCGATCGTATTTCTAAAATCCCCTGATCTTTTCATAACGCGATGAGCCTTCCATGAAAGTTAGAGCTATGCGGGCACTCTCACCTGTTTCAATTGTTACGTATCGTTTGGATCTGATCATCATCACGCTCTTAGCAGTATTGACTAGCATCATTACCTACACGAGCGGTCAAATGATTGATCCGGTTCTATTTCAGCATTTTACCGAGGATGTTTGGTTTGGATCAGATATTGAGCGGGTGATCTCGAATATGAGTCTCCGTGGTGCACCGAACTACCGAGCAAAAGTTCACCCATTATTTACATTGTTAACCTTCCCGATCGTGAAAGGCGTTCGACTAATTACAGGAATGCCTCCTAACACTGCGGTTAGTCTGCTGCTGGCAGGAACAACGGCGCTTTGGGTTGGGTTACTGTACGCAACACTTCGACTGATGGGATGCCGCCGCTTTGATGCTGCCGTCTTTAGTGTCTTGGCGCTGTCTAGTGCAGCGTTGATTTTTTGGACAACGGTTCCAGAAACTTATCTATTCGGATCGCTGAGCCTGCTAGTGTGTTTATTTCTAGTCGCACTCGCTCAGATCAAAGTGCTGCCTGTTTGGAGCTACATTTTGATGAGTATCTTCTCGCTCAGCATCACGACGACAAATTGGATGGTTGGGATTGCTGCGACGGTTGTGAATCACTCGCGTAAACGAGCGATCGCGATTACGGGAACGGCACTCGCAATCACGCTGCTGCTGTGGGGAGTACAAAATCGCATTTTTGTGAGTACGACTTTTATTACAGATTTTGCGGAAGAAACAAACTATCTCTTTCCAAAGACATCAGGTGGTCCCATTCGAGTTTTCTTGGGTTTTTTCTTTCATCCGATGGTAGTGCCATCGCTCCAAGTCATTCCCAGCACTCGCAATCAGCCTGAGTGGCCGCTGCTTAGTGTTCAGCATTCGCTTCCGGGTTCGGGAAGTTTAGCGGGAGGAATTGCGATCGGGCTGTGGGTGATATTGCTAGGAATCGGCGCGATCGCGTGTTGGACAGAGAGAAAGAATCTAAAATTGCGGCTTGTCGTCGGGTTCGGATTGCTCGGACAGCTTGCGTTGCATCTGGTTTACGGTGAAGAAACCTTTCTCTATGCGATTCATCTGATTCCGTTCTTGCTAATCGTTTGTGCAATGGCGACGTTAACGCGCTGGCGATCAATGGCGATCGGACTTGCGATGCTGCTGATTGTTTTTGCAGGATGGCATAATCATGATCAGTTTTTTCAAGCGACTGAGTTTCTGAAAAATCGCGGTCCTTTACGTCAGCAAACGCTAGAAGTGAGATCGAGCCTTCCTCCCGCATCTTTGGTCGGGGTAGGTTTCCAGCATTCTGATATTCACTCATGACAATGATTTTTGGAAAATTCTGGAAGCGTGGGTTCGCGATTGAGAATCAGCATCAAATTAAATCCGTGCTATTCCAAAGACTGAGCAAGCTGAAAAAACTCCTCCTACACCGCTGGCAGTGGATCAACAGTCCTAGATTTGATCTGGTCTTTGTCGGCTATGAAGGCAATAAAGGATGGATTCTAGATGCAATTTGTAAGGAGATTGCTGCTTACTTTCCAGGAAAGACATACTTTCACTATTCTGGATCGTTTCTGCCGCCTGCAAAAGCGTATTTCTTTTCTCACCACTCGCTTTATCCGACTGCGATCGCAACGACACCGCAGATTGCAACGGCAACGACCCTGATTTGGTACACACATCCTAAAGAATTAGAGATTAGCACTCAGAAACTAATTTCTGCTCTAAATCAAGCAACAACGGTGATTTGTACGTGTTCTCGCTATGAAAAATTGCTTCATTCACAAGGTTTAGATCCAAGCAAGACCACATTTATTCTCGGAGCCGCTGATCCTGAACTGTTTCGACCTCACGCGAGAGCAAATGGGGCAGTTGGGTTTTGCACAGCGTACTATTCGCGCAAAGATCCCGATCGCATTTTGAACATTATTCAGGCGATGCCGCATCGATCGTTTATCTTATTAGGAAGAAACTGGGATCAATATGAGCAGTATGAAACATTAAAAAGCTTAGCGAATTTAACTTATGTTGAAGCCGCTTATCAAGACTATCCTCTATATTATGCTCAGATGGATGTGTTTGTTTCGGCATCGAAGTTAGAAGGAGGTCCGATTCCCTTGATCGAAACGATGATGTGCAATGTGTTTCCGGTTGCAAGTGATACCGGATTTAGCACTGATATTATTCGTCATGGAGAAAATGGATTCATTTTTGATGTTGAAGCATCGATCGGAGAAATCTGTGCTTACATCGAACAAGCTTTCACAATGGATGTCGATGTTCACACAACCGTAAAGCATCTCAGTTGGCAGAACTTCTCACTTGATGTTCAAAAGTTACTCAAGGAGTAGAAAATTTATGTCTTTCTCAAACTCTGAGCCAATTCGAATTTTTATCGGTTCCAGCCCCAGAAATTTGATTGAAGAGCAGGTTTTTTGCCACACACTGCTAAAACATGCGAGTCAACCGCTTGAAATCTATTCGATCGATGGCCTAACAGGTTCAGCGCAGTTTGGGCAGTCCGTCCATCCAGAGTTGGGTGGGATTGATCATCATGATGGGGGTGAAACGGGGCGACATTGGGTTCCACAGATTGTCCTAACAGTTGAGGCGACGAAGCTACTTGTGAAGAATTGAAAAATAAGTAGGTTGGCAGGAGTAAGCTAGAGAGACTAGACATAAGCATGAGAAGCACTCTATCGATTGACAACGAAATTAATCAGTCCATCTCCAAATCCCATTACCGATCTGAAATTAACGGTTTGAGGGCGATGGCGGTTGTTGCTGTCATTATCAACCACTTCAACAAAAAACTGTTGCCTAGCGGTTATTTGGGTGTAGACATCTTCTTCCTGATTTCTGGGTTTGTGATTATGTCCTCGGTTTCAGGGCATGCTAGCAGAAACTTGGGCAACTTTCTAGTAGAGTTTTACATTAGGCGAGTCAAACGATTAGCACCTGCACTGATTTTGTTCGTTCTCACTCAGAGTTCTTTGATTTGTCTATTTGATCCGCTCCCACAGGTTTCGCTAACAACTGGGATGAAATCCTTATTTGGTCTCTCTAATCTTTATCTGCTGGAGCAGTCTACTGACTACTTCGCAGACTCCACAACGCTGAATGTCTTTACTCATACCTGGTCGTTGGGAGTAGAACAGCAATTCTATGTTCTGTTCCCGTTTTTGACATGGTTGACTGGTTTCAGTCGTCAAAGTGCCAAGGGAGCTAGAAATCTGTTTTGGGTAACAGTAGCACTATTGATTGCTTCTCTAATTGGGTTTATTTCTCTCTACTCAAGCAATCAATCTGCGGCTTATTTTTTGATGCTCACCCGTCTATGGGAAATGAGTGCGGGCTGCTTGTTATTTTTGGGACTACAGCATTCCAATCGATTTATTTGCGGCGTGAAGAATTTGCCGCCTGCGGCAGTGACGATAGCAATCATTGCTGTGCTGTTCATTCCTCTTCAGTTTGCTGTGTTCTCTACTGTTGCAGTAGTCATGCTATCTGCAATCTTGATTGCTTGTTTACGTCCTGAAACCCCTAGCTATAACCTCTTTACCCGTCAGAGCATTGTTTACATCGGTCTGATTTCTTATTCTCTGTATCTGTGGCATTGGGGTGTACTGTCACTAAGTCGTTGGACGATCGGCATTCACTGGTGGACGGTTCCCTTCCAGGTTGCCGTGATACTGCTGCTTGCGGTCGTTTCCTATCGATATGTTGAAACACCTCTTCGTCAGGCTCAGTGGTCTGCTGTGCGCTGGCGAAACCTTGCGTACGGGATAGTAGCACTAATCATTGCTGCGCTAGTGATTACGGGTTTATCGACGAAGCTTTACAGCAAGTTGTTTTTGGATAAGCCAGCCTTTGCATCAAGAATAGCGGCTATTTCTCCACAAAATGCCTCATGGAATGAAGCAGCTTGTACCACCGATAGAGCATCATCTCGTGCAATTGGAGTTAACTTTGATCAATGCAATATTTTAGAATCAGGGCGATCGCAACTCGATAAAAAGCATTTATTTTGGTATGGTGACTCCTACGCTGGGCAACTCTCACTCGTCCTCAGCGTCATCTCTAATGAGGCACAACTCCCGACTAACCTATTTACTGCCCTTGGCTGCCCAGCGTCTCAATTTGCGTCTACTGCTGGAGAGACAGAAAAGGGGTATTGTTCAGGGGTGTTTAGGAAATATCTTGCCTACTTTTTAGGAAAGAGCAAGGCAGGGGATGTCCTCGTTTTGAATAACGCGTTCCACTATTGGAAGCCAGAAGATTTCTTGATCGATCCAGAGGGTGGTTTGAACTTTCAGAATGGAACAACGTCTTTCAAGCATTACGTTCAAGAAATTACTCAGCTCAGTGATGAACTTAAGCAGAAAGGGCGCAGGCTAGCTTTAGTTTCAGACATTCCAGTACTTTACAGAAATCCCAATATTTGCTCATACTGGTTTGCACAAATGAATAACGAGTGTACCTCAGAAGAGCTAATCAACGTCAAAGCAAATGAATATAGGCGAAGTGTTTCAAACACAATCCAAAGTAATCATCACTTCAATCAGAAGGGGGGATTTTTAGATATTTACACACCAACTAGAGATCTACTTTCATACGCGCCAGACAACTACGCTGAAATCTACAGAGATAAGGCACACTTGAGTAAAATAGGCGCGCTTCGCCTAAAGAACAGCATTCTTGCTTTCCTTCGTCAAAATCAGCTATTGAGCTAGATGCTCTAAGCTCGATTTTATCCAGTCGGTGAGTAGAAAAGGTAGTGAAGCAGCTTACCAGGACTATCCTCTATATTATGCTCAGATGGATGTGTTTGTTTCGGCATCGAAGTTAGGAGGAGGTCCAATTCCCTTGATCGAAGCGATGATGTGCAATGTGTTTCCGGTTGCAAGTGATACCAGATTTAGCACTGATATTATTCGTCATGGAGAAAATGGATTCATTTTTGATGTTGAGGCATTGGTCAACACAATTTGTGATCTAATCGCTCAAGCGTTTGATCAGTTGATCTACGTTCATGAAACTGTTAAGCATTTAAGCTGGAGAAACTACTCTCTCGCGGTTCAGGTACTCCTTGATTAATAGACACTTCTGTAATGATTACTCAATCTGTTTCTCTGCCCATTCGGGTTTTTATTGGTTCAAGTCCAAAAAATCTGATCGAAGAGCAAGTGTTTTGCCACACGCTGCTAAAGAATATAAGTCAGTCGCTCGAAATTTATTCAATCGATGGAACTACAGGCTCAGCAACCTGTCTGAATACCAGAGAAGTGAAAACTTTACCGCCTGAAGTCCTTCCTCGAATTTCTGGACAAACAGCGTTTTCTTTGGCGCGATGGGCAATTCCAGAATGGTGTAACTATCAAGGTCGAGCCATCTATTGTGACTCAGATCAACTGTGTCTAGCTGACATGGCGGAACTGTGGAATTCCGATCTTTCTGGCAGCACGATCGCGGCTGTTTCTTTGAAGCAAGCTCGAAGTCACAAACACTACATCGAAACTTTCATGAGTGAATTCTACAAGTCAAACGAGGACTATTATCTTGCCAGCGTGATGCTGCTCGACTGTGAAAAAGTGACATGGCGCTTAGAATCTTTAATTGATTTGATAGAGCAGAATGTTTTTTCTCGTTCTAATCTAATGTTTGTCGGCTCAGACTTCAGAACCTATTTCAACTTGAAAGTGACTCCACTTGCTCCAGAATGGAATCATCTAGATTGCGCTACATCACAGTCCAAAATTGTCCACTTTACAGATACGACTCGTCAGCCGTGGCTGTTTCATCATCATCCACTTACGCCATTTTGGGAGCAGTTTTACTTATCCGCAATTCAAGAAGGCTATCTTTCGCTTGAAACCATTCGCAAATCTTATGAGAAAGGGTGGATTACTCATCGCACTTATGCGATCGCGCAAATGAATCCAATGTTGCGTTCGATAATTAATCCGTTCTGGAGGGCATGGAATGCTTGCGGCAATTTACTGGCTGAAGCGATCAGCAAACAGATTCAGCAAGCAAAAGCTCTGCGCTCCCGTTTTAGTACTCGACTTAACCCGACGCACAATTCTTAGTTTTGTACAACTGATTCAACGGTAAATCGTATTGTGTCTCTTCTCACTGATTGGCAAGAAAATTCGGTTGAAGCACAAGATCTGAGATCGTGGTTAGCAATTTGTCGCTGGAAGAACTATAGCTCAGTCAACACGATTGATCAGGGAATTGACTATGCTGAGCTAACACGCTCTTTCTTATGGGACAAAGTGCCGAGAGCCATCCGCAAGCAACTTCACCCAAAATCCTTTGAGTTTGAAGAAAATCTTCTTGCTGCTTCTGACATCCAATCTAATGTTATTATCAGAAAACCTTCTCTTAAACTGAAGGCAAAGCGCTTCTTGCAGCAATCTCAAACTTATCGAGATGCTTTATCCATTCGAGCCAATGCGGCACGACATCAACGCCCTATTCTTTATATTCCAATTGCTCATTCCAAACTAACAGCGACTGTAAAGGGTCTCAGCCAGCAAAAGACGATCGAGATTGTGGCTCCCCGAAATGATTTTTTCAGTCATTTACCGATTCATGTACTGTATCTGTCGAGTGAACACGTCTTCATTCCAAATTTTGATGCCGTTAATCGTCTGCATCAGGGCACTTTAAAGGGACTCGAAGCACAGGGTATTGAATTACTGAAACGCGATCGCCAAGTTCTCTTACACCAGCTTCTTCAGCAAAATGCCCATCTACAGCGAGTAAACGCTGAGCTTTCAATCCTGCGTCCTCAAGCAATTCTTGTCTTCGCTGATAACCACTATCCGATACAGAATTATGTATTTGCGGCGAAACAACAGTCGATCCCGGTGATTATGTTACAGCATGGACTAGATTGCGAGCACTACTGTTTAGATGAAGCCTATGCTGATGCCATAGCCGTTTGGGGTAATGCTCGACTTCAGCGATACCAACAGTATTCGATTCGCCAACCTGGTCATATTCAAGTTACAGGCAATCCAGGGTATGACGCGTTTTGCCTGCCGAAGCACTTAAATCTGGACGGTGAATACTGGCTGTGGACGACTCGACCTCATGCCCCTGAGAAATGCTATGCCCCTTCTCGTCATCCTGAGGAAGGATTGGCAATCTTAGACGCACTGCTAAGTGAACTACAGCGCTCTCCACACCAACGCTTAATTATCAAGCCACATCCATTAGATCGAAGTGAGTTATATCAAGAGAGAATTACAGCAATGGGGCTGTGCGATCGAGTAGAGCTTACTCAAACTGATATCCTAGAGCTTCTTGCTCATGCCAGTTTAGTGATTGCGGAAGATTCTACGAGCGGACTAGAAGCTATGTTTTTTGGCAAAGTCGTGATTCATGCTCATTTTGCCCAATCTCAACCCGTCATGCCGTTTGTTCAAGAGGGTGCTGCCCTTCCTGCAACCTCTGCTACCTCGTTACACGCTGCGATTCAGCGCGCTCAACGTCTTACTCCGATCGAGCAGCAGCAGCTTTTAGAAGGGCAATGGCGCTGCTTGAGCAAACAAGCGGGACTCTGCGATGGTCAGTCGGGTCAACGAGTGATTGATTTTGTAATGGATGTATTGCTCAAGAAAAATTGGAGGAAGTACGCGTGATTGGATTGCTTAAACTACGAACGAAACAAGCTTTAAAGGTGTATCACGCCAATCCTTTGAATCGAGGAATCGCTTATCGACGAGAAGTACAAAAACTCAAACAAGCTGATTTAACAAAGCTCAATTTTGGCTGTGGACATTTTGCGCTAGAAGGATGGACTAATACCGATGGTGGCGATGGGAAGTTCTGGATCGCTCCCCCTAATCCAAAAGTCATCAAACTGAACGTATGGGATTTTTTACACCATTGTCCAGATCAAGTGGCAGAATTCATCATTTCTGAGCAGTTCTTTGAACACTTCGATCGACAAGAAGGACATCGCATGCTCCGCGAGTGGTTTCGCATTCTCAAACCGGGCGGAGTTGTCCGGATACAGATGCCAGATTTAGAAAAAGAAGTGCGGCTGTATTTAGGTCAGTTAGAGGGAGTGACTTGGGAGAAAGATTTGCTGCCCCACAAGCTGAGCCACGTTCAAGGAACTTGTGATCCTTATGGCAAGTTATTGCAGGACGAGCAGTATCTCCCGTCTATGTTGCTCAATAACAGTATGCACATGGACGGACATCGCTTTCTGTACGACTTTGAAACGATTACTCAATCGCTAACGATGGCAGGATTTTGTGATGTGAAGCGAGAAAAGTTCGGGCAATCCGTTCATTCAGATTTACAGCAAGTTGATCGTCATGATGGCGGTGACACAGGGCGGCACTGGGTTCCGCAAATTGTTTTAACTGTTGAGGCAACGAAGCCGATTTAAATTGCAAAGTGAGTTGCAGCATTATTACTAAGCCTAAATCTTGATGAAAAAGATCGCGTTTATTGCTATCAACAACACATCTCCTTGGGGCGGCAGTGAAGAGCTTTGGGCGCAGACTGCGATTCGGATGGCGCAATCTGGAATTTCAGTTAGCGTCAATGTCAAAGGCTGGAACAACACGCCTAAGCCAATTCAAGCAGTCGCAGCAGTCTGTTCAACCACTTATCGCTACTACGATCGCAATCTCATCGAAAAGCTCGCGTTCATGGCACAGCGAGGAAAGCAGTTTTACCGCTGGCTCGATCGCGTTCGTCCTGATCTTGCGGTGATTTCACAGTCGGCAAACAATGATGGACTGTACTGGATGGAAGCTTGCCAAGCGAGAAACATTCCTTATGTCACTATCTCGCATATTGCTTCTGAAAATTATTGGTATCCGGATGCGTTGAACCAGCGATTAGCGATCGCGTATATCCAAGCGAAACGCTGTTATTTTGTTTCGCAAAACACACTAGACGTAACAGTCAAGCAAATTGCAGCGAACTTGCCGCAGGCTCGAATTGTGAGAAACCCATTTAATGTTTCTTACACCGCTGCTCCCACTTGGAAGCCGACCGATGAAGGCTACAAACTTGCGTGCGTCGGGCGGTTAAATCCGGTGAGTAAAGGGCAGGATATCTTGTTTGAAGTGTTGCGATCGCCCAAGTGGAAAAATCGCCCGCTCACCGTGACGCTGTTTGGTGAAGGTGGACATCTTGAAACGTTGAAACGACTGCGCGATCTCTGGGACATTCAGACTGTTGAATTCGGGCAATTTACGCCCAATGTCGAATCGATTTGGCAGACGCATCACGGGTTAATTTTGCCATCGCGATATGAAGGATTACCGCTAGTGGTTGTCGAGGCGATGCTGTGCGGTCGAACCTGTATTGTCACGGATGTTGCGGGGAATACGGAGCTTGTGGACGATGACGTGAATGGGTTTGTTGCGAAAGCGCCAACCGCAGCGTTTTTAGATGAAGCACTTGAGCGGGCTTGGCAGCGACGAGAATCTTGGTACGAAATGGGAAAATCCGCCGCTCAAAAAGCTCGCGAGATGATTCCAACTGATCCGATCGCGGTTTTTGCGGAAGAACTCGAATCGCTCCTGAAATAAAGCTAATCAACCGATTACGCAGCCTCTCGCTGTGCTTCCGGGAAAATGCCCGAATTTTCACCGAGACTTCACTCAAATACAAAATTTACTCGAAATCTACGAAATTTCCCTGAATTGAGCATTGATACCCGTATGGAGAGGTAGTTTAATTCTGTATTTGTGCTTGGAGTCGAGCTTCGAGGGTCGCTTTTGATCTCAGTTCCTCCTGCCCGTTCTTCTTTCACGACTAAGAAGGCGCTGACAGATTTTGTATGTGCGTTTAATTTGTTAATCAAAGAATTTATCCTTAACCTGTTGTTTGCTGGAGACTGCCGTTGTGCCCTTAACTCAAACCGAGCTTTACTCGTCTCAAGTCCGATCGCTGTTACAGCTTGAAGCCGATGCGATCGCAAGAACTGCTCAATCCCTTGATTCTCAAGCTGTAGATGGCGCGATGAATATCCTGCTGAACTGTAGCGGAAAGGTCGTTCTTTCAGGAGTCGGTAAATCTGGAATTGTAGCTCAAAAAATTGCTGCGACACTCAATAGCATCGGAACAATGGCAGTGTTTCTACATCCTTGCGATGCGTTACATGGTGACTTAGGCATTGTGAATTCAGCAGATGTCGGAATCGTGTTGAGCAATAGTGGTGAAACAGGCGAATTAATTCAGATGATGCCGCATTTGAAACATCGCAATGTTCCTGTGATCGCAATTTTAGGCAATCTCAGTTCCACGTTGGCAAAACAAGCCACGGTTACGCTAGATGCTTCGGTGAATCGCGAAGCTTGTCCTTTAAACCTAGCGCCGACGACAAGTACAACGGTCGCTTTAGCGATCGGAGATGCTTTAGCGATGAGCTTGATGCAGATTAAAGGCATTACGCCTGAAGCTTTCGCGTTTAATCACCCAGCGGGACGGCTTGGAAAACGACTGACGCTGACGGTAGGTGATTTAGTTTGTCTTGAACGTCCTACACTCCTACCGCACGCCTCTTGGTTGGAAGTGCTACAAGCAATTAGCCAAGGTGGAGTTGGGGCGGTGAATGTAGTAGATGAGCGAGGCTATTTATTGGGGTTGATTACCGATGGCGATCTGCGGCGTTGGGTACAGAAAACAAATGCAGTTGAGCTAGAAGCCTTGACCGCTCACAGCATTATGACTCATGAGCCAGTCGCGATTACCTCAGAGGTTTTAGCGTATGACGCGCTGAAACTGATGGAAGAGCGATCGTCACAAATCTCAGTGTTGCCTGTTGTGGATTCGGAGCAGCGTTGTATGGGAATTTTGCGCCTGCATGACCTATTCCAAAGTGGACTATGACAATAGAACAGCAAAACGTAGAACAATCAATCGATCGACGCAGTACTTACATTGATTTTTTTGATCCACTGCGCGGAATCGCGATCGTTGGCGTGTTCATTTTTCATGCCTTAGATTTTCTGGCTCGAAATTACGCTCAGCTTCCTTGGGATGGCTGGTTTCGGACGCTGCCAACTCCGCGCTGGTTGGTTCTTGTTTTTCCGGGAACTTTGGGCTGGGCAGGAGTCGCGCTGTTTTTTGTAATCAGCGGTTTTTGTATTCATCTCAGCTTTTCTCGAAGTCGCCAACCGAGTTTTACGAACTTTTATCTACGGCGATTTTTTCGGATTTACCCGCCTTATCTGTTCGCGCTCTTGCTCTTTGCCTTTGTGATTCCTCGGCATGAGTTAGCGTTTGGTCCGTTTTCGACTTGGCAGCAATTGGGTCTCCATCTAGCGCTGATTAATAACATTGATATTCACTCGATTTATCGGGTGAATAACTCTTTTTGGAGTATTGCGATCGAGGCTCAGCTTTATGTGATTTACCCGGTGCTACTCTTTCTCGCATCGAAGCTGGGCTGGCGTAAGTCTCTCGCAGTCTTGGCAGTTCTGGAAGTCTTTCTGCGGCTCGTCGCTCCGGTTCTCTATCTCGATGCAACTCAGCAAGCAAAAATTCCGACTTGGATCGAATTCTCGCCGCTGACCTACTGGTATAGCTGGTCGATCGGGGCATGGCTGGCAGATGCTTATTTGCTGAAAAAGCCTTTACCGTTTGTGAAGGCTCCGCTTTGGCTGTGGGCTGCTTTTGCGATCGGAACTTACTTGATTAAGCCGTTGTACCCGCTTTCTTTTCTGTTTTTTGCGATTCTTACAACAGCCTGGATCGCAAAGCGACTGAACGGAGAGGTCTCTTTGTTGCGATTGCCTAACTTTTGCACCGCTTATCTCAGTCGAATTGGGGTATTGAGCTATAGCATCTATCTCTTGCACCAGCCGCTTATGGATCAGGCTGTGATATTAATGATTAAACTGCGCCCTAGTTTATTTGCAGCCCCTCTTCCGAAGTTCTTAGTCGCGTTATCTGCTTGGCTATTTATTGTTCCGCTGTCCGCATTACTGTATCGATATTGTGAGTTACCTAGCATTCGATTGGGCAAGATTGTAATCGAAAAAATGAGAATGGCGAAACAGTCTAGCTAAACGCAATCTCTGCGACATCAGGGGCGCATTTACAACAATAAGATACTCAGTCCCAGCTGCTCCGAGGTTAGCTGTGAAAATTAAACTACTTCAAAATCATGATGCAATCCTTACTGCCTTCAAATGTAGAGCGGAACATTGTTACTGACCCTTTTCCCTATTTCAGTACTCAAAGCGCGATCGCTCCAGAAGTTTGCGCCCAGCTAATTTCTGAGTTTCCGTCTCTAGAAACTGTCACTCAAGGGCTGCCTACTGCTAGCAACGAACGTTTCAGCTATCCAGCAAGACTCGCGTTATTTAACGAGAGTTTAAGTCCGCTTTGGCGCGAATTTGTCGAGTACCATGTTTCTCAAGCGTTTTTAGATCAATTTGTTCAGTTATTCCAGAATCAGATTAGAGCTTGTTATCCGAATTTTGAAGCTGATTTTGGTCGTTTAGATCAGTTAAGGGCAGGCGTTCGCGGTCTTGATGATTTCTCGAATGCCGATGTGCTACTCGATGCTCAGATTTGCGTGAACACACCCGTTGTTGGAGTTCCTTGCTCGGTACGGCGTGGGCATGTCGATGCCACAAACAAGCTGCTTTTCGGACTCTTCTATCTTCGCCCTGAAACGGATTCTACAAGCGGCGGTGATTTAGAAATCTATCGGCTAAAAAACAAGGAACAGGTTTATCGAGGTGGCTTTGTAGACGATCGCTATCTCAAAGTTGTTCAAACGATTCCTTATCAAGCGAATCACTGTGTGATCGGAATCAATAGTATTCGCTCTCTACATGGTGTGACTGTTCGCAATGTCACACCTCAGCCGAGATTATTTTTTAATCTTGTCGGTGAAGTCAACCGTCCGCTGTTTGATACGAGTCTGTATGCCTTGTCGCCCACCTGGGTCGATCGCACGATCGAGCAATCAGCGAAAGCCGTCAAAAAGCTTGCTAGAGTAGTTCGGTCAAGGGCTGCTTAAGGCGGTTCAAGATGCTCAGACTAAACTCAGGAACGGTCTATAGTTTGGTCTGAGTCTTTTCAATTGTTTCTTTACCAAGGCTCCAGATGATGCAAATTCTTGCGGTGATTCCTGCTCGATACAGTTCTCAACGCCTCCCCGGAAAAGTATTGCTCCCAATTGGCGATCGACCCATGGTGCAATGGGTGTATGAAGCAGCGCTTCAGTGTCCAGCTTTCTCAAAAGTGGTCGTTGCAACCGATAACGAAATGGTTGCCGATTGTGTTCGGGGCTTCGGAGGTGCAGTTGAAATGACATCAGATCAACATGAAACGGGAACTGATCGGGTTGCAGAAGTGGCAAGCCGCTATTCTGATATGGATGTCGTTGTGAATGTACAAGGCGATCAGCCCTTTGTCACGGCTGAGATGCTATTAAAGCTCGTACAGCCTTATCTTGAAGGGGAAACGCCGGAGATGACCACGTTGGCGACTCCGCTTGACCACGAGGCGGGATATCTTGATCCCAATGTGGTGAAGGTTTTGTGCGATCGCAATCATCATGCTTTGTATTTTTCTCGCTCTCCGATTCCTTATTTTCGCAATCCCGGTGAAGTTCCAGTACATCATCATCTAGGGCTATACGCATTTCGCCGTGATTTTTTGGCGAACTATGCAGAACTTCCAGCGACACCGCTCGAACAATGCGAAGCACTCGAACAACTGAGAGTGCTAGAAAATGGGTTTCGGATTCGAGTTTGCTATTCCGAAAAGATGGTCTTGGAAGTGAATACGCCTGAAGATTTACAAGCCGCAAAAGCGCTAGTTCAGAGTCCTGCCAATCTTATGCCGCAATGCTAGATTATGCTATTGCCCAAAAGACTTGCAGATTTGAGCAAATCTGTTTTTCTTTAGGTGCAACCTTACTTACGTTTGGGTTTGCTGTGTTCGCGCTAGACAGTCTGACTTTAATTTGTCATGGCTCGATCGCGGCTTGGCAGGGTTGGGTTGCATTGGGCATCAGCGGTGGATTCTGTGTGATTCAACCGGGACGAAATTCGACCCGGAGCCAAATCGTTGTTCTTGCGATCGCGCTCGGTGTAATCGGGTTGAGTCTCCTGATCAGTGGCGCTTTTTACGACCTTTCTTGGGATGGGCAAACTTATCATCAAGAAGCGATTTTGCAATTGGGCGCGGGCTGGAATCCCTTCTGTCAGACGTTAGCAGACTCTGTTGAACACAGTGTGTGGCTCAATCACTATCCCAGAACATCCTGGATTTTGGCGACAAGCCTTTATCAAATCACGCATCGGCTTGAGACAGCTAAAGCGTTCAACCCGCTCTTTCTTGCTAGTTCCTTTTTCCTATCGGTCGGAGCGCTGCGAGCTTTAACGTCGGTCACGAAACTTCAAGCAGGCATCATTGCAGCGCTTCTCGCTTTTAATCCGATCGTCATTGCTCAGGTTCTAAACTTCACGATCGACGGACAAGTTGCCTCTTTACTTTTGATATTGGGGATCATTCTTTGTTTGATCGGTGCTGAGGTGGAGCATTTTCCGCTTTTACTGTTGTTTGCTGCGTTTAGTACAGTGCTTTTACTCAATGAGAAATTCACCGCTCTTATTTATGCAACTGTATTTATTCTCAGCTTGTTAGGTTGGCTATTCTACAAAAATCGCAAAGCATTTTATCGAGCGACAATCAGCCTGATGCTTTGTATATTCACAAGCGTGATCGGGTTTGGATTCAATCCGTATGTGACCAATGTTCTCAATCATGGCACTCCGTTCTATCCACTGATGGGACGCAACAAAATTGATATTATCTCTGACCACATTCCAGCAAATTTTTTTGGAAAAAGCAGAGTCGAGAAGTTGTTTGTTTCGCTTTTGGCGCAGTCCGATGCCAAGTTAAATACGATCGCGCAGCTCAAAATCCCGTTTTCGGTGCAGCGACGTGAACTACTGGCTGTCCAAGACGCTAGAGTTGGAGGATTTGGAGTCTTGTTTAGTGGCGCACTTTGCCTGAGTTTGGTTGTATTTGGCATGAGTTGGCTGCAACCGTTTCGGTTAGGCTTAATTAGTGCCTTGACGATTTTGGCTTCAACCTTGATCAATCCTGAAGCTTGGTGGGCGAGATATGTACCTCAATTCTGGTTTTTAGCACCGATCTCGATTCTGCCGGGGTTTATGATCCACACATCCATTCCGAATCGGAAAGTTTTGCGATTTTGCAGTTACGCCTTAGTTCTCGTTCTGTCGCTCAACTGTTTCGCGATCGGTGCGGCTGTAACTTATCGCGCTGTACAGGGAAATCGTATGATTCAGCAACAGTTACACCAGCTTGCACAGCTTAATGTTAAACAAGTCGTCGTCAAATATGGATTATTTCGAGGAAACCGATCGAGATTTACGGAACAAGGCATTACCTGGACTGAAGTAAAAGCAGAACAACTGCTTCCCTGTCGGAAGCCTTTGAATTTTTACCAGTCTCAAACTGTGTTTTGTCCGATTTCTAAGCTATAAAGATTGCAGCCAACTCTATCCGCAATGCTAAACCATACACAACATGATGAATTCAGCAACGATTACGTCTAACATCACCATTGGTGAAGGGCATCCGCTCACCTTAATTGGTGGACCTTGTGTGATTGAGTCGGAAGACTTTACGCTGAAAATGGCGGATGAAATCAAGCAAGTCTGCGATCGCTTATCGATCCCGTTCATTTTCAAGTCTTCGTTTGATAAAGCCAACCGCACTTCGATCAATTCTTTCCGGGGTCAAGCGATCTACGAGGGCTTAGAAATCCTGCAAAAAGTCAAAGAAAAAATCGGTGTGCCCGTGTTAACCGACATTCACGAAAGTTCTCAAGCTGCGATCGCGGCGGAAGTCGTAGATGTTTTACAAATTCCGGCGTTTCTCTGTCGGCAAACCGATTTGTTAGTTGCAGCAGCGGAGACTGGGCGGGTGGTGAACGTGAAAAAAGGGCAATTCCTTGCGCCTTGGGATATGAAAAACGTCGTGCGTAAGCTCGAAACCAGTGGAGCGAGAAACATTCTGCTCACCGAGCGAGGAACGAGCTTTGGGTACAACGCGCTTGTGGTGGATTATCGGTCGCTGCCGCAAATGAGAGCGTTTGGATACCCGATCGTGTTCGATGCCACGCACAGCGTTCAGATGCCGGGTGGACAAGGAGATAAATCGGGTGGACAGCGCCACTTTGTTCCGACTTTGGCAAGAGCCGCTGCTGCGGTGGGAATTGATGCTTTATTTATGGAGGTTCACGCAGACCCGGACAATGCGCCAAGCGACGGTCCGAACATGATTCCGCTGGAACAATTGGAAGCTGTGTTGAAGCCGATTCTGCAAATCCGAGCAGCGGTCGCTCAATCATGACGGTACTTTCTCAGGCAGAATTTGAAGCGCGGCTAGCTCAGGTTCAGCTACTCGCGCTCGATGTGGATGGAGTTCTCACCGATGGCGGGCTGTACTATACCGAAACGGGCGAAGAACTGAAGAAATTCAATGTCAAAGATGGCTTAGGCATTCAGCGATCAATGAGTTGCGGGGTGCAAGTGGCAATCTTTTCGGCGGGTTCTTCTTCTGCAACCTTACACCGTGCTAAGCGCTTAGGAATTCAGCACGTTTACCTCCGCGTTCTTGATAAGTTAGCCGCGCTCAAACAGTTGTGTGAAACGTTGCAGATACCGCTCGATCGCGTTGCTTATATCGGTGATGATTTAGTTGATATTCCAGCAATGCAAAATGTTGGCGTACCGATTACTGTCGCGGATGCGATGCCGGAAAATCAAGCCGTTGCCGTTTACATTACGCACAAAGCAGGGGGACAAGGGGCAGTGCGCGAAATCTGCGATTTGATTGCCAAACACCATTCGTCTACGGATCATGCCGATGCGCGTTCTCCATATCAATCAATCTGATACTTTTGGCGGGGCGGGGATCGCGGGACACAATCTTCATCAAGGCTTACTCAAACAGGGAACAGAGTCCGATCTCTTGGTCGGTCGAATGGAAACGAATAGCGATCGAGTCGCCCTCGTTCCCAAAGCATCTGAAGCTGAAAAACGCCTCTCTCGCTTTACTCAACGCCTAGGCTTCAATCATGTTCATCTGCTTTCGACTGCCCAGATCAAGCATCATCCGTTTTATCAATCTGCTGATCTCGTTAACTTTCACAACCTACACACAGGCTATTTCAACTATCTCGCGATCTCTGAACTCGCTCAAATTAAGCCTGCGGTTGTGACAATGCACGATATGTGGTGGCTTACCGGACATTGTGCATTTAGCTATAACTGCGATCGCTGGAAAATCGGCTGCGGAAATTGTCCTGATTTAACTATCTTTCCGCCGATGCGTCGAGATAGTACCCGCTGGGAATGGAAGCTAAAAGATTGGGTTTACGATCGAGCAAAACTGACTTTTATTGCACCGAGTCGATGGCTTGCAGATTTAACCAAACAGCGATTTCAGGAGCGCTTTCCAATCTACTACATTCCAAATGGCATTGATCTAGAAACCTATCAGCCGATCGAGATGGCAAAGTGTCGCGATCGACTCAACATCCCGCAGCACAAAAAAGTTTTGCTGTTTGTGTCCCACGATCTACAAGAGCGACGCAAGGGAGGAGACTTGTTCTTAGCTGCATTAGAACGATTACCTGCCTCACTCAAAGCAGAGATTGTGATGCTGACGCTTGGAGAAGGTGATCCGACGCTAGCTGAGAAAGTGGGCGTTCAGGCGGTCAATCTAGGTTATGTGCGGGATGATGATTTAAAGGCGATCGCATATTCTGCCGCTGATTTATTTGTGTTTCCAACCCGCGCAGACAATCTACCGCTGGTGTTACAAGAAAGCATGGCTTGTGGAACACCGATGGTTTCTTGTGATGTGGGTGGTGTGTCTGATTTGGTTCGTCCGGATGTCACAGGGTATCTTGCGAAAGCAGAAGATGTAGATGATCTGAGCAATGGCATTAAGACATTGCTTGAGCATAAAGAACAGCTTCAGAAAATGCGAGAAAACTGTCGAACGATCGCAGTCCTAGAATATTCGATCGCTCTCCAAGCAAAACGATACCTCGAACTCTATCAGCAAGTCTTACAGCCTTAATGTTTTATGAGCGATAGCATTCCCGTTAGACCGTTCTCAACCTTTTCCTTACCGTCGAAACGATATCTCTATGATTCACTCAAATTTAGTGTATTACAGTGGATCGGAAAGATTCCTTTGCAACTGTTGAGACACTTTTTGTACACCAAGCTGTATCACTTAACGATCGGTGAAGGCACGGTGATTTACAACAGTTGTCATCTGCGCGCACCGGAGAAAACGACGATCGGCGATCATACCAGCATCGGGGATCAGTGTGTTTTAGATGGGCGGGGCGGATTGACGATCGGGAATTCTGTCAATTTATCGACAGCGGCTTGGATTTGGACGGCGCAGCATGATCTCAACGATTCAGGGTTTGCGGGAGTGTCGGCTCCGGTGACCATTGAAGATTATGCTTGGATTAGCTCACGCGCCACGATTTTACCAGGTGTGACGATCGGGCGAGGTGCAGTCGTGGCAGCAGGCGCAGTCGTCACAAAATCGGTTGCACCTTATGAAATCGTCGGCGGTGTACCTGCGAAAAAGATCGGAGAGCGTAGTCAAAATCTCGATTACAAGCTCACATCCTGTATTGCATTCTGGTAAGGTCTGGATGAAGCATTCTAGAAAAAAGTGCGTGGTCTTCGCAAACTGCCAAGCGGATCTGATCAAAACCTGTTTACAGCTATCAAAAGAATTTGTTGAGCAGTATGAAATGGTTGAGGTTCCGCTGAATTTTCAAGCGATCGCTCAAAATTTTGTGTTCTCGGATGAACTCTTAAGGGATATCGATCTGTTTATTTATCAACCTTTGAAGGATCAGCATGGTTCCCTCAGCACTAATTCGCTGTTACCAAGACTGCACGATCGCTGCGTTCAGATTGGCTTTCCTTATCTCTATTTCAAAGGTTACTATCCGCAAACGGTGGATAATCCATTAGCGAAACCGAGCGCGCAGTATCCGTATGGTCGATTTCCTTATGGTGATCGCTTTATCATCGAGTGGGTCGAAGCTGGAAAGTCGTATCAGCAGATCGTTGACCAACTGAGCCAAACTGATTTCTATGAGAAAGACTTTCTGCTGAATCAAGTGGAACAAAGCTTAAAAGAGTTAGCAAAGCGTGAAAGCTCGATCGAAATAAAAATCTCAGCGTTTATTCGACAGAACTATCAGCAAAGGCTTTTATTTGATACGCTCAATCATCCCACGAGCATCATTGGCATCGAAGTAACGAATCAGATTCTTCAGATTCTAAACTTGCCGCTCTTACCTCAGTCGATTTGCGATCGTTATCATAGTAAAACAGCACCACTTCTCAATACTTGGCTGCGAGGAATCAATCGAGTAAGGCGGCAGATCAAGTTAAAGCCATTCACAAACTTTTATCCAAAGTTCTCGGCTCAAGATCAAGTTCCAATCTATCCCAGTGTTGCCGCGCACTTGAACTTATCTTTTATCACAGAACGCAGTACTTACAAAATTAATGGATGTCGCAAGAAAGTTACTTTTCAGGAATATATTGCTGCTTACTTAACTCAGTATGAGAGCTTGTCCGTCAACCTATGATTACCATCATTACTCCGGTTTACAACGGCGAACTGTACATCGAAGCGTGTTTGAGATCGGTGATTCAGCAAAATTGTTTAGAAGTTGAGCATTTGATCATTGATGGAGGATCGAGCGATCTCACGATCGAGCTTGTGAAACGCTATGCCGAAAACTATCCGCACATTAGATCGGTATCTGAAAAAGATCAGGGTCAATCCGATGCGATGAACAAGGGCATTCGACTCGCAAAAGGCGAGATTATTGGATTTCTCAACGTCGATGATTACTATGAACCGAATGTACTCAATCAAGCGATCGATATCTTCAAAACCTTGCCCGTTCCAAGCTTTGTCGTTGGAAACTGTAATGTTTGGGACGATCACGGCAACCTGAAGAAGTACAATCGTCCCAGAAATTTGAGTTTTACCGACCTGTTACTTGGCGCGAATATCAATCCGCATCCGGTGAATCCTTCCGCCTATTTTTATCATGCCTGCCTGCACGACACGATCGGCGATTACAAAGTCGATGAACATTTCGCCTTAGATGTAGATTTCATTCTCAGAGCCGTTCAAGTAGCGACGGTGAAACACATCGATCGCACTTGGGGAAACTATCGCGAAATCGCAGGCACAAAAACCGTAACCGATTGGCAAACGGGACAAGGAGCCGCACGATCGGCAGCCTTACTCAAACGTTACCGCGATCAGCTTCCTTTCTTTACTCGTACCCAAAACGCCGTGCTGTACAGCGTTCTCAACACAGGTTACAACTCCACACAGTTAATTAAACGCGGAGTCGGCAAGATTGCTCGATCGCTTTCACCCCAGTCTTAGCGTTATGAAAGTCGGATATCTACACATCGGGGAGCCAGAACACGGAATCGCGCGCTATGGGCGATATTTAGCCACTGAAGCAAAGTCCCGTTCTGAGTTGAGCGTGATCGAGGCGGAAGTGGTTTTAACCGGAGAGAAAACCGTCGATCGACAAAATTTGCTGACCGCTGCCGCAACTCTTTCACAAGCAGACCTGATTCATTTTCAGCACAATTCACATATCTGGGGAGGAAAACAGCAGCTTCAAAATCTCAAAACGTTTCTCAATGCCTGTACCTCACCCAAAATTGCAACCCTACACGATCTGTTTTATCCACCGCATAGCTCACTGATGCTTCAGCAAATCGTACAAGGAAAAAGATCCGTTGCAGAACTTCCGACTTGGCTCAAAACGATCGCGCGCGAACAGCTATCACCGAACTTTCGGGCACTGCGGCAAATTCTCGATCGAACTCCCTTTATTTTTGTCTGTACCGAAGAAGAATCAAAGCGGTTAGATCAATATACTGTCCCCAACCGAATCAAAACGATTCCTCATTTTGTCGAATCTCGCACCCTCAGCATCACGCCAGAAGCAGCCCGCCAGCGGTTGAACTTAAATGAAAAAATCGTGATTACGCTTCTAGGATTTATCTATCGCGGTAAAGGGCATGACTTGCTGGTGAAAGCTTTGGCGAAACTGCCCTCGAACTATGAAGTAGTATTTGCGGGAGGACTCGGACACAAAGAGTTTTTACACAACGTTATCAATCTGGCAAAAACGCTTGGAGTCGTCGATCGAGTCCGAGTCACAGGCTATCTTTCTGAAGCGGATCAAGAACTGTATCTCGCTGCAACTCATCTTGCCGTGTGTCCCTTTGAGAAAACATCGGCATCCGGTTCTCTTTGTACCTGGATTTCAGCCAATAAACCGATTCTCGCGTTTGATCTCCCTCAAATCGCTGAATACAACCGATTGCAGCCCGATGCCATTTCAACGTTTTCGCCTTACACACCAGAAACATTGGCAGAAGCAATTCAACAAACCCTGTCGCAACCTCAAGACAACCACGCGATCGTCCAACTGCATCGCCAACTGGAAATGCCCGTTGTGTTCGATCGACATCTGGATCATTACACCACTCTGCTAGAGCAGTAATTTCTATGCAAAAAACACCGCTCCTCGTCAAACTCAAACAAGCTGGAAAAGCGCTGACGACTCGGCTCGGTTATGACATTCAGCGCCGAAATTCTTTGCTTCGTCCCGCAGGCGATATGCAGTTTATGTTAGACAGTCTGAAACAGCGAGGTTTTAACCCGGATTGGGTGTTAGATGTTGGAGCAAACAAAGCGGAATGGAGTCGAACCGCAAAATCCATCTTTCCGACGGCTCACTGCTTTTTGATCGAACCTCAGATTGAAATGCAGCCTGCTTTGGAAAAGTTTTGTCGTGACTTTCCAAGAAGTGAATGGTTATTGGCGGGAGCGGGAGCCGAATCTGGAGAACTGACGCTGACGATTTGGGACGATCTCGCAGGGTCTTCATTTTTGCCTTCGATGCAGTCTGATTCTCCATCAAACAATCGAAGAACCGTGGAAATTGTGACGATCGATTAATTAATCAACGACCAAAAACTACCGCTGCCTCAGTTAGCAAAGCTCGACATTCAAGGCTTTGAACTAGAAGCACTCAAAGGAGCAACCCAGCTCCTCGGTCAAGTTGAAGTGTTTATCCTCGAAGTTTTTTTGTTTCCGTTTCTGCCCGGACAGCCAATTTTCGATCAAGTCATCAGCTTTATGCGCGATCGCGGTTATGTCGTTTACGATTTTCCCGGATTTTCTCGTCGTCCCTTGGATGGAGCGTTAGGACAATGTGATATCTGCTTTGTGAAAGAAAACAGCTTTCTCAGAACAAGCACAAGCTGGAACTAACGGTAATTGATGAGCATTCTACTTGATTCTTTTTTTGAACCCAAAGCAGCAGGGCATGGCGGAAATCGTCGCAGTGCCCAGATCCTCGAACTAATCGATCGCGCAAATCTTACAGTCACAAAGTTCGATCGTCAACTGCTCAGCAACGCTCGCGATCGCTATCTTGCTGGAATCAAATCGCTGTTAAATCCAAAAAACCTCAACTTTGTACTGAGGCATCAGATTCACGTCCAGCCTTCGTTTAAGAACATTGCATTCTGCGGATTTCAGCGGCAATTGTACGATCGAGTTCTGACCGAGCATTCAGGAACGAAACTGCTGCTTTGGGAAGCTACAAAAAATTATGTTGCACCTTACCTTGCCAAAGATAAAGGCTTTCAGGTGATTGCAATGCCGCATAATTTAGAGTCGTTTGTGTCTGATCAAACTGCATTTCATGAGTCACTTTCAACCGAGATTCAAGCACTTGCAAAAGCGGATTGTGTTTTCTGTATTGCCCGCGAAGAAGAATGGCTCCTGCGGCTACATGGCGTGAATGCTCATTACTTGCCCTATTATCCACCGCAGGCGATCGAACAACACCTAAGCAAAATTCGCAGCGATCGCAGGCCTAGCGCTCGGTATTTGATTCTCGGAAGTGCCAGCAATCCACCGACGCGGCAAGGCATGATCGAGCAGATTCAGTGGCTCAAACACATTCGTCAGCATTTCAGCTTCGAGGTGGATATTGTGGGCTATGGCACTGAAGCACTCCAAGAATACTGTGACGAAACCTTTGTGTTGCATGGTGCAATCGACGAGGAGCGGCTGACTGCAATTCTGATTCAAGCCAAAGCTGCACTCATTCATCAAACCGCAAGCTCAGGCGCATTAACGCGAATTCCAGAACTTTTAATCGCAGGAATTCCAGTGATTGCGAATGGAAATGCTTGCCGAAGCGCTTTTGATTATGCTGGCGTTTATTGTTATGACGATTTATTTGAACTACTCGATCGCTTAAATCAACCGCTAGAAACTCCTGCTCCCGTGGCACGCCCGATCGCGGCAGAGAAACGCTTGATCGATGCTTTATTTGCTCTTAGTCAACCCGTCTAATGCCTCAACTCTCAAAACCTAACCACGTGATGCTGTTTGATCTCATCAGTGGTGGGCATCACGGAACCTATTTGCAATACTTGGTACAGGCTTGGTTAAAACAACCGTTTTCGACCGAGTTAACCTTAGTCGTTGCGCCCAAGTTTCTAGAAGTTCATCACACCGTTGTTGCACTTACACAGAATCATCCTCGAATCAATCTTCAGTCGATTACCGCCTTAGAAGCAGCACAATGCGAACAAACCGCTGGGATCAAACGGAGTTTTTTAGAATGGCGATTGCTTTGCCAGTATGCGGAAGAGATTCAAGCGACCCAAGCGCTATTGATGTATTTCGATTCTTTTCAGATGGCGATCGCGTTCGGTCAACCCGCTCCCTGTCCTGTTTCTGGAATCTACTTTCGACCGACCTTCCACTACACGCAGTTTCGCCATTATCACCCGACGATTAAAGATCGCATTCGGCAGATCAGACAGAAACTTCTACTTGCCCTCGTTCTAAGGCGCGCTCAGTTCGATCGGCTATTCTGTCTTGATCCGTATGTGGTCGATCAAATCCAATTGCTTCAACCAACCGCGAAAATTCAGCACTTACCCGATCCGATCGAGCCGCAAACTACCGATTCGATTGAAATTACTACCCTACGCAAACAGCTAGGAATTTCTGAGTCTCGTAAAATTCTTCTGCTGTTTGGATTTCTCGATCAGCGCAAAGGAATCTATCAAATCCTCAGAGCGATCAAGCAACTTGATCCGGATATTGCTCGATCGCTCTGTTTATTATTAGTTGGGCAGGTTGATCCGAAAGAGCAAACATCCTTAATGACTACCATTCAAACGATCGAGAAACAAACTCCCGTCCAAATTGTTTTACAAGACCAGTTTGTAAAGGAAACCTTTCCTTATTTTCAGCTTGCTGACATTGTTCTTGCACCGTATCAGCGCCATGTGGGAATGAGCGGAATCTTACTGCAAGCTGCTGCTGTCAACAAACCGATTCTCTCCTCGAACTATGGATTGATGGGAGAACTGGTTGAACGGTATCAATTAGGCGAAGCGATCGACTCAGAAGATCCAAGCGAGATCGCGGTTGCTTTAGAGCGAATGTGGCTCGATCCCACTCATCACTATGATGCGATGAAAGCCAAAGCCTTCGTGAATCAAAACCTCGCGGCTCACTTTGTCAACACGATCATGGATCACTTCACTCTATGAATAGACTTGTACTATCCGCCTTCTTTTTCTCGCTTTATTTACAAGGATTGTCTGCCTACTTTTATCTCACAGGTGCATTGCACATCCGCAGCAGCATCTTGACCGGAGTGTTTCAAATCGGCTCATTGCTGATCTTCGTCGGATTGTCGATCGGCATTCGAGAGTCCAGCCGAAAACTAAAGCACGTTCAACTGCTTGATCTGCTTCTGCTTGCATTCTCGATCGCGGCTATCTTAGACATGACCGTGACTCATCTGGCTTATCAACTCCCAGACAACATTCTTATTTATTTCATTACTTATACGTTCTCCATGCTGGTGGCGCGCTGTCTGACGCTGCAACAGCTTAAAATCGTTTTTCAGATTAGCGCAGTGCTGGCAACGATAACCGCCATCCTTCTTTACGCAGACTTTTTACGTGGAACCGCGATCGCGGTGAACAATGATTCTCGTTTAGCCGTGGGGAATTCAGGCAACCCGATCGAAGCTGGAAACGTCGGAGCTTATGCGGCATTGATGTGTTTGTTTATGAGTCTTAGAGCAAAAGAGCTTGTCTCAAAACTAGCATTACTGGCGTTGATGCTTCCGGGAGGAGCAGTGGCAACATTATCAGGAACCCGGAGCGCGGTATTGTCGATCGCGATTGGCGGCATGTTTGTTGTCGGTACAACGCTGTTTCTTCAGCTTAAAGGCATTGGTTCTCGTCTCAGACAGTTCTCAGTGTCTACCTTTCTGTACTATTTATTGGTGCTGCTATTACTAATCACGGCTCCAATGCTGTCGTCTCCATCCTCCGCACATTCCACGAAAGGATTCTCGATCGATCGGGCGCTTTCACGCGTCGAGAATATTCCGCTGTTGAGCAATCAAGGTCCAGATGCCTCAGTCGCCAAGCGTTACGAACTGTATGAGAATACAACTAAAGCGATTAGCAAAAATCCACTTTGGGGGGGTCGGATTTACTCGGTCGGTTTTGCACATAATGCTTTTCTTCAGATTGCCGCAGAGTTCGGCATCTTTGGCATCGTGACGTTTGTGTTGCCGACATTCTGGGTGATTTGGCGCTATCTGCAAATTCTTTGGATCGGCTTACAGGAGCGATCGACTTACTTCAATAGCGATCAATGGCTTGTGACTGTCTTCGTGGGACTGTTAATCATTCAGGCTTTGTTTCAGCTTCTAGTCCACGCTGATCCGTATCGCAGTTATTTTCCACCCTGTGTGATCGGAATTGCGATCGCATTTTCCCGCCTGGGGCTTGATAAAAAGCAACCCGCAAAGTTCCCTTAATCGTCTGCTTATGCTAATTAAATCTTCGCTCAAAAACATTGAACTCGTTGATCGCATTCAATTCTTGCAGGAATTGTGTCGCGGTCAGCGGGTTCTGCATTTAGGGGCAACTGATGCCCCGTTAACTCAAGCAGTCGTTGAAACCGGAACATTTCTACATCACCATCTAGAAGCAGTCGCGGATCACATCGTCGGCATTGATCTCGATGAATCTGCGATCGCTTGGTTGCGCCAAACTCAGAACGTGAATAACATTCAGCTTGGAGACATTGAAAAACTCTCAGACTATCCTTCAGCCGAGTTTGATGTGATTGTGGCTGGCGAAATCTTTGAGCATTTAAGTAGTCCTGGTTTAGCGCTGAACTGTCTGCGTCAGATTATGCGTCCTCAGTCTCAGCTTGTGATTAGTGTGCCGAATAGTTATTCGCTCAAAGGCTTTCTCAGAGCCGCTTCAGGGCACGAATTTATTCACCCGGATCACACGCTGCACCATTCACCGCACACGTTGAAAATTCTACTGTCGCGATACGGCTTTGAAGTCAAACGCTACTTTAGCTACATCAACGGAGGCACAGGAGTATTTGCCTCGATCGCCAATCAGTATCTCCGATACAATCCTCAACTCGCAGAAGGAATTGGTGTTGTTTGTTCGCTGCCAGATTGACGCTATGAAAATCACAATTCTGACGACTGTTTCTACGCCTTACTTTGTCGGTCGGCTGACCAAATTTTCGCAACTGTTTCCAACCGAATCACTCCACTCGATCGAGCTTGGTAGAACGTCTTCGGTCTATGCGTGGAAAGCAAATTACGACCCGGTTTCCTATCATCGCTGGGTGCTAAGCGAAAAGACAGCAGAAACAGAAACGACGCTGAATTTGATCCGATCGCTTTTACAGGTGTTAAATCAGATTCGACCGGATGCAATGGCAATCTCAGGCTATGCCCTTCCCGCGATGATTGCAGCCTTGTTCTGGTGCAGTTGGAACCGCATTCCAACCGTGATTTTTTCAGACTCTAAAGCCGACGATCAGCCGCGATCGTGGTGGAAAGAACTCCCGAAACGATCGCTTTTAAGCAGATATCAAGCAGCATTGGTCGCTGGAAAACCGCATCGTCGCTATCTGAACCAGCTTGGAATGCCAGAAGCGGCGATGTTTTCTGGATATGATGTGGTCGATAACGATTGCTTTTATCCCGATCGAATTAAAGCTTTGCCAAATCGGTTTCCACAACCTTTCTTTCTGTCGATCAATCGATTTGTAGCAAAAAAGAACTTAATCAATCTGCTGCTTGCCTATGCTATCTACCGAGATCAAGTTGGATCATCGGCTTGGGATTTGGTACTGTGTGGCGATGGTGAATTGCGATCGCAGATCGAAGCGGAAATCGATCGACTAAAGTTATCTAATCAAGTTCATCTGACTGGATTTCTCGAACAGTCTGAGATTCTGCCGCTTTATGCTCACGCTAGCTGCTTTATTCATGCAAGCTTCCAAGAACAGTGGGGACTAGTGGTGAATGAAGCGATGGCAGCCGCTCTACCCGTGATTGTGTCCAAGCACTGTGGTTGTTTTGAGGATTTAGTCATCGAGGGCGTGAATGGATTTGGCTTTGAGCCGGGATCAGTTGATCAATTAGCAGCCCGCATGGTTCGGATTAGTGCGAATCCAGATGACGTTGCTGCGATGGGACAAGCTTCATTGCAGCAGATTCAGAAGTTCTCGACCCGCCATTTTGCTCAAGGATTGTATGATGCAGTTCAGTATGCAGTGGTTCAATCTCAACGCGCTCAACCAAAACCCTTTAGTCTTTGAGAAGTATTGTGAAAGTTTTAATCGTCGTTCCTGCGATCGCACCGCTTTATGGAGGAACATCCAAACTCGCGATCGAACTTGCTGAAGCGCTCGGTGAAAGCGGAGTTGAAGTGGATTTGATCACAACCGATGCGGACGGTAAGCATTCGCTAGATGTGCCGATCGAGAATTGGATTGATCAAGGCGCTTACCGAATTCGCTACTTTGCTCGATCGATTCGCAACGAGTTTAAGCTGAGCTACTCTCTAACCCGTTGGCTCTGGCAGCATATTCAAGATTATGATGTGGTTCATTTAATTTCGTTGTTTACGTATCCGATCGCGATCGCTCATTGGCTTTGTCGGCTTCGAGGCATTCCTTATGTGATCAATCCACAAGGAATGTTAGAGCCTTGGGCAATGGAATATAAAGCCTGGAAAAAGCAGATTTACTACAATCTGATTGAAAAGCCAGCCTTGCAGCGCACCAGTACGATTCAGATGCTTTCTCAAGCAGAAGCGGACGGGATTCGATCGCTGAATCTTCAAGCTCCAATCTTGATTTCACCGAATGGAATTGATCAGCGAGAGTTTGAGACTCCGATCGAGGCTGAAATCTTTTACCAACAGTTCGAGTCACTGCGCGGCAAAACACTAATTTTGTTTCTCGGTCGCGTTGATCCGAAAAAAGGACTTGATTTGTTAGCGCCTGCTTTTTCCCAGGTGCATCAACAATTTCCGAACACTCATCTGGTGATTGCAGGACCAGACAACATTAATTTCCAGCCTACTGCTGAACACTACTTTGAACAATCAGGGTGTCGAGAAGCGGTAACATTTACAGGAATGCTAACTGGAGCATTAAAATATGCGGTGCTTTCTGCCAGTACGCTTTATGTTGCTCCTTCTTATTCCGAAGGCTTCAGTCTGTCTGTGCTAGAAGGCATGGCAGCGGGGCTTCCTTGCGTGATTACGACAGGGTGCAATTTTCCAGAAGCGGGTAATGCTCAAGCTGCGACGATCGTTGATCCTGATGCGGATCAGATTGCTTGCGCCTTGATCACATTGTTGCTGAATCAAGACACAGCCCAGCAAATGGGCGATCGCGCCCGTCACTTAATCTTTGATCACTATACCTGGGCTCAAATCGCGGCTCAATTGATCCAAACCTACTCAGGGATTTCCCATGTCACACCCTGTCTTCAGCGAACAGCCTCATGTTCAGACGCACGAGACCAAGATGCTCACGGAAATTACGCCTCTCATTCTCACCTACAATGAAGCGCCGAACATCGGTCGAGTCCTCGACCGATTGCGATGGGCGGCTCGTGTGGTGGTGATTGATAGCGGGAGTACGGATGATACATTAGCGATCGTCAAACAGTACCCGAATGTTGAAACAGTTCACCGCACTTTCGATACTCATGCTCAGCAATGGAACTATGGACTTGCCCAGGTCAAGACTGAATGGGTGCTGTCGATGGATGCAGACTACATCGTTTCCGATCAATTGCTCGATGAACTGAAAGCGAAGGATTTAACTGCTGACGGCTATTTTATTCCGTTTAAGTACTGTGTGTTCGGTCAACCGCTGCGAGGCACGATTTTACCACCAAGGCTTGCATTATTTCGCCGCGATCGCGCGACTTATATCAATGATGGTCACACTCAATTACTCACCATTCGCGGTAGAACCGAACTGATTGAATCTGCGTTTTATCACGACGATCGTAAACCGTTAAGTCGCTGGCTGTGGGCACAAGATCGCTATATGGTGTTAGAAGTGAAAAAGCTTCAGTCAACACCATCGCATGAATTGAGTTTGAGCGATCGGATTCGCAAAACGAAGATTCTCGCACCTCCAATTATTTTGATTTACTGTTTATTTTTGAAAGGCGGAATTTTAGACGGTTGGGCGGGTTGGTATTATGCGTTTCAAAGAGTTTTAGCAGAAGTTTTGTTATCGATTCATTTGATTCAAGCGGACAGCGCGATTACAAAACGAAGATAACGCAGTAGAGTAGGGAAGATTGATTGTATCTACCATTCCACTGCTCTTGTGCTGAAACAACCTACCCTTGCAGGCTTCACCCTGATCGCATTTATTTTGGGATTAGGGTACATCCCGGCTCGAATTGCAATCGCCAAACAACAAGCGCATCGTCCAGAACTGATCCTCGTTCTCGGCGGCAGTCCAGCGCGCGAACGGCTTGCTGCACAGTTGGCTTCCACTGATCCGAGTCTGAAAATCTGGGTGTCGTCTGGCACTTCCGAAGCCGCTTCGGAATTTGCGGCGGCGCGGATTCCTGCCTCGCGCGTTTACTTAGATCACCGCGCCACCGATACCGTCACGAACTTTACCACGGTTGTCAAAGACCTCAAACGCAAACACATTGATCATGTTTATCTCGTAACTTCAGCGTATCATCTGCCGCGCGCGCAGGTGATTGCGACGATCGTATTTGGCTCCCAAGGGATTGCCGTCACACCCGTCACGATCGCAGATGAGCAGCGGATCGAGTCGCGCTGGCGAATTGTGCGAGACGGACTACGATCGCTGATATGGCTTTCGACTGGACGCACCGGAGCAAGTTTACGTGGTCAATTCCAGCACAGTCACTTTAAGTGGCAAGACTTTTAGCAGAGCTTCCCGATCCGATCAGTGCGGCTAGAAGAAAGGAGCAGTGAAGTTAGTTTTGTAACTTCACGTAAGACCGTGTTCGAGCAAGATTTGCGTTCAACTGCTCTCTAGCCCCTGATTTGCTTATGCGCATTAACCGACGTAATTTTTTTCTGTTGGCATTGGGTGGAAGTGCCTTTGCGCTTCCAGCAGCGATTCCTCAAGCGAACCGTCGCTCCAACACCCCGAAAGCCACGCCGAAAGCAAAATTTGAAATTTACGATGCGTTAGTTTACAAAAACAAACCCTCGTTAGATCTGCCGCTAATTGGAACTAATGGCGGTGAGTATTGGAAAGATTCACGACGGGAAACGCCAGATGAAGCGGCTTGTCGTGGATTTGCCCGGTATATCATGCAGGGCACAAAGCGTATCGTGATCGATATCGAGCATTGGAATTACGACATTCGCAAAGCGCCCGAAGCAGAAGTAAAAGAAACCATGCGAAAAGTCATCCAGATCGTGGACTGGATGAAAAATGAAACGCCTGCGATTACGATCGGGATGTATCCCTTTCCGCCGATCACGGATTATTGGACACCTGTGGCGAATCCGTTGGGCATCGGGGCATGGCAAAAAGCGAATGAGTTTCTGCGTCCGATCTCTGAGCGGGTCGATTTTATTGCGCCAGAAATTTACGCCTATTACGACGATCGAGACGGTTGGCTGAAATTTGCGACTGCGAACTTAGCAGAATCGCTGAAATTTGGGAAGAAGGTAGTTCCGATCGTGTGGCCCCGCTACCACGTCAGCAACGACAAATTGAAATATCAAATGCTACCCGGCGACTATTGGCAACTCCAGCTTAAAACGGTGCGAGAAAGCGGTGTTGATGGATTGATTTTATGGGACTGGGAACCGGACACCACTCTTGATCCTAGTTGGGACTGGTGGCAAGAAACCATCAAATTTGTCAAAGTCAACGCCTGAATTTTGTTGCTCGTCCCTTCTAATCTTGCACCGTTGTGAACATTGATCTTGAGCAATACACTACTGGAACCTATACTCCAGGCGCACCTGTTTGGAAACAGCTTCTCTGGTTCTTCCTCGGTGATCCAATTGTCAGAAGCCGACTTCTCCCGATTTCAAGCCTCAAAGTGTGGGTACTCCGATCGTTTGGAGCCTCGATCGGGCAAGGAGTCCGAATTAAACCGGGAGTCCGGGTAAAATTCCCGTGGCGATTGACGATCGGGAATCACTGTTGGATTGGTGAAAATGCCTGGTTTGATAACCTTGCGCCGATTGTGCTTGGCGATCATATCTGTGTGTCCCAATCGGTGTATTTCTGCACTGGAAATCATGATTGGACTGCGCCTTTATTTGATTTGCGGGTGGCTCCGATCGCGGTTGGATCAGGAAGTTGGTTAGCAGCGAGATCGACGATCGCGCCCGGTGTTGAAATCGGGGAAGGAGCGGTTTTGAGCTTAGGCAGTGTTGCCGTTCGATCGCTGTCTTCCTGGACAATCTACGCCGGAAATCCAGCCGTTGCGATCAAACCGCGCGTGATCAAAGACCAACGCTTTTCTTCTGCCGAACTACTAAACGCATGAAAGTCTCTATCATTACTGTTACTTACAATGCAGGCGCAACAATTCGAGACACGATCGAATCGGTTCTCGCCCAAGACTATCCCGACATCGAACACATCATCATTGATGCAGCATCAAAAGACAACACGGCTGAAATTGTTCGCTCGTATGACGATCGCATTGCTCAGTTTATTTCTGAACCCGATCGCGGAATGTATGACGGCATGAACAAAGGAATCAAGCTAGCAACAGGCGATGTCGTTGCGATTCTAAATGCTGATGATTTCTATGTCGATTCGCGGGTAATTTCTACGATCGTGGATCAGTTTAAACAGCATCAAGTTGATTCTGTGTTCGGAGACTTAGTGTATGTCAAGCACGACAATCCAGAAAAAGTAGTGCGCTACTACAGTTCTGCAAGCTTTCATCCAGGTAAGTTCGCTTATGGCTGGATGCCTGCTCACCCGACTTTTGTCGTAAAACGATGGGCATTCGATCGCTACGGTTTTTTCAAAACGGACTATAAAATCGCGGCAGACTATGAACTGTTGATCCGCTTTTTAGCCATTCATCAGATGAGCTATCACTATATTCCTCAAGTTCTCGTCAAGATGCGGACTGGAGGAGCTAGCACTGCAAACTTATCGAGCAATTGGATTTTGAACCGTGAGATTGTTCGAGGATGCTTAGAAAATGGCATTCAAACCAACATGACTAAGGTTCTGTCTAAGTATTTTGTCAAAGTCTTTCAACTCGTTGCACGCCCCGCATGAACTTTCTAATTACTGGTGCTACTGGCTTTGTTGGCTCAGTCCTCTGTCAGCTTCTAGAACATTCTGAACATACTGTCTATGGCGTGGTTCGCACTCCCGATGCAAAGCTACCTCTATCGGTTAAACCAATTCTCGTTTCGTCGATCGCAGATCTCACCTATCACCCGATTCTGTCCCAAATCGATGTCGTGATTCATCTCGCCGCACGAGTTCATCAGATGAAAGATACTGCGACTGATCCGCTGAGTGAATTTCGTGCAGTCAACACCGAAGCGACGAAAGATTTAGCGATCGCGGCTCGAACTGCGGGAGTAAAGCGTTTTGTCTATCTCAGTTCGATCAAAGTCAACGGAGATGGACAATCAGAACCTTATACCGAACTGAGTCAACCGCAACCGAATGATCCCTACGGCATCAGTAAATGGGAAGCGGAATGTGCGCTGAAAAACATTTCAGATGAAACAGGCTTAGAAATAGTGATTTTACGTCCGCCGCTGGTTTATGGGGCGGGAGTCCGAGCGAACTTTCTCAACTTGATGAAGCTTGTGCAGAAAGGAATTCCTCTACCGTTGGGCGCAGTCCAAAATCAGCGCAGTCTAGTCTATGTCGGAAATTTAGTTGATGCGATCGCAGCTTGTGCAATTCACCCGAATGCCGCTGGACAAACTTTTCTCATCAGTGATGACACTGGTATTTCAACTTCTGAGCTTGTGCAGAACTTAGCGAAATCTATGCAAAAACCTGTCCGGTTAGTTGCGATTTCTCCCGTATTACTAACTATCCTCGCCCGGATCTTTGGTAAAACGGCGACCCTCGATCGATTATTTGGTTCACTGACGATCGAGAGTTCAAAAATTCGCCAAACACTCAATTGGCGACCCCCGTTTAGCCTTCAGCAAGGTCTGGATCACACTGCGAGATGGTTTCAAGAAACCCATTGACTTGTTGAAGTAACAGTAAACGTTGGAGGTTGTGCCCCAAACGGCGAAAAGGTTTCGGTTTCTTCACCTATGAATATATCCCTCAGTCTTTTACTGGCGAGTGGTTCTCTGAGTTTTCTGCTGGTTGCCTCAATCAAGCAGTACTTCAGTCGCTTTCTGTTGGACATTCCGAACGATCGGAGTTCCCACACTCAGCCTACTCCACGGGGTGGCGGTCTTGGATTTGTGATTGCATTTGCGCTAACGAGCGCCGCGATCGCACTGTTAGATTTGCAATCTGTCGGATCTCGTGATGTGCTTGCGATTTGGTCAGCATTAGTTCCATTGGTGATTGTCGGTATCTTTGACGATCGGGGCGATGTTCCTGCCCGGATTCGTTATCTCGTTCAACTCGGTGCAGCCGGACTTGCGATCGTCTCGTTCGGCGCGTTTCCGCAACCTTGGCTGACTCAGTTTGGAACAGTCGGAATCGCGATTGCGATTGTTCTTACCATGATTGGGATGACTGCGCTGATCAACTTCTACAACTTCATGGATGGACTCGATGGCTTAGTCGCGGGTGTTTCTGTGGTGCAGTTGACGTATTTAGCGATCGAGTTTGATCAGCCGATTCTCTTCCTATTAGTTGTAGCTCTGCTCGGATTTTTGTGGTGGAATTGGTCGCCTGCAAAAATCTTTATGGGCGATGTCGGTAGTACGGTGCTAGGAGCAACCATTGCAATCGCGCTGTTGCATCAATCCGGTGATCCAGTTCAGGCTTGGTCGTCATTAGCAATTACGTTACCGCTGACCGCAGATGCGATCTACACGCTGATTCGCCGCTTAATCTACAAGGAGAACATCTTTAAGCCGCATCGGACGCACCTTTATCAACGACTTCAGCAATCTGGCTGGAACCATGCTCAAGTGGCAACCGCTTACATTCTCGTGACGATCGGGATTGCGCTGAATCTCCACTTTTTCCAAATCACGGGCGCGATCGTCAGCATTGTAGAAGTGATTTGTGCGATCGCACTGGGCGAACGTTACCTCAGCCATCAGCAGGGCGTGAAAATGCGGACGAAAATCTATTCTTCTGTCCGAAATTTGATCACGGGACTCCGAGCGGGCTAGCGTTTCCGTATCCTACCGAACACGGAGAGACAAAAGCGTAAATTCAATCCAATCTCTCCGTATTCGCTCCGAATTACTCCAGCGAAAGTTTAATTTTCCACCCAATCATACTGAAATCGATCGTGTTCTTGTGTAAGATGTACTGTATCTAAAATGAGTTTCTCAAAAGAAATTTGATCGGCTCATTCCGGATCTCAGGGGTTGTGATCTACTAGGGCAATTGTGGCATTTCAGGCATCACGAAAGTCACATTTGCTAGACCGTGCAACTTATACCAGTGCAACTTCACCTTGGGGTAGTCGATGAGCAGCGTTTTGGTAATCGAAGATGATCCAGATATCTTAGAAAATATTGAAGAAATTCTAGAGCTACAAAGTTACGAAACCCTAACGACTAGTAGCAGCCTTGCAGGATTGCAGCTAGCAAAAGAAGAGCTTCCAAGCTTAGTCATTTGCGATGTGGTCATGCCTGAACTTGATGGCTATGCGGTTTTGAGCGAACTGCGTCAACAAACTGAAACGGCAACGATTCCGTTTATTTTTCTGACTGGACGATCGGATCGTGCTGATATCCGAATGGGCATGGAATTAGGCGCAGATGACTATCTCACAAAGCCTTTTACTCAGGAAGAACTGATCGGCGCAGTCCAAAGCTGCCTGAACAAATACGATCGCTTATCGCGCCAGTCCGAAGCCCAAGCCCAAGAGACACAGACGATCGAGAAACAACTGCAAACCAGTCAAGAACTGGCAGAGATGAGCAGCGTACTGTTGCAGCGATTGTCTCAGGGTTTGCGCCATCCCGTCTCAAACATTACGATCGCGACTTATATGCTCAAGCAAAACTTGGCGGATAAGGACTCCGATCGATACATTGCAATCCTGGAAGAAGAATGCGCCCGCAGTACTTCACTACTCAATGAAGTCTCTAGTCTGCAAGAATACCTCAGTCCTTCTAAGATCAATGTGCTGCGAGGTAAGCTGAAAGTCCGAATTCCGCTCTAAGAAACCGCTCCAGTGAATCAAAGCGCTATGATCGGATTAGCGTTTTTGGAGTCAAATATGGCTCACTTATCTGATCGTCGCTCTCAAAACATTGAGGGTGATTTTTACGTCGATCGCTCTTGCATCGATTGTGATACTTGTCGGTGGATGACCCCGGAAGTTTTCACGCGCGAAGGCAGTCAATCGATCGTCTTTCATCAACCCGAAACCGAAACGGAACGCCTACGCGCGATGCAGGCTTTACTCGCGTGTCCAACGGCTTCGATCGGAACTGTCGAAAAACCCAAAGATATCAAACTTGCTCAAGAGAGCTTTCCGATTCTAGTTGCAGAAAATGTCTATCACTGCGGCTACCACGCTGAGAATTCTTATGGGGCTGCAAGCTATTTAATTCAGCGTCCCGAAGGCAATATCTTAGTAGACTCTCCGCGATTTTCGCCGCCATTGGTAAAACGGTTAGAAGCGATGGGTGGAATTCGTTATCTTTATCTCACTCACCGCGATGATGTTGCCGATCATCAGAAGTTTCGAGATCATTTCGGATGCGATCGCATTTTGCATTCTGATGAAATCACCCGCAGCACTGAAAGCGTTGAAATTAAACTCACTGGAACCGAGCCGTTTCAACTCGATCCAGAATTGCTGATTATTCCCGTTCCCGGTCATACCAAAGGGCATACCGTTTTACTGTACACGAACCGATTCTTATTTTCAGGCGATCATCTCGCGTGGTCAGCACGACAAAATCATTTAGTTGGATTTCGAGAAGCCTGCTGGTATTCTTGGGACGAATTAAAGCGATCGATGCAAAACCTCAGCTACTTCGATTTCGAGTGGGTTTTACCCGGACACGGACGACGCTATCACGCTGATCTTGAGACAATGCACCAAGCCATGCAAAAATGCCTAAATTGGATGGGGCTAAATCAAGAGACAGGGGATTGGGATGATTGAGCAAAAACGAATTGACGAGATCATTCACATACTCAAACAAGATCTACCAACCTTGTTCGAGAAAGATATTACCTACAACATCTACAGTTCAGATATCTTCTTCAAAGATCCCGTCAATACGTTCAAGTGGAAGTTCAACTATCGAATTATCTTCTGGACGTTGCGCTTTCACGGCAAACTGTTTTTCACCGAACTGTTTTTCGATCTGCATCAGGTTTATCCCAAAGATGAATCGACGGTTTTGGCAGATTGGACAGTACGCGGAACACTGAGAGTTCCTTGGAAAGCGCGACTATTGTTCGATGGCACTTCAACTTACAGCCTCAATTCTGAAGGATTGATTAACAATCACATCGATACTTGGGATCGATCGCCTAAAGAAATTCTCAACCAGTTTTTCCAGAAAGGCGATCATTCTTAACCCAAAGTGCGAGTCCGCCGCCCCGACCCCGTGCGGCAACGAAGCGATCGCCAATCAGAAAGAAGGCGAAAAAGGGAAGTTTCGCGATCGAAGTTTCCGAAAACGCTCGTTCTTTCTCAGCTCCACCCCGAACCGGTTGCGAATAGAACGTTTTTTCACCCAAGCAAACCTGAAGCTGCGTAAAATCAAACGCCAGCAAATTTTTCTTTGTCTGATACCGAGCCGGCCCTGAGAATTTCAAAGTCAGCAGTCCAACTTGCGCCAAATTGCCAATCCTTTCAGATCCAGATTCATCGAGACTGAACGAGAGTTGAGCCTTCGCAATTTTGGGCACATAGTAGCCCTTTTTCAACTTGATGCCGCCTTGTCGAATTTTACGAGTTCCGGTGGCAAAACAAAGCCGCCACTCTCCTTCGAGTTGTGAAAACTGATAATCGATCGCGGTTTGCTTTGCCGATTTTTCCGCCTGCAAAAGCGCCTCTACGACTTGTTCTGCATCGGGTCGGCTGACCTCAGAATTCTGAAATGCAAGTGCAGCCTGCTCTAGAACAGCGACGAAATCTGGCGAGATAGAAGTAGAAGTCATAGGAATAAACGCGATCGAGCAATAGCAGGATTATAGAAAATCTACGCCGCTTCCGAAATTTAAAGAATCAATTTTGCCCTATTTCAAAGTGGGCGAATTTGTAAAGAAATGCCAAAATGATTGGATAGGTTTTTGTGGAACCCAATGGCATTTAATTCTGACAGTGCTAACTTCCTTCATACCGATGCGGAAGCCAATGAAGCCAACGCTTTGCTGCGTTATCTCCAGCATCAGCCGCCCGAAGTTTTAGAACGAGTGGCAAAATCGGTCAGTCCTCAAGTCAAACATATCGTTTCCCACAACGTTCAAGGTTTAGTGGGTGTCCTCCCAGGGGACGGCTTCAACGTCAAAATCACAACTGATCGAGAAAATCTCGCTGGACTGCTTGCTTCTGCGATGCTGACGGGCTATTTCCTGCGTCAGATGGAACAGCGGATGGAACTCGAAAACAATATTGGAGATCTTTAAGCGCATCAAGCGACGCGCCCAGGTTTATCCTTTCTTCGGAAATGCACCCGGACGAACCTGAACCGTCTGCGTGCCATTCCCCCGCTTCACCTCAATTTGAAGTGGCGTTCCAATCTGGCTACCTTCTACCTGTGATTGAACATCCGAAGCGGTCTGCACCGGATTACCGTTAATTTTTTTGATAATGTCGCCGGGACGTAAGCCGCCTTGTGCTGCTGGAGAATTCTCTGCAATCCGCGCGACAAAGACTCCTTGATCGTCGGTGATTTGCGCTTTTCCACCCGATTCTTTGTTCAGTTCTTCTCGAATCGCCGTAGTCAAATCGATCATCTGAATTCCCAGATATGGGTGATCGACATTGCCTTTGGTGAAAAGCTGTTCTGCAACTCGTTGAGCGGTCTCGATCGGGATCGCAAATCCCAATCCCTGAGCATCCGCCCGAATTGCCGTATTGATTCCAATCACTTCGCCTCGATCGTTGAGCAAGGGCCCACCCGAATTCCCCGGATTAATCGCGGCATCGGTTTGAATAAAGCTTACCCGCTTATCAGAAACGCCAACCTGACTACTCGATCGACCTGTGGCGCTAATGATCCCAGCCGTGACTGTGTTATTGAGTCCGAGCGGGTTGCCAATTGCGATCGCCCACTGCCCCGGAATCAAACTGGTCGATTTTCCCAGCGTCACCGTTGGTAGCTGTCCCGCATCGATTTTCACCGCCGCCACATCGGTTACAGAATCGGTTCCAACGACTCGCCCTTCAAATGTGCGCCCATCTTTCAGCGTCACCTCTACCGTATCGGTTCCTTCTACCACATGAGCATTGGTCAACAATCGACCATCCGAACTCAGCAGAAAGCCCGATCCCGTCCCCCGTTCGACTCGATCTTCTGGAGCCGGAAGCTGATCGCCAAAGAACCGCTTAAACACGGGATTGCGAAACGCTTCGGGAACGTTACCCGATACGCGCCGAGTCGCATTAATTCGCACGACCGCAGGGCCCGCTCGATCGACCGCCGAAGAAATAAAATTCTCGTTGTTTTTGGCATCCGGAGACACCGAAACCGTACTTGGTGGAGCGAATTGCACCTGAAACGGTTGCCCCTGAACTCTATTGGCTAAATAATGATTGGCGACCAAGCCCGCCCCGCCCCCAACAGCTAACAACGAAGCTCCGATCGCAACTTGTCTAAAGGAGAGAACCATAAACCTAAACGCAGAAAAAACAGCGGCAGAAAAAACAGCGGTAGTATTCAGTGTATCTTTGTCCTTTGAATCCGGTTGGTATTTCTAATCGTTAGACTCGAAGGGACTCGTTTTGGGATACACTTCTTTACACAGACTGCGTTAGATTCAAGGGTTTGAAGGCGCGGTGAACCAGTGATTTAGAAGATAGAGTTATGGCAAAGTATCGGTCTATTTTGGCGCTAGTTTTTTGCACACTCATGGCGATCGTCATGGTGGGGTGTGGCGGCCCGGCAGCAGTGAAACCGACTTACACGCCGGATAAAGTTGCAGAGATTCAAGGATATGCAAAGGATTTGAGCGAGTTAAGCGATCGCTTACCCGAATTGCAGGAGTTGATTCAGAAAGAAGATTTTATTTTCGCGCGCAATTTCATTCACGGACCGTTGGGTGAGATCCGCGTGAGAATGAGCCGGATTGCTAGCAGTTTGTTACCGAACGATCAAAAGCCTGCCCGTGATTTGGCAAAACAAATTGCGAACGATTTAGTTGAAATCGATCAAGCCTCGGCATCGAATAACTATAAGGATGCGGTTCGCTACTATGGTGAAACGGTGAAAGATGTGGAAGCTTTCACAAAATTGATTCCACAGGGCTAAAACAGGAGGGCGAAGGATGAATGTTGAGAGTGTTTATTCTTCGCCCTGCTTGTGAGAATTACGATCGTGGGTTGCGGCGTGGTTGGAGCAACGATTGCTTACGAACTCAGCAAAGTTCCAGATTTAGAAATTACGGTTGTTGATGCTCAACCGACTCCAGTTCAAGCCGATTTGCAGGAATGTCCAACCGCTACAGGGGCAGCACTCGGCGTTCTGATGGGTGCGATTAGCAAAAAAGAAAAGGGTCGCAATTTGAGAATGCGGCTGTTTGGGATTCAGTATTACAACGATGTGGTTCCAGAATTGGAAGCGTTGACGGGGCGATCGATTCCCTTCAACCGTGAAGGCATTTTGATGCTGCAATTTTCTGATGATTTAGAGGTTTGGAAGCGCTTGATTGAAGTGCGGCGCAAACAGGATCTAACGCTGGAAATTTGGGATCAAGATCGACTGCAATCGGAATTTCCATTTCTCGATCGAGCCACTGCCGCGATTTATTCACCGTGCGATCGACAAATCAATCCAGTCGCTCTCACCCAAGCCCTAATCGAAGGTGCAAAGCTACGAGGTGTAAATTTCCAATTTGGAACCAAAGTACTTGGAAGGCAAGGAAATCAACTTCAGACCTCTCAAGGCATTCTCGAATCTGATTATCTGGTGATTTCTGCGGGAGTGGGAACGAGTGGGATTGAAACGTCGATCAATATTCGCCCCGTTCTCGGTCAAGCAATTCAGGTGCGATTGGCGAAACCGTTAGGAGATCGACCTTTCCCTGTAATTACAGGCGACGATGTGCATTTGGTTTCAATTGGGAATTCCGAGTATTGGATCGGTGCAACGGTTGAGTTTCCGACCGAAGCAGGGGAAGTGTTGCCGCCTGATCGAGCGATGTTTGATCAGGTGATGCGACAAGCGATCGAGTTTTGCCCCAGTCTCAAAGATGCGGAACCGATTCGCACTTGGTTTGGCTTGCGTCCCCGTCCGCAGGGTCGTCCAGCTCCAATTATCGAAGAACTTGAGCCAAATGTTTTACTCGCAACCGGACATTACCGAAACGGCGTTTTATTAGCACCAGCGACCGCAGCGCACGTTCGCGCAAAAATTCTTCAAATTGACTTGGCAGAACTGTAGCGTTATTTACGGCATTACTTGTGCTTTGATAGAACAATAATGAACCGCAGCAGTACTTATGACGATTCAATCTGCGCTAGCAATCGCGCTTTGCTCCACCCCAGCTTTTCTAAGTTTGGCGATGATTGCGCGAGCAGACGATCCAGACTTAATCGTATCGGCACCGACTCAAGCTCCTTACACGATTAGTGGATTAACTGCCGCCGATCTGCGATCCAAAATGAATCAGTTAGGTCCCTTCAGCGCTAAAGAAAATCGTCGCTTTGATGCCAAGACGGTTTCTACGCCCTTTGCGAATTTTACATCTGCGGGGAAGAAGGGCAAAAGCTGTCGAATTAAATCAGTCAAAGTCACCGTTACAATGCAATTTATCCTACCCCAATGGACTCCTCCTGCGGGCGTTGATTCAGCTCTGGTTGCCAAGTGGAATGCTTATCTAGCAAAGGTACAGATTCATGAAAAGGGTCATCAGCAGTTAAGCATTGATGCAGGCAAAGATTTGTTAGCGAAACTTAAAGCTTTACCGGAGGCGACTTCTTGCCCAGCGTTGTTAAAGTCAGCTCAGACGGTACAGCAGCAAGCTCAGGCAGCATTAGATGCGAGCCACGAAAAATACGACACGGGTACCCAGCATGGCGAAACTCAGGGCGCAAAGTTTCCTTAGTTCAAGATTGAGGTAGACCCTGCGGCGGGGATTGCGGACCTGTGTAGCCTTCACCCTTCAGTTCTAAAGTGCCAGACCCACTCTCGTCTTCATCCTCGTCTGGATTAGATTTAGGCGATTGAGGCGACATCGAAAGCGGCTGAATTCCTGCATCTTGAGGGTCGGCAACGAGGTTTGTAAGCTTGACCGGAATAGGAGCATTGGCAAGTAGAGTGCTGTCCAGTCCTTGAGCTGAGGCAAGTTGAAGCGGGGAGATTGCGCTGATCTCATTCACGACGCGCACTTGCAGTTCACCCGGTGTGCTGTAATCGCCTTGAGTAATCATCCGGGCATAAACGCGATCGCTGACTCGGCTCCAAGGGGTTTCACTGACTGTTGCACGGGCATCGTGGGTCACAAGCGCGCGAGACAAGGACTGATAATCATTGCCATAGCGCAACAACGTCTCACGAGTTTGTTTGAGCATGACCACCGCTTTGCCCACCTCGCCTAAGCGGTTAAGACTAGCATCGATTGAGGATAAACCTGGAACCGTGCTGGAAAGATTGCTCCAAGTCGTCTCAATTTGTTCTAAAAAGCTACGGCTCAAGCGCGATTTAAAGTCTGGCAACACTCGATCGATGATTGCTCGAAGTTCCGGAGTCAGTTCCTCGTATTTCATGCCTGCTTGTAAATTCCATGACAGAACTTGCAGTTGGGAATGAGGCAGATCTAACCCAACGGTGCGTGAGTTTAGGGCAACGATTACATCTGCCAGCTTACCCTGCAAAGGAGCGAGCAAATATCGGTGTCCTGAAGGACTAGAAGCTGCATATTTCATGCAAAATACATTGACCGGAATCGCATAATCGCCTGGAACTAGCAGAACCGTACCGTCGCGACTGGTACGAATTTGCTGCCTAATCAGATTGAGATCCCCGCTGGCACGAAAGGTTCCGCCCGGAGGGGTTGTAACGGTGGGAAAAATGGCTTGGGCACTGGAGGTAATCGGCGCTTCCGTTTGCAGTGTGTGCCCTAATGCCTGTGTGATTTGGTTTACGATCGTGCCCTTTAACACATCGTTCACCGAGGGAATTTTTGGAAGGCCAATGCTGGGAAGAGGAAAGCTAAATTGCGCTAGTTTTACTGGAAGGGCAGATGCGGGTTGAACCGGGATCGAGGCATCTGCCCTGAAGCAGTTCGATAAAACGAAGCCACCGCTTAAGAGTGCCACCCAAAGGCGGGTTGAACGTATGTTTAGACGCATGGGTTGACCTCAATCATAAGCAGTGCAATACCAGCATAGTCAAAGCGATTACTTTTTCAACATCACTACCTTCTTGTTCAGGCTAGACACTTACAGCACAGATCAGATTCAAAGGCTGTTCTGGAGTTTCAGAAGTCGTTTTACGGATTGCCATATCATTCTTTTCGTAGATGTTTTATCTTAATCATCTGTAACGCATTCAGCCGCATGAATGCGCAAATCGGGCTGCACACTACGGTAAGGTGAAGAAAGTCATTTGATAAGCACGTTTCAACTTCTCGTTTATTATGTCTTCAACTGTTTCTAGCCCAACCCGTACCATCAAGATCGCTTCCCGCAAGAGCCAACTCGCATTAGTGCAGACCTATTGGGTGCAAGAGCAGTTACAAAAGGCTTTTCCCGATCGCACTTTTGAAGTCCACACGATGAATACTCAAGGCGACAAAATCCTTGATGTTGCCTTAGCAAAAATTGGTGATAAAGGACTATTCACGAAGGAACTCGAAGATGGAATGCTCAACGGCGACACCGATTTTGCAGTGCATTCTCTCAAAGATTTACCGACTCGACTCCCTGAAGGTTTAATGCTCGGCTGTGTGACAGAGCGCGAAGATCCCGCAGATGCCTTGGTCGTGCATGAAAAGCACAAAGATAAAGACCTCGCTTCATTGCCAGAAGGTTCGATCATCGGAACATCGTCGCTGCGTCGGTTGGCTCAGTTGCGTCATCACTATCCGCATCTCAGCTTCAAAGATGTGCGGGGTAATGTGATCACGCGCTTGGCGAAATTGGATTCGGGCGAATATGATGCGCTAATTTTGGCGGCTGCCGGATTGAATCGATTGGAATTAAGCGATCGTATTCATCTCCTGATTCCGCCCGAAATTTCTCTTCATGCCGTGGGACAAGGTGCGCTTGGAATCGAATGCCGCGAAGGAGATACCGAAATTCTCGACATTCTCAAAGTGCTGCAACATCAGCCGACCGCTAACCGCTGTTATGCAGAACGGGCATTTTTGCGAGAATTAGAAGGCGGTTGCCAAGTGCCCATCGGCGTGAACACCACGATCGAAGGTGATACTTTGACGCTGACTGGAATTGTCGCAAGTTTAGACGGTCAGAGGCTTGTGAAAGATAGCGTTTCGGGACTTGCAACCGATGCCGAGAAACTTGGAACCGAACTTGCACATCGAGCGAAAGAACAAGGCGCGCAAGAAATTCTCAACGAGATTTTCGCCACGATTAATCGCAGCTAAACGATCGCGCTCGTAAAGTTCGATAATAGGAAACGCACTATAGGCGAACCGCTATCCGGAGAACACATCATGGCGCAAACGATCGCGCAATCCCCTCTAGACATTCCAAGTTTAGATGCGGAACTCTCAACCCAAAGCCCGCAGAAAATCTTGGCGCGGGCATTAGATCAATTTGACAACATTGCGATCTCGTTCAGTGGCGCGGAAGATGTCGTGCTGATTGACATGGCGCACCGTCTAAACAAAAAGGTTCAGGTGTTTAGCCTCGATACGGGGCGGCTTCACGCAGAAACTTACCAGTTTATTGAGCAAGTCAGAAAGCACTACGGAATTACGATCGACATTCTTTGCCCCGACACCGAAAAAGTTCAGAAACTCGTCAGCGAGAAAGGACTGTTCAGCTTCTACGAAGACGGACACAATGAATGCTGCGGAATTCGCAAAGTTGAACCGCTGCGCCGCAAGCTCGGAACGCTGGATGCTTGGATCACGGGGCAACGCAAGGATCAAAACCCTTCCACTCGTGCAACGGTTCCAGTTGTTCAAGTTGATACCGCATTCTCATCAGACGATCGCGAACTCATCAAGTTCAATCCATTGGCGAACTGGTCTTCTGCGGATGTGTGGCTGTACATTCGAGGCTTTGAAGTGCCTTACAATCCGCTGCACGAAAAAGGCTTTGTCAGCATCGGCTGTGAACCTTGTACCAGAGCCGTTCTGCCAAATCAGCACGAGCGAGAAGGACGCTGGTGGTGGGAAGATGCAACGAAAAAAGAGTGTGGACTACACGCGATTAATCCGAGTAAATCAGCTTAAGCGGTTTCTAAATTCCTGATGTTCTGGACTGCTCAATCCGATTTGTAAGTTTGCTAAGACGGCTGCGATATCGCCTTGCTGAAGTGAGGCGATCGCAAGCCATAGTCCCGGAAAAACTCGACTTTTGATCACACCGTCTTCTGGTTCTAACTCTACATACTCGCTGTCTTGTAGTTGAAACCAGCGAATCTGATTTTCGTAAATTTGCCAAACCAAATATTCTTTCACGCCATTTCGACGATAAGCATTTAATTTGGCATTGAGATCGACCGATGCGCTACTCGCTGCAACTTCGACCACGAGTTCCGGCGCACCTTTGATGTAGTCATCCTCGGTGATTCGAGATCGCCCCCTGCTTCTGGTTCAATCCGCAGTAAAGCATCTGGCTGTGGTTCGTTATCAAGATCTAGGCGAACAGCAGCATTATCTTCAATGTCAACCCCTGGAGTCGCAGCAACATAAGTTGTGAGCCAACCGATGATAAAAGCGTGGGGTCTGCCATGTTGTTTTGCTCGGACGGGGGATGCCACGTATACGACTCCTTCAATTAATTCGGCTTTGAGATGGGGTGCTTGAGCATAACGGCGCTCGAACTCGGTGCGGGAAAGACGATCGCCGCTTTCTAAACGAGGAGTAAAAACTTGGCTAACCATAGTACGACCTCAGCATTTCTCTAATTTTGACATATCGGAAAATCGCCATGCCATCGGCACACGTTAACGTGACCGCAAAATCGGTATGATGACAGTGCGAAACCAGAAAAGCGCAAAACCAGAGAGGGAAAGCCAAATGCGGATTTTGTTTGTGGCGGCGGAAGCAGCACCGATCGCGAAAGTGGGAGGCATGGGAGATGTCGTTGGCGCATTGCCCAAAGTGCTGAAAGCGATGGGGCATGATGTCCGGATTTTTCTGCCGTATTTTGGCTTTCTCAATGACAAGATTAAGGTTCCGGCTGAACCAGTTTGGCAAGGCGACGCGATGTTTAATGCCTTCTCGGTGTATGAGACGGTGCTGCCGGGAACTGATGTGCCGCTTTATTTGATGGGTCATCCGGTGTTTGATCCGCGTCGAATTTATGGCGGAGAAGATGAGGATTGGCGGTTTACTTTTTTTGCAAATGGCGCGGCTGAGTTTGCCTGGAACTATTGGAAGCCGCAGATTATGCACTGTCATGATTGGCATACGGGAATGATTCCGGTGTGGATGCACCAAGATCCCGATATTGCGACGATTTTTACGATTCACAATTTGGCGTATCAAGGTCCTTGGCGCTGGAAATTGGAGCAGATGACGTGGTGCCCTTGGTATATGCAGGGTCATAACACGATGGCGGCGGCAGTTCAGTATGCGAATTGGGTGACGACGGTTTCGCCCACGTATGCGGAGCAGATTCAGACCCCAACGTATGGGGAAACGCTCGAAGGATTGCTGTCGTTTATTAGTGGGCGCGTCTCTGGAATTGTGAACGGGATTGATACGGAAGCTTATGATCCAGAAGTGGATAAAGCTCTGACGAAACCTTTTACGGCTGAAACGATCGACGATCGCATCGCCAATAAAATCGCGCTCCAAGAAGAAGTCGGACTCGAAGTGAATTCCAAAGCGTTCTTAATTGGAATGGTTTCGCGCTTGGTTGAGCAGAAAGGATTGGATTTGGTGATTCAGATTCTCGATCGCTATCTCGCGTACACGGATTCTCAGTTTGTCTTGTTGGGAACAGGCGATCGTTACTACGAAACCCAGATGTGGCAGCTATCCTCGCGCTATCCCGGTCGAATGTCGGTGTATTTGCTCTACAACGATGCTTTGGCACGTCGCATCTATGCGGGATCGGATGGGTTCTTGATGCCGTCTCGATTTGAGCCTTGTGGCATTAGTCAAATGTTGGCGATGCGGTATGGATGTGTGCCGATCGTGCGGCGAACGGGCGGATTAGTCGATACAGTTTCGCACAATGATCCAGACAATCATGCGGGAACGGGATATTGTTTCGATCGCTATGAGCCGTTAGATCTCTTTACCTCGATGGTGCGAGCGAATGAAGCCTATCGATTTAAAGGATTGTGGAAAGAACTTCAGCAGCGGGGAATGGAGCAGAACTTTAGCTGGAAAAACTCAGCCGTTGAATACGATCAATTGTACAAACGGGTGATGGGGCTACCAGAAGAAGAGGAAAGCGCGATCGTAAAAGAATTAGTGCAAGGCTAAGAATTGCGGCTTACGATTGGATGTTCTAGCCTCAGGGAAGATCTGTTGCGATCGCGATCTGCGGTATTCCAATTAAGTAACCTGGCTCACATTGCGCTTATGCCTTTCCAGTTTTCCTGGTTTGATTGGTTCTGTTTTTGGTATCCGCCTGGATGGTTGATTCTGTTTAATCGCCATTGGCAACATTATCATGTTGATCCGGATGGCTGGAACTGGCTGGAATATGCGCTGTTCTTGATTCCTGGGGGCTTTTATTTGGCGTTGCTGATTCGGTGGATTCGCTTGGGATTTCGATCGCCTAAATCTGAATCCACCGAACCTGATCCGGCTTATCAGAAAGCCTTTCGAGAAGAGATCTTATTGCCGATCGTCACTCGCTATTTTCGGGCTGAGTTGCATCAGATTGAGAACTTGCCAAAACATCCACCCACGATCGTCACGCTCAATCATGCCGGAATGTGTTTTCCCTGGGATTTCGTCTGTTTAGGGGTGCTGCTCGGTCAGAAAACTGGATGGTTTGTGCAACCCGTAGCGCATCCGATCTTTTTTGATCATCCTTGGCTGGTGTGGTGGTTGCCGCGTGGATGGGCACGGGTATTGGGCGGAGTGCGGGCAGAACGCGAGAGTTTTGAATCCGCGATAGCGCAAGAAACAGTTTTGCTGTATGCTCCCGAAAGTTGGAGAGGTTTAGCAAAAGGCTGGAAACGCCGCTATCAGCTAGAAACGTTTGATCCGAGTTTTATGCGGTTGAGTGTGAAATATCAAGTGCCGATCGCGCCTACTGTTTGCATTGGAAATGAATTTCTGCATCCGTGGACAGTGAATTCTAAACGGTTGGCGCGATGGTTGAAAATGCCATTGTTGCCAGTGTCTCCTTTACTGTTGTTATTTGTATTGTTTCCATCGTTGGGCGTATGGGCAATGAGAACGCGATTGAAGTATTATTTTCAACCGCTACAGTTACCACCAAAAGAGAAGCTCACTCGATCGCAGCTTTACGATCGAGCCGAAAATTTGCGATCGCAGTTACAACAAGAAATTAACGACAAGCTAATCCGGTAAACGGATCAACCGGAATCGGAGATGAGATCGGGCTACCATAAATCACGCTGCCACAGTAAGAACTTCTGTTGTAGCCTGGATTCACAATCACAGTTCTTGGAACGACAATCACCGTCGGATTGCGAAACCCTGGGGAATAAACTCTAGGAGAATATACATTCGGATACACGCGTCTGTAGGGATCGTAGAAGCTTCTGCGAGGAACCACCCGATTGCGATAGGGGCGATAGTTGCCGCCGTAAGGAGTTCCGATCGAGAAACCAAACGAAGGTGATCCGATCGACACGCCGAATCCAGACGATCGAATCCGATGATAGCCAGCGTGGGCGGGTAACATTGGCGCAAGTACGATCGCACTCGCAACCAGACAAGAAATAAATTTAAACATGACATCCCCAAAGTAAAACGAAAAGTTGCCTTGAGTAGATGCACCATTTAGACGCTTAGTTTTGACGGATGAGCGATCGCATTTCCCGCAATCCAACCCGTCGTCCAAGCGCTCTGAAAATTGAAACCGCCTGTGATACCATCAATATCTAATATTTCACCCGCAAAATAAAGACCTGGACAACAACGGCTTTCCATTGTTTTGAAATTGATCTCTTTGAGGTTCACGCCGCCACAAGTGACAAATTCTTCTTTAAATGCACCTTTGCCAGAAATTTGATAACTGCCTTGGGTGAGTTCTTGAATTAACTGATTCAAAGTTTTGTTGGATAGTTCTGCCCATCTGCGATCGTGATCAATGCCCACTGTTTCAGTCAACCGTTCCCACAATCGACGCGGCAACATTACCGGGCAATTTGCGGAAACCGTTTTCTGTGGAATCTGATTTCTCACAGCAGTTAGTTCTTGGCGCAATTGTTCTGTGTTCTGTTTTGGCAACCAATTGATTGTGAGTTGTGCTTGGTAGCGATGATCGTGGAGTTCTCTCGCTGCCCATGCGGAAAGCTTCAGAACCGCAGGCGCACTTAAGCCCCAATGTGTGATTAACAATGCTCCGGTTTGTTCAAATTTCGCTTCCCCGACTTGTAATTTGAGGCGAACGGGATCAACGGAAACGCCAGCGAGATCGGTTAAGCGATCGTCCTTCACATTAAAGGTAAACAGCGACGGAACCGGATTGATGATTGAATGCCCCAATGATTTCGCAAATTGATATCCTTGCGGACTGCTTCCGGTCGCGATGAGAACTTGATCAGCGGTGAGAACTTGACCGGAACGAAGCTCGATCGAGAATTCTTCGCCCGATTTTGTTACCGATTTCACCGGAGCTTGCGTGTAGATTTTTACCCCTAAATCGGCTGCTTGATTGAATAAACAATCTGCGATCGTGCGTGAATCATCGGTAATCGGAAAAATCCGCCCATCGGATTCTGTTTTGAGTTTGACATCTCGATCTGTAAACCATTCGATCGTATGTTTCGCTTGAAACTGAGAAAATGCCCCTCGCAAGGCTTTTCCTCCTCTCGGATAGTTCTGCACTAATAACGACGGCTCAAAACACGCATGAGTCACATTACAGCGACCGCCGCCCGAAACTAAGACTTTCGCCAAACATTGCCGACCTGCTTCGAGCAACGTGACTTCGGCTCCCGATCGCGCCGCACAAATCGCTCCAAAAAATCCCGCCGCGCCACCACCGATTACAACTAACTTCACCGCTCTACCCAAATTAGAATCTTGATCTTAGGCGATTCGATCCAGAGACAGATCTCAGAATCGCATCCTCAAAGATTAAGATTTTAGAAGTCTTCAATTAAACGCTATGCAATCTCATCGGGAAAGTACGATCGCACGATTACGATCTCTGACGCATCTCCTCGACAATGCCTTTCCGATTCCAGGCACAAAATACCGAATTGGAATCGATCCAATCATCGGATTATTACCGGGTGGCGGAGATGTCGCGATGTCGTTTGTCTCGTCGTACATTTTGGTCGAAGCAGCGCGATTGGGTCTACCGCGCCCAGCCTTGCTGCGAATGTTGTGGAATTTGATTCTCGATGCGCTGCTTGGAATCATTCCGATGGCTGGCGATTTTGTGGATTTGGCGTGGAAGGCAAACAGTAAAAATCTGGCACTGATCGAAGCGCACTTAGCCAAACCCGGACAACAGACAAAAGCGGATTATCTTTTTGTAGCATTGCTGATTTTGGTCTTTCTAACGGTGGTGATTGCGATCGGAGCATTAACAGTATTTTTGATTGGTGCGATTTGGAATGCGATCGCGGCATAACGCAGCAAAGATGCAATAATGATGCGGCTGTTTTTCTCTTCTCCTAATGACGCGCTCGAAGACCCTTCTCACTCCCGAAGCATTAGAACCCACCGAATTCAATTTTGATCTTCCCGATCCAAACGACGATCTCATCAAGGAGCTTGAATTTCAGCAGCAAATCGAGCAAGCGTGGCAAGTATGCGATCGCTTTGATCTTCAAACTGATATTTGGCGTGGACGAATTCTCAGAGCGGTGCGAGATCGGGAGAAACAGCGAGCAGAAGGACGCGGAACAGGATTTCTGAATTGGTTAAAAGATCGCGAAATCAGCAAAACACAAGCCTATAAATTAATCGAATTAGCAAACAGTGCAGACACACTTTTAGCAGGCGGACATATTGAACCCGAAGACGTGAATCGGTTTAGCAAACAGGCATTTGTCGAAACGGCTCAGTCGGAACCGGAAGTTCAGCAGCTTGTAGGCGATGCAGCGAAACGAGGCGATCGTATTACTCGTCGAGAAGTGCGGCAATTGTCCGACGATTGGACAGCGATGAGTTCGGATCTGCTCCCCGAAGAACTCCGGGAAAAAGTCGTTGATCAAACGATTCCGACTCGTTTTGTTGCACCGTTGGTCAGACATTTACAAAAACTACCCGAATCGCATCAATCTTCGATTCGACAAGCGATCGCAGACCATCCTGATCTCGATACCTTAAAGCAAGCAACCGGAGAAGCACGATCGCTTTCTCGATATCTCGAAGCGGCTCCCCAAGTTCAAGCGCTGAATGATGAATCGATCGACATTGAAAACGCACTGGATGAAGCAATGCGATTAGGCTGTCTCAATTCTGCGGCTGAGTTGGTGAATCAAGCGGCACAGTTAGAACACGCGATCGCCAAACTTTACCTAACTTGGAAACGGGTCAATTCTCTATCTGACAAGCTTTACGAAGAGACGGGCGCGAGTACACCGAATCTACGATCGATGCTGAAATCGCTCGAACGGTTGTCGAGTAACTCGATCGAATTTTACTTTGGCGATCCGAGAGGCGACAATTTCTCGCACACGATTCGCCTGAAACTCGAAGACGATCAAGTTTCAAACTTAGAAGAACAATGACTTTAAGGGCTTAATCCCCATTGGCTCAAGAGAAAAGCGTACTCAAAGGCAATTTCTTTCAATCGCTCGTATCGTCCTGATGCGCCACCATGTCCCGCCCCAAGGTTTGTTTTCAGCAGCAAAACCTGCGAATCGGTTTTGAGCGATCGAAGTTTTGCCGTCCATTTTGCTGGCTCCCAATAAGCCACGCGCGGATCATTTAGTCCGGCTGTGATCAACAATGCAGGATAGTTCTTCGCAGCAACATTATCGTAGGGCGAATACGCTTTCATGTAGTCGTAAAATGCTTTGTCGTTCGGGTTGCCCCATTCCTCCCATTCAGTCGCTGAAAGGGGCAGTGAAGTATCTAAAATCGTCGTCACCACATCCACAAATGGAACTTGTGCGATCGCTGCTTTGAACAATTCCGGTCGCTGATTGATCACAGCCCCAACTAGCAAACCGCCCGCACTACCACCAGAGATTGCTAACTGTTCAGGAGATGTCCAGCGTTCTGCAATAAGCGTTTCTGCACAAGCAATAAAATCGCTGAATGTATTTTGTTTATTCAGGAATTTTCCATCTTCGTACCACTTGCGTCCAAGTTCTGACCCGCCGCGAATATGAGCGATCGCAAGAACTACACCGCGATCGAGCAGAGCTAATCGAGTCGCTGAAAATGAATCTGGATAGCTAAATCCGTAAGAGCCGTATCCCGTTAATAACAGTGGATTTTGACCTGTGCGCTCAACTCCGACTTTGTAAACGAGCGATAACGGAACGGCGCTTCCATCTGGAGCAGTCGCTTGAATACGATCGCTTTGGTACTGTGTTCGATCGTAGCCACCTAAAACTGGGGTTTGTTTTTTCAACTCTCGAACTTGCGTATCTAAGTCGTAGTCAAAAATCGAACCTGGAGTGACTAGCGAGGTGTAGCCAAACCGCAGCGTATGAGTATTAAATTCTGGATTTGCTGATTCTGATACTTCGTAAGTCGGTTCTGGAAACGCGATCGTATGTTCTTCGTGAGTTGAGAGCTTGCGGACTCGAATATTGGGCAATCCAGCTTCGCGATCGTAAATCACCAAATGGTCGACAAACGCACTCACACCCATCAGAAACACATCTTCACGATGCTCGATCACGGTTTCCCAATTCTCGACGCTAGGCTTTGTTACAGGCGCTTTCATCAGTTTGAAGTTGAGCGCTGCTTCGTTGGTGACAATGTAAAAAGAATCGGTGTGGTGTTCGACTTCGTATTCGATTCCCGTTGTTCGGGGTCGAATCGGGCGAAACTCACCCGTCGGATTGTTCGCGTCTAAGTAATGCACCTCAGACGTAATTTTGCTACCCAAGCCCAACAGCAAATAAGCCTCACTGCGAGTCTTGTCGATTCCTAGAAAAAAAGCATCATCCGCTTCGTGAAACACGAGTTGATCCGTGTCGATCGCTTGTCCCAATTGATGCCGAAACAGCTTGTAAGGTCGATGTGCTTCGTCTACCTGCGTGTAAAAAACGGTTTTGTTATCATTGCCCCAAGCAAACGAAACATAGGTATCTGGAATACGTTCGTCGTAAAGTTGACCCGTGGATAAATCGAGAAAAAACAGAGTGTAGCGTTCTGCTCCGGTGGTATCGGTCGCATACGCCAATAATTGATGATTTGGACTAACATCAAATACCCCTAAGCTGAAATATTCGTGTCCTTCAGCAAGCTGATTTTGATCGAGTAAGATTTCTTCAGGCGCTTCTAAGGAACCCTGTTTACGACAGTGAATCGGGTACGCTTTTCCAGCTTCGGTGCGAGTGTAGTAATAGTACTCACCGTAGCGATAAGGAACCGATAAATCATCTTCTTGAATGCGGGATAACATTTCCTCGTACAGCGTTGCTTGCAGTGATTCTGTCGTCTGCATTACTGCATTTGTATAAGCGTTTTCGGCTTCGAGGTATGCCATGACTTCGGGATTTTCTCGATCGCGTAACCAAAAGTAATCATCTGGGCGTTTATCGCCGTGGAGTTCGTGAACGTAAGGATGTTTTGGAGCGATCGGGGTGGATTTTGAATCAGACATAGGAATAAATTTAACCTGGCATGAAACCCATGCCTCAGGTTAGCGAATTCCGCCATCTCTTGAAATGATCCAATCGTCCAATCTCTGCAAAACAACTTAAGATAGGTTTGCAAACGGTTGCATCTGGGATCAAACATGACCAAGTTGGAGTCTGAAACTGGCGATACAGTCAGCGTTCTATTGAGAAATCTGCTGCCGCCTTATCGCTTTGTCCGCACCGATGAAACCGTCATTCATCACCATCATGTTGAAACTGCACCGCTGAATGAAAAAGCGATTCGGGTGCTGAATTGGAACATTGCGAAGAACAACGACGCTAGCTCCGCTACACGGGTACGTGCTCGCGCTTGGCAAACTGATTTTGATTGGATTCTCGATCGCTATTCTCCAGATTTAATCTTTCTCCAAGAGTTTAGTTTGTGCGCTCGATCGAAGAACTTCAAACTCGCAGAACTAAACTGGAGTTTCGCGCCGAATTTCATTGATAAATATCACAACATCTACGCAGGCGTTTTAACCGCATCACACGCGGCTAGTTCAAATCACAGAGCCGTGATCACTGAGCATCTTGAGCCAGTCTCAAATACGCCGAAAGTTTCTTTAGTTACCGAGCATCCGTTTGCACAAGGAACTTTACTGACGATCAATTCGCACTTGATTAATTTCGTGGATTTAGTCAAGTTCAAAGCACAACTGCATGAATTGGAAAACGCGATCGCACAGCATACTGGGGCAATTATCTTTTCGGGAGATTTCAATACTTGGAATCGATCTCGGTGGCAGATGCTTGATAAGATGACGCGCAGGCTCGGTTTAATGCGGGCAGAGTTTTCAGAAACAGATGCTCAAAACATCAAGCGATTTTTGATGTCTCCACCGCTCGATCATATTTTCTATCGTGGATTGCGACAAAATCATGTTCAAGCGCGTGTTCTCGATCATATTCAGTCGTCTGATCATAAACCAATGCTAGTTGAGTTTCATCTTTGAGTTAGACTATCATGGATGTCGGTGGTTCTGTCCGTATCTTTAGCATTGCCGCAGTTGTTGTTCATATTTTAGGTGTAGTGAATGCGGCTCATGCCGTGATGAATGTACGATCGTCACGCGGCGCGGTTGCTTGGAGCATTTCACTATTAACGTTTCCTTGGTTGGCGATTCCGTTGTATTGGGTGTTGGGACGCAACCGATTTTATGGATATGCTGAAACGCTTCACGCGGCTTATGTTGAACACAACACGCTTGCTCAACAGGTTTATCAAGAAGCTTTAGAATACAAAACTGAATTACCAAAGGAATTTGCTTCACTCCAACAGTTAGCAAATTCGTTAACGACAATTCCATTCACAACGGGAAACTATTTTGAACTGCTGATAGACGGAAAAGAAACGTTTAAGGCAATGCTATCGGCAATTCAAACAGCAGCAGATTATATTCTACTTCAGACTTATACGTTAGATGATGATGAGATTGGAAATGAATTCTGCAAAGCGCTGATTCAGAAAGCGAAAGAGGGTGTTCGAGTTCATTTACTTTATGACGGAATTGGGACGCGGGGACTCGCTCGATCGTATTTGCGATCGCTGCGTCAAGCAGGCGTGAAAGTCAAAACCTTCAAAAGCACTAAAGGACGAGGAAATCGCTGGCAAATTAACTTTCGCAACCACCGCAAAATTCTAATTGTCGATGGTGCGATCGGCTTTGTCGGTGGATTGAATATTGCAGATGAATATCTCGGCTACAGACCGCCCCTGAGTCCGTGGCGAGATACGCATTTAAGAGTACAAGGAACCGCTGTCAAATCCTTACAGGGCAGCTTTTTAGGTGACTGGTTTTGGGCAACGCGAAAACTTCCCCAAGTGCAATGGAACATCGATCCGAAACCAGGGTTTGATCAAACGGCGCTAGTGTTTCCGACGGGGCCTGCGGATCATGTCCCGGCTTGTAGCTTGTTCTTTGTGAATGCAATTAATCAAGCAAAACATCGGCTTTGGATTGCGAGTCCGTATTTAGTGCCCGATGACTCGATCGCGACTGCCTTAAAACTTGCAGCAATTCGAGGTGTAGACGTGCGGATTTTGCTCCCGAATCGCCCGGATCACTTCATGGTGTATTTCTGCGCGTTTTCGTATTATAACGAGATGCAAACCGCAGGCGTGAAAATCTATCGCTATCAGCCCGGATTTATGCACCAGAAAGTGATTTTGATCGATGATGCGATCGCAGGAGTTGGAACAGTCAATTTAGACAATCGATCGCTGCATCTGAACTTTGAAGTCATGGTGTTTGTGCTGCACGATGCTTTTGTGCGATCGGTTGAGAAGATGCTGCAAGACGATTTAGAGCTTTGTCACTTGGTTGAATCAGGTGATTATCAAAAGCGATCGTTTGGGTTTCGACTCGTCGCCCGAATTACGCGATTATTTGCCCCGATTTTGTGAGCAACCTGCTACGATCGCATCCTGCACTCTTGCTAGATGTCTGCTATGAAAACTCCGGAACTGCTTGCCCCTGCGGGAAACTGGGACTGCGCCAAAGCTGCGATCGAGAACGGCGCAGATGCCATTTACTTTGGGTTAGATCGGTTTAATGCACGAATGCGAGCAGAGAATTTTACAGAATCAGATCTGCCAGAGTTAATGGAATTTTTACACTGGCGCGGCGTGAAAGGTTATGTCACGTTGAATACGTTGATCTTTCAGAATGAATTAGCAGAAGTAGAGCAATATTTACGATCAATTATCGCTTCAGGTGTCGATGCGGTGATTGTTCAAGATATCGGAATCTGTCGATTGATTCGGCATTTATCGCCAGATTTTCCGATTCATGGTTCGACTCAGATGACAGTGACAAGTGCAGCAGGCGTTGAGTTTGCGAAGTCTTTGGGCTGTCAATTAGTTGTGTTGGCGCGTGAATGTTCGGTTAAAGAGATTAACAAGATTCAAAGTCAGTTAAACGAGAATAATGTAACTTTGCCGCTAGAAGTGTTTGTGCATGGTGCATTGTGTGTGGCGTATTCGGGGCAGTGTTTGACGAGTGAGGCGTTGGGTGGTCGATCTGCAAATCGAGGAGAATGCGCCCAAGCTTGTCGAATGCCGTATGAGTTGATTTCGGATGGAGAGACGGTAAATTTAGGCGATCGACGTTATTTGCTCAGTCCACAAGATTTATCAGGCTTGGATGTCTTGCCGGAATTAGTCCGATCAGGTGTGACTTGTCTCAAAATCGAAGGACGGTTAAAAGCTCCCGAATACGTTGCAAATGTCACGAGAGTTTATCGGAATGCACTCGATCGAGCAATCACGGATGTGAATGCTGAACGCTACAACTTAGAAATGGCATTCTCACGCGGATTACATACCGGATGGTTTGAGGGAATTAACAATCAAGAATTAGTTCATGCGCGATTTGGTAAGAAGCGCGGCGTTTATTTGGGTGAAGTGCTTGATATTCGTCGGGAGCAAATCACGATCGATATAAAAGCCCCTGTAAAACCTGGTGATGGCATTGTCTTTGATGCAGGACATCCAGAAGCAAAAGAAGAAGGCGGACGGATTTACGCAGTCGATCGACAAAATGGTAAAACAATTCTGACCTTCGGACGCGATCAGTTGAATTTACGCCGCATCAGTATCGGTGATTTGATTTGGAAAACGAGCGATCCAGATCTCGATCGACAAATTCGCCAAACTTACGTAGGCGATCAACCGAGATTCCAGCGCTCGATCGATATTGAAATTCATGGCGAAATTGGAGAGAAATTGATCGCGATCGCAAGAGATCCAATCGGTCACATTACTCGCGTTGAATCTGAAATGCCACTCGTCGAAGCACACTCAAAGCCTTTAACGACAGAGCGATTAGAAGAACAATTCGGACGACTTGGAAATACACCATTCAAGCTCGAAAAATTAGAGAATCATTTGATCGATGCCGCAATGATTCCGGTGAGTGAATTGAATCGGATGCGGCGGGAAATTGTCGATCGATTGGAAAATCTCCGAATGCAGCCGAAACAATGGCAAATGAATGAAACGCGATCGCTAACAGATTTATTACCGCAAACAACACCACAAGTTCAAACACCAGAATTAACAATTCTCGTTCGCAATCTCAAACAATTAGAAACCGTATTGAAATCGGGAATTCAAACGATTTACTGTGAATTTGAAGATCCTCGCGCTTATCGTCAAGCGGTGGAATTAACGCGGCAATCTTCAGATGCAGAGATTTGGGTTGCGCCACCCAGAATTACAAAACCTGGTGAACAATGGATTTTAGACCAGGTTCGCAAATCAAACGCAGATGGCTATTTGATCCGAAACTATGATCATTTGAAGTACTTTGAACGCGACCGCAAAATCGGAGATTTCTCGCTCAATGTCGCAAACGCCATCACCGCAGACTATTTCAAACAATTCGGTTTAGAACGTCTCACCGCTTCGTATGATCTCAACGTCGAACAACTAACGCATTTAATTAAAAATTGCCCCTCAGACTGGTTTGAAATCACCATTCACCAACACATTCCAATGTTTCACATGGAGCATTGTGTATTCTGTGCTTTTCTCTCTGATGGAACAGACTTCACCAACTGCGGACGACCTTGCGATCAACATGAAGTGAAACTGCGCGATCGCACCGGAATCGAACACATTTTACACGCCGATGCAGGCTGTCGAAACACCGTATTCAATGGAACTGCACAAACCGGAGCAGAATTTCTTCATCACTTATTACAATGCGGCGCACAACGCTTTCGGATCGAATTCTTAAATGAATCGAGCAGCCAAATCTCTCAAACGATCGATCGATATCATCAACTTCTAAAGGGAGAAATCACAGGCGCACAACTCTGGCGCGATTTGAAGCTCCAAAATCAGCTTGGAGTTACACGCGGAACAATGAGCTAACGAATTTTTGATCACGACAAGCTGATTTGCTCGATCGTGGCTCCGGAGTCACCTCGTCATCGCTGAAACAAACGATCGAAAAAATCGCTGATGTGCGGGATCTTGCATCGAGAGTTCTGGATGCCACTGAAGCGCGATCGCCCAAGGATGATGCAAATGTTCGATCGCTTCGATCACGCCATCGCTCGATCGGGCTGCAAGCTGCCAATCTGAGCTAAATTCTGCGACCGCTTGATGATGCCAAGACACGATATTTAAGCGAGACTCTCCGAGCAATTGAAACAGTCGGCTCTCCGGCAAAATCTCAACGTCATGCGGAATCGGGCGAAGAGGATTATCTAATCGATGATTAATCTGATCCCCATAGATATCAGGGACGTGCTGAATTAAAGTTCCGCCTGATGCGATCGCTAAAACCTGCATTCCTCGACAGATTCCCAGCACTGGGATTTTTCTGACCAACGCTAATTTTGCTAACGTCATCTCGAACGTATCTCGATCGTCATCAATGCCATAAATCGTCGGATGAGCTTCCCCGTTGTAGTGAATCGGATCAATATCACCACCACCAGATAAAATCAATCCATCCAGCACACTCAGCAGTGATTCGGGATCAGTCTGCGTCGGAGGAAGCAAAATCGGATTTCCACCAACCGATTGAACCGCATCCACGTAGGTTCCGGGCAGGACGACTTCACCAGCGGCGTTGCGACTGTGGCTAGTAATTCCAATAATGGGCACGCGCGTCATGAGCTAAGGTTGCAAAAAAATGATTGCACTAGCTTAACGAGATTTGAGCAACTCGATCGAGTACATTCGCTACTTTTCCTAACTCGAAGCGCTGGTGTAGAACCGGAGCGCAAATCGCCAGAAAAAGCGCGAGACAAATAAAAGCACGATCGCTAAAAATCCCGCTCCGATTATCCAACCGATTTCCGTTCGTCCCAACATCGCTTCGGCTGGAATTGTGGTGAGAAAGGCAACTGGAACAATGAACGTGAAAAAGAATTGATATGCGATCGGATAAGCTGCCATCGGATATCGTCCTGCTTCGATCAACCCGCGCAATACTTCCGTCACGTTATAGATTTTGACAAACCAAATGCTCGTTGCACCTAACATGAACCACAAGCTATATAAAATCGCCAATCCGAAAATCAATGGGATCAAACTGATTAGATAAGCATTGGGATGAATGCCAAGTTTACCGCCTGCATAGAAAATGACGATCGTACCAAAGATAATATCTGGCAGTCCCCAAGGTGAGATGGTATGTCCTGAAAGCCAGAATTGAGAGCTAATCGGTTTGAGCAAGACAAAATCGAGCGTTCCTTCTTGCACATGGCGGACAATTCGATTCAAATTCGGCGCGAGAAACGTACTAGAAAAGCCTTCTAGTAACGTGAAAATTCCAACCACGATCAAAGCTTCTTCCCATTGCCACCCCGCAAACGTATAGCCTGTTTGATAAAACAAAAACAACCCGAACAAACTCCCGACTAAACCGCCAAGACTTGTAAAGGCGGCAATCACGAAGTTAATTCGATACTCTAATTCAGCCGCGATCGCAGTTCTCCAAAACAACTGCAAAACCTGAAAATACCGTTTCATGCGCCCATTCCTGAGTATTGTTTCAATCCTTGCCGCCACAGCCAGCGATTTAGCACAAAAAATCCTGCACTCCATCCGATCATGACTAAAAATCCTTGCACCAAGTTCGTCGGCAATCCCACGAGAATGCTAGCGGGAAAATTAACCAAATACGGGAACGGTGTAAATAATGCGATCGTTCTCACAGCAGGCGGAAACACTTCCAACGGCGCGATCACGCCAGAAAGAAAGAGATAAAACAGAAACCAAAATTCTTGCAGCGAACTTGCTCGCTCTGTCCAAAATGCTAATAACGCTAATGTGTATTGAATCAGGAAGTTTAACGTAAACGCTAATACGATCGACAATACAAATAAAATCACTGCTCCAAAACTTGGAACCCAGACCGCAGATGGATACAGAAAGAAAAATAAAACGATCAGCAAAATCGCAAACGGAATACGGGCGAATCGTTCAGATACGTGAGAAAAAACATGATGCCAAGCCGGATCGATCGGCTGCAACAACCGTAAAGATAACTTTCCTTCAACAACTTCGCGTTCAAATTCCCAAATCACCCAAACCACCGTTAACTGTCGCACCAGGAAAACAGCTAAAAAGTACCGCGCGAAATCAGTTGGAGTCAATCCGAAATTACTTTGCTGTGCCGCCTGTATCCACACGCCCATCAAAATAATCGGCAACGACCCCGAAAGTACCCACAGAATCAGTTCTGCTCGATATTCCACCATGTAGGCGTAATACACCAGCAGCAGAGTCTTAATCACCCGAAAAAGTCGCTTCATGCTGTTTTTAGTTTCTCGACTGACATTCATGCTAGTCGGAAATGTTCTATGTTTCCTGTCTCAATCGTTCGATCTCTCGAATCACACGATCGCGGCTTGCCGATAAATGAGAAACGATCGTATCAACCGCTTGCTTTGAATCTCGTTGTGCGATCGCACTATAAATCTCTCGATGTTCCCGCCGAATCTCCAACGCTTGTGGATTGCGCTGCAAGGTCTGAATCCGCAACAGTGCCATCTGATCAAACACTTGATCAAGCAGCGAAGTCAGCCACAAATTTCCAGAACTGCGGGCGATCGAGCGATGAAACTGATAATCCAAACTCAGCAAGTGAGCATTTGTGGATTGCGATCTCTCGGTCTGTTCTGCGGCGATCACTAATTCTTGTAGCGCTGCAATTTCGGCATTGGTCGCATTTTCGCAAGCTCCGACTACAGAGAGTTGCTCTAACGCAATTCGACAAGTGTAAAGCTGAACGGCATCCTGCATCGATAGGGTGGCGACTCTGAGCGTTCCAGCAATATCGATCGTGATTAAATTCTCTTGCTGAAGCTGGCGGATAGCTTCTCGAATCGGGGTGCGGCTCACTTGTAGCTGCTTTGCAAGCTGCGTTTCGACTAATCGCGTTCCCGCTGTGATTTCGCCCGATAAAATCGCCGATCGCAATGCTTGATAAGCTTGCACTTGTAAAGATTGCCGACGCGCGAGAGGAGCCATCCGCTCTGATGAGTCGGACAACTGAGATCGATCTAGCTGTTCGTTGCCTGAATACAAGCTGCCTTTCCCTTGACTCGACTGAACTACTTTACTCTAAACCTATCCTATTAAAGATGTACTTTCTACAAATTCATCCTGCTTTTGCGTATACAGAATACGAAGCGTCTACAGTTCTAAAGCTTGTTATAAGTCTTCAACAAATAATTGGGCTGACGACTTGTAATCACATAGCCAACGTAGATTAGTAACGATGAGAGAATGACGATCGGAAGTGAAAACAACAGAAAATAAGCATGACGAAAATCTCGATCGACCATTTTAGAAATGCGATCGATAAAAATGCCAAACTTACCTTTTTTGCCAGTCATTGTAGGTTCTGCATTCGTTGAAGTTGGAATCAATTTCTTCTGCCAATAATAGTCATGCCCAATCAACAAAAATCGCCAAAAGAAATGTGATAAACCATTCGGCGGTGCGTGAAGGGCGCGGGCTTTCGGTTGCTGCCAAATGATCGTTCCTGACTGAATTAACTCGTGAGCATGAATCGCACAATTACCTCGGTAAAGGGGTAAGTCGATCGGAATCGGATAAGCGAGTAAGAACGATCGACGAAATGCCACGTTATTCAAGAAATAATGTTTTCCTGGCGTTAATCCACTGCGTCCAGAATACTGTGGAAAAATATAGCCCAATGCCATCGCAGTCCCATAAAATCCAACGCCGTTTGTCGTTGTTTCACCTGCAACGACTTGAATCTCTTCGGAGTACGTAAAAGGAGCTAATATCTTTCTCAACCATCCCGATTCGTACAGACAATCCGAATCGTAATAAACAACAATTTCGCCTGTTGCCAACTTCGCACCGAGCATTTTCGACTCGTAATATCCCGTACCCAGTGGAGCCGAACACACCTTAACCCAAGGATATTGCTCTGTTAATCTCATCAACAAGTCCGCAGGAATATCACCGCTCTCGATCAGCAGCACTTCCCGCGCCTTGATCGGAGACGGATCTTGATTTGCCAAACTAGCAAGCGATCGCACTAAACCCTGTAAATCGGCAGTCGCCAGATTCTCAGTTTCCAGCACGATCGAAAAATCAAATTCTGCGGACATAAGCTTTTCTTTTATTCATCGCCAATACGGTAGTCTAGATCAGCTTTAAAATTGACTATGACTTCTCGCACGATTCAAAAAATCTACACGGATGGCGCTTGTTCGGGCAATCCAGGCGCAGGCGGTTGGGGCACAGTCATCTACTACAACGATGGCACAGTTCAGGAACTTGGCGGCTATGCTCCAGATACCACCAACAATCGAATGGAAATGCAAGCCGCGATCTCAGCACTCGACTTTTTCAGAACTTCAGGAGAGTCGAACGTTGTTGCTCTCTACACTGATAGCGAATATGTAAAAAACGGCATCACCAAATGGCTACCAGGATGGAAAAAAAAGGGGTGGAAAACCTCTACCGGAAAACCTGTTTTGAATCAGGATCTTTGGGAACAACTGGATCAACTCGATTCGCCTAAAGTGGAATGGCGATATGTGCGGGGACATTCGGGCGATCCAGGCAACGAGCGCTGTGATGTGATTGCTCGATCGTTCTCTCTCGGCAAACAGCCCAAACTCAAATCGCCTGATAGCTCTCCCGCGCCGTCTCAGTCCCCTGATGCCCCCATCGTAGAAGCTCCTATGACTGATACTTCACAGCCGATTGATCTCTCAGAAAGTCTGCCGCGCGAAGTTCGAGTCGAACAGCTTCGCAACTTGGTTGATACGCTGCACATGGCAGATGAAATTGCGAGTAAAGGCTATCTGATTAGTAGTTCTGAGCTTGCCGACTTAATGGATATCAATGCCAACGCGGTCACCAGTCGCGGGGATCATTGGGTATGGCGCAATTGGGTCGTGTCGCGGGTGCGGCGAGAAGGCAATCAGATTTTGTGGCAATTGGAACGAGTAGATTAAACGTTAGTCTCCTCAACTTAGGGGCAGCATTACCTTGACATCAAGAACAGTGCCATCGATCGCTAAAATTCCTATAAACCGCGTGCGTTGTTGAAACACGGATTCTAGTAAACGAGTGAGATCGAATGTCTCTTCGGAGTGCATAACCAAAAATTGAAAAAGGCGCTCGTTTATTTTAGCTAGCAGTGGGGTGAGGAGATTGTTGTTTCTCTGTCACAATTTTGATTTAGAGCAGGCTATAATCCTGATTTTTCCTTATGCAAACTTACGACTGGATCGTCATCGGTGCAGGCATCACGGGCGCATCTCTCAGCTACGAACTTACGCAACAAGGCTTCTCTGTCCTCCTGCTCGACTCTGATTCTCATCCCCCTTCTGCGACCCGTTTTAGCTACGGCGGCATCGCTTACTGGTCAGGCACAACCGACCTCACTCGCCAACTCTGCGCGGAAAGCAAAGCGATTCACCAATCCCTCTCGGCTGAACTCGATGCCGATACTGAATTTCGCGAAATTGACTTACTCTTAACGATCGCTGCCGAATCCAATCCCGAAACGCTCACCGCAGCCTACGCTCACTTCGCCACCCCGCCCCAATTTCTCACTGTCGAAGCTGCTCGCGACCTCGAACCCTTGCTTGATCGAAACGGTATCGCTGGCGCATTAACGGTCAAACACGGACACATTGACGCTGAGAAAACGGCTCGATCGTACATTGGCGCAATGCAGCGATCGAGCGGAACCTACAAAATTGCAGCGGTAACAAATTTGATCAAAGGCGGAGTCAGCACCACAGAAGGCAAATTCTTCGGGAAAAATATCGTAGTCGCGGCTGGGGCACTGACGCGGCAATTTTTGAAAGCAGCGGGAATTGCGATCGCTCAATATTTCACTCAGGCTGAGATTATCGAAATCCCAGTCAGCGATGTACAGCTAAGGACGCTAGTGATGCCCGCTGAAGCTGAACGATTCCAACTCGAAGTGAGGGCAAGCCGCACTGATGCCATTTGGGATCAACCGGGACAAGAACCCGCACCCCCGATTCTCGATGCGGGAGCCGTTCAGTTTCGCGACGGGAGGATTATCGTTGGGCAAGTGAGCCGCGTTTTGACTGATCCAAATGCAGCGATCGATGCTGCTCAAAGCGAAGCAGAGTTACGAAAAAAGATCAGTCGCGTTTTACCGAAAGTTGGAGAATTAGCGGGCACTTGGCAGCATTGTTTGGTGGCATTTAGCGGCGATCGCTTACCGCTCGTGGGCAAAATTCCCGGTCACGATGCGCTTCATGTTTTCTCAGGCTTCGGAAATCCACTTGCGCTTGTGCCTGCTTTGGCGCGTCGTTTTGCTATTCAAGCCAAGGGAAAACCCGATTTATTGCTGCAACAGGTTTCACTCGATCGATTCTAGTCGTCCCCGTCTAAAACCCTCTGTCACTCTCACAATCAAACACAACAACAAATTCTCGGTTAGGCATCATTTGACGCAGTACTCGCAAATGCCCATCGGCATCAGTGCGAGTGCGAAATCGTCAACAATGGTGCGCTGCTTATTTGGGAGGAGACAGACGATCAACCAATTTGTTAAATAGCGATCGCGGTACGATCGCACACGATTCTCAGACGCAGAATCATCAAACTCAGCGTTGTATGGCATGATTTATTTACCTCATTTGGGGTGACGCGATCGTGATCTCTTGGCAGGGTTGACGATCGCGCGACAACTTTCAATTCACTTAAATAGCTTGTCAGGCTACGAGTGATGATTCAAGGTTCAACCCAAAGAAAGTTTGGAAACCTTCATTTTTGAGCAGTGTGAATTCGTGGGAAAAATTCGTTGGCGCTTACGAGTGGTCATGGCAGACCGAAAAATGACCAATAAAGCACTGGCTCAGATCATGAACATGAATCCGGTTAGCATCTCGAAATTAAAGAATGCAGATGATATGCCTGCGATCGGCGGCGAAACGCTTGCAAAACTCTGTGATGCGCTGAATTGCACCCCTGCGGATCTGATTCAATATGTGCCAGATGTTGAGGAGTAATTTATTGCGATCGAGTTTTCTGAAATTTCACTTCAATCTATTAGTCCTTCTTGCTGAAGAACGATCTCGTAGTCTTCACGGCTCAGAGGGCAATCAATTCAATTCAAAAAGTCCGATTTTTTGAGGCGACACTGCTTCGCCATTTGAGAAAAGATATTATCTGGAATCTCTTTCATCTTCTTGCTATGGCTCGTTTTTGTGATAACCGTTGTTATCTCACCATTCAATGTGACGTATGAAAAGTAGTGATGATCCCTTTCATCTAACTCAAATCCTTTCTTCCTGAGTGCGGCTTCTACTTTTGCTTTCGGTTTCGGTATTTCAACGTAACTCTAGACTTCTTCTAACTGCGTTGCTAACAATTCGCGCAGCTTTAGAGCATCTTTTGTAAATTTTGCTCCGCTAGATTTAACATACTTATTCCACATAAACAAGATTTGCTCATTAATTTCCTGAAATAACTCATCTTTGGTATGAGCGAATACGAATAAATTAATTGCTGAGTCTTCAGCAATCATTAACTCATGCATTTCTTCGTCATATTTTACTGGAATAACAAGCGGGTTTCTAAATCGAAGCCTCTGATTTTTCCACTCGACTTCTTTGATCTCGATCGTTGTCTCAAGCTCAGGTTTCATCATATTAAAAAGCACTACCTTATTCGCTATTCCAATCATATTCGATAAAAAACCGGAAGACCTTTGGAGCCTCCCGGTTTGCAAGTTTATGAGCTAGATCCTAGTACGTTTCAACGTGCCAACGACCCGCTTTCTTCATCGCACTACGGAACTCTTTCCACTCGACACCTTCTTTTGCCGCTTCCGCACCGAGAGCCGCATCAATGCCGTCCTCCATGCCCTTCAAACCACAAATATAAGTGTGAGTCTTCTCACTCTTCATCATTTTGTACAGTTCAGCCGCGTGTTCAGCCACTCGGTCTTGAATGTACATTCTGCCGCCATCCTTGTTCTTCTGCTCACGGCTGATTGCATTCGTGAGACGGAAGTTGTTCGGATACTTCGCTTCAATCTCTTCAAGCTCTTCCTTGTAGAGAATGTTCGGCGTGGTCGGGATACCAAAGATCAGCCAAGAGAAACCCTTGAACTGATAATCAGGATTCGCCGCTTTCTCGTTATCTTTGAACTGTCTCCACAGATACGCACGCATCGGGGCGATTCCCGTTCCCGTTGCCATCATGATCACATTCGTGTCTTCGTCTTCCGGTAAGAGCATTTCTTTTCCGGTCGGGCCTGTGATCTTCACGTCTGCACCCGGTTCAAGAGCGCACAGATAGGTGGAGCAAACACCTTGTACTGTTTCACCCGTTTCAGGATGCTTGTACTCTAGCTGACGCACACAGAGCGATACTGTTTTATCGTTCACATCATCGCCGTGGCGGGTTGATGCGATCGAATACAATCTTAGCTTTTCTGGCTTACCATTTTTGTCGGTTCCCGGCGGAATGATACCGATACTTTGACCTTCAAAGTAAGTTAGGTCACCTGCGGAGATATCAAACTTGATATGTCGAACGGTTCCAATCCCGCCTTCGCCTACGAGTTCATCGTTAGAAATGCACTTTCCAACGAAGGGATTGTTGGGCTTGTAAATGTTGACTGGAACATCCGCGTGTTTTTTCGCCTTGGCTTGTGTCATGGGCTTAGATTCTGGTGGGTTCGCAGTAGCATTTTCCTGCTTCACGGCAGGCGCTTTCTGTTCAACAGTAACGTTTCCAGAACCGTTGCCGTTTGCCTCTAAAGGCTGAATGCTGACAATTGTGCCGCCCATGCGGGTGATTCGCTGCATGAAGTCGTTCATGCGGGTGTAGGGGACGTTGATGAAAGTGCTGCCACTCTGCCGGATCGGGTAATTCTGTTGATCGGTGGCATCGCTTTGGCGCAACCCGACCACTTCATACCGGAAGACGCGGCTCCCAGATGGGGTGTTCGCAGCACCCGACGCGCTGGAATAATACATCGCTCTGTGTTTCTCCGACCTAAATGAACTTAAAACTGTGCTGCAAGTTGCCCGTTTAGATAAATATGCAACGTTTGGGGATCGATCGCAAACTTACCAAAAGATAAATTGAGGACGCTCTGGAGCCAAAATGACCTCCGTTCCTACTTTACAGAGGGTTTGAGGGGATCGATAGTACCAATTGTAAAGCTGAAATTAATCTTTTTTACGATCGCGATTTTTGCCGCTGAGTTGCGATTAAGAATTTTTAAGTGATGACACAAAATTTTAGATTGTTTTAAGCCTTGTACGAGGGATCACGATTTGGTAGAATCCCTTTAGCAGATAGTACTAAATACTTACGCTGTGCCTTGAGCCTTGACTGGCTGCTTGCGAGGTATTTTTTTGCGAAAACGGGGATCAATTCCCGCGATTTCGCTGGAGTGCTTTGCGCGGCGTCTTGTGAAGGTGAAGCGCGATCGAAACAGCCTAGACTCTCCTGGCTGACCCAAAAAAACCGTCGTTGATCTTTTTGTTTTAGAGGAACCTTATGACCAGTAAGCCAGACCGCGTGGTTCTGATTGGCGTTGCCGGAGACTCCGGGTGCGGTAAGTCCACGTTTCTGCGCCGAATCACAGATCTGTTCGGGGAAGATTTCGTCACTGTAATCTGCCTGGATGATTACCACAGTCTGGATCGGAAACAACGCAAAGAAACGGGCATCACCGCACTCAATCCGAAGGCAAACAATTTTGATCTGATGGCTGAACAGATCAAAGCGTTAAAGAGCGGTGAAACGATCGATAAGCCGATTTACAACCACGAAACGGGCATGATCGATCCTCCGGAGAAGATCGAGCCAAATCACATCGTGGTGATCGAAGGCTTACATCCGCTCTATGACCAGCGCGTCCGCGATTTGATCGATTTCAGCGTCTATCTCGACATCAGCGATGAAGTCAAAATCGCCTGGAAGATTCAGCGCGACATGGCAGAACGCGGTCACAGTTATGAAGATGTATTGGCACAAATCAATTCGCGCAAACCTGACTTTGATGCGTACATCGATCCGCAAAAAGAATTCGCGGATGTGGTGATTCAAGTTTTGCCGACGCAGTTGATCAAAGAAGACAAAGAACGGAAGGTTCTGCGCGTTCAAATGATTCAGCGCGATGGCATCGACGGCTATGATCCGGTTTACTTGTTTGACGAAGGTTCTACGATCGATTGGACTCCTTGCGGTCGGAAGCTCACCTGTTCGTATCCCGGCATCAGAATGCACTACGGGCCTGATGTGTACTACAAACACGGCGTTTCGGTTCTCGAAGTGGATGGTCAATTCGATAAGCTCGAAGAAGTGATCTACATTGAGCAGCATTTGAGCAAAACCTCAGCGAAATACAACGGTGAAGCGACCGAGTTGTTGCTGCAACACCGTGAGTATCCAGGTTCTAACAATGGAACAGGCTTGTTCCAAGTGCTGACCGGATTGAAAATGCGTGCGACTTACGAGCGCTTGACGAACAAGGCTGGAGCGGCAAAGATCCCTGCAAAGGTCTAGAGGCGTTTTGAAATGATTTTGAGGGGGTGCAAGTTGCGCCCCTTTTTTGTGAAAAAATTAGGGGTAATCTCTTTTCTAAGTTGTGGCTGAAAGACCTTGAGTTTGCTGAAAAGCAATGTCTTCAATTTTTATAAAAGCGATTCCACTTCTCATCGGGCTTTTAGTGACGACGGCTTGCCAAAATTCGTCTGGTGTAAGCCAATCCTCCGCCGCGATCGTTTCCACTTCATCGGTTCAAGCGGCTCCAGAGACTCAATCGAATCCGTCGATCGCAGTCGTTCCGAAAGGTGATTTATCGATTGATCTGGAAAAAGAATGGATTTGAGCGATCGCGCTAATAAATTGTGATTTACTAATCATTCCGATAAGTTCTGCTTCAGAATCTGATGCAATCTGAGGTAGCGCTTTAATTTATAATGATTGCTTAAGAATCAGATATTTATCATCGAACACAGCGCCCTGCGTGAATTCTTCCAGTAGTTGGCGAACTGTAAATCTGTAAATCATTGAGGTGATCGCGACGATGGCAACCAGCCGTGGAAATCAAACCAATCGCAGGGTAAACAATCGACGCACCGCAGCGAAAGTGACAGGAACCCCTGAGAGTTCGGCTCCAACGGCTGAAACTTCACCGATCGCAGATGCTCCTAACCCAAAAGCCAGCGAATCGATCGCAAACGAACAGGTTAACCCCCCGATTTCGGAGCCTGCTCCGGAAACTGATCCCCAAACCCCATTCACAGAACTAACCCCAAAGGAATCTCCTATGAGTAAGTCAGACGTAATCGACGCAACGGCAACGCCCGCAGAAGGAAAAGGAAGCGCGCTTGAGATTCTTAGCCTTCCCAGTCTCTCGGCTGGAAATCGCCCCGTGATGTCGGATGATTTTGAAGTGGCAGGCACGATTCAGGCAGCGGGAATTCGCCCGATCGAAGCGAGTCATCTTGCAGTGTACGGCACGATCTTAAACGGTCGTCCGATTATGTCGAGCAGTTTGAGAGTTGCTGAAATGCTTCCGGGCAATCGTCCGATCTTCTACAGTGATTTTCACTCAGTAGAAGGTTCAGAAACCTTGGGGCGACCCGTAATGGTAAGTGACCCAGGATTGCTATCCGCTGACAGGCACATGGGAGACCGTCCAGTGTTTTCTAATGATCTTGATGACTCCACCGCGCTGATGGGTTTTATCGATTAAGCATTCAATCGAATCTGAGTCTACGGGTGCTTCTGAAAGGGAGTACCCATTTTTATCGGTATCTCACGCAGAGAACCGTTTATCATGGCTTAATGTCCCCAAACTATTAAAAACTTCCCATGACTGCCACTCTTCCGACTCAATACGACGCTGCAACCACTGAAGCGAAATGGCAAAAGTTTTGGGAGGAGAATCAGGTCTTTAAAGCTGATCCGAGTCAACCGGGTGAGCCGTATTGTGTAGTGATTCCGCCGCCGAATGTGACGGGTAGCTTGCACATGGGTCATGCGTTTGAGAGTTCGCTGATCGATGTGTTGATTCGGTATCAGCGGATGTTGGGTAAAAATACGCTGTGGTTGCCGGGAACGGATCACGCCAGTATTGCAGTTCAGACGATTCTGGAGCGGCAACTGAAAGCGGAAGGGAAAACCCGTGATGACTTGGGACGGGAACAGTTTTTAGAACGCGCTTGGAAATGGAAGGCGGAATCGGGCGGTACGATCGTCAATCAACTTCGACGGTTAGGTGTGTCGGTGGATTGGTCGCGCGAACGGTTCACGATGGACGAAGGGCTTTCAACTGCGGTGTTGGATGCGTTTGTCAAACTGCACGATGAAGGGCTAATTTATCGCGGTAATTATTTGGTCAACTGGTGTCCGGCAAGTCAATCGGCAGTGTCGGACCTCGAAGTTGAAAACAAAGAAGTTGACGGGAATTTGTGGCATTTCCGCTATCCGATCATGGGTCAGGATGGCTTTGTTGAAGTGGCGACCACGCGACCGGAAACGATGTTGGGCGATACTGCGGTGGCGGTGAATCCGAATGACGATCGCTATAAGGATCTCATCGGCAAAACCTTAATGTTGCCGCTCGTCTATCGCGAAATTCCCATCATTGCAGATGATCACGTTGATCCGAGTTTTGGAACGGGTTGCGTGAAAGTAACTCCTGCTCACGATCTGAACGATTTTGAGATGGGTCAGCGTCATAAGTTGCCGTCGATCAATGTGATGAACAAAGACGGCACGATGAACGAGAACGCTGGAGAATTCCAGGGACAAGATCGCTTCGTCGCGCGGAAAAACGTGGTGAAGAAGTTGGAAGAAGAAGGCTGTCTCGTGAAGATTGAGCCTTACAAACATACGGTTCCGTATAGCGATCGCGGAAAAGTCCCGATCGAACCGCTGCTCTCGACTCAATGGTTTGTCAAAATTAAGCCGCTCTCTGATTTCGCTCTGGCATCCTTAGATGATCAAGATTCTCCGCATTTTGTCCCGGAACGCTGGACGAAAGTTTATCGCGATTGGTTAGTCAGCCTAAAGGATTGGTGTATTTCGCGCCAGTTGTGGTGGGGGCATCAGATTCCAGCTTGGTATGCGATCAGTGAAACGAACGGTGAAATTACCGATTACACGCCATTTATCGTGGCGCGATCACAAGAAGAAGCGAAACAAAAAGCGATCGAGCAATTTGGCGAAAATGTTCAAATCGAGCAAGATCCTGATGTTCTCGATACTTGGTTCTCTTCCGGCTTGTGGCCCTTTTCAACGTTGGGCTGGTCGGATACTGAAGCCGAAGATTTCAAACGCTACTATCCCACTGCAACCTTAGTGACAGGATTCGACATCATCTTTTTCTGGGTTGCCCGAATGACGATGATGGCGGGACACTTCACCAAACAAATGCCGTTCAAAGATGTCTACATCCACGGACTGGTGCGGGATGAGAACAATAAGAAGATGTCGAAATCGGCAAATAACGGCATCAACCCGCTGATTTTGATTGATAAATATGGAACGGATGCGCTGAGATACACCTTGATTCGGGAAGTCACAGGCGCGGGTCAGGATATTCGGATCGCCTACGATCGCAAAACCGACGAATCCGAAACCGTTGAAACCTCGCGCAATTTCACCAACAAACTGTGGAATGCGTCGCGCTTTGTGATGCTGAATTTGGGCGAGAAGACCCCTGCTCAGTTGGGTGCGCCTGAGAATTTGGAATTAAGCGATCGCTGGATTCTCTCTCGATTCAATCAAACCACGCGCCAAGTCCGCGACTACATCGATAACTATGGATTCGGTGAAGCCGCAAAAAGCCTCTACGAATTCATTTGGGGCGATTTCTGCGATCAATATATTGAGCTAGTCAAATCCCGACTTCAAGACGAAAACTCTCCAACCCGTCTCGCAGCGCAGCAAACCCTCGCTCATGTGCTGGAAGGAACGCTTAAACTCTTGCATCCTCTCATGCCACACATCACCGAGGAAATTTGGCATACTCTGACGCAAACTCCCGAAACGGCTCACAATGCTCTAGCACTTCAGCGCTACCCCGAACCCGATACGGCGCTAATCGATCCAACTTTGGAGCAGCAATTTGATCTCATCATCAACTCGATCCGCACCATTCGGAACCTAAGAGCGAGTGCCGAAATCAAACCGGGTGCAAGAATCATGGTCGCACTTCAAACCGAAGACGAGCAGGAAAAGCAAACATTGCTGACAGGACAGTCCTATATTAAGGACTTGGCAAGAGTTGAAACGCTCACGATCGCTGGAAAAAATGATGTTCCCGCGCTGAAATCATCGATCGATTCGGATCAACCGATTTTAGCGATCGCGCTCGACACCGCTGGAACCTACATCACCAAACATCAAAAGATCCTTCTTTCCCTTCTGCTAATTGGCTCGATTCTTTTTGCCCTCAAACTTGCCGCTTCGACCCTGACCGCCGTTCACGAAATCCCACTCCTCGCAACGCTCCTAGAAATCGTGGGCATCAGCTATACGATTTGGTTTACAAAAGAGCGCCTCTGGGAGACAAGCGATCGACAAACTTTCTTCAAGCAGGTAAACCAATTCAAAACCGAAGTGATTGGAGAATCGAAACCCCCTGCTCCATCTGCGCCCCCTGAACCCGTAGACGATGCTCAAACGATCGTTGGTGTCACCGGAACCGTGAAAATTTCGATTCCTCTTGCCGGACTGATCGACCTCGAAGCGCTCAAAGCCAAGAACGAAAGGGACTTGAAAAAACTAGAGGCAGAAATTCAAGCGCTCGGCGGTCGGTTGAGTAATCCGAAATTTGTCGATAAAGCGCCGCCTGAGGTGGTGCAATCGACTCGTGAGGCACTTGCCGAAGCAGAAAAACAGGCAGAAATTCTGAAATCGAAGCTCGATCGCCTATAAGTTTACGAATTCTTAACTTTACTATCAGAGATGCTTGATTTTGGCATCTCTTTTTTGTGATTCTGTGAGGCAGGCGCATCGAATATTCCGATAGAAAACGAAGAGGCTATACTGTCTTGTTAGGTACGTACAATGAGCGCAACCGGGTAATAACCCACGCGGTTCCAAGGCTGTACTCATTAGGTCAGTGCATCTACGAGCGATAGAACAGGGATACAACGTAGGATGTTGTCAAACCTTTAGGCAGCATCCTCGATCGCACACCAAATTATCTTGTAAATGCCCCTGAGCATCGTTCCAACCGAGACGACATCGAGAGAAAATTAATGCTGCACTTGGCGCAAGTTCAAAAAAAAGGCTATCTAGGCAAGGCAGGATTGCGCTTACTGGCTGCTCAAAAGTCAGACCACGTTTGGACAAAACTTCCTGAAGAAGAGACGGTACTTTCCGCTGAAGCCAATACTTACAGCGATGGATTGCTCGTGCTGGTCGAAATCTCCAACAGCAATCAAATTTTGGATATTCGGGAAGCAAAAGACTGGGTGCTGGAGTTGGTACAGCGCTATCTGACTTACGGGATCACGCCGAGCTTTTTGCAGCAAGAAACTGAGCGCGCAGAACAATGGCGGCAATCGCTAACGCTCGAAAGTCAGGAACTTGCACGACAGAAGATCGAGCTTGAGGCACGCCGCGAACAAATCCAAGAACTTGAAGAAGAACTCAAAAGTGAGAAAAAACAGCTAGAAATGCTGATATCACAAGTGCGATCTCAAAACCAAGGTTAATTTGCGTCGTGCGTTTTCCAGATCCCCGCAAGCAGCACCCAACCCATCAAATTAATTCGCGCATCGAACAGCGTCACATCCAGCAAGCTAAATAGCGCACAGGCAAAAAACGCGATCGAAAAAGTGAAGTAGATTCGCTGATCTTCTTGCCGCAATTTGCGCCAACCGAGAACCCCTTGCGCCAAAATCCAACCCACTAACCCAAATAAACCCAGCGCTACAGGCAATCCCGACTCAGCCGACAGCATGAAAAATAAGTTATGCGGATGTCCGAGCCAAAGCTGCATCTGTTCGGTATAAAGTTTCGAGAAGCTGCGTAATCCCCAACCTGTGAGCGGTCGCTGTTCGGTCATTGACCAGGCAAATTTCCACTGAGTCGATCGAAACTGATTCACAGGTCGATCGCTGTACATTTGATCATTCAATCGCGCCCAAAAAAATCTTGGTACGATCGCTCTTAACGGCGATGAGATCGGTTCTGGTGCAAACGCCGCTCCCAACATTAAACCTGTAATCACTCCCACGCCAGCAACGATCGCTTTCCACCCCTGATACAGCGCAAACGCCAAACACGCCAGAACCGCGATCGCCCAAACATTTCGAGAATTGGTGAGAATCAGCGCGATCGCGTTCAGAAAAAAGACGATTCCTAGAATTGGCTTACGTTCATCGAGCCACAAGCCCACATTGAGAACGAACACGATCACGTAATAATTCGCCAACACATTCGCGTAAGTGAACACCGATGACATTCGCCCAAGTGGTTCGCCACCAGGTGCGATCGTCCATTCGATCAACCCCCAAAGCAACGAAGGCGATCCCCCAACCCTGAAAAACAACTGAACAAATCCAATCAGCGTAACCGGGATCGAAGTCAGTACCCAAATCCACGCGATTCGGGTCAGTTGCTTTGGAGATTGAATTAGTTCGCTAAGGGCAGCAAATACAACAAAGAATGGCAGAAAGTTGAATAAACCGAGAAAGGCATTTTGGCGATCGACGGCAAAACAAGCTGCTCCGATCATCGTCAAACCCAGCACCGCAAAGCCTCGATTTACGGGTTCACGAATCAACTGCGAAAACCGTTGTCGCCAAACGCCCAACGCTGCGACCAATATCGGAGTGCATCCCAGAAACGCGCTAAATGGCAGCAAACACAAACCAATCTGCACCAGAAACCAGTGCCGTTGTAGAGACGGATCAGGATGAGACTGGAGGCGCAGCGTTTTCAATTCCGACCTCAATTAGACAGGTTCAAAACAATCCGATCGCGTTAGCCGAATCTGCGCCAATGCGAAAATCGTCGGGATCACGCGCCCATAATTTGTCGCGATCGCTCTCCACCCCAAATCCGCTAAAAACCAAGCCCACAGCGCCGATCCCATAAATGCAAACGCTGCACGAGTCGCCCCATACCGCGCTGTCGCGACCGTCATTCCCCGTTTTGCAAGCTGTATCGAGACTTGGGTTTGAATCTGTCCGGCGGCTGCAATACTGCCTTGTGCGATCGCTTGCTGTGCCACTTGATAACGGGCAAAATGTAGCGCAAAATGCCGCGCAATGTGTTCAAGCAAAAGAGGCTGCATCACCGTATTAACCGCCAATGCGCTACCGCCTTTCACCACTAGCGACATTGGGTTTTTCTGCAAGGACAGCGGTAACTCTTCAGCAAAACTGGTCTCTAAAAGGGAATTTTTCACCCGTCGCGTTAGAGCGGTTTGCTCAGATGCGGGAAGTTGCTTCCAAGCACGATTTAATAGACTAAGAAAGATTTCGGCTTCTAGGTCTGTGGTAGACATTCCCCCTGCATAGGGCAATTTCATATATCGACACACTTGGATCAGCACTTGGCGATAAGTGACTTGTTCTGTCTTGCGGCGTAGTACTGTAATTCCATCTGCGGCTAAAAAGCGAAATCGATCATCGATCGCATCAAGCCAGTCTTCTCGGTCTTGGCTTTGCAAATCAATTGGATCAGGAGCGTTGACATAATCCAGCGGATTGAACTTCGGACGAAATAAAATATCAGTGAGTTCGCGCAGTTCGTCATCCGTCGCTAATTCCAAAGCGGCTCTAAACTCATCCACTGGTGGTCTTCCTCCCGATGCAGCGTCAAGTTTCATTCTACATAAGCAAGACGGCACATCGAATAATACTGTTTCACGATTCTTTAAGGTTATGCTCGATTCCCAGTTTGATATCGCGATCGTGGGTGCAGGAATGGCAGGTTTGTCTTGTGCTCAGTCTCTTCAGCAAGCAGGCTACAAAGTCGTAGTCATCGATAAATCACGCGGGTTAGGCGGTCGAATGGCAACACGCCGCCTACAAAGAACTCACGCGGATCATGGAGTTTGTTATCTCAAACCAAAATCCCCCCAGTTTCAGGAATTGCTCAATCAGCTTGTCGATCGCAAAGTGATCCGAGTTTGGACAGACACCATTCACAAACTCGATGAACAGGGGAAGGTTCAGTCTCCTCAACGTCAAGCGCCTTGTTACGCTGCGACAAATGGCATTACCGCGATCGCAAAATTTCTCTCGATCGGGCTAACGCTACGACTCAATCATCGAGTGGAGCGGATTGAAGCGCGGGACGGTTGGCAATTGCACTGTGAAGCGGGCGAAGTGATTTCGGCAAACGCGATCGTGATTGCGATTCCGGCTCCTCAAGCAGCGATCGTCTGTGAATCAATTGACCAAGATTTTGTCGAGCAACTAAAGGCAATTGAATATTCGCCTTGTATTAGTGCGATCGCGGTTTATCCAATCGAGCGACAAGCGGAAGTTGAGAAATTGGGTTGGAAAGCGATCATTTGTCCTTCTGATCCCGATTTGGGCTGGATTGGGATCGATAGCACGAAGCAATTGAATCCGGTGCAACCTGCGATCGTGATCCAAAGCAATGCCCATTTTGCAACTCAATATCTGGATGATCCTGACCTTCAGCAAGTCGGAGAACGGCTCTTGCACCGAGCAGCGGAGTTGACAGAGCAATGGTTTACAAGCGCTGAAGTTCTGCAAGTTCAGCGCTGGCGCTATGCCTTTCCGACCAATCCAATTTCAGATAAGTATCTTGCAGCGAATACAGTTCATCCTTTGGTCTGTACGGGCGATTGGTGTGGGGGAAATCGGGTTGAGAGTGCATTTCAGGCTGGACTTGAAGCGGCTAAATATTTGAATCAGCGGTTAAGCGAACGCGAAGCGCGGTGCAAGCATCGAATCTTACCCGATCAGTTTTGGGTGCAGATTTAATAGACTAAAATCAGAAGCAACATTCCAGGTGGATTCATGACGGCATCGCTCATTCAAAGCCCCGATCGTGTTCTTCTTAGAGAGATTAGCTGGCAGACTTATCAATCCTTACTGCGAGACTTTGAGCGACAGCCAGCAATGCGTCTCACTTATGATCATGGTTTATTAGAAATCCGAATGCCTTCCGATCCGCACGAGACTTACAAGAAACTTCTAGGGCGCTTGGTCGAAGCACTCACCGAAGAATTAGGTCTGTAAATTCGGAGTTTGGGATCTCGAACCTGCGATCGTGAGGATTTAGCACGAGGTCTTGAACCCGATCAGTGCTAGTACATTCAGAATGAAGCAGCAGTTTGGAATAAGGAAAAAATTGATTTGAGCCAAGATCCGCCGCCAGATCTCGCGATCGAAATTGACATCACAAGCAGTTCAATTAATCGATTAAAGCTTTATGCGGCTCTGGGTGTTCCTGAAGTCTGGCGTTATGATGGGCAAACGCTTCTGATGTATCGCTTGGAAAATAAAGACTACTTGGTTTGCGATCGTAGTCTTGCATTCTTTCTACTGACACCTGCTGATCTGGAAAGATTTTTAGACCTAAAGAAAACCACGAAAGAAAATGCTCTAGTTCAGCGCTTTCGAGAATGGGTCAGAGAACGATTGGCAGTGGAAGAGTATTTGTCTTCAAACAAAACTGCGATCGCAATAAATCACGATCGCAGTCCGTTAAATCCTTGAGCAATCTAATCGACAGGTAAAACCATTCCTTCTCGCGCCAGTAAGCTATTCGGGAAGACCGATCGCACATCTGCTTCGATCGAATCGAGAAAATCATCATCGTGATTCGGATCGTGATGAAACATCACTGCTTTTTTCACTTTCGCTGCATCCACGACCTTCAGCGCTTCTTGCCAAGTAGAATGACCCCAACCGATTTTCGGCGCTTTCTCGTCGTAGTATTCTTCGTCGGTGTAGCAGGCATCGTAAATCAAAACATCCGCATCGCGTGACAAATGCACCAAATCTTCGTCAATGCGATCGGGATAATGTTCGGTATCCGTCGCATACACTACCGTTTTTCCTTGATACGTGACACGATAGCCGATCGCAGAATTTGGGTGATTCAAAGGGCCAGTTTCAATCCGAATCCCATCAAATTCGATCACATCGCCCACGACGATATCGGTAAATTTTAGATCCGATTTCATAATCTGCATCGGGACAGGAAAATTCGGATGGTGCATTTGGTCGCTGAGCCGCTGTTGCATTGATGCACCGTTAGGAGCGATCGCGCCGTAAATGTGAAAACAATTTCCTGGAACAAATGCAGGAATAAAGAAGGGAAAGCCTTGAATGTGATCCCAGTGCGAGTGGGAGAAAAACATATAGGCTTCGACGGGCATTTGCTTGAGCATCGACTTTCCGAGGACGCGCAACCCAGTCCCACCGTCAAAAATTAGGCGCTTTCCGCCTACGCGCATCTCAATACAGGACGTATTACCACCGTAGCGAACGGTGTCACTCCCCGGTACAGGAATGCTGCCTCGAACGCCCCAAAAGTGAATGAAAAAATCGGAAGGCTGGGTCATTGCTGGATCTAAGGTTGCTTCAAGCGCTTGTGAGCTAAACCCAACGAGAGCGAAATAATTCTGGCTCCAGAGTGCTTATTATCACAAGTAGTTTGCGGTGATACCGTGCCATAGGACGGTGGGAACGGTGTCCCTCTGTTTAGACTACCCATTCGGTTTTGAGCGATACCAAGCTGAACTGAATTATAGGCGCACGCACAAAAAAAGGCTCAGGAATCTTCCTCAGCCGTTCAACTATCTGTAATTACACGCAATGCTAATTCGCAGCTTTAATGCACTGCTCAACGAGGGGCAGAACTTTGTCGACATCTTGCCAGCCGAGAATTTCAGTCACTTTCTTCTCTAGATTTTTGTAGGTTCTAAAGAATTCTGCCACTTCATCTAAGCGATGAGAAGCGATGTCATTAAGCGATTTGACATTGGCGTAACGGGGATCTTTGTCGGGGACGCAGAGGATTTTCTCATCACGATCGCCACCGTCGATCATTTCCAGCATTCCGATCGGGCGAGCGGCAATCACACAGCCGGGGAAAGTGGGCTGATCCATAATCACCATGCCATCAAGCGGATCGCCATCGTCGGCAAGCGTGTTGGGGATAAAACCGTAGTCGAACGGGTACATCACCGAGGCGTAAAGAACGCGATCGAGCGCGAAGGCGTTCAGGTCTTTATCGAATTCGTATTTGTTCTTACTGCCTGCGGGAATTTCGATTAAGACGTTGATTAAGCCCGGTTTGGGTTGGGCGGGAATGCGAGATAAATCCACAGCGGTTCTCCAAGCTAAACAATTTCACCATTCTGAATTGTAGGGGAGAGCGGTCTATGCCAAAAAGAGTTTGTAGGCAGGATTTTGATTTTCGTCCCAGTAGCGGTAGCCGATCGAGTCGAGAAAGGCTTGCCAGTCGTTCATTTCGTCGGGTGGAACTTGCACACCGAGGACGATTCGCCCGTAGTCGGCTCCGTGATTGCGGTAGTGAAATAAGCTGATATTCCAATCTGGGCGCATTGAGGTGAGAAATTTGATCAGCGCTCCCGGACGTTCGGGAAACTCAAAGCGATACAGGAGTTCGTGTTCGGCTAAAGGAGAACGTCCCCCAACCATGTGCCGCAGATGCAGTTTTGTCAGTTCGTCATCGGTGAGATCGATTGTTTTGAATCCATTTGCCTCGAAGGTCGTGACCATTTGTGCGGCATCCGATCGACCAGAAACTTGCATTCCAACAAAAATGTGAGCGATCGCTTCATCTGCAATTCTGTAGTTAAATTCGGTGATGTTTCGCCGCCCAAGAAGATCACAGAATTTCCGTAAGCTGCCGCGTTCTTCGGGAATCGTCACTGCAAAGATTGCTTCTCGACGTTCTCCGAGTTCTGCTCGTTCCGCAACGAATCTTAAGCGATCGAAGTTCATATTCGCCCCGCAAGCGATCCCGACTAAAGTTTGATCAACAATTTGTTCGCGTTCGACATAGGCTTTAATTGCTGCGATCGCCAATGCTCCAGCAGGTTCAAGAATCGATCGAGTATCTTCAAACACATCCTTAATTGCAGCGCAAATGTCATCGGTATCGACCAAAATCATTTCGTCTACATACTGTTGGCAAAGCCGAAACGTCTCGACTCCGACTTCTCGCACCGCAACGCCATCCGCAAATAACCCAACATTCGGTAATTTGATTCGATGTCCGGCTTTGAGCGATTGCGTCATCGCATCGGCATCGACTGGTTCAACCCCGATAATCTTTGTTTCTGGGCGCAATCGCTTGATGTAAGAAGCAATCCCGGAGATCAAACCTCCGCCCCCGATCGCAACAAATACCGCGTGAATTGGCTGTTGATATTGCCGCAAAATTTCCATCCCGATCGTGCCTTGTCCCGCAATCACATCCGGATCATCAAATGGGTGAACGAATGTTAGACCCTTTTCGGCTTCTAACTGTCGCGCATGAGCGTAAGCATCATCGTAGGTATCGCCATGTAGTACGACCTCACCACCCCGCGATCGAACTGCATCGATTTTCACTTGTGGCGTAGTCACAGGCATCACAATGATTGCAGTTGTGCCCAAGCGTTTTGCACCAAGCGCGACTCCCTGAGCATGATTTCCAGCAGAAGCCGCAATCACTCCCTGAGCGAGAATTTCAGGCGATAGCTGTGCCATTTTGTTATATGCGCCGCGCAGTTTGAACGAGAATACCGACTGCATATCTTCGCGTTTAAGCAGCACTCGATTATTCAGACGAGCAGAAAGATTGGGCGCAAATTCGAGCGGTGTTTCTTGGGCAACGTCATATACACGGGCGTTGAGAATCCGCTCTAGGTAGTCACCAGACATAGGGATTAAGGGTGAGGAAGTTCGATGAATCCTCATTGTACGAGGTGGAGGGTGTCCGCAAGCTTTAGTCGGGAATTTGATCCGGATCGACTCCGATCGATCTTAAATATGCCGCTAGTCGATCGGCGCGTTGGCGTTCTTGGTCAGCACATTGGCGTTCTTGATCCCCGCGTTGTCTGAGTTCGATCGAGGTGAGAAAGCGATCTCCATCGGGTCGATAAATCACAAAATCTTGAAACGTCAATTCAAATCGAATCCCTAAGCGCGGACTAATCCAGCCGCTAATTTGTTGAATTTCAGTGAGTTGTGAGCCTTGGCGAATCCAGCCTGTTAACGCATTGCGGGTGGGATTGTATAGATAATATTCTTCGACTCCGTAAGTTTGATAAAACTCAAACTTTCTCGCCATTTCCTCACCCGTATTGCTAGGCGAGAGGATCTCAAACACGACTTGAATTAGAATGTTGTCTTCTTCCCATTGTCTGTACGATCCGCGCCTCCCTTTCGGTCGCCCAAACGCAACGAGCGCATCAGGAGCAACGGCATAGATCAATTGGGATTTGACCGGATACCAGAGCAAATCGCCTGCAACAAATACGTTGGGATCGTCAGCAAAAAGGATTTCTAGATTCTCTTTGATCAGCACGATCCAACTGAATTGCTCGGTGTTGTCTGCCATCGGTTTGCCGTCGCTGTCTGGAAAATACAAATCAGTTGGGGAGTACGAAGTCATAGCAGTGGCTCGACAACGGAGATACCCTAAATTGTAATCGATCAATACTTTGAAACCCTATGAATGAACCTCAGCGCGTTTATTTACCGTTTGCAGAAGGCGATCGAACATTAAAACTCGGATTGAAACCGCTGAAAGTCGAAGATTGGATCGAAATCGATAATCAGTTCGTGCCTTATTTGCAGCGAAAGACAGAACTCTTAGAAACAAATCATTCCGAAGTCTTTGCAAGCTTGCCGGGAACACAGTCCGCACAGCAGGAAGTTCTAGATTTGTTAGTTGATCATCTATTGCAGCAGTTTCCTGAATTGTACGATCGCACTTCTGAATCAATCACCATCAGAGCTACCGATCAAACTTGGAAAAACAATCAATTTCAGCCGTTAGATTTGGCGGGTCGGTTAGTGCAGGAAGATTTGTGTTTGATGCAACCCAGAGATCGAGGTTACATTCTCACAGCCGCATCCTTATGTTTTCCGTTACGCTGGCGGTTGATAGAAAAGCTTGGAAAACCACTGATGCAGATTCATCATCCGGTTCCAGAGTATCTAGAGCAATTGGCAAATCCGGTTGATCGATTGTTCGATCGATTAAAAGTCGATCGTCCTGTGTGCCGGGTGAACTGGAGCATTGTAGAGACTCCAGAGCTTCATCTAGGACATCAAAGCCATTCTAGCAATGCACCCTTGGAACTAACACCGGATGACCTTTAGATTCGAGTAGAGCGGCAAACACTTCGACGATTAGAGCAATCGATTTTGTTTACGATTCGGACTTATCGTTATCCTTTGGCGATCCTGAAAGACTATCCTGATTTAGAGATCGAGCTTTCTTCGATCGTGCAGCAGCTTTCACCAGAGATGCAGCTTTACAAAAACTTGCTACCTATTCGGGAACTTCTTCTGACAACCCTGGAAAGTCTGCAAAACAGCGTTTAACTACCTTCAAAGCGTTCTTCACCACAAACGAATAGGGCACATTGTGCCTAGCTCTATTCGCAAAACTTCGAGATGATTATGTGGCGAACGCTTTTGTACTTCAGATCCATGGGTCTTGTGTCAACTTCTTTAGTCCTGCACAGGCGCAACAGGTCATTCCTGATGCAACACTCAATACTCAAGTAAGTTTTGTCATGACTGGACGAGGTGGCATTCCGCAAAATCCCATGGAGCAATTGAACCTTGAGCGTCCTTGGGTGGACTTACGCAAAGTTTCTACAGTTTCACGATCGCAGGAGTCAAGGGCATCGAGCATCTTTTCTGCTCAGTCCGAACCGCTTTTAGAAGCGACCTCTTGGTATCGCAATCTCCAAACAGGCAAGGTCGAACTGATTGCTGCTCAGTTTAGAACACGGTTATAGAGAAATTTCACAGTTGTAACGATCACTGCTTGCTAAAAGAGTTGATAAAGCCCCAGAGAAAGCCTCTTCGCACCGTTAGCCCAGAATTCTATTCACGGGCGAGTAAGCGACGGAATGAATGATTCAAAATCTCGGAAAAGCCTTCGTATCATCGTTGCTCCTCCTACTCACCTATTAAATGCACCACTAGTTCCCGCGTGTGGCGATGTTGGCGATGCTCCCAGAGATAAATCCCCTGCCACGTTCCTAACACCAAACGCCCCTGATAAATCGGGATTTGCTCAGACGAATGGGTTAGCACTGTCCGAATGTGAGCAGGCATATCATCTGCTCCTTCGGTACTGTGAATGTAGTTCTCCCACTCTGGAACCAGTTTGGCAAAGAAATTTTCTAAGTCCTGCAACACATCAGGATCAGCATTTTCCTGAATGATCAAACTTGCAGAAGTATGCCGCAAAAATAGATTACACAAGCCCATTTTGATGCCCGACTCTGACACGATCGCACTAATCTGCGAGGTAATTTTGTGCAATGATTTCCCCTGCGTTGCAATTCTTAAGACCTTTTGGTGCTGCATAGTCAATCCTTGTAACACTGAATACCATCATTCAAGCGAATTCGACTACGGTTTCAAGTTAAGAGATTATTAACTGCTATTCGATGGGAATGATACATCTGCGTTTTGATTTGCAATCGATATGAATACTCTTCGTCTCAAGTTTTTATCGTGACAGGTCGGGGTGGTATTCCTCGAAATTCCATGGAACAACTGAACACAGGTCGGACTTGCGAAATCTCGATCGATCAACGATCGCGCAAGTTCCTCGATCGATTCCAGTATTAATCGAAGCCACAAGCTGGAAACGCGAACTCCAGGGTAATGTCGTTTTAGTTGCAGGCTTCCCATCCGTTCAACGCTTCCAGGGATTACTTGTGCAGAGTTCGCGGTTGAAACACCTTAATCGCGAGACAGATTCTCATGTTTCAAAAATCAAAATGCAGGAAAATAACGTGATAAAAATTCAATTACTTCCCGTAGAATTTCCGAAATTGCGTTACAAATCAATGTAGGTTTGTAGAATCTGTGTGTGCTACTGAAATCGTCGCTTATCGCGGCATTGCGAATTCTAACCCATCGCGAATCCTAACCTTAGTCGAGGTCTTCCCTATGCAAGAGCATCAACGCCGTTTCCCCCTTGGAATTGTGATCGGATTGTCTACTCTAGTTGTCGCGACCGGAAGCGCCACCGCCTTGTTTACTTGGCAAAACGCCCAGAAAAATCAACCGATTCAGATCGCAGTCGAACCTCCTCAAACAAACGCACCTCAATCGGTTCCCGCTGCTCCCCCGACTTCGCAAAATCTAATCACGCCCCAAGCGCCCACAACTGAGAAAACCGCGCAAATCTATTGGCTGAGAGACAGTGCCACCGATCTAGAACTCGTTCCCATTGCGGTGAAAGTAAAATCCGCCGATCGAGAAGAAGCCCAACTCACCGCAGCCGTTAACAACCTCCTCAGCGATGCCCCCAACAAAGATCTCATGACGGGCATTCCCAATGGAACAACGCTCCGCAGCCTCAAAGTGAAGTCGGATTCTGTCTATATTGATCTTTCCAAAGCGTTCGCATCCGGCGGCGGTAGCTTATCGATGACAGGTCGCCTCGCGCAGATTCTCTACACTGCAACAAGCCTCAATCCCACAGCAAAAGTTTTCCTATCCGTTGAAGGAAAGCCGCTGACCGTATTGGGTGGTGAAGGGCTGATCGTCGATCAACCACTCACACGATCGCAGTTTGAGCAAGACACAGGCGCGAAGAAGGAATAAGCGATTAGCCCTCATCCTTTCAACGACGACTGGCTAAACTAAACGCACGAAAATACTGCGCCTGCTGTTCTATCCGGCTCGCTAAACGATCGCACACCAGATTACACAACTCAAAGATCAAATCATCCTCCACGCTGTAATACGCCAGCGTTCCTTTTGATCGACGAGTCAAAATTCCAGCCTGGAGCATCACTTTAAGATGCTTCGAGACATTCGCTTGGCTCGTATCCGTCGCTTCTACCAGGTCTTGAACACATTTCTCGCCATCTCTTAATAGATTGAGGATGCGAAGACGCATCGGCTCGCCTAACACACTGAAATAATCAGAAACTTGCTGTACCACTTCAGGAGGTACAGGCTGTGCGGGTGATTTCATGCCAACTCGATAACAGAATGACTTGATCCCCAAATCTTAGCCAGTCCAATTCTCTATAGCAATAGAGTCATCTTTTTCCTACGTAATTTTGGCGAAAACTTCATAAAACCTCTGGCATTCTTATAGAGAATATATAGTGATTTCACGGAGACATCGCTAAAACAACATCCGTGTAGACGCGGAGAAGAAGACACAAATCGCTTTTCTGTGCCTTTAAGCATGGCAAAAAGAGCGGAATCCTAAATTGTCAGCTTGAAATTTAAGATAGTGCGATCGCAGGTTTAAGAATCTTCTCGAAACTCCGCCTCTAGGCGTAAAAAATAAAAATATTAACCTCCTATTGTAAAAGGGAACTTGTCATGCACTTTGGAATTCTTCATAAATAATGTCGCTGTGATAGTATCTGGATGTCTGAGGAGATTTTAATGCTGTATATCAGCACAATTTCGGTGGTGGAGGAGGATAAGAGTGCAAAATAACATCCCCATAGGGTATTCCCATTTTGGTATGCCCCGGAGTCAGCCAGAACCGCTGCGTGTTGGCGTGATCGGTGTGGGCAACATGGGACAACATCATACACGGGTCTTGAGTCTGCTAAAAGATGTGGAACTCGTTGGAGTTTCTGACATTAATGTAGAACGCGGATTGGACACGGCTAGTAAGTATCGTGTCCGATTTTTTGAGGATTATCATGATCTGTTGGATCGCGTCGAAGCAGTTTGTATCGCTGTGCCGACTCGCCTGCATCATACGGTTGGAATGACGGCTCTGAAGGCAGGGGTTCATGTCCTGATCGAAAAGCCGATCGCGGCAAGTATTGCGGAAGCGGAATCTTTGGTGAATGCTGCCGCAGATTGTCAGTGCATTTTGCAAGTCGGTCATATTGAGCGATTCAATCCGGCGTTTCAGGAATTGAGTAAGGTTCTCAAAACCGAGGAAGTGTTGGCGCTTGAAGCACATCGGATGAGTCCTTACAGCGATCGAGCTAACGATGTCTCGGTCGTTTTGGATCTGATGATTCACGATATTGATTTGCTGTTGGAGTTGGCAAATTCTAAAGTCGTGAAATTAACGGCGAGTGGAAGTCGCGCTTCTCATTCAGGTCAGCTTGATTATGTAACGGCAACGTTAGGTTTTGCAAATGGAATTGTGGCGACGTTGACCGCTAGCAAAGTCACGCACCGCAAGATTCGTCGGATTTCGGCGCATTGCAAAAACTCGTTGACTGAAGCGGATTTTCTCAATAATGAGATTCTAATTCATCGGCAAACGACGGCAAACTACAAAACTGATTATGGTCAGGTCTTGTACTGCCAAGACGGGCTGATTGAAAAGGTGAAAACGAGCAATATCGAGCCGCTTCATGCTGAATTAGAACATTTTGTGCAATGTGTTCGGGGCGGTATGGCTCCCTCGGTTGGGGGAATGCAGGCGCTCAAAGCTCTGAGATTGGCGAGCTTGATCGAGCAAATGGCGCTGGATGGAAAAGTTTGGCATTCGGCGCCAGATTCTAAAGTGATTGAATTGGAAACGGCAGCGATCGCGGTTTAATTCAATTTCAGAATAATGATTTGAGGGACAGCAATACCGTCCCTCATTTTTTGTGAGTATCGTTAAGACCCTCCCACAGCTAGAGAAACTTAGGTACTTGAAAGATTTAGTGAAACGGGAAAAGAATAGCCAATCGTTTATCTGTCATAGAAAGGCTTGATTTTGAGCTTGCTAGTTGCTGATCCACAGATGTTTAGACCAACGCTATGTGCCCAATCAGAACTAGCTTTCCAACTGTGTCACTACAGATTTATTTTCCTTGACGAACAGATCTATTACAACCTCATAAGTGGCACATGCGCGGACAAGTGAGGTTTGCTTTCCCTTTACATTAACCCCGTGCATCCACCGCATTATTTGTCACAAAAGAACGCTCAGTAGACGATCGCTAAAATTCCAAGTCAGTCCGCGATCTCTGACGTTCACGATTTGTGTTCCGTGTTGTGTTCCTTATAAAGTCTATTTCAAGACTCAGTAAAGCTTCTTCAGTCGTTTAGGGACGCGATCGCAAACTCGATCGCACCGTTCAGAACTCATCTGCCAGATCTCGATCGAGGTCGAATTTGGCATGACGATTTCTGCTTATTGTTATTCAAGGGAAATCAACATGATGTTTCGCTCAGTTGACCAATTGAATCAATTTCTGCAAAGTCAGCAATCTTCCTTTGGGAGACGCTTTTCACCTCAGCTCAATGTTGGAACTCAACCCAATGTGCTACCTGTACAACCTCAGTCAAGCAGTCCTGCGCCGCTGGATGTTGCACCCCAACCTGCCCCCGTTCAAGCCGCTCCAAATCCGGCATTTGGAACCTTTGAGCAGCAGGTTTTTGATCTCACGAATCAGCAACGCATTCAACAAGGATTGTTGCCTTTATCGCTCAATCTCAGTCTGAATGATGTCGCTGAGAAACACAGTCAAGACATGGCAACTCAGAACTATTTTAGTCATCAGGGTCTAGATGGTTCTCAACCGTGGGATCGAATGCGGGTACAGGGTTACAGCTATTCTAGAGCGGCTGAAAATATTGCGTTTGGACAACCCACGCCGCAAGATGTTGTGACCGCTTGGATGAATAGCCCAGGACATAGACAGAATATCCTTGATCCAAATCTAAAAGAAATCGGAGTGGGATACTATAACGGATACTGGACACAAGACTTTGGAACGGCAATGCAACTCGCTTAATAAGCCAAACTGAATCTTGTAAAACTCTGACTCTTCAATGAGTTGGAGTTTTCTCATATCGAGAAACCCATGATTAAGGACTCAGCCGCACATACTACAATAGAGGGGTGAAGCTTAGTTGAAATTACGACTGAGTTTCTGAACCTGATTAGCCAAGAGTCATGTCATTGTCATCCACCCAACTTCCTCCCGCTCTCGATCGCATTGTGCAACGCCTCGCGCGATCGACGGAGCCAAAACGGAAATATGAACTTCTGATCACGCTGGCTCAACGCCTCAAACCGTTTCCTGATGCTGAAAAGAACCCAGAAAACAAAGTTGCAGGCTGTGCGTCTCAGGTTTTCGTGGTGGCGAATTTGGCAGATGGGAAAGTTCAGTTTGAGGGCGATTCGGATTCGCAGTTGGTGAAGGGATTGGTGGCTTTATTAGTGGAAGGGTTGAGCGGATTGACCCCGAAAGAAGTCGTAGAACTTTCGCCGGAATTCATTCAAGCGACAGGATTGGATGTGAGTTTGACCCCTTCACGCGCGAATGGTTTCTATAATATTTTGGCGAAGATGAAGCAGAAATCGCAGGCGCTCATGGGTTGAGAGCGCGATCGACTTGTTCGATCGACACTCCTGCAACCTGAGCGATTTGCTCAACACTCATCCCGATTTGCGCCAAATTCTGAATGACCTGCCGCACTTGAATTTCAGCTTGATTTGCTCGTAACTGAGCTTGTTCAGCTTGAATTTCGGCTTGATTTGCTCGTCGTTGAGCTTGTCTTGCCAGTTCTTCTTGAGTTGGTAAAAGAACATTATCGCGGCGTGCCCAACGAAGCCAAACCGTGTCTACGCCTGCATAACGCCCTTCCCATTGAATTAAAACTAAATCTAATGCTCGGATCGGCATTTGACCCTGAGCATCGATCGGGATTTCGACGAATGATCCCGACTGGAGCCGAAATCCTGCCCAGTCTGAAGGCTCCCAAGGATCAAACCAGATGTATTCACCGACTTTTAGCCGATCTTGGTAGACCTGTTTTTTCTGTTTCTTATCGAAAGAAGCTGTACTTTCGGATAAGAGTTCAATGACAACATCGGGCGGTTTGCCTTCTTGCCCACAGACCCAACTTTTTCGTTCTCGATTTGAAACACCGACAGCCGCGAAGAAATCAGGCCCTTTGAAATCCTGATTTTTCACCTGATTTGGGCTGTAGTAGACGAACATATTTCCGCCTGTGAAACCGCCGTCAGGACGTGTATCAAGCCACGGACGTAAGGTTTCGATTAAGAGATCCATTTGCATCTTGTGTCGGCCGGTTTCCATTTTTTCGTCATCGTCTGAAGGCAGATCGTCTTCAGTGATGAAGGCGAGGTCTTGGAGTTCTAGCTCTGCGGGAGTCATGGCACAATCCTCAGATGCAGGATGGTTTTATTGTACCAGTGATCAAAATGTCGTGCGAGTGCCTCATTTTGATTGCAGAATCTAAAATCCAAAATGAGATACAATGCAGTGCTAAACCCGCCTTTGAAACCGTTGGAATACTATCATCAGCCGACTCTTCCTCATCTTCCAATCGAACCTGTGAGAGCGCGTCGCCATCGTCGCAGTTCTGATCTCAATCACATTCGCAATCAAGATCGATCGGCACATGATTGGTATCGGTTTGTGCTGTCGTTTCCACCGCATCTGGTGCAAAAGTATTTAACTGATTTTGCGATCGAATCAAATCAGTGTGTGCTTGATCCGTTTTGTGGAACCGGAACGACGGTGGTGGAATGCAAAAAACAAGGCGTTCCGAGTGTGGGAGTGGAAGCGAATCAGATGGCATGGTTTGCAGGATCGACAAAGCTGGATTGGTCGATCGATGCGGATCGCTTAATCGATCATGCGACTCGAATCGCAGAACTCGCCCAAGCAAATCTTGGTCAACCGTTACGAACTTTGTCAGAAGAACGATCTCAATTACTTCTCAAAAATTCGATCAGCGAATTGCCGTTACATAAAGCGTTAGTGCTTCTGGATCAGTTAAAGCAACATAAAGATGAATTGTGCGATCGACATGAAAGACTCGCACTCGCAAAGATCCTAGTTTATTCAATTAGCAATCTTAAATTTGCACCAGAAGTCAGCGTTGGGAAATTAAAACAAGATGCTCCAGTGATTGAGCTTTGGATTGATGAAATTCAGCAGATGGCAACTGATTTAAAGTATCTTCAAACGCTACCGAATACACCTGCGACGATTCATCATGCTGATTCTCGGAATCTATTAGAAGTCCTAGAGCCGAATTCGATCGATGCCGTGATCACATCGCCACCGTATCCAAATGAAAAGGATTACACCCGCACAACTCGATTAGAATCGGTGCTTTTGGGATTCCTTGAAACGAAAGCGGATTTGCGGGTTTTGAAACAGGGATTAATGAGATCGAATTCTCGCTGTGTTTATCGAGCCGATAACGATGATCAGTGGGTGGCAAATCACGCCGAAATTCAGCGGATTGCAAACGAGATTGAAGCAAAACGGATTGAGTTAAACAAAACGAGCGGATTTGAGCGGCAATATGCCAGAGCGACAAGACTCTATTTTGGTGGAATGGCAAAGCACTTAGCGGATTTGCGCCAAGCTTTGCGACCGAATGCACAGCTAGCTTATGTCGTGGGCGATCAGGCTTCTTACTTGCGCGTGATGATTCGCACCGGAGGATTGATCGCAGATTTGGCGAAATCGCTTGGATATGAAGTGACAGACATCGAGCTTTTCCGAACCCGGTTGGCAACGGCGACGAAAGAACAACTGCGAGAAGAAGTCGTTTTATTGAAGTGGAAAGGGAATTAGTCGGAGCGTCAAAAATCCCACGATCGCACAACCGATCGAAAACCCGAATACTTTTAATCGCCCTTTCCAATCGCCCTCGATCGCCCAAAGCAGCAAACTTGCGATCGTCATCAAACTGCCTAAGATCGCCGCTATTCCTCCGATCCCAGCCAGAATCAGCCATACGATAATCATCGTCTTTCCTCAGATGTACGGATATCACCGGGTAGTATTACACCAGTGGCGGATGGTGATTTTGTCAAATGATTGTTATCTTCGTTAATATCAGATACAAGATTCTGAGCAAATCTAGGGAATCCTCGAAGAATCAACCCGGTTCGTTCAGGATAAACCCCATTGACGAAGAAGTCATGGAATCCTGTAATTGGTCTACTCTCTTTCACTTGGAGTGTATTTTGTATGAGTCAACCTGTAGAACTTTCCTTGGAACAACAATTCAGCATTCGATCGTTTGAAACTCAGGTTCAGCAAATGAGCCGTGAACAAGCGCAAGAATTTCTCGTGAAACTCTATGAACAAATGCTGATGCGCGAGACGATGTATCGTCACTTCCTCAAACATCAATGGGGTCTTGAACCAGGCTCACCGATGGTGTAGGCTCCGTTCCCCTCTTGCGGGCGACCTCGAACTTTTGCTTGATTCTGAAGCATTGGAAAGAAGCAGGGGTGTGGGGCGTTCAGCTCGAACCGTTTTACGATGCGTTATAAAACTCGTAGCACGCTCGCTACTTTCTCGATCGCGTTCATCTGCTCAATCTGATTGAGTGCTTCGCGAAAATTTCCTTCCTGAACTTGATGCGTCACGACGACGATTTCAGCGGCTCCATCTCGAATACCGACTTGAACCACGGATTCTAGGCTGACTTCGTGATTGCCAAAACAAGTTCCCAGCTTGCCAATTACACCAGGATCGTCCCGCGTTAAGAATCGCGCATAGAACCGAGTCGAAAGGTCTTTCATTGGCGCGATCGTGCAATAGTGCTGATGCGAACAAGCGAGCAGCGGATCGAGTGTCGGAGGTTCGCTTTGCTGGGTCGCACGCTCAACTTTTAGCAATGCCGCAATATTTAAAACATCTGCGACGACTGCGCTGGCGGTAGGGCCTGCTCCCGCTCCTCGTCCAAAGAACATGACTTGCCCGATCGGGTCGCCTTCGATCAAAATCGCGTTGTAAACATCGTTGACGCTGGCCAACGGGTGCGATTTTGGGACGAGCGTCGGATGGACTCTGACTTCGAGTTCGTCGCTGGATTTCCGTTTCGCGATCGCCAATAGTTTGATCACAAATCCGAGTTTTTCGGCGTAGACAATCTCGATCGCGCTGACGTTCCGAATGCCTTCGCAGTAGACTTCAGGTAATTTAATCCGTCCGCCAAATGCCAAGGATGCCAGAATTGCGATCTTATCGGCGGCATCCATGCCATCAACATCGGCGGTTGGATCGGCTTCGGCGTATCCGAGTTTTTGAGCATCGGAAAGGATTTCTGTGAAGTCGCCGCCTTCAAGCTGCATTCGAGTCAGGATGTAATTGGTCGTACCGTTGACGATTCCGGTGACAGCGTTGATGCGATTGGCACAGAGCGATTTTTTAATCGGTTCAATCACCGGAATTCCGCCCCCGACCGCCGCTTCGAGGAGTACGTAAACGCCTGCTTTTGATGCGGCTGTGAAGATTTCATCTCCGAATCTTGCGATCGCGGCTTTGTTTGCCGTGACGACGTGCTTCTTATTTGCGATCGCTTTTAACATCAGCGATCGAGCAGGCTCCAACCCACCCATCACTTCGATCACAATATCGATTTCTGGATCGCTGACGATCGACTCTAAATCGGTCGTTAAGAGTTCTGCGGGTACGATGCGAGGTTTATCGATCGATCGCACTCCCACTTTATGAATCACGATGTCTTGCAGTAGCGGATGGCGTTGAGCCGGATCACGAAGAATCTCAACTGTTCCAGTCCCGACTGTTCCCAATCCCAATAAACCGACTTTAAACGCCACGGCTTTTTTCCCATCACAACAGATCTTCAATTTTATGGGAAGGCTGGCATTCAGGGAAAATCATCCGATATTTCTCAGTCTGAGCGACCAACGTTCTGATTCAATAGTGCAGGGTTTCGCGATCGAGCAAAAAAAAAGCCACTCCGCTTTAACTGTGGCAAAGTGGCAATGAAATGGGCAGAGATCGAGAAACTCAAATTAAGCCTTAGTTGGAACAGTGCTTTTCTGAGCAGTAGGATTGCTCCTAGCTCTCGATCGGGCTTGAACCACTTCACTCTTGCGTTTTCCGCCTGCGGTTCCGTACTCTTTGCTGTCTTTTCCATAGACGGCTCCAACCCCTAGCAACATCCGCTCGTTAATGTCGCGAAGCATTTTGTCAGATTCCTCAAACGAGAGTGCGAGTTCGGTGATGGTCGAGATGGCGCGATTGTAGTTGTCTAAGTTGGCTTGATGGGTGTCGATCGCGGCTTGGTATGTCTTCATCGTCAAGCCGTTCCCTAGATCGAGATTGGGATGAATGACTTGCAGGTTCATTGCTCGCTCACGGCATTTGATCAGAATGGTCGATTGTTTTTTCTTGTAAGGCATCGTGATACACCAGATGACTAAAGTTGTAGTGCCACTCTAGTCAGACTGAGACCGCAAATCCCTGGGAGAAATCTTGGATCTCTAGATGAAATTAATGTAAATGCTCTGTGGCGAATTGGAGAAGCACTGAGCAATTGCGATAAACAGAAGTTCGTTCTGAATGAACGCATCTCTCGTATTGACGAATAGAGCGACGGTTTCAATCGAGCAAAATGCGGTCTTGATGAGCAGACATTCTTTTTTGATGAGGATCGATTCCGTGTTGGTCAGAGAAGATCCGTTCAGGATGGATTCGTGCCCTAAATCGATGAAATCATGCTCTTTCTAAATGAACGGTAGAGAAATATCAGACGAAGAGATCGGGTTGATAAATGAAAAAACTCTGACACTTTATGGAGATTTACGATCGCTAAGTGTAAAACAGATCAGAAGCCTCTGTGTGGTCTTTCTTATGCCCCCCGAACCTACTCCCGAAAAGTCGCTTTCAGATAAGATTACCGATGCTCTGACTAAACTTCTCGTCTTGGGAAGCGGGGGCTATGCAGTGTACTCATTGGTCGATGAAGAGATTCCGAAAGCGCTGATTTCAGGGGCGGTGTCAGTGGGAACGGCACTGATGACCAGCTTTGGGGAGGGACTGATGAAGGTGCTGAAAGAAAGCATGAGTCAACGAGGGGAAAAATCGGGGAAAGCGATCGATAAAAGCATTACAAACGTTGAGAAGTCAGCAACTCATCTGAGAGAGCGAATTTTCAGCCCAAAGAAGAACTATCTGAACGCGCTGAAAACACAATGCACAATGATGGAGTCAGAAGGAGAAACATTGCTCTCTGGTGGCATTCCGCTCAAAGATGTGTATGTGCCGCTGCAAGTGGTTTCGTCGCAGATCCAAGGCATTTCGCGTGCGCCTCAGCAGATATGGGCATTTCTGCCAGGATTGCAGAGTCGGGAAGTGCAGCATCGACGGATCGCGATCGCAGCAGGAGCAGGAGCGGGGAAGACGACGTTATTGCGATATCTGACCTTGTGTTATGTGACAGAGGCGTATCGACTGCATCAGGTGCGCGAGGATATCCCTGTGCTGCTGCGGTTTCGCGATATCTTTGCAGAGATTCCACTGGAAGGAACGATCGCGCTTCCGGAGTTGATTTTGAAGTCTTTGGCAAAGCAACCGGAAGGAGAGGATCTCAAGGCTTCTCGGCTGTGGTTTGAAGAGCAACTCAAACAGGGTCGATGTTTGGTGATGTTTGACGGGCTGGATGAAGTGCCTAAAAGTCAGCGACATCGAATTAAGAAGTGGATTGATTATCAGATGAAGCGCTACGGTAAGACGCGATTTATCCTCACTTCTCGTCCAGCGGGATTGGAGCTAGAAGACGAGGTGTGCAATCTGGCACAAATTGAAGTTGATACGTCGTTACAGGTATTGCCATTTAATCCCGATGACATTGATCGATTTGTGCAGCAGTGGTATCGTGCGTTGATTGCTCCAATGTGGAATAGAGCGCTAGAAGACAATCCGCGTAAGCCTGTAGCAGAGCGATTAGATGCGGAAGCAGTCGAAGCTGAGATCGGGAGAGAGGTAAAGAAGAGTGCAGAGAGTCTAACGCGGCAGATTTTTGCGAGTTCGGCTCTGACTGGACTGGCTCGGACTCCTTTGTTAGTTAAGCTGATTGCAATTACGCATGATGAGAATATCGAACTGCCGAAGCGTCGAGTCTCGCTCTACAAAGACATTTGTGATGTGCTGCTGCGAAAACGGGCGACGAAGTTTAGCGATCGACGAACACCGTTAGAGCTAGAAGATAAACTCGCTTTGCTGCAAGTGCTGGCGTGGAACCTGATGCAGCAAGAGGTGAATACGTTTTGTATGGCGCAGGGATCAAAGTGGATTCAGGAGCGGTTTCGGCAGGCTTGTGCAGATGAGGCGATTAAACCGAAGCAGTTTTTGATCGAAGTGATCGAAATTGCAGGGCTGATTGTGGAGCAGGAACACGATACGTATGAGTTTTCGCATCAGACTTTTCAGGAGTATTTTGCGGCGCTTTATCTGAAGGCGCAGGGGCAGGAATCGTTGCTGGTGGAGAAAGTGACGAACGATCGCTGGTTGGAAGTCTGTTGTTTCTCGGCATCAATGGGACAGACGACGCGGCTCGTGAATGCCGCTTTGGATGAGTTTCCGAGTACGCTAGAGAAGAATAAGCCGCATTTACTTAAACTGATGACGCGATGCCAGAATGAGGGTGTACCGATCGATTCTGCAACGAGTCAACGGCTCGATCGAGCTTTATTGCTGGCAGCATACAAAGGACACACTGCGGCAGAACTTCGACTTCAGACACGGTTCCAGAATGTGCAGCGAGTGGGACAGGCTGACTTGTGCTTGGATTACATCACTTGGGGTGAATATCGACTGTTCTTAGATGCACAAGAAACTAAGCAATATCATTCTCAAGCAAAACAAATTGAAATCCTGATCGCTGAAATGAATGAGCCTGTGAAGGGAATTTCTTGGCAGGATGCTCAGTGGTTTTGTAATTGGGTATCCTCCTTGCCTTTACTTCAGAGTCCCGATCAAGTGTATGACTATCGATTGCCAACTTCCGCAGAGCTTGAAGCGATCACGAGTACGACGATCGAGGGATTGATCCCGTTTATCGATCGCTCAGATGCGCCCGGAAATTCGATCAAAATCGTGCGGATGACATTACCGGAGCGCTATACAGATTTACACAACTACTTAGCAAATGGGCGCTGGAAAGACGCAGATCAAGAGACTGACAAAGTGATGCTCAAAGTCCCAAACCAAACAGAGCAGGGATATCTGGATGTACAGAGTATTCAGAAGTTTCCTTGTGAGGATCTGCAAATCATCGATCGGCTTTGGGTAAAGTTCAGTCTCGGTCACTTTGGCTTCAGTGTGCAGAAACAGATTTATGTCGAGACGGGAAATTCTTTAGATGGGCAGTATCATAAGGAAACCTATGAGCGGTTTGGCGATCGCATAGGATGGCGCAGAAATAGAAACGAGTGGATCAATTACTCCGAAGTAACTTTTGACACCTTCTCTCTAAAAGGACACTTACCCGCAGGAATGGAGGTAGAGGTGGGTGGGTGGAGGAGGAGGAATCTCTTCTCTCGCGCAGAGACTTGTGAACTGTAGCACGAGCCAGTCCTAGCCTTTTATCTCTTTTCGGAACGATACGATGATGAAGCTAGAAAACATTGAGACAGAGATTGAAAACAGACTCCATCTTCTACAGAATCTTTCAAACAACACCCAACACCTTCTTTGAATTGATTGGCGAATCCGACCCACGCATGACTACCTATGCGTTTGGTTCTCAGGAGATCAAGCAGACCAGTTTCAGGCTTGATGGCATCTTTTTACCGCCGCTGCGATTAACCGGATTCCCGATTTACTTCGTCGAAGCGCAAGCCTATTCAGACAAGAAAGGTGAAAACTTCTATGCCCGCTTCTTTGGTGAAATTCATCTCTATTTGAAGGACTATCAGCCCGTGAATAATTGGCGGGCTGTCGTCATCTTCACCGAGAAGCGATTTGATCCAGGAATACCAGCCCACTATTCTGAATATGAAAACAATCCCAGAGTGCAACGCATTTATCTGAACAAGTTGCCGTCAGATGTGGGCGATCTCTCATTAGGGCTAGGAGTTTTACAGCTTCTTGGAATGAGTCAGAAATAGGCTCCGGCAAGAGGACGGGCACTGATCGATCGAACTCGACAAGAACTAATGGATGTGGCAATCCAACGAAATCTCATAGAATTGATCGAGACGATATTCGTGTACAAATTTCCGAAACTCAACAGTCAAAAGGTAGAGCGTATGTTGGGACTGGGCGACTTAAAGCAAACTCGCGTGTATCAAGAAGCGAGAGAAGAGGGGCGGGAGGAAACGTTGTCTAAGATGGTTCCAAAACTTCTTAAAAGGGGAATGACCATTGAACAAATTGCCGAGGATCTTGAGATGCCGGTAGAAACCATTCAACGGTTTGTTTCACAAGAATAGGTTTAGCGAGATGTGAAAAATAGCATAGCGGCGTACAATAGCCTGGACTTTGCCGAAATTGAGAATTTGGCATAAGAACGGTAACCCCTGCTGAGTTTTTGCAAGGGATGGGAGCTTTATCATGAGTCAATTGAACGTTCAACTCCCTGACTCCTTATACAAAAACTTGCAGTGCCTAGCAGAGCAAGATGGAATCTCGATCGATCAATTTATTGCCACAGCGGTGGCTGAAAAGATTTCTGCGATCGCGACCGAAACTTATTTGCAAGAGTTGGCGCAACGAGGGAGTCGAGAAAAATATGAAGCAGTCTTATCAGAAGTGCCTGACGTAGAACCGGAATCTTACGATCGATTGCCGACAACCTAACTACTACAAAGTTGATCGCACTTTGCAATTGGGATGTGAGATGTCACAATAAGACCTTGCAAGCACTTTACACGACGGAAACGCAATGGCAGAGACACTCTTCTTTAATGCCCTTCGGGAAGCGATCGACGAAGAAATGGCAAAAGACCCGACAGTTTTGGTGATGGGAGAAGATGTCGGGCATTACGGCGGCTCCTATAAAGTCACGAAGGATTTGTACAAAAAGTACGGTGATTTGCGATTGCTCGATACACCGATCGCAGAAAATAGCTTCACCGGGATGGCAGTTGGCGCGGCAATGACTGGATTGCGCCCGATCATCGAAGGAATGAACATGGGCTTCCTGCTGCTAGCGTTTAACCAGATCGCGAATAATGCGGGGATGTTGCGCTATACGTCGGGTGGAAATTTCAAAATTCCGCTCGTGATTCGCGGGCCGGGAGGTGTGGGGAGTCGCTTGGGTGCGGAGCATTCACAGCGTCTAGAAGCTTATTTTCAAGCGGTTCCAGGGTTGAAAATCGTGGCGTGTTCGACTCCTTACAACGCAAAAGGGTTGCTGAAGTCTGCGATTCGCGATGATAATCCGGTGCTGTTCTTCGAGCACGTTCTGCTTTACAACTTGAAGGAAGATTTGCCGAGCGAAGAGTATTATCTGCCGCTGGATAAGGCTGAGGTCGTGCGTAAAGGAAAGGATGTGACAATTCTGACTTATTCGAGAATGCGTCATCATGCCATGCAAGCGATGAAGACTTTAGACAAAGAAGGATATGACTGCGAAGTCATCGATCTACTGTCGCTCAAACCGTTGGACTTTGAGACGATCGGCGAATCGATTCGCAAAACCCATCGCGTGATCATCGTTGAAGAATGTATGAGAACGGGTGGAATTGGTGCGGAATTGACGGCATCGATTAACGATCGCTTTTTCGATGAACTTGATGCGCCTGTGTTGCGAATGTCATCGCAAGATATCCCAACTCCATACAACGGCACATTGGAAGCGTTAACGATCGTGCAACCGCCGCAAATTGTGGAAGCAGTTCGCAAGATGGTTCCGCTGAAGGTGTAGAAAATAGGAAGTGAGCTTTGCCACTGCACGATCCTCATTGATGAAGATCAAAGACTCGTGCGCGATCGCTGAATACTCGATGATGAGAATCAAAGTCTTGTAAGTCGCGTGTCAATACTCGTGGATGAGGATCAAAGACTCATAAGCGATCAGTGAATACTCGACAACCAGAGTCAAACACTCGTGTAAGACTGATACAAATTCACTAGAGAGATGTTTTCTCTCTCCGATCAGATCTAATTGCTGGTCGGAGAGTGCAGGAAAGAGATTAAGCAACTGATGCAGGGGTGGGAGCTTCTTTAGCGGCTTTTGAGCGGGTGGCTTTGAAGCGTTCACCCAACTGATCCGCGATCGCTTTGAGTCCGGGGGTCTTTTTGGCAGCGGTTTTGATGTAGTCATAGACCGTGAGGCTGTCAGTCATCGCCTCGCTGCTGACTGACATTAAAGTGTCGTCTACTTTTTCGGTGAGTTGTTGCAGTCTGAGATGAACCTCGCTCAAAGTAGTCGCGAGTTGATAATTGCTGCTGAATTCATTGAGGTCGAAACTGGCGGGCAAAATGTCGGGGTTGGTTTGGGCTGCCATCAGGCTATTGCTGACAAAGGAGAGGCTTTTGTTACCCATTTTGAAGAGCTTGCGGCGTTCTTCGGTAGTGAGATGAACCAGAAAAGGAAGCTTGTTTTCGATCGTGGCGAGGGCGGCTTTGATCTCTTGAAGATCGGTGTCTGAGAGTTGGGTCGGGAGATTTTGAGATGGCGTCGGGTGGAAATTCCTTTAGATGTAGAGAGATATACCGTCTGAGGATGCCCAATGGAGTTAGCGATCGCACTCGATTGCTTGATTGACTCGCAACTAGCCGCGCAAAATTTCCCAAGATAAGATTGTGGGCAAGCCTCTCAATCCCTCGCACCGATGCCGAATTTTGATGACATTACCAAGCTTCTCGCTATCCTTGGAACGATCACGGGTGGAATTGTCGGAACCAACAAATTATTGGAAGCTCGCCGCAAAGCTAAACGCATTCGCCAACTTCCGGCGGGTGACTTCCCGTTTGACGTGATCAAACCTCGTAGCCCGGATTTGCTGAAGCAGATTATGGGCGGAGATGAGAAGAACCCGCTGGCAGATTACAAAATTCCGTATCAAGAGCGCCATCCCGATCTCAGTATTCGCAGAGAGTTAGAGATTGCATTTACTGAAAAGAACTGGGTCTTGATTTTGGGCAAGTCGGGCTTGGGCAAGACGCGAGAAGCGGCGCATTTAGCGGACGTGCTGAACCAGGAAGGCTGGACGGTGCTGAAGCTGGCGGATCAAGCGGGGGAATGGCTAGATGTGCCGAAGGAATTTCCGAGTGAGGTTCGCCCGGATGATAAGTTGCTGTTCTTTTTGGACGATCTGAATCGCTGGATGTATGCGGGCAATCCTCACGAGATCCATCCGAAAGCAGGGGAAGAGTTGGCTCGACCGTTGCGAGAGCCAGTACAGGAACGGTTGCCGAGATTGTTGCAGTATTTTGAGCGGCAGGGCAAGTCGTCGTATGTGCGGGTGATCGCAACGGCGCGGGATGAGCGAGAACCCGATAAGCCAAGGGAGACATCGCCTTGGGACAAGCTGCAATGGGAGAAGTACAAATCGTTTTGGCAGCAGTTTCAGTGTTATTCGCTGGTGGAGCCTTCTGAGGAGGCGATCGTCAGTTTGTTGACGGACTGCGTGGCGGCGGTGGGACTGCGGGGAGTTCCAGAGGAGTATGGGCTGATTGCCAGGCAGAACGATGGCACGTTTGAGAATATCACGCTGAATTTGGAGAGTGCCCTGAGTCGCGACTTGGATGTGAATATTCAGGAGTTTTCGCCCAAGCTAGATGAGACATGGCGGCAGAAATATAACCAGGTTGTCGGGCACTATCCGCTGGCGGTGTATGTGTATGATGCTGTGGAGCTATTGCGTACCCTAAATCTTCCTTTGACGGCTCCGCTGCTATCGGCGACAGCGAAACATTTATTGCCGAGGCGTGGAGTGCGGCGCTTGTGGCATGAATGGCAATTGCGAACAGTGATGCGATATTTGATGACGACAGAGCAAATCCTGAAGCCGAAGGATGGGCAGATTGAGGCGAAGAAAACGGGTGCGGTGAATGTGGGGCGCTATTTGCCTGCAATCTTGCAGCAACTTAGTCAGACGGCAAAACAATATCCTACTTATGTCGCTGCTAAATATTTTACCTGTGGCTATGCGCTGTACGACTTAGGGCGCTATGAGGAGGCGATCACCAGTTATGACCGAGCTTTAGAACTCCAACCAGACACATACGAAGCCCATTACAATCGGGGCAATGCGCTGTCCATTATAGGGCGTTATGAGGAGGCGATCATCAGCTATGACCGAGCCTTAAAATTCAAACCAGCCATACATGCAGCTTGGAGCAATCGGGGTTTTGCGCTTATGAAGGTGGGTCAGTTTGAGGCAGCGTACGAGAGTTACGATCGAGCAATTTTGCTTAAGTCAAATGATGCTGGAGTACATTACAACAGAGCTTGCTGTTATGGATTGCAGAATCAGGTTGATTTAGCCATTACCACCTTACAACAAGCAATCACTCTAGATTCCGAGTGCCGAGAATGGGCAAAGACAGACTCAGACTTCGACCCCATTCAGCAAGACGATCGATTCCAAGCGCTGATTGGTGAGTAGAGATTGATTGAAGCGATCGAGCTTGTCTCTCATATCGGCAAACTTCTCACCCGAAAAACTTCATCCCGCACCGAAACGATCGCTCCCGTTTCCAAGTCCTCTGCACACTGACTCAAATCCTCTGCCAGACGCACCTCAAGCACATCTCGACTCACATTACCCAACCGAAACAAAATCACACTAGGAAAAGGCTCACCACTCAACGCCGATAGTTGAGCAAAGTCCAAATCCACCGTGAGTAAAATGCGCCCCTCATTCCGAGCTTTCACCAAAATATCTCGATCGACTAGACGTTCTAGTCCTTGCTCGACCAAATGCACTGCATCATGCCCTTGCTGCCGCAAATCATCCACCGTGCGCGGAGAGATTCCCATATCTGCGAGAAACCTCACGCAGTTTGCTCTGGACGCTGCTGCACATAGACCCGCTCTTGCACCAGCCAAGCCGCATATTGAAGCGATTGTCGAATATCCTCCGGCTCCAAGTAAGGATAATCTTCAATAATCTCCGCTACTGTTTTGCCATTCGCCACCAAATTCAAAACCAGCGACACCGGCACCCGCATTCCACGAATGCAAGCCTGCCCTGCCATAATATTGCGGTCAAACGTAATCCGATCAAAGCCAAACACAGGTCATGCTCCTTGCATAGCGTACTTTACTTCTAGCACGTCCTTTGGCTTATCCTGAATTTCAGTGATCGAGAACGGGCAAAGATAGACTCAGGCTTCGACCTCATTCGACAAGACGATCGATTCCAAGCACTCCTCAATCCCTCCTAGTCGATCGACGAATCATCGAGAGAAGTCCTCTTTTTGTTGCCGAAACCGTATCGAATGCAACGTCCTGCAAAGAAAGCGCTATCATAGCCTTTGTCATAACAGGATCGAGTAATGGGACGGCAACGGGGATTATTAATACTGATTTTGGTGCTGGTGCTTGGCTCGCTCTATATCGTCTTCGATCAGAAGCATTTTCCAGCACTGTTAGGCTTGGATTTGCGCGGCGGATCGCAGATTACGATTCAAGTCAAGCCAGCAGGAGATATTAAAAAAATCACCTCGCAGCAGCTAGAAGACGTGCAGCGAGTGATCGAAGGTCGGATTAACGGATTGGGCGTATCGGAACCGCTCGTTCAAACGGCTGGCGAAGATCAGATTTTAGTCCAGTTGCCAGGCGTGAGCGATCCAGAACAGGCAGAGCGCGTGTTAGGCGGAACCGCACAGCTTGATTTCCGCGCCCAAAAAGCCGGAACCGAAGCGAGACTCCCGATCGAACAAACCATTCGCCAAGAACTCGTCAAAAAGCAAGCTGAACTCCGCAAGTCAGACGATGCCAAAGAGATCGCAGAAAATCAAGCGGCTCTCAAGCGCAGTAACGATGCGATCGCGGCTCTATTCGACCCGCCTGCTCTCGTCGGTAAAAACTTACAAAATGCGTTTGCAGAATCTGCACCTGGATCAAACTCCTTTAGCGTGGGGCTGAAGTTCGATCAAGAAGGCGGTGATAAATTTGCTCAGTTAACAAAAAGTTTGGCGGGAACAGGTCGATCTCTGGGAATTTTCCTCGATAACGGTTTGATTAGCTATCCAAGCGTTGGTGCAGAGTTCGCTCAAACCGGAATTACAGGCGGAGGAGCCACAATTACCGGACGCTTTACGGCTCAAGAAGCAACGGATCTCGCGGTACAACTCCGTGGAGGCGCATTGCCGCTTCCAGTTGAAGTCGTTGAAAACCGAACCGTTGGAGCTACACTCGGACGCGATAGTATTCAGAGCAGCATTTACGCTGGGGTGGGTGGATTACTGCTGGTTCTAGGATTCATGATTGTCTATTACCGATTACCAGGAGTCATTAGCGCGGTCTCTCTCATCATCTATGCGCTGTTGACATACGCGGGATTCAAGCTCTTAGGCGTAACCTTGACATTGCCTGGAATTGCTGGATTTATTCTCAGTATCGGGATGGCAGTCGATGCGAACATTCTGATTTTTGAGCGCACCCGTGAGGAACTACTTGCCGGGAAAACACTTTATCGATCGGTAGAGTCAGGATTTTTTCGAGCCTTTTCCAGCATTCTCGATAGTAACGTCACAACTGCGATCGCTTGTATCGCCTTAATCTGGTTCGGTTCAGGACTGGTCAAAGGCTTCGGAGTGACGCTGCTGTTGGGGGTTGCGATTAGTATGTTCACGGCAGTTACGTGCAGCCGTACTCTGATGATGTACGCCATCACCTTTCCGGGACTCCGCAAACCAGAATGGTTCTGTCCCAACCTTCCCAAAGCCAATCAATCGATCTCGGAGAGCGCCTCATGAAACTAAACGTCATTCGCCAAAGAGGATTGTGGTGGGCGATTTCTGCGATTTGTATCCTTGCAGGCATCATTGCGATGGTGATTCTGCAAACTCAAATTGGTGCGCCTCTGCGTCCAGGACTTGACTTCAAAGGTGGAACGCGACTTCAGGTAGAACTCGATTGTAGTCAGCCTGGAAACTGCGATAAACCCATCAGTCTCGATGCGATTCGCGAAGTTCTCAAAGCCGAAAATCAAGGTGATGCCAGCCTCCAACTCGTCGGACAAGACCAGAGAGCCGCCTTAATTCGGACGAATACGCTCACCGTTGATCAGCGCACCAAACTGCAATCAGAACTCGAAGCAAAAGTCGGTAAGTTTGATGTCAAGAAAACGCAGATTGACACTGTTGGACCCACGATCGGTAGACAACTGTTTCAGTCTGCACTAGTCGCGCTCATCGTTTCCTTTGCGGGTATCACGCTCTACATGACGGTTCGATTCGAGCTAGATTATGCAATCTTCGCGATCGTTGCTCTTTTCCATGACGTTTTAATCACGGTCGGTGCATTCGCGATTCTCGGACTCACGCCTTTGAGAATCGAAGTCGATAGTTTATTCGTCGTGGCGCTATTAACAATCGTTGGTTTCTCGGTAAATGACACCGTTGTAATTTACGATCGCGTGCGTGAAACGATCGCATTAAATCCGGGTCGCCACATCAACGAGATCGTAGATGATGCGGTCAATCAAACCCTAACGCGATCGATCAATACCACATTAACGGTGTTGTTAACCCTGTTTGCTTTACTCCTCTTCGGGGGTGAAACACTGAAGAACTTTGCTCTGGCGCTGATCATCGGATTTGGCATGGGAGCGTATTCCAGTATCTTTATCGCGAGTACACTGTTAGCACTCTGGCGGGAAAAGCGAGGACGTGCGTTCGCGCCAGTAAAAGCGGCTGAAGCGACTAGCGACTAGGTAAGCGAATATGACACCTCCTGAGTTCTCTGACTTTTCTGAAGTCGAACTTGACCCAAAATTTCAAGCGGCTGTCCAACGCCTGCATCGTGCGACGGTGATTGGACGGTGGCTTGTTGCGATCGGGTTGTGGTCAACGATCGGAGCTTTGAGCCTGTGGGGACTGCGCTACCCGATTTCGCTGATGCTGGACTATTTCACTTGGGCAGCGTTGCGGAATGGATTGATCTCAAATCTGCCCGCAACGGTCGGACTCGGGTTGTGTATCGGCATGACGTTGAGCGTTTTGATTTGGCAGAGTCGAAATATTTTGTTTGGTTTACCGATCGACGAACAGCGCAGACTCGAAAAAGCAGTCCTGAGAATTCGGCAGCAAGGGCAGAGTCATCCGCTTTGGAAATGGATCGAGCCAAGCGAAAAATCTTAGACAATCCGAAAGAGGAGCCAGTGCCGAAAGTCTCGCTACCCTAGTTAAAAGCGAATTCCAAGAGGTCATATGCAACGCTCCGAGCAAAATTCTCCATTTGCGGCAATTCTTCAAATCGCAACGATCGTTTCAATTCTTGCCGCGATCGTCATTAATGCAATCTCGAATATTTTCCCGCTACGAGGGCTGAATATTGGCGCGATCGCGAACACAATTTTAGGCGGTGTGCAAGTCACGCCAGCCAACTACGCTTTTGCGATTTGGGGCGTGATTTACCTCGGACTCATCGGCTTTGGAATTTATCAAGCTCTGCCCGTACAGCGCTACAATCCCCGTTTCTTAAAGTTACGCGCTCCAATCATTTGGGCATCTGTTTTTCAAATCGTTTGGGTGTATCTATTTCAGTTGCAGCAATTTTGGCTATCCGTTGTTTTCATGTTCGGAATTTTGCTGAATTTGATTGCTGCATATGTATGGTCGAGATTTGAAAAAAATCGTGTTTCACGTGAAGAGAAATGGTTAGCTCGAATTCCAATTAGTATTTATCTCGGCTGGATTAGCGTTGCATCGATCGTGAATGTCGCTTCTGCTCTTTATGCTTCTCAGTGGAATGGATGGGGAATTGATCCAAGCATTTGGACAGTGTTGATGATTCTAATTGCCGCAGCGATTACAGCCGCGATCGCAATTCGATATCGAGATATTGCCTTTACGGGTGTGATTGTTTGGGCATTTGTTGCGATCGCAATTCGTCAATCCGCGCAGTTTGCCATTCTAATTACCGCACTTGGAAGCGCGATCTCGCTGATTCTCTTACTCGTTCTTAGAAATCGCTCCCGTGGAGCATGACAACGGCATTTACGCTTGATTCAATCAGTTTAGAGTCGCAGTTCTAAGCATGGCGTTTGATTACTCGATCGATTTCACTCAAATCAACTTTAGAGAACACCCGGAACACTACCGAATTGGCAAAGGTGAGCAAGGCGTTTTGCTGGTAGAGCCTTACAAAAGCGAGATCCTGCCACATTGGAGATTCAAAACACCAGAAATCGCACGAATCTCCGCTGACAAGATTTATCAGCTTTTCCAAGAATACAAAGCGCAGAGTGATTTCGTCGGTATGGACATGGCGCGAAAATTTTTGCAAATGGGATACACGCGATCGCGTCGCTACGCCAATCATAAATCCGGTCGAAAATACGCGATCGACAAAACCGTTTTACCGCGCGAAGAAGACCCGATCAAAGCCGAATCCGCCAAGATCTTCTACGAAAAATGGCAGCTTGCAAAACTCGATCCTGACTACCTCGCACAACTGAAAGCGCATCGCACTCGCTACGAAGATGTGAAATAGTAAGAGTAACGCCAGTTCGACGGGGTTCTCTCGCTCCGTTGTTGACGGCTTCCCGAAGTCACAACCGAAGCCAACCACTTCTGTCGAACTGACGTTAAGAGTATCAACGATCGCGCTTTATCTTTACTATGTCTGAGCATCTCCCGCTCTTAGAAAACCCTGGAATTCTCTGGCAACGCACGATCGAGCAAACCCAGTGCGCGCTCTCCTGTGGCGCACTTCTTTCCATCCCAACCCGCCACGAATTTATCGAGCAAGCAGGCGCTCAATTCCTCGTTCGCACCGTCACCAATCTGATTCGCAAAGAAGCCTCTGACCTAAAACAGAAGCAAGAAGAAGCTACCACTGGAAAACCGATCGATCCTTTTCTGCCCTACGATCGTGATTTATTTGTGATTGATATTTCTGACACTCATGTGTGTCTCCTCAATAAATTTAATGTAGTCGATCATCATCTTTTAATCATCACTCGCGCGTTTGAAGAACAAGAAGCGCTACTAACGCTAAATGATTTCACTGCAATGCAGGCGTGCTTATCAGAAGTGGATGGTTTAGCGTTCTACAATGCCGGATCAGTTGCGGGCGCAAGTCAACGCCACAAGCATTTACAGCTCGTTCCATTTCCCTTTATCGAAGAGATACGCTTACCGATCGATCCATTCATTCGCACCGTGAATTCTCGCGATCGCATTACAGTAATTCCCGAATTTCCTTTCGTTCATGCGTTCACAAAGCTCGATCGCACAAATACCGCTGAACAACTTTTAGACCGTTATTCCGAACTCTTAGACACTGTAGGAATTCAATCTCACCAAATAATGCAATCGGCTCCATATAACTTCTTAGCAACACGAGAATGGATGCTGATTGTGCCACGATCGCAAGCTGAATATTCTGAGATCGCGGTCAATTCTCTTGCGTTTGCGGGTGCGTTTTTAGTCAAAAACCCCGAGCAACTCGAAACGCTAAAACAATTGCGTCCACTAAATTTTTTAAACAACGTTGCGGTAGTGTCCTCGACTTCGGCAGGTTGATCATAATTGAGAGACAGCCTCCATGAGAATTCATATGAAACTCGATCAATTTATCGTGCCACCCAACCAAAAGATTAAGCTAAAAAACTACGATCCCGCTTACACAGATGGTTTAAAGGATAAGGTTTCCGCTCAAACAGAGCTTCAAGCAGGCGTTCAAAAACTTGCGAAGTATCAAGAGATTCTCTACGCTCACGATTCTTACGCCTTGCTCATCGTCTTTCAGGCAATGGATGCCGCCGGAAAAGACAGCACCATCAAGCATGTTATGTCTGGCGTAAATCCGCAAGGATGCCAAGTTTACAGCTTCAAAGCGCCATCTTCAGAGGACTTAGACCACGATTATTTATGGCGATCAACAAAAGCCTTACCCGAACGCGGACGGATCGGAATCTTCAATCGTTCATATTACGAAGAAGTGCTTGTAGTACGAGTTCATCCAGAATTACTTGCGAAACAAAAGCTACCAAAAGAAGTGCAGGGTAAAGACCTCTGGGAAAGAAGATTTAAGGAGATCAATCACTTTGAAAAGTATTTAGTGAACAACGGAATCATCGTTTTGAAATTCTTTCTGAACGTATCAAAAGAACAGCAAAAAAAACGATTTCTTGATCGTATTGATCAGCCCGAAAAGAATTGGAAATTCTCAGCTTCGGATGCAAAAGAGCGCCAACATTGGGATGAGTATATGCAAGCTTACGAGGAAATGTTCAGTCATACCAGCACAGAACAGGCACCTTGGCACATCATTCCAGCCGATCACAAATGGTTTACTCGTTTAGTTGTTTCTGACATCATCGTCAGCAAACTCAAATCGCTGAACTTGTCTTATCCCACACTCAGCGAACAGCACCGCCTAGAATTACAAGAAGTCAAGAAGATTTTAGAAAGCGAATCTTAATTCTTATCCGCAAACTGCAAGGGGCAATCCGAGTTCTTTTGAGCCCGAATTGCCCCTTGAAATGAAGGATTCAAATTGTGGGTTGGGCGTCTTGCCCGACAGCATAAGCGATCATCCCGCAATTTAACTAAACCCTAATCGTTAAGACTCTTTCTCTGCCTTCGCTGCTGCACGCTCGATCTTATGGCTAAACGTAATTAGCGCTTTACCCAGTGTATGTACCGGGCCCTTCACGCCGCGTCCAGCCTCATCTCCGATCGCGTTCGTCTGTTCACCCAATTTTGCCAACGCTTCTACGATTTGAGTCGCTTCAGTCCTTTTCCCTTTCAGAAGTTTTTTCAGATCCTTCAGAGATGCCGACAATTCTTTGACGTTATCTTCCTTATGACCTTTGAAAAAATCCACCCATTCATCGATCGAATCGATCGCTTCATCAGACTCAATCTCAGTAATATCGCCGTGTAAAATTTCAGTCAAAGATTCAATATCAGGGGCGTTATCTACATCAGACTCAGCCGTATTTGAATCCGATTTCTTTGCAGTTTCTTGCTCAACTTTTGCTTCGGAAGAATGCTCTTCTTTCTGCGTAGTTTTATCATTTCTAGTTGCCATAAGCCCCATTCCTTCTATGTTTCAGCGGGATATATTAAACACAATAGGGCGAGATAAATATGTTTCCCTCTGTCGAAAGAAGCGACATAGATCACACTTTAGGTAGAGGGGAATCACAACAAAAACATGACGCTGATCACAGCCTAAAACTGGCTCAAATGCCCTCTATAGAAAGGCTTAATACTTGCGTATTTCTGCCGAATTCGTACCAGGATAAATTCGATCAGTACCGTATAACGACGATGGTTTTAGGAAGCCTCTCTACAGAAAATAGGCTCAACGCTGATGATAACTTTGACCTTGTGGTAGATGATGGCAATTCAATCTTCTTTACGCTCTCGCGGAATGGAACTCCTGGTTTCGTATCACCAAAACCCCTCGGTACGACTCCGTAATCAATTGGTACAGATGAATGCAGGTTTGGTTCGGAAGATCGCCCATCGGGTGAGTCATCAATGTGCAGAACCTTACGAAGACCTCGAACAAATTGGATATCTAGGTCTAATCCGAGCGATCGAGCGATTCAACCCCAATCAAGGGTGCGCCTTTAGCTCATTCGCCGTTCCCTATATCCGGGGTGAAATGCTGCACTTCCTTCGCGATCGAGCAGGGACGGTTAAAATCCCCCGTCGCTGGCAGCAATTGAACAAAGAAGGGCAACGGGTACGCGAACAACTAATGGAAGCCTTCGGTCGCCAGCCAAGCGATGAAGAGATTGCAAATGTGCTGAAGGTATCGGTCAACGAATGGCGCGAAAGTAAATTAGCAGCGAAAAATCGCTTACCACTGAGTTTGGATGCTACAGTTTGCCAACAGTTGGATTCTCCGATGACTTTGGGCGATACGCTGCCCGATGCGCGATATCAGGCTTTACAAGTGCTTGAGGAAGACCGCCAGCAGTTGCAGCGGGCACTAAACCAGCTTGAAGATAAAACGCGACAAGCGATCGAATATGTTTTCCTCCATGACTTGTCTCGTAAAGAAGTGGCTGAACAGATTGGAGTCAGCCCAATGACTGTCACCCGCCGCATTCATCGCGGAATTCAACAAATGGTTGGGCTACTCCACCCCCAAGTTTTGCAGAGCGATCCTTAAGATCTAACGCGCAGTTTTCCATCTATCTATCGAGCCGCCGGGTTGATCATCTCAATCCGGCGTTTCTTGTAAAAAACGAGCGCGATCGCGCCCCACTTAGTTCAAAACGATTAAAAGCTGGATACACAATCGCGCATCGAAGTTTTTCTCTTCGATCGATTTCATAAATAAAAACACTCCGGTCAGCCGATCAGAGTGTTTTATGATGTCAGGCGCAGGATTTGCGGCTAACTAAATTCCCAATTGACACACAATAAATTAGCTATCTCGCGCGGAAATCAGTCTTAAGGCATACTGATCAAAAATTGAACAAATCTCTAATTTCTCCAGCAAGGGCCAAATTGGGTACCCAACTTAGTGTCTTCAAATTCAATCGGGATGACAGGATTCGAACCTGCGGCATCCTGCTCCCAAAGCAGGCGCGCTACCAAGCTGCGCTACATCCCGTAACTAGGTTTTAACAGTATAGCGCACTTTTCGATAAAGGTGGGGTCACTTTCTCTGGACTAAACCTGGACTGAGACACTTGTACCAGTGACCCCACCCTCTAACGCCATGCCCTTATCCGAAAATACGAAGGTTGTGAAGATTTATGTCAAGAAAGTGACGCTGGATGCGCTGCGACAGGTTGCGGATGAGCAGGGATCAAGTCTGAGTCAACTATTATTGGGCGCGGCGGTAGAGAAATATCTGGGCGGTAAAAGTACGGATCGCGCGAAGCTGGCCTCCCTTGAGAGAAAAGTTAGGGGATTGGAGCAAGCGAAGCAGGCGGAGGTCTCCGTACCTTTGCCGAGTCCCAAACGTGAGAATAAGAATTTATACCCAAAGACCTTTAAGCAAAGCGCCGCCCCGATCATCACGGCAACCGGGGAACAGTTGGGTTTGGATGCTCTGGTTAAACGGTTAGGCGGCACTTCAAGTTTGAAGGCGCGGCTGTGTCAAGCGGGCGGGCGCGGCGGTGAATTATTCCGAGGGGATTTGACCCGCGCGGAGAAAGTTGCTCAAATTACTGGCAAGTTAGACCCTGATGGAAAAAGTTGGTTGCCGCTTACGCCGAATCGATTGACGTGGATTCAAATCTCAGCTCAGGAATATTGTCATCAAATCCTGACAAACTTAGGGAGTGGTTAGGGTGCGCTCGATATCCCAACCGCGTTCAAGACGTTGCCGAATTTTTGCTTTAGAAAGTCCTGAATGGTCAGACCACTGCTTCAAGGTTAGGGTTTTGTTTTGGTAAGTCAGGAAGCGATTGGTACGTTTGTTGTTTGCTTGTTCTGCTGAGGTCGCCCATCGACAATTCTCAGGACAGTAACCTTTGTCATTATCCTTTCGGTCGAGAGAATGTTGGGGGCTGGGGCGCTCGCCCATGTCTTGTTGAAAGTTGTTGAAGTCGAGCCAGCGATCGCAAACTGTAATACCTCGACCTCCGTAGCTGGCATACTTTGGATGTTTTGGATTGGTGCAGCGTCCTTTCATCTGCGACCAAACTCGATAAAGCGGGCTGTGGGATCGACTATGTTTTGTATGGACATCGTTATATAAGCAGCCGCAACTTTGGGTGATACCACGCCTCAAGCGATTCGTGATGACTAACTTCGTTTGACCACATTCGCAAAGGCATTCCCAAATTGTCTTGCTATCTTTATCAGTTCCAGCTTTGGAGAGAACTGTCAATCGTCCAAAGGTCTGTCCAGTTAAATCGAGTTTCTTAGACATATTTCTCCATTAAAAAACCGCCCGATGTTGTCGAGCGGCGCGGTTGATTGCTATTTGGTTATTGTTAGGGGGCGGCGGTAATCCAGCTTTGCAGACCAGATGGAATCCACTCCTGTTACTTAAGCCTTAACGCACTGAATTTTTGTCCGACCTGGATTGGTAACTCGTGAATGTTGCGATAATCGTCGTATACGTTGAACCACCCCAGATTGGTCTCAATATATACTCCTGACGAATTACGCTCGATCGATCTGATTACACCTAATGGGCAAATTGTCTCTACTGCACAACCAGGCGGCGTAGTCGTTTGTTTGATGACAGGTTCTACAACAGGCGCAGCAGCTTGGGGTTCTACAACAGGTTGCACTACAGGTGGAGTAGAAGTAGAAGTTGAAATAGAAACTGGAATTTGAACCAAGACCGGGGAGGGTTTTGGATTATTTATTAAAGATAGTGCGATTTCACAGAGGAGCGTTGCTAGTCCAGCCACAGTTCTAATCAACCAAACGGAATTAATCTTCCGTTTACGCGGGGATTTGTCCTCAACGGGAACTCCTGCCATTAGACAATTTGGGTAAAGGATACTGGGATCCTACAAAGCAACCTTTGACACAAATCGCATTTACGTACCCATCATATAGATTTTATTTTCTGTTCATATATCTGATTACTTGAAAGTGGTGACACAGAGTTCAAGGACTTACAGGCACTTTGGAGTTGATTTGGTAGGATTGGGCAGTTTCACTTGCGATCGTAGGACTAAGTTGGCGAATTAGCTCCAACACTGCGGGCTATCAGTCATTGAAGTAGGGCACGGAGTTATCTGCCTTCTCGCAAGCATTAGCTGATAGGAAAGTTGACCCGCTTTAGTTTGCAGCCAAATAGCCTCCAAAGGATCTTCTTGTAGCTTTGCAGACTCGAACTGGTCAAGAGCCTGCGACAAAGCGAGCTCTAATTTCTGAATCTCTAATTCCTGGATCTCTGGGATGTGATTCATTCAAATGATCTCCTTCTAATTTTCTAGATTAAGGGGCAAGCGCGACGGCTCACAGTGCCGATTTCAAGTTACTACGGGATCTTCATTAACAACATTCTAAACAAATCTCTTCACCAGTTAATAAAGTACGATCGGATTTAATTCAAAATCACTTGTTTGCACATCTAAGGTTACACTTGCTGGAATTTATTTGTTAGAATGGATAATATAAGTGTTGGAGAATTTGAGTAATGCGAGAGCGTAGAGCGGTGGGAACGAGTATCACGTTAGATAAAACAGTGCTACAGGCGCTAAACGAGTACGCGGAACAAACTCTTCTGAAGAAAAGTACGGTGACGAGTCTAGCCTTAGTTGAATATCTCAAAGCGCGTGGCGTAGCGATTGAACAGAATTAGGGTTACTTGCCCCGTTATAGATAGATGCGGGGTAAGAACTGAAAAAACCCCCACCAGTGCAAGCCAGCGAGGGTTTTGAATTGATAGACCGAGTAAATCAAAAAGGTACAGGTAGAGCTGTACATTCCGAACGAGCCAGAACGGGGGTACAAACCAAGGCCCATGCTCGTAAGGGTTTGACCGTTTCCAGTCCAATTAACCACACCTTCATTTTAACATGACCAGCAACTTACGACCGACTAACAGCTACAATTCTTGCCCGGTTTGCCGCGATACAAAAGGGAAATGCCGCACGACGGATTCCGACTTCGTGCTTTGTATGAACGAGCGCGGTGATGTGAATGGGTGGAAAGATTTAGGTCCTACTACGAATAGTGCTTGGCATCAGTATCTACCCGCTCACATGGTTCAACAAGAGGGAGATGCGGCCGAGGAAAAGAGAGAATACACGGCTGAGGAAAAGAAAGCTTGGAGCGCTCGCCAACAGGAAATCAGAGCTGAAAAGAAAGCTAAAGAGCAAAGGGAAGAACGCGATCGCCGCTCTGCACTCACCCCGGTTGCTCGTCGCGATGAAGAGGCTAGAAAGAAGGGGGGTTATCTAACTCCCGAACACAAAGAGAGCTTGAGAGCGAGGCGCTGGTCGCAGGAATGGATTGATTACGCTATTGAAAATTGCTGGTTTTATTCCACTGAAATGTGGGGAGCGTCTGGCTTCTTGATCCGGGCCCACAACATCAAAGGACAGATTTGCGGGGCGCAATTTGCTAGAGATGACCGCGCCCCCAAATATCAGTGGGTCTCTCATAATCGCTCCGTACACTTACCTGAAACGGGAGACAACCCTCTATTTATTTGGACTCATCCTAGCTTTGATCCTACGCACGAAAGCACTATAGGTATCCTGGAAGGCGCGTTGAAAACCGCAACCTTCGCTGTTCAATACTGGGATCAAACACAAGATACTCAACGCCGTTTTGTCGGTGGAGGTAGTATTCCAAAACCCGAAACAGTCATCGACTTTCTATCCTCAGCAAAACCTAGCACGGCCTACTTTTACCCTGATGCGGGGGTGAAAGATGCAAAACCAAACGTCCTGGCTTACGCGAAAGCTATGTTTACGGCTACCCGCAAGCTGGATATTAAAACCTATGTGGTTTGGTCAAATCAATGGGACAAAGCTACTTCAGTGGATGCTGACGAGTGGACGGGCAGTGAACGGGTGCGTTTAATCAGCGTAAAAGCTTTTCTTGCCTTGCAGCCTTGGAAGCGATCGCAGAACTACTCGGCGGACGTAGTGAAGACCGGAGAGTTTGTTGAGTTCGCTGATCTGGTCGACGAAAACACTTCAATCTTTGTTAAAGCGGGATTAGGCACGGGCAAAACTGAAGAACTCATCTCGCTTTTGAAAAAGAGCGGGCGAGGCGCGGTTATTATTTCTCCCTCAGATCTTCTGAAGCGCGACGTGGAGGGTAGATTACGACGGGGAGAATTTACCAATGTCTACGTTGTACGAAAGGGGGAGGATCTAAGTAAAGCTCTAGAAGACCCTAGTTCGATCATCGTCTTGTGCTTAGACTCGATGCACCACATCCCTACCGAAGCTTACAGAGGTCGGGTGCTTGCAATCGATGAGGCACAATCGAATTGGCGAAACTACTTACAACGGCAAACAGCGATCAAGCGAAATAGACGAGAGATTCTGGGTCGATTGAATGATGCGATCGAGACTAGCTGGGCGAATATTTTCCTAGATGCGAATCTGACTGACCAAGCGTGTGAATTTTATTCGTCACCTAACCGTAAGGAACTTAAGCTATCTCATTTACCGATTAAGCCGAAGCGACTTAAGATTCTCTTCTTATCCACGAAGGATAATACAGAGGTTCTGGCGTTAATCCATGACGCGCTCGTGGAGCAAGAGGCAACAATTGTAGTTTTTTGTGATAGCTTAATCCAGCTAAAAGCGCTGAGAGAAAGGTATCAAAAGGAGTACAAAACACGGATGATTTGCTCTGAGCTAGACGGTGAAGAGTGGCGGAAGGAGGCAATTCACACTGCCGAGGAGTTAACGAACGAGCAGGATATCAACGCCTTCCTGGAAAAAGATAAACCCCGTTTACTGTTGCTCTCGCCCAGCGTCTTGACAGGCTTCAATATTGCTATCCGAAAGTACTTCGATCATGGCTTCTTAATTGCTACAGGCGTCCTAGCTTGTGATGATTTAGAGCAATTTTTGTTCCGACTGCGGGATGAGGAAGTCGCGCGGACGATCTGGGTTAAGGAGACAGGCCTAGCACCTAAAAATGGAGGTCTGAGCGAGGACACGGTGGACGAGATTAGCGCTGCTTTGATTGAGTACGCTAAGGCAGATTACGAGTACGCGGGACTTGAAGCAGGCAAGGGCAAAGATTTGACTGAGTTATGGGAGCAACTTAAGCTTCAAGCGCCCTTGTTGCTTAGAGCAAAGCTGGAGCGCGAAAATCTACGTGAGATGTTCTTACAAAAACTAATCGACGCAGGACATGATGTTGAAATCGTGTCCGAGCTCGAATGTTCGGACAGGGCAAAAAAAGAGCAAAAAGCAGTTGAGTTCGAGCAGAAGATCCGATGGGCGGCGGAAGTCCTGAACGCCGAGGAACTCTCGGAGGCGCAATATCGCGGGCTGGAGGAGAAAGAACACTTAACGGCTAAGGAGCGCGCCCAGAAAGACCGTTTTTTGCTAGTACAGCATCTGCATGGAATCGAGTACAGCCATGAGTGGACGGACACCACTGAAGACCCAGATAAGAAAGTGCCAAAGAATTTGCTCTTTGTGAACGAATTGCTTCAAGGGGACACGATTAAACGGGCGACGGCTCATGTACTGTACAACTTAGAAGGGGGTGGGGCGCAGGCGCTACATAAAAAACGTTGGGAAAAAACCTTAGAGCAGGGTTACATCGAGAAGATCGGTTGCTCAATCCATTTATTCAATTCGGCGGTCAAGGAATGCGGTCTTGATGTACTTCTAAGGATGGACAAGCTATCAAATCAAACTCCCGAAGTTGTACAATTCCTCCACAGTTGCCGCAAGAACAAAAACCTCAAAGGGCTAAGTGAACTTAAAAATAAAGCTAAGGCTCTAAGCAATATCCTGCGGAAGCTGGGCTACCGAAAGGAAGAATTGAGTCGGGTGGGCAACGAACGCTTTTCTCGAATCGTTTGTGCTCTGCCCCCATCGGTTGTGGTGGCGACTGAGAGAAGGATTCACGCGCAGCTACAACACATCGGCCCACAAAAGGACATCCTGGATTTAATCTTGGAGTCCCGCCAACACAAAATTGTTTGGCAAAATCCTGCCGCAAACGACGGGGAAAACGAGCAAAAAATCGCGTGTGAAAACGAAACAGTCGAAACGCTGAAACCCTTGCAGGAAGCGGGCGGGAGGTCTGCCAGAGGCGGGGGTAATTTATATATAAAACCAGAATCCTCTGGCGGACGTATCTGTTCTGAAAATAAGCAAGTTTTTAGCGAAGCGGAGCAGAGCGAAGTGAGGTGTAGCGACGTAGGAGCGAAGCCGAACGGAGTGGAGCGCAGCGGAGCGGGGATTTTTAGCACTGGTTTAGTTAAAGAGCCCCTCCCGTCCGCGCCTACCCTTGAGAAGCCCCAGGAACCCTCATCAGCGGCTGAGAAGACCAAATCTACGTCCACGTCAACTTGGGTCGCCCAGAAGCCTGAACAGAGGTCGCAAATGACCACTGCGGAATTCTTCAGATCCCTGCAACCCATAGCTTAAGCAAGACCAAGAGGGGGTTCACGTTCCCGTAGTGCTAACCCCCTCCAGATCGCGCTGTAACTGACTTTCAATCGCGAAACGGTCAAACGCACACTCACCCGGCTCTGCGGCGGGCTAGGCTCGGTGATTATGCACCTAAGTCATGAAGAGAATCCGCTACAAACATTTGTTGATCGCTACGATCCTCGCCGCCGCGCAGATTGGAACAACCGCCAACGAGATCGCACAAAGCTCTGGAGCCCTGCCTCCAAAAGACATTTTGGACTTAATTTATGCCGTCGCGTTCGAGAACCTTGCGGCATTTTTGTTAGGCGCGGTCGTAACCCTCTGGTTTTTAGAATTCCGATACCGGCTTGTCGATCGGTTTGAAGCGATTGAAGATCACCAGGCAAATAACGAGAAGCTCTTGAAGCGTTTAGTTCGGCACTTTGAAATTAAAGTCGGAGGGGAAGATGTTTAATCCAGCCTCTCCAGTCGCTAAAGCTGCGGAAGAAGAACCGAAGAGCTCAGAAAAAATAACGTGCCAGTAAAAAGCTATATGTGGTTTCAAGCATTATGGCAATTACCGATCGCGCCCAAGACGCTGAAATTCAAGGATCTAACGCTGTATATCGAGGAGCGATGAGCAACGTTGAGAGATCAAGAATTACAACTGTCTCCGAAAGAGTTTGCATTGCTACAAGAATTTATGCAAAGCCGAGGCGTGTCCAACGACTTATCTATTTATCTCCTATGTAGGATGTAGAAGTCTTGTAGCGTTTTTATGTTGAGCATGACAATTCACTACTGGTAGGTACGCTATGAACGAGAAGGTGTCTGAAAAACAAGATATTCCCTTTCAAACTCCTAACCCAACTGAACTCAAAAACGCTGCGAAAGAAGACCCGTTGCAGGAGGAATATTTGGGAGCTAGCGGGGCAAATGTAGCAGATGTTCCACCACAAGGAGAGAATGTGGATCAACCCAATCCCTTTGTGGACAGTACAGAGTCTGAGCCGCGTGAGAACCAAGTGATTCGTGCCAATCTAGGAGGGCATTGACTCAACTCATTGTTGCTTTACTTCATTCGAGGAGGAGAAGACTTTTGTTTTCTCCTTCTACATAAGTGCGACTATGCTCACAGAGCGTTTAGGAAAACTTTATTTAAGTTGAAAGGAAGTAACTATTGCTGGAACAGGCGAAAGATCGCAGGTTTGGGGCAAGAAAGGTCGCGTCTAGTATTGATTCAATCGCTATTCATCTATATAGAACCTATTTGATTACACGAACCCTTTCAATCAAAGCCAAAATCCCGGCGGCTACGTAGCGAGCGAGGCACGAGCGTAGTCGTAGTGCTGTCCGCCATCCAAAAAGCACAACCCGCCTTACTGAGCCTGTCAGACCCCGATCAGCCTATTTTCGCTAATTTAGCGGCTTCAGGATCAAACACACGCGCAATTATTTTTGAGGGTCTTGCAGATCAATTTCGCAGCGGGGAATTTCGCTTGGATCTGCGAGCGTCCAGCCTTTCACGACGAAACCAGATTTTTGATGAATGTCGCCTGTCTGACCGGCTCTGCCCGCCAATAAAGAGCTCAGTCCGCCCGGGCTCAAGCTGTGTTCCGCTGAAAATTCTGTGATCGAAAAAACCGCGTGAATTTTACCGTTTGGATCTCGAACATAGCCCCTTAGCAAATGTTTTTCTTCAGGCTTAGGAATATTCCCTTGCTGAATAATATTTTGAGATTTAGAGCGACAACTGCGCTCGAAGGTTGTCAGGAAACCATAGGCGCTATCCTGTTCGATTAGCTTTTGCGTGGTGTCATATGTCGCCGTTCTGAAGCGTGATCCCCCCGCCCTGCGACTTGCAATCCAAACCTTGTCACAGATTCGGTAAAGCTCAACGTTTTGCAAAATCTCACCCTGCGATGTCTCGAACCAATTTTCAAAACTGCTGAAATATGTCATGTAAAACGCCAGTCGCGAGCAATTCCAACAGTCGATCGCCACATACCGAAAATCTTCCGGCGACTCAAATCGATGCACCCGCCACAAATCAGCATCGAGCGTTGAGAAATACGCATCGAATGTAAAAAATTCTTCTGGCTTACTTCCAAAAACCATCTCGTTCACCCACAAAATTCCACCGTAGCGAAACGAGCGATCGCATTCTGTGCCATCGCTTAATTCTAATAGTTTGAATTCAAACAATACAGACAAATAAAAAGCCCAACTAGATGGTGATGATCCGGGCGGGCTGATTTTTGCTGTTGTAACAGGCTCGAACCTCCCGCCAGAATAGAAGTTTTTATCATCGAAACGCTTGCCCTATATGGGTTTGAACCTCCCGCGCCTACTCCGCCATTTGGCGGAACTCAACCCCTGTAACCTTTTCAGCCGAGTGTAAAACTAATCCTCCTCTGGTGATGCGTCCTTTGGATTCGATTTACGTTCGCCGCCGCGTGTTTCACCCAGGGGTAATTCATCTATTGGGATCTCCCCTTCCTGTTTTGCAAGGCTGAATAAAAGGTTTTCTAGGTAGCGGTTTGCGCTTGCATTCTTTCGACGCGCCATCCTCTCTAGGGCTTCCAACACGCGCTCATCTAACTTGAACGTCTTTGACTTGCGGGGCATCACGAATCCTATTGTGTCCATATCTCCTCATTTAACTAGAGATTACGTATATTACCTTAATTATAAGATAAAAGTAATGCTATTGAAGTGCTAATGAATTGGATGCACTTATACTCTCTCAGGGCTATTAATCTTAGTTTTGCCTTCTATCACAAGCACATCGGAGATTTTTACTCTCAATCTTTGGATAAGTAATTAATATACAAAAGCACATCAATAGCATTACTTTTGCGCTATAGTAGTTTCATAGATCAAACGATCTAGTAAAAACATCCGCGAAACGAATAGGTTGCTGAGTGAACCCAAACCCAGGCAGAGCCAACATAGCTGTGATAAGTACCAAGCGTTTCGCGCTAACAGATTTCAGCGATCGCCTTTGCAGTGACAGAGCAAAGCGATCCGCTGGACTTCTCCAGCAAGTCCCCTTTAACACAGGAGAAACACAATGCCTCAATTTGATTCTGACCGCGAAGCGTTTGACCTGGCTTGCAAGGCTTATCAGCGCTGGGTGAAACGCAAAGGATTGGTAGAAGTACAGCCCTCTAAGGACTCCGATTGGGAAGGTGATGTTTACGTTTTGCGAAACGCAAATGATGAACTAGCTCGACTGAGTTGTACCGAAGGGAAATTCACCATGATTGAGTCCTAACACTTAGGAATACGCTCGAAGCACAAATGAAAACGGGGTTTGAACAAGTACCAGTTGTTCAAACCCCTAACTCATCGCCCGTAAGGAGGGCAAACAGCTTTATGTATCATCACATTTATGACGAGTTTTCGATTCCCCAGTCTGAGCAAGATCAGGTGTTGGCTGGGAAATTAATTCCGCGCGGCTATGTTAATGGCAGTCAGATGTGCAAGGCCAACGACAAGCGTTTTGGAAACTATATTCACAACAAAAGCGCTAAGGCTTACTGTGATGTAGTTTCTCTGGATACTGGAATTCCAGCCTCCAGCCTTTTGATCGAAATCGCAGGAACCCCAAACGGTGATCCTTCTCTTCAAGGAACTTGGGTGCATCCCGATATTGCGACTCATCTCGCTCATTGGATTTCGCCTGCGTTCTACTTGTGGAGCAACCGCGTCCTAGTAAAAGTCCTTGACCCGAAGTTTGATGCAAACGATCCTGAGTTTCAGAAGTTCCGTGCTAAAGCTCAACAGTTACACACTGAAATTCGGATGAAAGGCATTGTTACTCGAATCAGTTTGACCGATGCGATTGAGGCTTACAAGTCGCGTCACCCGGAACTCTCCCAAAACGACCGCCAATGGTTGATCAAGAACGCAACGGATGCAATGTACAAGTTGGTGTTTGGAATGAATGCAGAGAAGCTTGAAGCGCTGCTGGGTTGCCCACGCCATACGTCGCGCGACTTCCTCGGTTCAAACAGTCTAAGAGCCATTGAGTTTGCAGAACATCTGATTTGCTCATTCATCAACAATCATGACTTGCACCCTCTAAGCGCGATTCGCCAAGTCGGGATGCTAGGGGTAGTCAAGGATATGCAGCCTGAGCCTAAATTTGAAACAGCCTGACATCCAATCATTCTCAAGGATAGCTATGTCACAAGTACTCAATCTGCAAACGGTGATCGAAGATTTCATCGATCTGCTGCAACCCTTGGCCGACCAAGGCCTATACGCTGAATTCGCCATAACATTCGGGCAATTCAGATCCGCGTTTGGCTCTGAAATTTCGGACGATTTGCTCGAACAGTTCTGCGAAATCAATCCGTGGTTTCTGCGCGAATTCACTCACTCGCTACCGCTCAACTTCGTTCTAGGAGATTCGCTCGAATGAAGTACTTCATGCTCTGTGCGTTAGGCGTTTTCATCGCACCTTATTTCGCATTGATTCGACCCACCACGCCTCAGCCAACTCCCGACCGCCCGCTGATCACAAACTTCGATGCCCGTCGCTAAACAAGCAAAAACCCCGGTTTGGCGACCGGGGCTGATCGAAACAAAACTACTACTTCAATTTTACTCATGAAACCCCAAACTCTGTCAAAGAAGACCGTTGCTGTAAAGTCTGCCGTTCAGTTTGATCGTCACTCCGCCCCGTCGTTTGAAACTCTCGAAGTGTTCGCGCGGAAAGCGGGCGCTGGTTGTGGCGAGTCAAGAGATCAAATCCGTCGAATGTTATACGTCGTAAACCCAACTGTACCAGAGCAGATCCCTTATTTTGCACCAGTCCGAGATGAACTATTAGATCGGCTCCTCGAACCCATTTTGCAACTTTGTCTACAGGATGAGTTTGAAGCTGAAGCGATGTTGGAAGCCCTCATCAAGCGCATGAAAGAACGCGCTGTCCTCTAACAAACTACCGCGCTACTGGGACGTGGATTGTGCGCCCCAGTAGCTAGTCAACTCCCGGTTGCAACCGGGAACTGTCTTTTACTAATTGACATTTTCTTATGAGCGACTACACAAAGAGATCGATTCAAGCTTGGTTTGCGGTGCTGATTGGAGGCGCGATCGGTCTAACCCTGCTAGCGACTTTCTCCCCCGTCGAAACCGGAAGCGCGATCGACAATATGAAAACTCGCATTCAGGAGTTGCAACGGTGAATTACAAATCTGATGACGGCTCTACTTTTGGCGGCGTATTCGTAGTCTGCGCGATCGTCCTTGCCTTCTGTGCTGGCTATTGGGTACGAGAGCAAGGCGTTAGATTTTCGATTGATATTCCGAAGGTGGAGCGGAGGGTAAACAAGTGAATTTTACGATTTCCTCAAACCTCACCTCTCAATTCTGCACGGGTGTTTGTGTCCTTGCGGCTTGCATATCAGGTGTCGCTATTGTTTCACAGAACTTACAGCAGACCACTAGGGACAAAACGTTTCAGGAAGAGAGCGCACAACGCCACAGAGATCGCGCTAGAGCTTTACTAGTCGTTGCACAAGAATCACGCATTCGCAATTGTTGGAAAGTAAATGGCGTTCTAACGGTTGATCGGGTAGCTCCCACCACAAGGGACGGTGCGCTTATCCCTTCGTCCTGCGTTGTGAGTGTAGACGGTTCGCAGTTCGCTTATCTTGCAGCCTACAACGGTGCGATGAGAATGCGGTTTGTTTTTACTCAGACCGAGGTTACTAACCAACTATCGAGACTTTAAGCATGAGCCGTCAACAGTTTGATGAATCCTCGGCACAAAGGCAACCCACAACTATGAAACCCCCTAAGAATCACAAGCGCGGTTTTTTGAATTTTATTAACAGGCTTTTCGGATTCTTGAAAGCTTGTATTGAGATTGTATTCAGCATCATTAAAAATGCAATGACGCTGCTTGTTTACCTATTCCGTTACATTGTGGAACTACTCGCACACCCTACGATGCCTTCAGTAGTGGCGATTACCTTCTTTACAATCTTCGTTGTGATTGCGGGTTATCAGTGGTACGGGATCGGCGTTTGGTTATTTCAGATGTTCGGGTTGAGTGAAGCTTGGGGCATCGGGGGCGGATTGTTCGGCCTACTGCTTGGTTTCGGTATCAACGTTTATCAGTTGGCTCCCGAACTGTGGAAGCTGCAACCGTTGATCGCTAAAGCTTACTCCGATTTGCACATCGATCCAGAAGCGGAATTAGAGAAACCAACTTTGAAAGAGAAGTTAACGCAATGGCTCACGTATGACCACGGCACTCTTAAGGGGATGCGGTTGATGAGCTATTGCATTGAGACAGGTTTAGTTCTGACCTATACCGCCATCGTTGGTCAGTTCCAATTCTGGGCAATCTGCGTAGCGGCTGCTTCTCTGCTTGCTCCCGAATGGACGCTGAAAGGCGTTGCGGCAACTACAGGCGTGACTCGCGCTGTAAGCGATCGCGTTTCGCAGATGCAAGACGATGAAGATGAAATGAAAAAGTTCGGCTTCTAATTCCAGAAAACAACAGCGCCAAAGTCTCGGAAACTTAGCGCTGTTGTTTTGTTCACTAACCTTTTAATTCCGCCATGAGTGCATTAATCATCAATCAAAAACTGTTAGACGATCCATTTCGCGTTATCTACTACAAAGCGCTGGAGTCTTTTGATATTCACACTCTAGCGGATCGAATTGAATTTCTAGACCGACTTGCTGATGGTATTCATCAAGTCGAAAATGATATTAAAAATTCGACTGAGCAAGGTGGTTGGTTAGGGATTGTTTCAGGTTTCGCCGCTGCGATGTCGATTGGCGCTTTTGTTTCACTGCCGATTCTGCCTGTAGCAGTTCTAGGATTCATGGGTGCAACTAGCGCGATTGTTGGAATCGGAAATACTGTAAACCGTAAATTTAAGCTGTCACCCGTGCAAGAAGAGTTAGAGCGCCACTATCTCGCTCTGAGGTCTACTGAATCGATCAATTGGGCCGCACTCTGGGATTACTGCCACAAGTCGGATCAGAACGGCGACGAGACTTTCAGACATTTACTATTTAAGGCTTCTAGAGGTTCGATTAGCGGTGATCGTTTGATTCGTAGTGATTCGACTAAAGAACCATTCATCGCTGCAAATAAAGCGCTCGCGAGTCGCCAAGGTCGCGAGGCTGGAGAGGTTGCAACATTCGTTAGAGCAATCAAAGAATCATTCTTGAGTCAACAACCGAAGCCCGTTGATAGCGGTTGGGTTCCAATGCCCCAGCCTACCGACCAACCCAAAGCGATCGGTAGTGAAACTCGATTGAATGCTGTAGAGGTTCCTTCGCAATCAGTAGAGGTTCCAGTGCAATCTGTAGAGCCACATCAATCAAAAACGCCACTGTTCGCGAACAGCGATATCAATCCAGCCGTTCTACAGATGCCGCTCAAGGATCGGGCATTGTTTATTATCGATGCGATGAAAGCTGACGGGTTCCAGATTGATGCCATGCTGCAAAACGCATTATGTGTGATCGCGGGACAGCAACGAGGCGGCAAGGGGACGTTACTTGGTATCCTGTCGATCTTGTTTAAGGCGATCAACAACAGCAAGATTCACTACTACACCGCCAACGCCGACTACTACCCGATCTCAGTTGATCGTCTTGTCTGCGCCGATTCATTCCCGACGCTAGATCCTGAGAAGCGCAATGCCAGAGTGTTCGACGCTTTGATTCAAGAGGTCAGTGACCTGCAAAAGTTTGAGCATTACGAGCGCAAGGATTTGTTCTTAGTGATTGACGAGGCGATCACGCTATCGGCTTCGGGTGATTCCGATAAAAATCGGGAGATGGCGAAGTATTTGCTGATGCGTTTCGCGAAGTCAGGGGCACAAGGCGCAGTTGTTCTTCATGCTGGCAATCTTTCGGCATGGCTAGGTGCAGGTAACACCGGGGGCATGGCTCAAACGTTCAAGCAAGGCTCCACCTTTATTGGCTGTAAGTCCAAATCTATCCCCGACGATCAGAACCCGTTGAAGCCCGTCACTGTCGCAACCGGAGAGTACTTCGTGGCTGACCCTGATCATTTTGGCGAGTCTGTCCCAGGCGGCGGCTTGGGCAAGATGCCTGAGTGGTTGTTGTTTGAGCAGAATCCATACAACGGTGCGCCTGACCCAGTGAGGTCGCTGTTGAGATTCTTTCCAGAGTTCCACAGCGAAAATCCCGTAACGATTTGCGATGTCAAAAAGCAGTTGGACATCAAGCCGAAGTCAGTCTTCAATCCACAACCCCCGATCGCTTCGACTCGCGAGCAACTCGATAGGCTCTACGAGAGTTCGCCATCAGCAGATCATGGGGTAGAAGAAGACGCGATCGAAGTTTCTTCTTCAATGACTGAGATTCAATCGGCATTCCCAAAATGGAAACCGAAATCGTTAGAGGTTGCATCGCTCATTGTTGATTACTTGCGTAAGAAATCAAGTGAGTCGCTGACCTCTTCCAGGTTGAAGTCTGACATCCGAAAGATTAAAGACGACGGCTCACTGACAAATGAGCGGCTCAAGGCTGGGCTATTGCCTCAACTGGTGGAGAAAGGTTTTCTGACTGAAGACGATGGACGCTACTCTGCCGCGCAAGACGATTACGATTTCTAATCCCCTCCCCGCTCTCTCAATCCCTCACCCGATTTCAAAACGACTATGGAATTCTCTGAAGCGCTCAGTGCCACCCAGATTACGAATCACATCAAAATCCGCCAGCCTCGACTATGGATCTTATGCGGGTTCTACTTGCCGGATGCCGTAGCAGAGACTCGGAGCGCGATCGATGTTGCTAAAGTTCGTGGGCAGTTTCTCTTAGGTTTCAACTTCCCGCCGAAGCTAGGCGAGTGCTTCCCTTACGAAGGTCACATCTGGCGCGTAAAAGGCGAACCTATCCAGTTCCCGACTCGCTACCGCAGTAAATCACGTAAAGAAAGTCCCTTTGTCGCCTGCGAATATTTAGAGAGTTATTCAGACGAAATGCAAATGTTTACCCGTCTATTAGAGCTTTCTACTAACATTTGAGATACTGCCGTTAGACATTAGACAGCGTTAGACAAAGACTAAAATCCCGTTAGGCAGGCTGTCTAACGTTGTCTAACGCTTGTCTAACGGGTTGTCTAACGAATTTGTCTAATGTGTCTAACGGCTTTAGATGTTCTACAGATTCACACAATTAATATTAAGAAATAGCCTGATATTTACCGCAGATACTATTAAGAACTCGATGTATTTAATCAAGAGAAGCCGTAAGAAAGGACAAAAAGAGGTGCGCTAAGTGCAGCACATCGCATCGAAATGATGTACCATAAGAACATCGATACACATCATATCGCATCTATATGTTGCGAAAAGCATCACCAAATCTAAAGGAGATTTTTCGATGATTTTAGACCTTGCTCAAGACCCCACCAAAGTTGATCTAGAAGTCTCTAACGACTCACTTTTACTGGCAATTGACCGTGGTAACTCTGGATCAAAAATCGCAGTAAGTGTGAACGGTCGCCCGCTGGAGCCGTTCAAAGTTCCCAGTGTGATCCGAAAAGTCGATGAGGGAAAAGGGCTACTTAAAGTGAACGCGCAGACTTATCTCTGTGGCGAGTCTGCAATCTCAATGACGGTCGGTACAACTTCGACCCCATTAGGCGAAGGAGACAAAATCAAAAATCTTTCTGTTGTGATTGCTCAAGTAGTCAGTAAGATTCTTGAGTCTCGCCCCCTAACAAACAGCTTGGATCTCAGACTGATTGTTAGCTCTCCATTTTGTAGCGCGGTATTGACAAGGGAAGTTGAGGCGGAGGTTAAAAAGCTTGAGAACGGCTTTCATGTTGGAAGTCGAGAGTTCAGAGTCTCTGTCAAAAGCGTTGCTACCGAGTTTGAAGGCACTGTCCTGCTAAAGAGTGCTGAAGCCTATAACGGTGTGATCGACATCGGTTTCGGTACAATCCTCGCGGGCTACCGGAAATCATCGGGAAAGGTCGAGACCACTCCATTGATGGGTGGTGATTTGGGGGGTTGCAACTTGGTAATCAATGGTCTACTTTCTGATCCTGCGTTCCTTGCAGCGGTCAAGAAGTCAGGCGCAAGTGCTCCTCCTAGTGCAGAACGACTGAGCGCAAAGCTAAGTGAGGGGCAGCTAAAGGTACGAGACATTGATCTGAAGCCGTTACTTAAGCCCCACCTTGGAGTATTGAAGACTCGGATCGAGGATGCCGCATCAGCGGTAGCGACTCAACTTCGGTTAGATTCCCTCGCATCCGACAACGCGGCTTCCCCGAAAATTGCCTTGGTAGGTGGGGGCGCTGCTCTACTCCAAGCGGTTCTGGGCGACAACCTCAAGACTTGGCTAAGTAAGTATCACCTGGAGTTCTACGATCAGCCCGACTATCAAACCGCGGTAGTGATGCAACAGATTGCAAAGCTCGGAGGCAATAACTAAATGCCCTCAGCAAAGCCTCGGATTTCAGTAACTATCACAGACCCATTAGCCAAAACTCTAGAAACTCTCTGGCGCAACTATCCAGATCTCAAAGGCAGTCTTTTGGAGTCGATCCAATTCCTCATGATTTATGGAGCCGAAGCAATCGAGCGGGATCGAAAGATTCTTTCTAGAGGTACACCCCTGAATGAATTGCCGAACCTTACAGCAGTACCTCAAGTCGCTGAAGTTCCAGTAGAGGATGAAACGCCTAACCCAGACGATGAATGGGCTTAACTATCTAAACCAAAGGAGCAAAAGCGGAAAGTTTCAATCCCTGAAAGGGTTTTGAGTGAGTTAAAGCACCCCCTTACCTGCGCTAAAGGTCACAGGATTCGTTTCAATCCCTGAAAGGGTTTTGAGTGAGTTGAAGCTATCCGCAGCAGTCGCAGCGAACGCGACGGCAACGTTTCAATCCCTGAAAGGGTTTTGAGTGAGTTGAAGCATCGCTAATTTCGTCGCGACATACCGCATTTGCGGAATGTACTTCGTTTCAATCCCTGAAAGGGTTTTGAGTGAGTTGAAGCTTTGCCGATATATTTCCAACCTGGTAATGAGTCGTTTCAATCCCTGAAAGGGTTTTGAGTGAGTTGAAGCGTTAACCGAGGGACGATATCCAGCGGGAAGATTGGTTTCAATCCCTGAAAGGGTTTTGAGTGAGTTGAAGCCGTTGTTAGAAGAATTTCGCTGTTTGAAAGTTGCTGGTTTCAATCCCTGAAAGGGTTTTGAGTGAGTTGAAGCAGTAAAAATCTGATCGGGCGATGGGTTTGGGATTCGTTTCAATCCCTGAAAGGGTTTTGAGTGAGTTGAAGCTCACAGTCGTAATTGCACATCTGGAAGTATGGGGGTTTCAATCCCTGAAAGGGTTTTGAGTGAGTTGAAGCTGATACTGAATCCTTGAATTGCTGGAGTAAGCGCGTTTCAATCCCTGAAAGGGTTTTGAGTGAGTTGAAGCGCGGGAATCATTGAGCCGCGATTCGGGGCACTTGGGTTTCAATCCCTGAAAGGGTTTTGAGTGAGTTGAAGCGTATACACCTCGTCAAGTACTAAAAAGAAAAAGCTACAGGTTTCAATCCCTGAAAGGGTTTTGAGTGAGTTGAAGCCCAAATAGCCCGTTAGATGCGTCGATCGAGTGAACGTTTCAATCCCTGAAAGGGTTTTGAGTGAGTTGAAGCCTGGGTAACGCAAGTTGTTGCGGCGGGCGGTACGGTTTCGTTTCAATCCCTGAAAGGGTTTTGAGTGAGTTGAAGCATCAATCTCTCTAGAATCTCCCCCGCCGTTGTTTTGTTTCAATCCCTGAAAGGGTTTTGAGTGAGTTGAAGCCAGTAAGCTCGCAGGCGTGGAGTAGTATCACCTCGTTTCAATCCCTGAAAGGGTTTTGAGTGAGTTGAAGCGCAGGCGTAAAAGCTGCGTTTAACTGAGATGTTGTGTTTCAATCCCTGAAAGGGTTTTGAGTGAGTTGAAGCTCTCAGTCATCCTACCGATCTCAGGTATCATGGTGTTTCAATCCCTGAAAGGGTTTTGAGTGAGTTGAAGCTCGCTATACCACTGACTCCTACAAGATTAATGAGAAATCATGGTGTTTCAATCCCTGAAAGGGTTTTGAGTGAGTTGAAGCCTGGAATATGGCGCACCCGCCGCGGTTGGTTTCACGTTTCAATCCCTGAAAGGGTTTTGAGTGAGTTGAAGCATTGTTGTTTGATTTGGTATCGAAAGAGTATTTCTCTGTTGTTTCAATCCCTGAAAGGGTTTTGAGTGAGTTGAAGCAGAACTTGAGATCCAAGTAGAACAGATGGTATCGGTTTCAATCCCTGAAAGGGTTTTGAGTGAGTTGAAGCACCTTGCTGAAGAACGCATTAACCTTCTTCAGTGGTTTCAATCCCTGAAAGGGTTTTGAGTGAGTTGAAGCGCTAATCCTCCATAAGCACCGTTAACGACTCCCTTGTTTCAATCCCTGAAAGGGTTTTGAGTGAGTTGAAGCCTTAACGACAATGTAAACAGGTTGTCAACTTTGTTTCAATCCCTGAAAGGGTTTTGAGTGAGTTGAAGCCTGTCCCAATTTTCCGAGAAGGCGCACATTTACAGTTTCAATCCCTGAAAGGGTTTTGAGTGAGTTGAAGCATCGAAGTGAAACTGTTACGAGCATCAGGCATCACGTTTCAATCCCTGAAAGGGTTTTGAGTGAGTTGAAGCCTGGTGTGGCTCCACAAATATTGGCATTGCTCCACTGTTTCAATCCCTGAAAGGGTTTTGAGTGAGTTGAAGCTGTCTCCTTCCGCCCCTTTCTTATTAAAAAGCTATGTTTCAATCCCTGAAAGGGTTTTGAGTGAGTTGAAGCACTGCCAATGCTTTCCAGCCGTTAGTAGCACTTTGTTTCAATCCCTGAAAGGGTTTTGAGTGAGTTGAAGCTAACACTTTTTGATGTTTTTGATAAACCTGCTATGTTTCAATCCCTGAAAGGGTTTTGAGTGAGTTGAAGCCGGAGATTGTTCAGGTAATGGCTGACGATGCCGCAGTTTCAATCCCTGAAAGGGTTTTGAGTGAGTTGAAGCTCCGCCGCGCCGCCGCCAGAAGTACCTTTCGCAAAGTTTCAATCCCTGAAAGGGTTTTGAGTGAGTTGAAGCCCATAGGAGAGACTACACGCTTTTTGATCTTGGTTGTTTCAATCCCTGAAAGGGTTTTGAGTGAGTTGAAGCTCGAAACGATACACCGATCGGAACGGGAACGCCTGTTTCAATCCCTGAAAGGGTTTTGAGTGAGTTGAAGCTTACAGGACAACTGCAACTTACTCAGATTGGGTGTTTCAATCCCTGAAAGGGTTTTGAGTGAGTTGAAGCAGGGAACCGATCCCGGTACGACTTCCCCCGCCTTTTATATTGGGTTTCAATCCCTGAAAGGGTTTTGAGTGAGTTGAAGCTTCCTAAAAGCTATAGGTTTCCATATTCGGCTGGCGAGTCAGAGTTTCAATCCCTGAAAGGGTTTTGAGTGAGTTGAAGCGGGCTGTTCTCTGGGGGATTGTCAGTTTTGGCTCTCGTTTCAATCCCTGAAAGGGTTTTGAGTGAGTTGAAGCTCGTTTACCTCAGTTCGCATCTGGAGGAATAATCGGTTTCAATCCCTGAAAGGGTTTTGAGTGAGTTGAAGCCCATAGAGGCAACCGTGATCGAGTAATGATCGTTGTTTCAATCCCTGAAAGGGTTTTGAGTGAGTTGAAGCCGTTTTCCGAGCCACCGAACCCAGAGAACGGAGAAGTTTCAATCCCTGAAAGGGTTTTGAGTGAGTTGAAGCGCCATGCCAGCCTGCGATCTTTACAGTTCCTTCGATCGATGTTTCAATCCCTGAAAGGGTTTTGAGTGAGTTGAAGCACGAAACAGGATATCAAGCAGCGATAGAAGAATTTGAGTTTCAATCCCTGAAAGGGTTTTGAGTGAGTTGAAGCGGATCTTCGCACCCTGTTCGGGGGGAGAGACTGTGTTTCAATCCCTGAAAGGGTTTTGAGTGAGTTGAAGCGGCGGGGGCTTGAAATACAGTCTATATGAAGTTTTCAAGGTGCGGTTGCGCGAATCATCAAGATCGTAGCATTTCGGATCGTTGACTTGGCAAACCATCATCTCCATTTCATCTTTACAAAGCAAGGTGGTTATACATTTGAAAACTTGCGCGGAATGAGTTTCTGCTCAAAGCGCTGAAACATAGCCTAGACAAGTGATTCAACTCATTTCTGAAAACTTAGACAAAAACAGCCACCCACTCGCGCATCAAGCAAAGAAGATCGTTTCGTCTCGAAGCGTTTCTCCGCCAATGCGCTCCACTTTACCCTGGCAACAGGCACAGAGAAAGTAGAACCGAATACTGTCTTGTTCTGGCTTGATCAGCTTGCTGAGGCGAGATCGCAGCTTTGCATATTGCGTCTCTGTCAAGTCACATTCAAAGATACTGTACTGCATCCACTGCCCATAAGACTTGAGAATCTTGTGAATCTTAGTTCGGCGCTTGTCTTCCGGGATGTCATAGCTGACCACTACATACATAACAGCTACTTCAGCACCAGGGGTGGATACTTGTCGGTTTCTTGCATCAAATACTTCGCCACAAGTCTGGCTTGAATGGCAAACGATTCTTGATAACTACACTGGGTTTGCAGCACCGGATGCTTAAATTTAGCTTGCTTCTTTTGCTCATATAGTCGTAAGAAGGTGCGAAGTCCTTCTGGAGTCAGTGAAACCGCGCCACTCACGGGTTCTGTAATGAAATCAGCAGGCACGATCGTTCGTCGATTTAATCCACTCAGCACTACAGCATCCACAATGAGGGGACGAAACTCCTCCATCAAATCAAGTGCTAACGAAGGACGACCGTAGCGCTGAGTGTGCAGATAGCCCAGATAGGGATCAAATCCAACTAGATTAACAGCACTTTGAATGTCATGACGCAGGAGAGAATAGCCCAGACTGAGCAAGGCATTTACCGGATCAGTCGGCGGACGGCGACGACGCGCCTCAAATTGAAACCCATCTGCTCGGATCAGGTGATCGAAACAGCCAAAGTAAGCCGCACTCCCAGCACCCTCTAACCCACGGAGTGAATCAATGGCAGCCGTCGTCTCGATTGGAGCGATGACCTGCTCTAACTGAGTCAGCGCCTTTTGGAAATCGAGATCTGTCCCTTCACGCTGTCCTCGCAGCAGAGCGTTGCGATAGTTCTTCAGTTTCCCTCGGACAAACCCGTGCACGAGATGAGACGCTTGCTCAGAGGGCGCAACCGCTCTCCATTGAGCAGAGCGCACAAAGATATTCTTGTTCAATTCTGGTTCTAATCGTCCTAGATAGCGCCCCATGCTGGTGAGAAAGCTGAGAGGAATCTTCCGCTCTAGCAGTTCAATCACAACGGCAGGCGAAACGGTGGCTCGTCCCAAGATCACCACTCCATCCAACTTGATGAGCGGAATGTCCTGCAAGGTTTGCTTGTTCGCCCGTACCGTCAAGCGTTCATCCGTTTTACCAATAAAGGCATCATCTTGAGTGATATAAAGGGTTCCCATGGATTCAAAAGGTTGAGGGTTGAGTTAAAGAATCGGCTGAACGATCGCTACTCTGCTTCTCGGTAGCGACTCACTTTATCTACCGCTTTGGGCAAGCACTGCTCATAAAGGCTGCATCCTTTGCATCGTGGGGTGTAGATTGCTGGAGGCATGGCTCCGGTGTCTAAAATCTTGGCAACCGCAGCGGTCGTGGCGATCGCCCGTTGCCTCAGATTGGAGTCGATCTCTACAAGCTGTCGTTGGTGAGAATGAGCATAGTAGACATAGCCAAGCAATACGGGCTTCCCCGTCATCTCTTCTAGGCAAAGAGCTTGAGCACACACCTGTAAGGCATCGTTGTCAAACTCGCCCTTGTTACCCCGCTTATACTCCACCGGAACCCAGCGACCCTCGATCTCCTCAATCAGGTCAGCTTTGCCAATTAGTCGATATCGCTCTGATTTCAACCAGACTGCCCGAACCTGCCAAGTGTCTTCTCGCTGCCCTTCCCCGACGGTATGAACGCGATCGTGCAAACTGGTGCCTTCGATCGTGTACTGATTGTCGGTGAAGCCGCCCATGCAGAACATCCGCCAGCAACGATGGGGGCAATAGGCATATTGGTTGAGAGCGGCAATGGGAATGTAGTCATCCATTACATCCTCCTGACCATGCCCATGCCCATTGGAGTCTTGCGTCCGATGCCTGCATAGAGGGCGAAATCTGCCAGGGTATTCAGTTGTTTAATCGCCGCTGGGTCAGCGTCACCCAAAATGCGATAGCCGATCGTGCCCACGCAGCCTGCCCATTTGCTATTAGGATCGTTGACCAGTTCGGTACGGAGGTCAAAGAAGCAGGGAAATAGCCATTCAATCAGAGTCTCAGGAAAGGTCATGCCACTGTAACGATTCCAGCGGTTGAGCAAGCTATGAAAGACGCATTCTCGCGTCGGTAAGGCGGAGTCATATTTCCCTTGTCTAAAAGTAGCAGGGGTGCAAAGGCTGAAGGCAAGCTGACGGGTGCTATCCGATGCTTGGTCGTATAACTGTGTGTAAGGACTAAAGTTTGCCCAAGGTTGGGTCGATTGGGCAGTGCCAAGAATGCTAGTGATTTGCAGATTGGCTGGACCCAGATGCCAGGGATGAGCAGGATTGAGGCGGAGCCAGAGGGGAGTGAGATGACTAAATAGAGCATCATCCAACAGGGAAATGCGCCACCAGCAAGGAGTACCCGCAGAAATAGGTTGTTTGTGTTCCCATTGCAGAGTGCAATCTCGACGAGAGCGATCGCTAATCTGCAATGGGCTGAGGGTAAAGGCTTTCTCGGTCTTTTGTTCGTGTAGACGATCGCCCAATGATTGATCCACTGAACTGGCTAACGTTAAGAACAACGCATGGAGATGTTTGCCAGTTAGATAACCAGGGGGAATAGGCGAGGTGGGTAGCAGGTTAAGAACTAGACTATGCGGCATTATTACATTGACCTCGAAACCGATACTGCATTTGAGCCGGAATTTTGAGCTTACTTTCCTCGAAGCTATAGTATTCACCCTGAATCCGAACATTGCGAATGAGGCTTACGGGAGGCATATTCACAGTGTCGTAGCTGAGAACTTGATGGGTGAACATCACATCTAATGGGTTGAGTAGATAAGGGACAATGAATTCACCTTGCGATCGTCTTAATTTTGATAATTCTTCCAGCCTTACCTCAGCCTTACTCATCCACTTACCCAAACGTATCCATTTTGGCAAAGATAGAGGCTTTTCAGAGATGATGAAGCATTCAAACTGGCTCTCTGGAGCAATCTCTTTCGCCCGTCCGAAACTGGGAATATTCTTTTGCGTCTTTTCCATCTCAACGTGGTAGTTATTGTTGGCATACTTCCATGTGTTGAGAACAGCTGTATGATGAACGGCTCTAGCTGGAGTAACGTAGATTCCCTGCTGGTTTAGTGGCGTGAGATGCTCCTCATATTTAGGGATTTGTTCAGTACAGAAGTAGCGGTAGGAATGCTCTTCGGGGACAGTGGTGGAATGGTGATCGCTATCCACCAATCCCAGCGCATAGCAGAGTGCATAGTTGTGTAACACTGACTCTGTTTCATACAATCGCCCAATCTCACGAGTGGCAAAATAGAGGCTGTCGTGTAGCTCTAACGTGCAGCGATAAATTGTGACCATTCAAACTACCCCGCTTTAGCTGCTGTTTTTTTCTTGCTGCTGATGTGTTTACTAGCGTAAGTTTTCGCTTCTTTGTCTGCCTGTTGTAGAATGCTTTTAATACCCTCTTCGCTACCTGTCAGTGCTTTTACTTCACCTAACAACGGCTTGAAGGTATCCCCGATGAAATCTGTATGAACAATAAATTCTTCGGTCAATAAGGCAGAAATTGCTTGGTTAGCAGCGCTCATGACATCATCCTCATCAAGCGGATCGGGGGAATGGAGGGTTCCTGTGGCATTCATTTGATCGAAAATAGCTTGAGTCCAGCGCAGGTTACTGACAATTTCACCATCGGCAAACACAACCCCTACTAGCTCATTGCGAACTCGCCCAGTGCGGGTAGTCTGAGCACCATAGTGACGAGTTCTAAGAATATTATTGAACACATATAGGAAGCTAGCTTCCGTTGGATCTTTCAAGGTCACGATGCTGGGGAAAAACACTTGGGGACGAATGTGATCCTGCTGATTAATGCGACTTGTGACTTCTCCAGGCTTAGACCCTGCTTCGCCTTTGGATGCCATCGTGCCATTTTCGTAGGGCGCGTTCAACGTAAACGTCTCATGTGATTGATCGAAAGGAGTAATCGAAAATGCCGTATCAACTACAACTTTTGATTTCTCGGAACCAGAATCACCAATAGCAAAGCCGTAGATGATGCAATCAGGGTTGTCCATCCCAAATTCGACGTTATATTCACACTCCTCAGGTTTTACCAGGCCATAGGTTCGTAAGAGTTCTCGACCGACCAAACGCTCTGGAGTGGATTGTTTGCGCTTGAACATGGAGAGGCGACTAATAGGAGTTTTGTCGGCAATTCCGGCTCTTACCCTTGCCTTGTTGAGTTCTCCATCCGTTTGAAACAGGGGGTAGGACTCGGTAATCCGAACGGTAAGAAAATGAACATATTTTCCCATAGGCTTATAGGGAATTTCCGTATGAAAGAACTTAGAATTAAGCGTCTTTAGCAATGCCATCGTGAATGTCTCCCGTAATGTTCAAAAAATTGGTTGATTAACGAATGAGCTGAGAGAGTGCAACTATTCTTCTTCCGTAGCAGGTTTCTCGCCTTTGGCTTGATTTTCTTTATCGTCTTCCAATCGATAAAGGAACTCACAGGTATCTCGCAGTAGATTCAACTGCCGACCTGCAAGACGAGCGCGATCGCCCGCAAAGGCTGTCTCAAATACGTCAATCACGAAGTATCGAGCAAAATCGAGAACCACCTGTCGTTCTTCTTCTCGCTTGCTGATCACCCAGCGACCCTCAGCCGTAGAGGCATGTACGCGATCCATTAGCTTGAAGACTTCGGCGGCAACTGTCGCCACAAGCGTATCCCCCTGGAAAACCGTAGAGTCCGCCTTGAGCAACGTCTCAGCTGCCAGGTCAATTGGCTTTAAAACAGCATTTGCCTTAGGATTAAAGCGTTTATTGGCTCGATAGAACTTTCGGTAAAGTTCTGTCAATTTTTGAGGATGGTTGAGGGGCGATTTCTCGGTATCTTTCACAATTAAGGTCTCCAAATTCATATCAAACTCAACATAGGGATCAAAGCAGGGATAGAAGTGATAGGCATATAGCTTGATTTTCTTGGCACTAGGCGTGTCACTCTGCTGCTTTCTTGCCCACTTTGCAAGATAGGAGAAGACGTAGAGGGGACTGGTATCTAAATCCTTTGCCAGTTCAGTGAGTTTGCCCCAGTTTGCGTCGTAGCCTCCCTTTCCTTGTCTGGCATTCACATCTAAATGAATGGCATAGGCAGCCGTTAAGGTATTCAACGGAGCAGATCGCTGGGTTCCATCCGCTGATGCCCAGCCTTCCAAAATATGGTCGAGCCGAAACTGATCTTTGCCTAGCAACACCCGAAACGCTTGAGGGGCGCTATCAAGGAACACACTTTCTTCAAACTCAGCGCCATCATTAAACGGTGGAATTGGTGATTCAGAAACGACCGTTTTGACATCTAGAATCATGGGAAACGCAAAGGCTAACCAGGCAGGCATCACCCAGGATTCAGTATCGGTTGGGTCTTTCCCAGGTGGTAGCGCCATGAAATAGAAGGTCAATGGCTTGTCGTCAGGGTAGGCAAGTTTGAAGGTGCGATCGCGCTTGAAGTTAGGATCAGTTTCATCTAAATTTTTCTTGCGCTCTAAGTCATCATCGATCAAAAACGCATCCACGCTTTGATAGCGATCGCGCCCAAAATCTACGTCCAGGTCTCGGCTGATAAAGTGATTGCGAATACTGGTATCAAAGCGGGTCTGAGCAATACCGCTGTAAGCCTTTTGCAAAAACTTGTTTGTTTCTGGTGTGAAGTAGTAGGTCGGATAGAAGTAGAGATAGCGATATTTGCCATCTTCAAAGCGTTTGCCCACGGCTTGAGTTTGGTTCATGAGAATTTGCCGCAGCATCATCTCAATCCCCGCAATGCTGGAGATGTTGCGCTTGGCATTAGAGCCGCCCAGCATTTGCTTATTGGTATAGACTTGAGGTGTGAATAGAACAGCCGATTCCATTTGCTCAGTGACGGTATAGGCCGAATGGGAAATGGAGCAGACAAGCTGTCGTCCGCGTCCAGGCTTTTTAGCATTGTTGTAGCTGCTTAACTCTTTAAGAAAGATATTGGCTTGTTCAGTTGATGGGCTTTCTGGAGTCGCACCGGGAAGCATAATGACGCGATCGCACCATTCCCGCACATCATCCCAACCATCAGGTAAGTTGTATTGAGCGATCGTGGGCTGAATTAACGCTGCAATGTGAGCTACCACCTGTGAACAGGTTTCGCGTACATCTTCAATGCCTGGGTTGTGTTCCAGATATTTTGCTGCCAGGTAATACCATTCATAGGGGACACCGCCTGTATTGCCTTTAAGCTTTAATTCTTTCAGTGATTCATTAATTCGCTGAATCGCTCGAACTTGAGGCAAGTATGCCGATAGGTTCCAGAATTCTGCAACCTTATAGATCAACTCTAGATTGGAAGGTGCGGGTAGTTTCTTATTTTGCTTACGAGCCGTTTCAATTTTGTCGAGCCGTTCTCCCCAGATCTTGCGGCTGATCACATCGCCAAATTCAGCAATCTGGTCAATCCGAATATCATCTGTAAACTTGAAATTGTAATCGATAGGTAATACACTTTGTTGCTGGAACTTAACCAGGTTGTCACTACGGCTAGTAGCAACCGAAGCTTTACCTGTGCGGAGAATTCGCAATGTAGCATCTAGGGCAACCTGCATTAATCCAGCGTCATCAAAGAACAAGCTGTAATAATCCGCATACTTCATTCCTTTGCCATCGCGCCCAAAGCCGGTTTGACGTTGCCGCAGTTGACCAGCACACAGGGCTTTGATACTGTCAACAACGCGGGTACTTAGCCCTTCTCGCTCAACTGCTGGTGCATCTCTTCGAGATAGGTAAATCACTCCTGTAGGTAAATACAGCAACGGTTCATAGTAGGTACGATCGCCAGTATTCAAGCTTGTATGAGCATCGACAAGGGCATTATTCACCACGTTGGTCAGTACCCCTCGATTCTCAGAGATGCTGTGGTAAGTGAGTTTCAGTTGACCATCGCTGAGATTATGCAGTAAATCGTTGAGGCGGTTGTTTTCAGCGTCGTAGGGATGCTTGACGATCGAGGCTAGAGAATCTGCTAAACACGTTAAGTCAGAGAGGCTCCGCAGCACCCTATCTTTAAGTGTTGGATTGAGACCAGATTCAGAAAAATTCCAGTTGGTATCCCAGCGTCGCTGAGCGTTGTATGCCATGCACAGCAGATCATCAATGTAGTCTTTGTAGAACTTTGGATTGTCAGGATTGATGAAGCGATCGAGTCCTAGCTGTTGCACTTTCTGATCAATGATTTGTCGATGAGCCTCTAGGGGCAATTTACGACAATCATCAGGCGCATCGGGGAATTTCTCAAAGTCGTGCAGAATAAAGGCGGTAAGCACTAACCGCCGCTCTCGTTCTCGAACAACCCGCCTGACAGTAGTATCCATCTTTGCCAAACGGCGTTCGATCAGATTGGCTGGAAATAGACCATTTAGTAAGTGAGTGTTGAGTGATTGATCGGCTGCATTATCCCGCCGGACTTTAGCTTTACCTTCGGCTTCATTTTTGCGATCGAGTTCATCGAAGAATTTGCCCCCTTTGGCAGTCACGCCGATCGCCATTCGTAATAAATTTGGCAACACGTACTCCGCAAAGTCCTGCATCACGGGATCATCAGGATTTTGTGACTGAATCGCTTCCCGTAGTAGCTTGAGGGTCAGGAGTTCGCGTGGGACGGAAGTAAGGGTGCGATCGCTCTCTTCTGCAAAGCCAAAATCGCCTTCTAGAAAGTCAAAATCTTCATTCATCTTCTTCTAGTGAATTTAGATAGGTCTGAATTTGCTGGACATATTGCGGATATTGCACCGCTGCTAATTGCAAGGCTCGATACGCCATTTCAGGATCGATGTCATCGTAAACGTGAGCGAGTACATTTCTAAATCCCGCCGATAAGGCGAGCTGGGTTGCTAGCTCTGAAGTGATAAAACCAAGTTCACCTGCAAGTGTAAATGTCTCTGCATTCGTTAATTTCTCTAGATCGATATCTTCCCTATGCTTGACCAACATACGATTAATATCGATCGCTGGAAGGAAAACCATTCCCTCTAGCCCGTGAGCCAAAGAGTACCAACAATTTCAGATAAGGGACTTGCTCTAGGATTTGTGGAATGGCTGCTTGGATATCGGCAATTAATTGAGGTTTCATGAGCCTATCTTCTCCATGAAGAAATATAACGGAAGGATTGTTGCCAACTTAGGAGAAAATTTTGAGGAAGGGGACTTTGAGCCTTTAGGTTCTCTGTCCCCTAGCAATTACGCAGCTAACCTTATAGATTCCTAAGGAATCTCATCAGAACGCTGTGGGAACAAATTGAGTTCAAGTTGCTTGCCCTCAATCTGTTCGAGTGATCCTACTTTTCTGATATCTAGCGCTTTCTCTTCAACAGAAATCTGCTGAGAGTTGTAGGACGCTAGATCGAAAAGTACGGGCTGCTCGTAATCAGCCATTTCGACCTCCTAAGTTATTTAGTTGGTGTTTATGGCAGCTTTTACCTAAAATATGAGCTACGAATGCGCGCCATGGACAGAGGCAAATTTTAGATCTGCATGTCGAAAGTACGAATCTCCGTCTCTATGCTTGAAGGCTAACGCCACCAGCTAAAGGTTAGCACAGGTTTTATAAAGCGTAGCTACGGAAGACACTAAGTTTTTTATCCTGTATCATGGAATCTAGAGGGCAAGAGTGACATAGATTTGTTCGCTCTCAAAAACCTTTCAGGGATTGAAACTTCCGATGCTAAGCTTGGAGGCTTACGCCCTCTTCTAGTGTGTAAACACCCTAAAACCCTTTCAGGGATGGAAACTAGGCGATCCATATTTCGCCTCCTTTACTTTTGAACTGGTACGCGAGCGTATCCAACAGCAGTGCACTTTGCCCAAATGCCACAGAGTAAGGTGCCACTGCATCATGAAAGCTGTAGTTATCGCTAATCGGATAAATCTGGAAGTGCATGGGCAGTCGGAGCCGTTGCCTCACCTCACTGGTCGGACGGCGCAGCACATAACTCACCAGTGCGCGATTGCGCAGCTTCCTATTTATCTCCCCTACCCAACGATTGTCAGGTTGCCAGATTTCGACACCCTTCAAAACCTGCACTTTCCATGCATCGGCAATCGTCTCTAACGTGCCAGGAAAGTGAAATTTCCAGTTCAGCCGTTCCTCTCGGTAAGCCTTGAGCTTCATGAAGGCGAGGCAGTGAGCAAATCTGCCTTTAGGAATGGGTTTCTTGGTACGTTTGGCAGTAGCTTCTAGCGATCGCAAAAATGCTGCCTCAGTCCACAACTCAATCTCTAAATTCCCTAGAATTCCTGGCAAATCATAGGTTTTGTAACGATCTGCCTCATACAGTTCCGTCTCATCGTACAGTCCACACTGCAACGGACTCGACCCGCGAAAACTACAGGCATCTTCCGCGATCGGGTTACCAGTCTGCTGTCCAGAAAACTGTTTCCACTCATCCGCCCAGCCAAACACCCGCCCAGCAACCGACTTTAAACTCGTATCAAAAACGGTTTCACAGGCAGCTTGAAACTTTTTTAGACTGCCCGCATACTGCTGTTGAATCGTTTTGTGGTTTAAATCAACGCACAACTTGAAGGATTGCACCGCACCCCAGCGCTTGTAGTAACCTCGAAAATCATTAATCTGGCGATATTTTTCATTGATCGCCGCATTGAAGAAGGAGCGATCGTACACACCTTCAGTCAGCAAGGATGGTTTATCCCCTAAGAATAATCGCTCGACTAGAAAATTGGGCACTAGGGCATAAGCCGTAAAGCCATCAAAAGGAACCTCTTGAGTGTTGCAATCGTGTCGTCCCAATCGTCCCAATCGTTGGATGAAGTTGCCCGCATCAGAGGATTCAAAAATCAGGAAATTGATTTTGAAATCAACTCCCACGTCGATCGTGCTGGTACCAAGGACTAAATCAGCAGAGAGCGATCTCTCCCGCTCACTTTTTCCTGAAAGCCCAGTATTCTCGCTTGCGATTAACCCATACGGTTGCAAGAGTGCTTGAAAAAACGGGGTCAATCGCTTTACTGCGGCTATCGAATTGAGAATGATTGCGCCTTTACTTCCTGGATGTTGTTGAAACTGTTGCAAAATTAATTCGGCATTGTCCTTCAACCAGATTTCAGAAGCTTTCGCTACAGGTTCCAATGAGACAAAACTCAAAGCGATCGCTCTCACCACCTGCCGCCATCCTTCAGCGTCGAGTTGCTGCTGCTGCTTTGACGTTTCTGGAAATTGGTATTTGTTTTGTTCTAATGGACTAATGACTTGACAGCGAAACCTCGCATCCTGAAATCGCTGCATCAATTTTTCATCTGGGGTTGCTGATAAGAATAAAAACTTCTTGCGTCGGTTGGTTACTTGAATTAGCAGCATGGTGTTGATCACACTTGCGATCTGTGGAGCAGCATAGACATGAAATTCATCAAAAATAAACAAGTCAAAATCTTTATCAATCCGCCCCCAGAGCTTATCGGGGCTATCACCTTTTTGCCCTTTGAGGAGGTATGCTCCTCGATGCAAGAAGTGAAAAATATCAGGATTCGTCAGCAAAACTTCTGATTGGCTAGTGCGTGTGGCGATCGCCGCCCCTTTACTGATGTCCTCATTCTCTGCATAAATTTCTAACTCTGCCCCACTCAATCGTGTTACTCGTGGATCATTCGGTGGCTGAAAGTCTGCAATATATTTGCGAGTCTGGGTTTCTTGATCGCGGGCAAGCTCGTTTGTTGGGTAAAGGGCGATCGCGTTGCACTCCCCCTGAAGCACTTCTAGAAACGCTGCTAAACTTTTGCCATCACCCGTCATCGCAGTATTGAACACTACATCCACGTTCGGGTCACGGAGTGCTTTCAATGTTTCTGCTTGATGCCAGGAAAGTACCCACCCTAGAGGTAACTTAATATCCTGGGGTATTTCTAATGCAGGGCTTGAGTAAACAGGCTTGAGCGTAAGACTGTATTCCGTCATCGTTTTAAGGTGTACGTGACTAGTTGCGTTGTCTCTATCATGGCACCATAATAAAAGAATGTCCAGTACAAAACGTACGTACAAATAAAGGAAGCAATGGGTCGTCGTGGTCAGTCAATTACTCTGTCGATTTCTGACAAAGACAAAGCGCAGTTAGAGCAGATCGCTACTGAGCAGGGGATGCTGTGGGGCGATCGCCCCAACATTTCACGCTTGGTGGAAGCGATCGCCTGCCGAGAGTTACTGCTGGGACGCAACAACGATTGGTCAGACGATCGTATTCTGGCACTTCAGCAGGCGATGCGAGCACTCACTGATACCGGGCAAATTGATGAAGTCCGGATGATTGCCAACTTGCTCCTTGAACGAAGTGAACTGACACTGCCATTACGCAGCGAAATCGAGCACTTATTGGCAACGCCTACCATTCCCTGGCGATCAGAAGTCGATCAGTACATTCGTCGGCAGCAGCCGTTTCAGTTGACCTATCGCGATGCGGCGGATCGCCCGTGGGCGTTCACCATTCGCTATGCCAAAATCACTTTCCGGGAAAAGCGGCAATACCTAGAATGCTGGTGTGATGAAACGGAGGGCAATCAGGATTTGCCCCAATTGCAGCACAACTGGAACTTGCGGCTCGATCGGATTCCTGCTGCTGCAATCACATCAGTTCGAGGGCAATGGCACCCCGGGCTGGATGATCTTGAGGTCGAACTCCACCTTCTCCGAGGACTTGCTTTTGCGTATGAGTCAAAAACTGAAGATATTGCCAATGAATGGCTAACGGATAGTAATCCTCCTGTCCGTCGCGTGGTACGGAAGATTTCTAACACCTTTTGGTTCTTTCGGGAAGTGCTCCGCTATGCAGACGATTGTGTAATTGTGTCACCTGAGGGTGTGCGGGAGCGGTTTAAGCAGAAGCTACGATCGCTCTTTGAACAGTACGAACTGTAGAACCAAGGTGGGTTGAGAATAGAAACTTGGGTAGTGCTAAACGGGTAAGGATGGCTGAAATCCTCTTTTAGCCAGAAGCTCACTGATTGACTACCCTATGGAACAATCTAAGTATCTGCTCAAGATAGGAGCTGCGATGCTAGTCTTTCGTTAACGGTTTGGCTGTGGGGCTGCAAATGTGTGAAAAAAGCCAGGATACTTCAAGGCTGTGAGCTTAACCATATGCTCTGCAACCCCCGTAGAAAAAGAGTTATATCGATCCTTACCCGTTTAGCACTACCCCAGACCAGAAAGCAGCCTAATGTTGCTTGAACAATTTCTATTCGCTAAAGTAACAGAAGAGGTATCATGTTTTTTTCTACGCCCTTTCTTTCAGATTTTGATCCGTTTGGCAAGCCTTATTAGGAATGGTGCAAGATCTAAGTTAGCCTAACAGGCCTTCGCAGTTTGCTCAATTCCCTGACCTAACCCCTTGAAGGGTTACCTCAAATTTAACGGCTACTACTTACTGATGCTAAAACTGTTCTAAATTTACTAAATACGAACCATACAAATAAGCTCCCTAATAAACCTGCTGCTAGGCTGATTAACCAATTGTTGATCCCTAGTATCTTAATAAGTATCGTTATAAATAACATATGTGTCATATAGATGTAGAGAGTTGATGAAGCGATCGCTTGTATGACTAGTTTAAAGAATATTGGTACGGGAATAGATCTTGTCCAGAGCAGCAACATGCCTGAAGTGAACAACCAAACTCTTTCTGAAGTTATCTCCCACATCATTGCCAGCAGGAGGGTTACCCCCGTTAAAATTACTGTCATTAATCGCTTTTCAACTCTAGATTTGGCAAAGTATAAACACCAGCCAAGAGCAAACACTCGAAAATAGCGTTCGGGTGTTCGAGAAAGGTAAAATTCAGGGGGTAATCGAAGATTATTAGAGATTTGACTGGACTGCCATAAAGACCAGGGGATGTATATCGATACACCAGCAATGAAAAGTGCAATACCAAATGAAAAAGGAGCTGATTTAGCAATGCGCTGGATGGGTTTAATGCTAAAAATAACAGCAAATATGATTATAAGCTGAACTAAAAGGGAAATAAACCAATAGGGGAAAGGGGTTGCACTAATCGTCGCTCCTGAAAGAAAGTTATCAAATAGCAGCAGGACAGGAAGATTAATGTCTTGCTTCAATATTTGATAGGGTATCAAGATAGCCAGGTAAGGAATTAATAAATTTCTCAGTATTGGGGTAATAGATTCTAGAACTTTGCCTTGGAACAGCTTATGTCCCTGGAAGCGGGCAAAGTTAAGACCAGATACCATCAGAATTGCAATAGCTCCCCCAAACAAATACTTCTCATAATCAAGGTGCGCATATAAAGTCGCGTGATTCAGAACAACCCCAAAAATTGCGATTGTTCTGATTAAAACATCAGTTTCAACGAATGCACTTTCCCTTTGCTGCGGAGCGATCGATTCTAGGTCCTTTAAAGTTTTACATTCCCATCGAGCAGGAGCCTCCCCCAGATATTTCTCCAACTGTACAGACATCTGAATATAGGATAAAGAATCACCCCCTAAAGACACAAAAGTATCATCGGATTTAATTGTTCTGCGGTTTAAAATACGGCAGAAAATAGCCCGAATTGGAGAAGTATCTTCAGGAAGAAAATCTACAGTACTTACTTCTGGATTCTGGTCTAAAGATGATTGAGCGTGTAGTTCTGATAGCTTTTTCCGCTGAATCTTTCCTGTATCTGTTCTGGGTAAAGTTTCCACAGGTATAACAGTAGTTGCATTGCCAGCATTAACTCCAATCTCCTGAAGAGCCTTTAGAGTGACCTCCCGTAATTCTTGTTCACCCACACCTAACTCTGGGGTGAAAGCAACCAAGAAACCATCCCCCCGAATTGGATCGGGTTTGCGACATATCGCCATGCCTTTGCCAGAGCCTAAATGGGCATAAATCTTGGCTTCTAAAGCTTCTGGGGCAACCTTTAATCCGCCACAGTTAATAACATCATCTGCTCGACCTTTATAGAATAGATGTCCATTCTCTATATGTCCTAAGTCCTTAGTTAGAAACCAGCCATTTTGATCTTTAAGGGGAGTTTCTTGACCATTGATTAAATACCTCAGGGCTATATGATCACCCCGAATCGCAATTTGACCTTCTGGTCTTTGTTGAATTTCTACACTTCCAAGTGCCCGACCCACTGACTCTAATAGGTCCCCTTCTACCTCATGAATTTCAAGTAGCGTTGTTCGTGAGGCTTCAGTTAAACCATAATGCTGAATAATTCGTGCTTCAGGAAATAGAATTTTCATTTCTTCTTTTTCCTGCCTACTCATGTACTGGCTACCAATTTCAATCCAACGGACCTTTCTTCCATAACGACCAATGAGATCTTTATGAGTCAGCAGCACTCGCCAAAGGCTCGGAACTGCTGAAATAGCATTAATCTCTCCCTGCTTGAGCATTTCGCTTATTTCAGATGGATTGAATCCATTACTGGGAATGAAAAATCGTCCTCCGGCTGTTGCAACTGCTCGGCAACGACCAAATCCAAACGAGTGATAGACAGGCACTCCAATGTATTCACTAATACTATGATCTAACTGCATTAGTGAGTTTAAGCGGGCTACAACATCTGTTAGATTCGTGTGAGTTAATACTACGCCCTTTGGAACACCTTCAGTTCCTGAAGTGAAAGATATTAGGGCAGGTTGATCTAAGCTGACAGGTAAGAGTTGCTGTCTCATCCATGCCTGACTATTAGTAGGTGTAATAATTTTGTCTATATTAGCTGAATCAATTCGATATTGGTCATCCTCGCCTCTAAGAGGGATGGCTATGTTGCCTTTCTCCATACAGCGAAACATAGCTTCCACGTATCCAGTATTGTTGGCAGCTACAATGCCGAATCGAATGAACCCTGTGTCAGTTAAATATTGCATGAGTTCTCCTATAAGTGAGCTAGTACATTCTTATAGATGTCTATCAATTGGTGATAGTTTCTTTCAGGAGTATATTTCTCATTAAAGTCTGCGTAAGCTTTTTGTCCCATTTGGGCAAGTTCCTCCGGATGAGCCAACGCCCACTTGATTTTCGCAGCTAAATCTTCTGCATCTCCTGGGCGGAATTGCAACCCATTTTGTCCGGGGTTAATTAGCTCGGCAAGGGCACCGATTTTGGAAGCCACAACTGGAGTTCCAACTGAGAACGATTCGATTAAGACCAGCCCAAAGGTTTCATACCATTCTGATGGCACAACTACAAATTGGGCGTTTGCCATCAGTTGATATACCCTTTCTGAAGGTTGCTTACCCAGTAACTCTACACCTGGAATGTGCCGTATTTCCTCTCTAACTTGCTGAAAAAGAGGTCCATCCCCTAAAATTTTCAACTTTATCTTTCCATTCAGTTGTTTCCAGGCTGCCAGTAATGTATTAATTCCCTTTTCTTCGTAAAGACGACCAACATAGAGGGCATAAAGTTCATCACCGAAACTCGTTTGTGTTGTCTTAGAGACTTGAGATGGATACACAAAATTAGGTTTTACAAAAAGCTTGTTGGCTGGTAGCCCTCCCTGGATAAATTTCTCACGAGCAAATTCAGTTAAGCAAATATATGCATCAACACGCTCTGACCAAGTGCCTAACCAGCGATGAATAGAAGACATCGCTGCTACGGCTGCTGACCCAATGCTGCTACTGCGATAACATTTATGGATAACGCTTGACCATCCAAAGGGCTTCCCTAAACAATCTTCACAAACTCGTCCATCTCGATAGAGCGAAGCGATCGCACACAGCAGCCGATAGTTATGCAGCGTTTGAACTAAAGGAATGCCTGCCTCGTTGCACGCGAAATGTACAGAGGGAGATAATAACGGAAAAAAATTATGAACGTGTACAATCTCAGGCTTAAACTGCAAGATAGCGTTTTCTACAAGTCGTTTGGAGCTTGGAGAATAGACAACGTTGATTGCAGCTTTTGCTTTATTGAATACTCCTTCAATTTCACGATTATCTACTTCTAAAACTTTTACCGTATGTCCTCTTGATTCAAGCAGTGTTTGCTCTGCTTGAACAACAGATTCTTCACCGCTGGGACTTTGATAACGATTGTGCAACATCAAAATTCGCATACTCTCAATTCTCCAATAAAAGAGGTGAAGGATTAATCTGTATCACTGGAGAGGGCGGCTTAAAACTTTTTCCATATACAGTTTTAACTCGTTGAACATTCCAGCCTGGCGAAATTTCAAAAGAGGTATTTTTCTTAGCGTTCCAGACGATTCGAGCAACATTGTTGTTGCCTCTTCTCAACTCACATATCCACGTACTCTTCTCATCTGATTTACAGGAAGTCAAGACAGAACCAACCAACCATTTCTGCACCTCAGTAAAAGCGTTAGCAACTGGTTTAGGGGTCTTACCATCGTAGTCAGTAAATCCCATGCTCCGATGACCCCACGCGTACCAATAAACTCGATCGACACCAGCCGCCCAGGAAATAATGTAGGATCGCGCTACATATGCTGAAGCATCATCCATTGATAGTGCTGCTCCCGCCCAAAGTTCATCCTCAGGGTTTACATCTCGATTTTGAATTCGCCATCCAGTTTCTGTATCCCAAAGGGGCTTACTGGCCAAATTATACTTAGCCATCAAAGTCTTTACTTGTTCAATGCTTAAAAGCATCACTTCTGGTTTGTCTGGTGCAACATAGAAGTGATAGCCGATGACATTAGCGTAATTTCCGCCTCCCTCTTTCAGATAGGCATCTAAATAGTTAAAAGAGTTACAACAGGGGGACATTGCTGGAGAAATGACTTTGACGAGTGGATCAATTGCCTTGAGCGTTTGGTAAGCCTCTCTACTTAAAGCTACAAGTTGCTGAATTGATCCCGAATAGAAGCGGTTAGAATTCGGTTCATTCCAGATCTCGTAGTGTCTAACTAGTCCCTTATAACGAGTGGCAACCTGTCGGACATAATTTCGCCAGTCTTCGAGATGCTTAGGTTCAGCAGCATTGCCTTTTTCGTAAGCAGAGATTTCATCGGGTCGGGTTGAAGCCCAATTAGGAGTTAATCCAAGCACTAACACCACTTCGGCTTTGCTCTTCTGCGCTAAAGACACGTATTGATCCAATAGTTGGAAATCCCATTTCCCCTTTTGCTTTTCTAAAGACGCCCATGTTCCTGCTGCGTCCCACGATCGCCAAGAGCCAAACGGAATCGTAGGCCACACTGCGTCATACTGCAAATTCAGAGCATGCAGGGAGAACAGAGTATTAGGAATCGGTATTGTAGAGGGTTTTAGAGTTACCTTTGTCAGCAATTGTTCCTTATATTGCTTCTTTACAAGGGGATAGCCACCCTTAAAGATGAGTAAAATTAAGGAAAAGATAATCAAACTACCTAGCGTTACTCGAAGAAATTTAGGCATGATAAGAACGGTAGATTAGATACGATCAAGACTTAACTATTAAATTAAAGGAGAACTGCTAAATTAAAGGAGAACTGCGATTTGCAGCCAAAGAAAGCAGAAAAGTTATCTGTTTCGGGCTCTAACTGCTGTTTTTCAATGAGTCAGGTTTACCAAGTGCCATCCACTGTACAACCAAGAGCATCAATGGAGTTGAGTAGGTTGTTAAATCATCTACACTTGCTTCTGTCAATCCACGGATGAGTCCATATAGAAGTAATGCTAAACCCAAAGCCTCTTGCGGAGAACGTCTGTATGCTGCACGAATCAAACAGAAGACGTAACTCAAGTAGGTAAGGACCGCTAAGGCTAGCCCAATCCCTCCTAACGTGTACCAAATATTTAGTGCATCGTTATGAGCATGAACCAGCCGAACACCGATAATTTGAGGTGCTGTATATCGGTAAGATTGAAAACCATAACCCAGAATTGAATTTTGCTGAATATAGTCCCAGGTCATTTCCCAAATTGCACTTCTTCCCGTAGCAGTTTCAAGAGCTTCTCCTCCCTGTTGATTATTCAAATAATTATCTAGATAGGTTGCTACTAGCGGAAATGAAACAGCAATAATTCCAGCAGCGACCACGGTAATAAGCAGCTTCTTCTTTACACTAATTCTACTTCGGATAATATAGACGGTTGAAGCAAGCAAAAAACAAAAGATGGAAGTTTTACTTAAACTTCTGAGCAGCGTGAAAAGCTGTACAACAAGAATAAAAATATATACTAGCCGTTGTTGAGGTTTGCCTTGAGCTTGCAAGGCTAGGTAAATGCTACTCAGGCTTGTTAAGGATAGTTGATTCCCAATCGTATTAGGATGAAGAAATTCTTCGTTTCCAAGGCGACCTTCGTTGTCAGTTTCTCGCGCAATTAGGGGAACTAAGGCAAAGATTAAACCGCCCCATGCAAAACCCTTCAAAGAACTCCAAGAAACTTCTTCTCTAGACTTACAAGCAAGTACTCTTAGAACAACGTAATGCTTCAATACTAAGATTAGCCAGTAAACTAAAGCAATTTTCTTCGGTGCTCCTGTCCATAGTACTGTTGCTCCTGTCCATGCAACATAGAGAATAAGTGCGCAGACAGGCAAAACTCCAATTATCTTTGCAAATTCGCGTCGATCGCCAAAAACGCCACCGAGGGCAAGCAAAAAAGCGACAATGCCTGAAAATACTGCTGTTATTGGTCCAGCTACTGGAGGATTACTTCTAAAGAATAGGTAGGTTAAGGCTGGGGAAATACTAATGTAAAACCAAAAGCAAAATGCAATAGTCGATAGGCTAATGAACAACCTTTTCGAGCGGAGAGGCTCCTTTTCTTCAGAGAAACTGTTGGTTGCGGAGCGGTGTCTCATTTAAAGTTGGCCACGATGGTTGTTTTGAATAGCATTAAGTAATAGAAATTAAAAACCAGCAAAATTTAGATAGGTTTAATTCCAGCATTTTTTAAGTGTTTTGATATAACAAGAGTGAAGTAAGCGATATAGCCAAATTGCCCTAACAAAATAGAAGCCATAATACCTACAGTACCAATTAATGATCCTAAAACTATAGCCGCGCTCGCAGAAATAAAAGAAGAAATGATACTGCCAAATAAAATTTGATGTGTTTCGTCGACTGTTCTAAAGAAATAAAATCCCTGGAAGCACAAAAATGCCACTAGACAGATAGCAAGTTGCCAAATTACTAAGTATGAATAATCTGAGTATTCACGACCATAAGCTAGTATCGTAAGATTTTTTGAAAAGATAGAAATAATGATAGATGGAACCACTAAAATAATTCCGCCCACACAACTAACCTTGAATAGAAAATGAACCAGTCCTTTAAGCTGATTTTGTGCATATGTTTGGGAAGCTTTAATGGGAACAAAGTTTTCCATGCCTTGAAACAAGATACTAAACGGGCCTGCAATATTTTGTGCAGCTCTTAAACCACCTAAAGCTTGAGGACCCAAAATTAAACCACTTAATACCAAAATTCCTTGTGATCCCAACCAATTGACTTGACCTGCCAGAAGAAGATTCAAGCTAGATCTCCAACTTTTCTGGAAAGTCTGTAGAATTTGTTGCCTAAGTGGGTGAAGCTTTTCTACTGCAATTCCGATAACAAAAGCGGAAGCAGAAGTCATCGCGATCGCCCAAAAAGCTGAGTCAATACTTAAAGCTTTCGCCTTGAACAGAATGGTTAGCGCTAAGACTTGCCCACCATAACTAACCACATCATTAATCAGAGCAGATCTGGCTTTACGGGAAATGAAGTAATAACGCCTAAGCCAATCCTGCAATTGAAAGAAAACAATACTCAGAGATAGAGGAAAGCTTGCAGCAAGGAAGTTCAAAGAATGGGTAAAGTGGTTAACAATGTTGATTGATAACAAGGCGATCGCAAATAAGAAAATACTTAGGACAATTTGCGATGCCAGCATTCCCCTTAAGTATCTTTCTTGCTCGGAACCCTCTAACTGTGGTGCAGTGCTTAACATTGGGGCAATGATTAACGCCTGCTGTAAAGTATTTGCATACAGCAAGGCAGAATAACTTATAACAAATTTTCCATACGCTTCTACTCCCAAGAAACGCGCAAGAAGAATACCGGTCGCAAAATTTAGAGCGCTAACTGCGATTTGATCAGCCAGCACCCATTTAGCAGAACTAGCACGATTTAGCCGCTGAATCAATAACTTAGCCACGAACTCTAACCATAATTAGTGAACAAATTGAGAATTGAGAGATTTTCTATCTAAGGGAGTTCATAACTTAGCGATGATTACAACTTAGATATCTAAAGCTTTCTTAAAACCACCAAGTCTTGTAATCCGTCGATACACCCTGGAATGATTTTAATCACCTCAAAATATTGACTCCAGTTTTCATAAATATAATCTTCCGAGTGCTATGTTGCTCCGTACATATCTTCTTCAGATCGATCGCACCATATATAAAATTGATGAAATCAATCAAAGGTGTAGGAATTCTCTGCTTAATCAGGCTGAGTGTTGGACTAAATCTTGCCATGGATACCTCCAATAGTGAAACAATAATTTGTAATTGGAATCAATTAGTTCTAACTCTTTCTAAATTTGCCAGTAGTTGCCTGTCCGTTCTGATAATAATCTTGGTTGTAATAAGGTTGGTTGCCAAGCTCTATTGATAAACTATCAGCATTCACAACCTGGCCCAAAACCCGTTGCCCAGACTGTTGAAGCAACTCCTGTGCCCGGACAGCATCCTGCTGCGCTACTACTCCAGGTCGAACAGCCAGCAGAACACCGTCCGTCATTTTTGCAATGATTGATGCATCAGCACTAATCAACAATGGGGGCGTATCAATAACTACAAAATCATAAGACTTAGAAAACGCCTGAATTAACCACCTCATACGATTAGAGTTGATCAGAGGTGACGGATTGGAAGATAGATTTCCCGAGGGCAATATATCAAGTCCTTCTAATTGCTGAATTACATTTTGCGGTTCTAAACGTCCAGACAACACATCACTTAACCCATCTCTAGTAGAAAGGTTCCACATCGTGTGTTGACGAGGACGACGCATATCAGCATCAATCAACAACGTTCTATTGCCAGCTTCACTTGCAGCCAATGCCAAATTAGCAGCCAAAGTGGATTTGCCTTCTCCTGCAATAGAACTCGCCACAACAACAATTTTACAATCACCTTGATCAGCATGGAAAAGCTTGAGATTTGCAAAAACCATGCGATAAATTTCGCTAATGAAAGAATAGGGATTGTCTCGAACAGAGATCTCGAAAGAACCTTGTCTTTCAGCATTCCGCAACTGATGATTATCATTCTGATCAAAAGCTGGAATGACACCGAGTAGAGGATATCTAAACACCTCGCTAGCGTTATGAATAGTTTTAGGTGTGTTATCTCTGTATTCTAAAATGAATGCTGTTAGAACTCCTAAAATTAGACCCAATGCTGCAGCCGTGGCTAAGTATAATACTTTATTAGGAGCAACTGGCTTATCAGGAGGAATGGCAAATTCAATAATTTGAGCGTTTCCTATATTCTGATTTTCAGCTAACCTTGCTTCTTCTAATCTTTTGAGTAAGATTTCATAGGTTGATTGAGCAGAATTTAGATTGAATAATAGCTGTCTTTGAGCCTGCTCTAACCTAGCCAAAGCAACCGCTCGTTGTCTAGAGGTTGAATATTGATTCGTTAAGGTAGAGAATTGCTTTTCGTAACCAGAACGTTCGACCTCTGCATTAATCAATTCCTGAATCAAATCCTCACGCAGTTTTCCAAGTTGAATATCTCCACCTTGAAAGGTTGCTTTTTCTCCAGTTACTTCTTGAATCCTCTGTTGTAGCACTTTCTGGATACGTGCCTCTCTGTCTTCCAAAGATACAACTAAAGGAGCCTTCTCCTGATAAGTCACCCGCGCGCGAGCTAATTGGCTCTGAATATCTTGCAATTCTTCAAGAGGCTTTTGAACGCCTGGTGATTGACTCAAAGCGCTTAGAGTAATACCCTTTTTTGGCTCAATATTTAACTGTCTCTGTAAAGAGGCTGCGCGCGCTTGTGAATTAGACAATAATGCTTGTGCTTCACTGATGTTCCCCTCTAACTTCTGCAAATTAGCAGAGAAGGCTTTCGCTTCATCGTCCGCCGAAACAAAACGGTTTTGCTGCTTGAACTGAGCGAGTGCTTCTGATGCTTTCTGAACACGGCCCTCAGTTTCAGGGAACTGTTTCTCAAGAAAGTTCCGGGCTGCGGTAGCTTCAGCCCGATTGCTCAACATATTGCGTTTTAGATAAAGATCCATCAGCTTGTTGACTACATTCGCTGCTTCTGTCGGGTCCTTGGACTTAAAGGAAATGCTGATCGTATTGGTACCGCGTGGAACCTTGACACTCTGCCTGCGCGCAAAATCTCTGAGCTTTAAGACTTCACCCGATTTATCTACTAAATTGAGTGCAGCGATCGTATTCTGAGCAAGCGGAGCTGACTTGATAACTTCTACTTCCGTATTGACAGCACCAGCAACACCATTAGATTCGCCATCTGACGGAATGGCTGTTAGGCGGGAGAGAAGATCAACCTTGAGTAAAATCTGTCCATTCCCTTCGTAAACCGGCTTTTGTAACAGTATGGCAACAAAACCCAGCGTCAAAGTAGTGCCAAAAACAGCTACAGCGGGTTCCCAGCGTCGCTTTAAAGTCGTCCAGTACTGTTGAAGGTCTATTCCTTCCGATTGGTCTGCAGATACCATAAGAGTTGGGCGTTCATTGGGATGTAAAGGTTCTTTGATTAAAGGCTAGAAACAGAAAGTAAAGCAGTTTATTTCATCTTTATAAACATTTCAATACCCTTAATAATTGCTAATGATTAATTTAGAAATACGCTCTTAGCGGCTCGTTCACTCGCGCGGCGAAATCGCGAGGGTTTAGCGTCGTTGCCATCACTTAACGGGCGGTAAAGGAACTCCTCGATCTTGGTACATTTCCCCTTTCTCCCTGCATCGCTTTAAGCTTTTATTGAGAAATGCGCTCTAAACATATCTTTTCATCCTCTTTACTCCGCAACAAAATCGAGAAGTTTACCAGCTACGGCTTCTTGCGAGAAGGAATCTTCAAATCGCTTCCTTGCCGCTTCTTTCATAGAAGCATAGACCGTTGGAGACTCCATCAGTTGAATCAGCTTTTCAGCGCCATCTGTCGGATCGTCCAAAGACCAGTATAAGCCCTCAACATTATTAGAGAAGCATTCTGAGATACCACCTGTTGGGGCGGCTATGACTGGAACAGAACAAGCTAAAGCCTCAATAACCGCAATCGAACGGTTTTCTAATAATGCGCTGTGTACATAGACTCGGTAATGGTGAAGAAGCTTAGAAGCGCTCGATTGAAAACCTGCTAGTGTAACCTGGTCTTCAATACCCAAAGATGTCGCTAATTTCTTTAAGCTTTCTCTATCTTGACCTTCACCTACTAAAGTCAGAGAATAGCGATAACCTTTCTTCTTTGCTTCTGCTAATGCAGATAGGATGTAGCCTTGATTTTTGCGAGGCTCTAATGCACCAATGCTAATTAGATCACCCTTAATTAATCCTGGCTCTTGACATTCTGGCTGGTTGATGAAAGGAGGTAAAACAATTGATCTAATGGCGCGGCTCTTTGAAATATTTTTCTCGATCGTTGTTTCCATAAATTCAGAAACATAAACAATTCCATCGAGCTTTGAAATAACTTCAGATTCTAACTCCTTAATTTGGCGGTACAACCATCCGTCAAAAGCTATTTTCCCTTTGTTCACCCACTCATCAGCCTGAGATACATTGAAATGAACTGTCATAAAGACTTTCTGTTTTTCAGATGTTCTGATCTCTAAAGCGGCTTTTGCTGATAGAGGACATTGAGCAAAAAAGACGACATTATCTGTTTTATCTAGTTGGTTAAGTTCCTTTCTTAGGGCTTGTTTAAGCAATAAATAATGCCAATACCGATACCACCAAACGCTAAACTCACCACTAAAAGGATCAATCAACTTTCGGAGACCAAAGATCGGAAAAGTGATTGCGCTACTCACATAAAAAGGGGTAATTATGTTGCTGTAAACATTTTTACTACTTAGGTAACGATGAAAAGCATTAAAATAAGTTTGTATTCCTGTTTCACCATGTTCGCGCATTAAAGTTGCAATGATAACATTCCGAGAAGGCATAATATAAAATTGGGAAGGATTACTAAACTTCAGGCTAAAAAAACAGAAAATTAGAACGTGTCAAACTCAAGGTGAGTCAAATACTTAGTTTTTTAAGAATTTGGCGTTTACTTAAGAAGAAAAAGTAAGTCAAATCGTGCAAGAAGGTTTGCAGTTGATAATTCTTGGTGATCTTGTAACCATACTGATGTTTTATCTTGACGGTTTCTTCACGTCTCCTTTGGGGATAAAGGACACTGAAGTTAGTGTCATGCCATCTAAAAGCTGCAAGAGTCTCAGGGATGTACTGGAAGCGGTAGCCAAGTTTAGAAAGACGGACGAAATATTCGTAATCCATACATATCTTATATGAAGGATCAATGAGATGATTTGCGTCAATAATCTCTCTGCTAAAAAATGTGGCAGTCGATTGAATATAACACCCGTAATAGAGCAGAACTCCATAATCAAATGAATGATCTTTTTTAACTCTCAGAGCCTTCTTCTTCTGGTTTACCATCATCGCATCACCATAAATGATGCCTATATCAGGGTTCTGCGTGAAAGCATCAGCAATTCTGGAAAAAGTCTTAGATAGATAATAATCGTCGGCATTTAGCCAGGCAACCACATCGCCAGTTGCCATCTTAAAACCCTTATTGATAGCATCGGACTGTCCGTTATCTGGCTCAGAAACCCATCTCAAGTGGGGAAGATGGGCGTAGCTTTTAATCACATCTAATGTTTCATCCGTACTCATCGCATCAACGATGATATGCTCCTTGTCAGAATAGTCCTGATTGCTGACACTCTCAATAGCATCAGCAATGAATTGACCTTGGTTATAGGAAGGAGTAACGATGCTAATTTTGACCATTGTTTGCTGATAGAAGGTTTAAGTTACGACCTAGAGATTGCAAGATGTGGGTTTTGCCTTAGTTTCCCTTGCTGCTGGTTTGATCTGGAATTTGAATTTATTAAGCATTCCTACCAAAGTTCTCTTGAGTAGTGAATAGAATTACAGCTTTTGTGAACTACTATCGTCTCCCAGTCGACGATACCAATCGATCGTTTGTTTCAGCCCTTCCTCAAATCCAATTTGAGCGGAAAAGCCGAATGCCCGCTTTGCTCGTTCTGTATCCAGACAACGTCGTGGTTGCCCGTTAGGTTTATCTATTTCCCAGCATATCTCACCACTGTAGTTCATTAAGTTACAAATTAAGGTAATCAAGTCCCTAATCGAGATTTCATATCCTGTGCCTAGATTGACTGGCTCTGCGTCACTGTAGAACTGTGTTGCCATAACGATGCCTCGTGCCGCATCCTGCGCGTAAAGAAACTCACGGGTCGGGCTACCATCACCCCAGACATCAATTTGTTTGTCCCCGCGTTGCTGAGCCTCATGAACTTTCCGAATCAGGGCAGGAATGACGTGGGAACTGCGAGGATCAAAGTTGTCCTTGGGACCATAAAGATTGACAGGTAATAGGTAAATGCCATCAAATCCATATTGCTGGCGGTAGGATTGGAGTTGCACTAACAAAGCTTTTTTAGCAATGCCGTAAGGCGCATTAGTCTCCTCAGGATAACCGTTCCAAAGGTCGTCTTCTCTAAACGGGACAGGAGTAAACTTGGGGTAGGCACAGATTGTACCTACACAAGCAAATTTCTGAACCCCTGCTTGGTATGCAGCATGGATCAACTGTGTGCCCATGATCAAATTGTCATAAAACAGTTCAGCAGGCTTCTCGCGATTTAAGCCAATTCCACCGACATGAGCAGCTAGATGAATAATGACATCCTGCTGGTCTACTACACGTTGGCAGCTTTCTAGAATACGTAAGTCATAGTCTCGAGATCGCGGCACCGTAATTTTTTCGGAATCTGCACCTGCCTGACACAGTTGCTGTATCACTTGCTTACCCAGAAAACCTGCACCACCTGTCACTAAAATTCGCTTACCTTGCAAATCTAACCTACCTGCCATTACTAATTCCTCTCATGATTTCTTCTGAACTTGCCGTCCTAAACCTACTGCGCCGTAGCAGCTAGACGAACAGTAGCAATATCTTCGATCGCGAGATTTCTAGCCAGAGGAAGCAAGCCTAATGCCTTGAGATCTGCTTCTACCATCAGATGAACTAACCCCCTAAAATCTATTGATGGTTCCCAGCCTAGCTTTTGTCTAGCTTTAGCTGGATCGCCAATCAACAAGTCTACTTCTGCTGGACGCAGGTAACGTTCATCAAATTTTACATAGTCCTGCCAATCCAAATTTACATATCCAAAAGCAATGTCTAGAAATTCTCGAATAGAATGAGTTTCTCCAGTTGCTATCACATAATCATCCGGCTCATCTTGCTGTAGTATCAGCCACATCGCTTTGACATAATCCTTGGCGTAGCCCCAGTCTCGTTTAGCATCTAGATTGCCCAGGTAGAGTTTCTTTTGTTGTCCAGCTACGATCCGTGCAAGAGCATGAGTAATTTTGCGAGTTACAAACGTTTGACCGCGTCGAGGGGATTCATGATTGAATAAAATGCCATTACAAGCAAACAACCCATAAGACTCGCGATAGTTGATGGTTTGCCAGTGAGCATACACCTTGGCGCAAGCATAAGGACTGCGTGGGTAGAACGGAGTTGTTTCCTTTTGCGGAACTTCTACCACTTTGCCAAACATCTCCGATGATCCCGCTTGGTAAAAACGAACTTGGATTCCTGTTCTGTATTGGTAGTCACGAATTGCTTCTAGTAGGCGGAGGGTTCCCATCCCAACTGCATCAACTGTGTACTCTGGAGAATCAAAACTGACACGAACATGAGATTGAGCGCCCAGATTATAAATCTCAACTGGCTGTACTTCTTCTAAGATACGCCTTAGGGTTGTCCCATCAGTCAGATCGCCATAATGTAGGAATAAGCGAGCAGTCTGATTATGAGGATCTTCGTAGATGTGATCAATGCGATCTGTATTGAAGGTAGATGTGCGTCGGATGATCCCATGAACTTCGTACCCATTTTCTAGGAGATATTCACTAAGGTATGAACCGTCTTGTCCGGTGATTCCTGTAACTAGGGCGCGTTTGCTTGTCATGCTTTCTTTATTGAATGGTGAGTACAGCCCAGAGTTAAGTTGAGAGATTTCTCAAGAAGTTGAGCGAAAGGAATATTAAGCTAACCTTACATTTCTGGTGGAGTTGCTCGATCAGAGGTCATACCAAATTGATTCTGTCGCGTTCTATGTTTATTCGGCATCACGAATTGCTTGAATGCTAACCAGAGAAAGATCGGAATTGTGCTGCCATAACGCGTCCAGAGTCTTTGGGGTTCCTGAACCAATCGGTAGAGCCACTCAAAACCTAGAGATCGAACAAGTTGAGGGGCACGTTTATGAATACCTGCATAAACTGGAAATGCACCACCGATCCCGATCATCACTGCCTGAACTCGGTTCTTATGTTGAGACATCCATATTTCCTGCTTTGGGCAACCTAATGCAACAAATACTATTCCACACCTACTTATGTTAAGCCGATGAATAAGCGCTTCATCTTCTTCCGCAGACATACGTCTAAAGGGAAGGGATTCCATACCTGCGATCGTAAGATCTGGAAAATCTTGTTCTAATCTTACCTTTATCTTTTCGAGAGTTGGAGCATTAGAACCTAGAAAAAACACGCTTATTCCCTCCTCTGGTGCTTGTCTACATAATGCTATCAAAACATCTAATCCGGCAACTCGGTCTTGATTGCAAACTCCCATTAATCGCAGCATCCATACAAGAGGCATACCATCAGGAGTCACAAGATCTGAGGTTTCTAATACAAGCGCAAAGTTTGAGTCTCGATATCCCTCAACCAGCATATGCACATTAGCAATGCACACATACCTACTGCTCCAAGATTTTGCCCAATTCAAAATAATTGCCATTTGTGCAGCGAAAGGGAGTGCTGTAACAGGAAGCCCAATTATCCTCTTTTCTTCTAGGACCATAGGAACGGCTCAAAAATAATATAGGGTGAAATTATGTCTTTGTCTGCTAGCTTCATGCCTGAATCAGTTGGAATGTGAGCAACGAAGGTCATTCTGTAGCTTATTGATCTGAATCTGCAGGATCAGCAAGCAACGAAGGTTATTCTGTAGCTTATTGATCTGAATCTGCAGGATCAGCAACAGACGCTTACATCAAGCTTGAGGTGGAATTTAGTAATGCAGATTCATTTAGCGTAGCGGCATGTGGAATCAATGGCATCACGCCCATCAGAAATCGAGCAAAAGCTCAAGTGCAGTATCTTGCTCTAGACAAAATTTCTTGTGCTTAAAACGGCTTGAAGGGATCTTTTCAAGAGCTAACAAATTCACTAGGAAACCTCTAGGAGAATAGACTTATTGGGAAATAGTGATAGAAATCGCCGAAAAACTTAGCAAAAAAAGCGTTTTAAGGATTTTCGAGCTTATTACCCAACAGCGCTAATATTTAAGTAGCGATCACTCAGCACTCTACAAGACTCGTATAAAGCGCTGTTAACTCGCAATCACCCAATCAAAATAGCAAGCGTAGTAGCTGTAAGGTTCAGACATTCTGTACATGGCTGGGAAAAAGCGATTCTCAAAAGAGACATACTCTATCCTGTTGGTACTGCCCTTACTTGTCCCTGCAACGGTAATAATACTGAAGATTTATCAATAACGCAAGAAAACTCTTGGACTTTACAGTAAATTCACATAATTCGGCGTGGTTCAATGGACTGTTTGAGGAGGTGACAACGCGGCTACAACGCGGACTGGATCAGGGAAATGGCATTGAGACCTCGTTGAAAAAAGGAGCGTTTTTGCGGTTTGAGGGCCATCAATTTCTCGGCTAACGATGACCAAAGATTGAGACTGTTGATTCACAAACTGCCATACAGTCCGATCCAAAAATGGCTGTGACAGTTTCGAGAACGTTTCGGTTCTTTTACCCGACCGACACAATGCTGCGCCGTTTCTTGCGAATGTGTTCTCCCCGAACGGTGGAAATGGAGTAAGTAATGGCAATCACCACGAGGAGTGCAGTGAACGCTGGGGATTTGCCCGACACTCTTCCAGGTTGTAGCTCCCCGAAGGGTGGTGTTCTAGACATGGGGATCAATGAGGTCAAACGATCCGACCAAACTCATAGCGATTGATGAACAACCCAATCACTACGTCATTTAGCCATTCCGACTTAGAGAAGCAGATCGTCTTGCGAGCTAATCGCTTAATTCGAGTTCGTAACGTCAAGTGTTTGCGCTCGATTTTTTGCGTGTTCTGTTTGCCAACGACATGCTGGTCTTGATCCAACAAGCGGGCATACGCTCCCCAGCCATCAGTGTAAAAGGTTTGAATCCCAAAAGGCTCTAACAATGCCTTTAACTCGACCAACGCCTGGTCTTTATGGTCTGCTAGCACATATGCCAACACCTGCCCGGTTTGATGATCAATCGCGTGCCACAACCAGCGATTCTGTTTTTTAGACTGGACGAAGCTCCACATCTCGTCCGCCTCGGCTTCCTCAACGTGCTTCACAACTGTTACAGCAGTTGGCTTGAGTTGTTCCAACAAGCCGTGGTTTACGTGTTCAAGATGACGATCTTTTTTTTAGTTCTTCAATTACTGTAGTTGGGCTAATTTTGAGTACCCGCGCTGTGTCTCGAATTCCACTACCATTTATTGCCATTTCACCAATCTGTTGCTTCACAGCAGGTAAGTAGCCCCGGTAGGAATACTCTAAAACAAAGCTGTGACGAGTACATTCAGCATTGCGACATCGATATCGCTGTTTGCCCTCAGCCGTCTTGCCATGTTTGACGATGTTCGTGCTGTTGCAGGTTGGACATTGTACGGGTTCAAGTACCATCACTGTAATTGAGGAATGAGCTAACAGATTCAAGTCATCCTATTTTCCGCTATACTCATCCCCATGTCTAGAACACTACCTCGCTATCCCTTGAACTATCGAGATTTGGAAGAGATGATGCAAGAACGCGGGGTGGAAGTAGTTCTAAGGGAGTGAATTGAAGCAGAATGTCTAACAGACCAGGACTCAACTCGTGACCATCACCCCTGCATCACAGGAGTAAATCCATCTTCTGAATCAGTCTCCTTGCCGTCTCCAAATGTTAGCCTCAGACTAGGAGGATAGGGCAATGGCTCCGTTTCAACTTACACGACGACAGTTGATTCTGATGGCTGGAGGAGCAAGTGCTTTCACGCTTTTAGGCTGCAATCCACGGAAGCAAACAATGGTCACACTCTACACGTTTGGCGATTCAGTTTTAGATTGTGGACGATACAACGAGTTTGGGGTTCATCCGGGGCAACTCCTCGTGCAAAATGACGATCGCCTGTTTCCCGAATTCAAAGGAAAAGACCTCGCTTCACGCGGATCTGCCCGTCTTGAGCATCGTGCCCGCGATGGGGCAACAGTCGCGGGTTTGCCCTCTCAGATGCAGGGATTACAAGTCAATGGAAAGGCAGTTGCCTTGATCACGGTGGGTGGCAACGATCTGCTACGTGGACTCATTCAAGATACAGGCGCAGGCATGACAACCTTCGCTAATGCCCTCAATACCTTTGTCCAACAGTTGCCCATTCGTCCGGTTCTGCTAGCAAGTGTGTACGATCCGACTCTTGGGGATGACAGCCGCAATTTTTTAGGGGTTGAGGCGGCGATCGCCCGCAAAAACTTTCAGCGGATGAATACATCGATTCAAGATATTGCCAACCGCTATGGGCAATTTGTCGATCTCCAGGCTCATTTCCTCAAGGGCGACCCCTCTTGGTTTACAGCCACAATCGAACCCAGTTTGCGGGGTGCATCAGAAGTTCGACGGGCTTTTCTTCCACAGGTTATGGCTCAGGTCTAACCGCAACCCCAAAACCTAGCCCAATGTTTGGGAAATAGAGCGCGCCCACCCTACTATGCGGCTGAAGAATTGTGTTCAATTGGTTCAGGAGCGGTGGAATCGTTAGTGAAACAAATTGACCGTCGGTTGCAGCTTTCTGGCAGTCGATGGAAAGAGGAACATATCCCGAAAGTCCTTGCACAACGCTGCGCCTACTTGAATGAGCAATTGAATCCTGATACCTTTACTCTCTCAAGAAGGTGACACGCTCCCGTCGATTAGTAGCTCGATCCGCCCAGCTAAATCAGCCCTCTACCTCGCTGCTTTCGAGCCTCAGCGAAAAGTGATTCGCTTCTAGCTTTTGATTTAGCGAATCTAGTTCCTCAGATGTGAAGTCACCGATCGCTGCAATCCCGCGCATGGCTTCCCGCAGTTCAGCGATCGCAAATGCTAAATCCGGTAAGCTCTGGGTCGAAGTCAACGTGCCATAGAGCAACGTCCACGCTGCATTTGCTCTGACCGTTCGACCGGCAGCAGTAAACGACTTTTGCCAAATCAGAGTACCGCGCAGGGAATCGATCAGTCCCGTCCAGTTTTCAGTCACAGGCGCGGTGAACTCAGGAAGCGTCCACTGATTGTTTTGCCAGAAATGCAAATCTGAAGGCCGCGCGGGTTTGATTTGAATTTCAAACCCATCCCAGAAAAGCATCTCAGCAGGCAAGTCATCGACTCCTTTAACAACTTGAAAACCCGCAAGCTCCAATGTCGGATCGTCGGTCGTGCCACAGATTTGATTTTGATTCTTTTGGATTAGAAAGTACTGCATATTTTTTTTAGATTGGGATGATGTTTCTGACCTGAAGCTGCCCTACACTGCCAGCCTGTCCCGGCCCGCCGCCCAGCCCAGCAAAACTGCCGCCACTAACAGAGCCGTTTACCGCAGTCGCAATCGTGGAAACCCCGCCGTTTAGGTTGATTGCCGCTCCGGTCAAATTCACCGTTGGAGCCGTCGTCACGAGCCATCCACCGCCACCGCCACCCGCCGTTTGAAAGGTTGAGGCATCAGGATATCCCGTTCCCCCGTCACCGCCCTTGACTGATAGCTGAGATCCGGCAGACGCTACGACCGATCTCAGGCTCTTGAGCCAGATCAAGCCACCTGAGCCACCGCCCGCGCCCGTGATCAAGCCACCTGGAAACCCAGTCAAAGCCCCTCCTGCAAAGTTCAATACTGAGGAGTTACCCTGACCATTTTCACCATTCGCCGTAATTGTCCCAGTGACCGTGATCGTGCCTGCCGCTTCGATAATCAAGCAGCCGCCGCCATTGCCGCCGCGCGGAGTTCTCATCGCGATGCCTCCAGCCAGATTCGCAATGAAGCTCCCAGCCCCGCCACTTCCCACGGGCGAGGTAAAGTAAGAGTAAGTATTTGTGCTTATAGAGTTAACTGAAGCCCCGCCCCCGACTCCAGCGCCGATATAGTTCGGATAGCTTTGCGGAGCGAAAACGCCGTAATGTCCGCTCCCGCCCGCAATCGGCGCAGTCACGACTACATTTCCGCTGATCGTCACATTGCCTGAGCAAAAGAGGGTTGCACCGCCCGCAATCGTTAACGTCGCACCCGCGCTCACCGTGAAATTCTGAAACCAGTTCTCGCCACTCAGGGTCGCTGTGCCCGAAGAGAGCGTATAACTTCCTTGCTCGCCTGATCCACCAAAGATTCGGATGGACTGCGCGATCGGTAGAACCTGAAAGCGTGGGCGAAGATCTTCGACTGCCCCAACAATCTGAACGTTATTCGTGAGAGCTCTTGCCAACATCACACTCCGCACCGGGCGAATTGTGGAGGATTGCACCAATCCGGCTGAGTTAACGAAGACAAAACCCGTGCTGTTGGGAGCTAAACTAAGCTGCCCCGGCGCGATCGTTAAAACCTCTCCGCTCGGCAGCACTACGACTCCGCCCTCATAGTCCACGACCAGCCCATTCGCAGCGGTGACTCGCAAGACATTTTGAAAAGCAGTCCAGTTCGCTTTGATATTTCCCGGCGCATTGCTCAAGGCACTGTCGGTTAGAGGTGGATAGCTGCCATCCACATCCGTGCCGTTGAAGTCGATCGCTTGCATTGCATTGAACCAGGCTGCCGGAACCCGTCGCCCTCGACTGAAATTCGTCTTCGCCATAAAAAGACTCCAAACTAAACTCTATAAGTCAAATGAGATTTCTGAAACGATGTTTAGGTCGTCCAGATTGTTGAAAATCAAAAAGAAACTCTATCCGTCAAGGTGCAGGAGTCGGTAAAGTCGTACCGGGAAGCAATGCGTACTGGTGTGCTCTCCCGCTAGCCGAGATGTAAAGTAGATTGGCAATGCGAGGGTCAGCGGCTAAATGCACCATGCCGTTAATCCGAGTCAACGCCGGATCAGAAACCCGCTGCCAAGTTTGCCCTAGGTCAACCGAGCGATACAAGGCATCCTGAGTCGCACCGCCGACCCGACCAAAGATGTAAACGTAGTAAGGAATTGAACCTTCACCCACTCCGATCGCCACAAACTCTGCGGAGTCTACCGTACTGACTACCCCCACGGTTTGACCGCCATCTGTGGAGCGCCACAATTTATTCGTCTTGGAGTCGAGTTGTTCCGTATCTTTCGCAAACGAGAACCAGACATCATTATCAGCAAATGGGTTAGGCGCGATCGTCACCTTAATTCGATAGGTGGGAAACTGTCCTCGGCTGGTTCGCGTCCAGGTTGCCCCAGCATCATTACTCACGTACAACAAACCTTCCCAAGTTGACTCAAGATAGTAGAATCGCCCGTTAATTCGCTTGTCGGATTCAAGTACTCCTGAGCGCACTCTGGCATTGATATTGTTCGCCCAACTTGAAAACAAATTTGCTCCTGTCCCAGCCATCTTACAGATTTGCCAGGTGTCGCCCCCATCGATGGTGTAGTGGGGGTTGAAGTTACGCGGAACCCAGACCATGCGATCTGTGCCTCGACGATCTACGGCAATTTGACCCGCATGACCGCGCTCGGTTAACTGGGATGTTGGATTAAGTCGAGTCGGCACAGAGCCAAATGCTTGCCAGGTTTCTCCATGGTCGTTGGTTTTTCCATACATCGGAATCCAATCTACAACCTGGTGATACCCGACAAAAGCAGCTTGTTGAGGATTCGCCCACGCCACATCGATCGCGCTACAGCCCGTCGTCGAATCCAGCGGAGCAGGGAAGGTTGCTGTACCTTCTGGGACAATCCAAGTCGGTGTTCCAGCGGGTACAGGAATTCCAGTCGCTGCAATGTTCTTCGTAGCCGGGGCATCCAAGTTACTTTGCTTAAACCCCAACTTATCCATTCCGGCGGTGTAAATGTAAAAGTTATTTAGCGGGGTGGGAACTGGACGAGTCATTACGCCCACAAACTGCTCCAGACCCAACATTTCCCACGCCCAAGTCGGAACTGCCAGATTCGAGTTAAACGACCGTGCGACTCCAAACCCGTTTGTGAACCAAGCGTTATTCGCATTGGCGGGATCAAAAGCAATTGAGACGACAAGGTTATTTGCGAGCGTTGTGGTCATGTAGCCGGGAGCCGAAACGTTCTGGGGAAACCGCAAGTCAGCATCGCAGCGCGTCCAGTTTACCCCTTGGTTATTTGACTTCCAGATTTTCGTGTTTCCTGAAACAAGAATCTGATTCCCATCTGGGTGAACAGCAATTCCAGACAATGCACCTGCCCCAGGAGGTGTTACATTTGTCCAGGCTCCATCTCGATAGCGCTGGAGGTTTCCACGCGAGCCAAACTGGTTTCGTTCCCCAAACACGCAGTATAAATCGCCGTTCGCAGCAATTGCAGCTCTTAACGGCTCCATCTGAATGTTACCGGTTGTCGTATTGGAAATATTTGTCCAAGTTCCCCCAACCGTAGACCGTCGCCATACTCCAGAGCCATAAGCGCCAACGTAAACAACCGGAGTTTCGACACCGCTTGTTCCTGAAGATTTGTCGTGCAGAACCCAAGTAAATCCAGGCTTGTCGGTGCGGGTTAAACCACCCCAAAACAGGGTTGTCGGTAGGGGCAAACCCGTAACTTGTTCCCAAGCCGCGCTGCCTCGCTTCACCCATACCCCGTCATTCCGAGAGCCGAACCAAATATTCTCAGGCTTATTCGGATCAACGGCTAACCGCTCACCCGTCTCTGCTCGAAACTCACCATTCGGTTCAATTTTGACGTTCGATGCTTGTAGACCCGTGGGTGTCCAGTTCACACCTTTGTCTGTGGATCTCCAAACTTCTCCAATGTAGCTCCAGACATTACCATCGTTTGTATTCTGTTTCCAAAAAGCCGCGTAGACAATATTGGGATTGGTTGGGTCAACCGCAAGCGATTCGACTCCTTCCGCGCGGGCGTTTGTTGGAAACCTCTCAAACATATAGATCCAGTCGAGGTCTGTTCGATCAAAGCGGTAAACACCGCCCGTATCAGTTCGGACGTACAAATCGAAAGGAGCTAGGGGTGAAATACTAATTCCGGTGACGAATCCTGACATAGAAAGTTAGGGGGTAGGGTTAAAAATTAGACAATAAAAACGGGCTGCGAACTGCCGTTCGATCGCAACTTTGTATTCGTCGAGTAGAACCAGAAATTGGGTGTCGGTGCGGGGGTCGGGCTTGTTGATCCAGAAGCTCCCGCTTCGCCCCTCGCAGCAATCAATTGCCAGAACACCGAGTTACTGCTCGGCGTGTTACCCTTCGTTGGATTCGAATTTACATAGAGATACGAGCCACCACCAAAGGATACTAACGACCCTTCTGAGTAAAAAATAGCTGGGCTGTAGTTTCCTTCTGGTCTAAACCACCGCAGCGTAGATGCATATCCAGGGTCACTCACGAGCAGTTGAGCGATTCTTCGTAAGCCTGCGGGAAGTAAATCTGTCTGAGCGCCGATTGGAATCAATTCCCAAAAGTCACACTCCACCACATTCGGCACAATCGCACTAAAAGCGGGAATAACAAGTCCTCTGCTATCTCGAATCTCAAAGCGGTAAGTAATTTGACTCGTCTCGCTTTGCGGTAATGTAATATCGATTTCGCCCGCTGCTGAAATTTGATAGTCACGCGGCTTTGGAACTAGCATCGTGTCACCATCGAGTAGCGGTGCGTCTAGAGTCACTCTCAGCGACCCCCCAAACGCAACGCCCCCCGAATCGGTTAACTTTCCCTTAATTATCGTCATGGTAAAATCGCATCCTCTTCATCAAAGATTGGGTCGCCGCAACAGCTAAAATCCGCATAAAATCCGTCGTAAACCACATCGGAATCGCAGTAAGCCGCGCCGTAGAGTCGGTTCAGTTTTCGCGCCAAATTAAACTCAGATCCAAGTTCTAAAGGCAGTCTCACAAAGTAGCGATATTCAGGTTCACCAAGGTCAGCGTCTAAGACACTGATCTCCGCGAGGAATTCAGTTTCTTGCCAGACATCAAAGCGATCGCCTAAAAAGAGTTGCAGCACAAATTCCAGTACTTGTTGAGTTCCTCGCCGCCGCCAGAGATAGTTCAACCCATTGCGAATCAAGACTCGCTTGGTTGCGGGAGCCCAGGTTGAATCCCAGTAGTCCCCTGTAAAGCCGCTCAACGCTGCGAGATAATCTAGCCACTGTTCATCGCAAGTATCAGGATCGAGTTGGCGCAGCGCTACGTCATCAATTCGGGCTTTAAGTTCAATCAGAAATCGATCCCAAGTGCCGGAAAGCCAACCGCTTACTCCGTTCTCTTGATAGACTTCCGGTAGATTGCCAGTGAAAGGAACCCCGTCTCGCCAAGCTTTAGGATCAGACATCAGGAACCCCTCCTGTCATCGAATTATCCTCACCGAATGCGTGGGTGTAGAAGATCTGATCTTGGGTAAATGCTTCAAAATAGCCGCCTGTGAGTCGGGGGAGCGACTTTGCATTCGGCAGCAGGATATCTTGACCTAGCCCGTTCAACACAACCGAGTTAACGCGCCGCACCCCGAGAACATTCCGCAGTACGAATTCCAGGTCATTGAGGTTGACGTAATCGGATTCTGCATAGGTTGTAGGGCTGAGAAAAGCTTGCAGAGCGCCGCGCATCTCATCGAAGACATCCTCTGGATCAAATCCGTCAAAGATCTGAACAATCGCTTTGACTTCAATTTGAATGAGTTCGACTGGAGTGAAGTAGACCGTAGTTCCTAATGGAACCAATCCACTCAATCGGGCTTGGATATCATTGCACTCAGCTTCACTCGGTAGAGACTGATCGCTCCTGACTCCGAATACATGAACGCTGCCGATTTGATAGGTAATACCGTCTGCGCCGATCAGCGGAAGTGCGATCGCTCGACTGCCTGACCCTAAGAAATCTTCTGCCACCCGTTCGTAGTCACTCTTGACGATCAAGGTATCGCGCCGCCGAATCGCTTCTAAGGCACGAGACTCAACCTGCTCCAGGGACTCAGGATTACTCCCGCCGAATGCTGCCTCTAAATTCCGAACTTCGCTTAAGTTGGCGTAAGGAACGGTGAACAAGGTTAATACCCCTGCGGGAACATTCCCGACTTCCCCGACCTGGGTGCATTCTGCAATCACTGATCCAGAACTGTTGCCGGGTGTGATAACTAAAGCTTCTAAGGTGACAAAGGTGAGATCGATGTCGTTCGAGCTAAGGAGTGTTGCATCCGGTCGCACCTCAAAGCCTGCTGGAATCTGATAGCTGCTTGTGATTGCGGTTGAGAGTATGAAGGTTAGTTCTACCCGCGCCCGCTGTCCGAGTGACCGCTGAACCCCCGCTAAACGAAGGTAAGCAACGGCTAAGGCTCTCGGTAGTTTGTTGACATACCAAAGGATTTCAGACCCTAGCCGCGCTAAAGTTCGATTGAAAACTGCTAAGGGATTGTGGGTCGTGGTATCGTTCAGCCGCCCGCCCGATCGATTAAACCCATCGAGCATCGACTCCTCAGCCAGTTCTTCCTCATTTCGCGGGTCTAGAACCGGATAAGGAATCAAACTACCTTCATCACTGGAGTTTGTATTTGGATTAAATGTAACAGAGGTGTCGGTCATAGTCGGAGGGAGATTGCGGGTTGAGGAATATTCGAGATCGACCAATCGATGCGGAGATCGAGCAAGCCGTTTTCACCGAATTGACCAGAGCAACGAATGTCCAGCGTTGGGTAGTCAGGTAACAGTAAGGCTCTTAATCGGGCTTCAGTATCTCGAACGATCGCGCCCGCATCAGGTAGGGAATCAAATAATCGATTTGGTACGCCATAGTTAGGCAAGGTTAAATACTCGCCCGGTTCAATCGTGAGAACGTGCATAATGGCATTTCTCACGACGTCTGAATCTTCAGACACCGCAAGCCCGCCGCCAGAGAGTTCTAGCGGGAATCGGATCGAACGAATGGTGGTCATCAGTAGCCTCGTTGAACTAACGTATCGCCATCCGAATCGAGACCGCCCAAGGTCACAGCGGACTGACCGTTTAGCGTGAAATCAGCCAGGTTTACGATTTGAATCGCTGCACCATTCGCATCCCAAGCCCACTCCGCTCCGTCAGCACCTCCGCCCAACACCCATTTCTGACCAGAAGCCGCGCCTACCACGACAAAGCCTGCTTCATTTAGTTCTAAATAAGCGCCCGCCGTGTTCTGTAATCGGATCGACCTGCCGCAATCAATCGTGAAATCATCGCCTGTCGTAGTCTTGCTTTGCTGCTTAATGTCGATCTCAGACTTACCTTGAATCGTAGTCTTCACATCCCCGTCGATTTCTTGGTAGCTATCCAATGCGGCATCGCCTTTATCGAGTGCGGGGTTGGGACTATTGATCACTGTGCCGAGGCAGATCAGCGCATGGGGATTCCCTTGGATCGCCCCGACTAAGACCGTTTGACCCACGCGCGGCAGCGGATCGTCGATACTGGGGCTTAACTGAAGTCTTCGTACCCAATCGCTTTCCAGCCCAGGTTTAGAAGCCAGAGTCACTTTGATGCGACGATTTCCAGTCGGGTCGCGATTCGAGGTAACGACAGCTAGTTCTAGGTAGAGATTGCGCCCGTTTAACTCTGCTGCCGCCCGAGCCGCAACGTTGGCGTTATTGAGAGCATTGAAGATGTTATCCATGAATCTCTTGATGTGTGAGCCGCACTACCCTGCCATCGGAGGCGCACCTTCTTTGGGAAGGATGTCTCTGGGGTTAACTGAGACTTGCCCGCCTGGTCTTCTTACTTCAAAGTGGAGGTGAATTTGGTATTGATTCATCGTTTGTCCTGAGCCACCCCGGACTGCGATCTGAGACCCTTTAGTGACTCGTTGACCCTGTTGGACTTGGATCGAGGCGAGATGAGCGTACCAAGTCTCCCAACCGTCGTCGTGACGAATAATCACTAATTTTCCATAGTCATCAATCAATTCGTTCCGAGCCGTGACAACTTGACCATCTCGGGCGGCGACGACTTGATCAGGGGTGTAGCCCCCGATATCCGTTCCGTGGTGCATTCTTCCGCGAGCATTTCCCCATTCGCAGCGAGGGCCGCAAGTGTTTCCAGTCATCGGCCACATCCACTCTCCCGGCGGAACGGGTTGAGAATTTGTTTGACCCTTCGCAACCGTGGTAAAACTCCCTTTGTTTAGCTCCTGCTCGGGAACCTTCAAATCTTGTGGAGAGAACGCCTGAATCTGCGATCGCAGACTGCCCAAGTCATAGTCATGAACAATCTGATCGATCATCCAAATTCGATTAAACACCGGTCGGGGGTGTCCTGCGGTATTGAAAGCCGATGCCACATCTAGACGCAAAATTGCGGGAGTGGTGGGGATATCGAAGGTACTGGGCAATGCCTTCACTCGCTTCAAGACATAACGAGTCGCTGCCCCTGCACTGGTGGGATTAGAAACGGGCGGTGGGGTGGATGCCCCTGTTGAACCCGGAGTTAAGGGTGTGGGCGCGTTCAGAATCGCAGTGAATTCTTGCTGTTCGCGTCGCCTCAGTTGTCGCTCTGGTTCTGACTGTAGCCGAGTGATCTGACCCGTCTGGGCATCAATCATCGTCTTGGCCTCATCTCGGACACTGCTCTCGCTCGAAGCGGTAAACTTTGTACTCGCATCTTGCACTTCTTGTAGCTGAGAGGTTGCTTGATCACTCAGCGACCACGTATCTAGTTCGCCGCCCAGGTAATACAAAATGAATCCTGTGTCGGTCGCAGGGGGGCGCGTGAAGATTAAGGTTCCTCCTTTGTCTGAGATCGAGAAGCCGTGAAACTGACATTCCCGCATCAGTAGCTGATAGTCGGTTAGCCCGGATTGATCCACATACTGCAATGTAATATTTGCCATTGCGGGATCAGTCTTGGCAGTTAAGCCATAAGCCGCCGCGACTCGTTGGGCAAGCTGGGTCAGAGTAATCGTCTTAAAGGCCGTGTTTCGCTTGATCCGATTCATTGCCGCCCGAATCGATTGACCACTAAAAGTCGTTGTGCCCGCATGAGCAGTATCTGTCTTGGTATGAATAAATTCGGCTGTGAGTAACGTCCGGTTATTCTCAAACCCCAGGCGCACTTCGATCACTCGTCCCTTCGCTGACACTTCTTCTGCATCAGGGAGCTGTTGAGAGGAAGCGGTAGATGCCACAGGTTGATTTGTCGAAGCGTTGGCTTGAACCCCGGGCAGTTGTTTCAGCCATTTTTGATAAAAGTTTTCATAGTCCTGCCGCCACAATCCGCCTTGAATATTCGTATACGCGGTTTGACGATTGCTATCCGGTGTAGGCATCCAGCGATCAATTCCACCCGCACCCGTCCAGCCCTCTTTCATTCCTGAAACTAACAAAGTGGTGGAGACATCGGGGCGAAGTGCGAGATCGGGATTTCCTACTAAATCGAGTCCTAAACGACTGCCCCATTTGCGATAGTTATCTACACCTGTAATCTGAGCTAAACCGCGCCCGCCGTACTGCCCGAACTGCCCGCCCTCATTGTTATAAGCTTGGTGGTTGAAGGAACTCTCACCTTCTGCTACAGCTAAAAGAAAGGCGATCTTTTGGGGTGCGGTGATTCCTTGTCGTCGGGCTTCAGCAATGATGGCAGGAGGCACGTCAGCGATCGCACTGCTATTGGCTCCTGATAGTCCAGGATTTGTGGAAGATGCGCTAGGTTGAGAACTCTGTTCTGGAGGGAGTCCGCGAATCCCTTGTTCTCGGAACGTCGTCTCGATATACTTTGCCGCAATCTTGTTGTCGCGATCATTTAGCTTAACCGTGCAGCCGGAGGAGCGACTATTTCTAGATAACGTCACATTGGCACTGACTAAGATGCCGTCCCCGGTGCGAAACGTATCGCCGCGACGATAATCCGCTGCACTGCTCAGATCCACATCATTCGCGTCTGAGATCGAGACTTGGCAATAGCCACAAATTAGTCTTTCACGCGCCATCAGAATAACCACGAAATACGTTCGATTACAGACTTGAGTTTTTGAGTGCCATCCGCGAGAACGGTATCGACTTGCTGTTTGACTTGATCGACCTTGGCATTAATCGCTGACACATTCTCCAGAGACTCTGGGGTGAACGTTCCGATCTCCGGTAAGATTCCCGCTGGAATCTCGAACGGCGCGACGTTTAACGCATCCAGCACTTCTCGATAGAATGTCGTAGAACCGAATCGCTCTAACGCAATCGATTCAAGGTTTTGGCTTAAAGGTTCCGCGCTCATTAGTGCCTATGGTGGAGAGAGTTTTACCTGTTGAATCGGTGATGGCGACCGCGCGGGTTTGGGGATTCGTCAAGATGCGATATTGACCCAGCTTCACTCGCTGTTGGAGACTGCTTGGCAACTTCAGCGGATTTTGTTTAATCCAAGCGATCGCGCCTTTACTTCCGGCTTCGAGTTCACGGCTCGACAACTTAGGTGAGACCTGCTGAGTGCTTCCGGGTGTCGCGGGTGTGGGTCGATTCGACAGCACTTCGATCAGCGTCATCGAACCTTCAGCGTGAACCGGGAAGCCGGAGCTGTTCCACATCTTTTCACTAAAGTCGAAGCCTGTGACGACGCAGGATTCTAAGCGACGAGTGCCCCAAACAAAGGAACACACCGGGGCGGCGAACTTTTGATTTGCAGGATCACAGCGGGTTAACTTCACTCCGGCATCAAGTAGCGGCTGGAGCGAGGCTTGATGTTGAGGGGACATCAGGATCAAGCCATTCAGCGTCAGTTGCAGAGCTTCTCCATAGCGATATTGCAGTCGAGGAATATTTGTTCCGGCAGAAGGTAGCGACTCATAGTTAGCGGCAACTTTCTGATCGATAGAGCTGGGATTGAGAATGAAATCAAACCGCTCGTTTGTTCCTTCGAGTTGCAGATAGCAATAGATATCCGCAGTGGGTTGAGGGGGCTGATTCGGTTGAGCGCGTTGTTCACTTCGGAGACGAGCGACCGCTAGAGGGTTCAATCGTGGCATAGCTTAGAGGCTCGACAGTTGATATTGATTCCAGCGTTGTTCGATCTGGTTCATGACTAAGTTCGCGAGTGATTCTTCGTTCATACCCGGTGCGGGATTGACGACGATTTGGGGTGCGAAGGTTGAGCCGCCGCGCGTTCTTGTAGCAGAGACTAAACTGACGAGATCCCGCTGTTGAGCACGGTTGAGAATCGTTTCTGAGGTGTTGGCGATAGCGAGGTTAGAACCAGAGGGCATCAGTGCAGTTTCGCGGGCGATCGCACTAAATAGTGAACCGACATTGAGACCTGCTGCATGGTTGGATACCGCTTGTCCCGTAACCATGCCTTTGACTGTCCCAATCGGGTTGGCAAGGAATCCTTTGATTCTTTCAACAGAATCCTGGAACCAAGTCTGAACGGACTCTACGATTCTTTGGACGCTGTTTTGCACAGACCCGATAAAGCTCGTAAAGGTGCTGCCGATCGAGGTGATGACTTTGTTGATCACGCCGCCGATCCAATCTTTTACTGAGTTGAAGGCATTTACCGCGCTGTCTTTAATCCAAGTCCAGGTGTTAGAAAACCACTGGGTAATCGCACTCCAATTATCGACAATGGCTTTTACAAGCCCCACAACGAGTAACCCTACACCCGCAGCAACCAAAACAGGGAATCCAACGGTCGCAGCCACTACCGCTGCAATTGCAGCCGCAGTCGAAGAGGCTGCGAATGCGATGACAGCGGATGAGATGGCGGCGGCAAGGGCAACCCCAATCGCGTTAATCGCGAATGTAGCTAGAATTCCACCGAGAATTGCGAGTCCTGCTGTGACATACGTTGACCAATCCAGGTTCATCAGAAAGGAACCTAAACCCTTAAACGCCGCTCCGATCCCCGTTCCAATACTGCTGAACAGTTTGCCATAGTCGATAGATGCCCCTGCTTGTCCCAGCTTCGCGAGTGCAGAGTCGATCAAATCCGCCAGGGTCTTTCCAATTTGTTCAGGCTTGAGGCGTTCACCAATATCCGATAAAGAAACTGAATCCAGTGCATCGGCGGCTCCCTTCGCCCAGGAAGTCACCGTCATGATGCCGTCATAGAGGGCTTTCATGGGATCAGTATTGAGACCCATACCGCGCAGCTTTTCACCGACTTCAGTAAAGAAACCGCTGCCTCCAAATAAAGACTCGAGGAGAGAGGCAAACCCATCTATTACGGTGCGAGACTTACCGTTCAAGGTAGTCACTTCTTTGAGGAACCCAAACACTCCTGTATCTTGATCGAATAATGCGTGTTGAATCGTTTCAATTTGAGTCCCAGCGGTCGCCTCAAGGTCACGAAGCATCTCTGGGGGTGCGAGTCCTTTTGTCGCTGCCTCAAAGATCTTCACCCGCTGCTGGAGTGTGATACCAAATCAACTTTTCATTGCAACAGATCCTCGCCCCCTAAATCCCCCATCCTGGGGGCCTTTGAGTAGTCTCCATAGTCCATCTGTTGCAGTCTATTTTCAATTTGGTATGAGGTCTTCAATTTTCCTTCCCTCACCGTAGATCTTTTTCGAGGCTTTTTGAAGTTCGCCCAGCAAGCCCGGCATTCGCTCATTCAGCTTCAGAATACTCAATTCACTGTCAGACGCACCCTCAGCAAACTTGGTAAAGAAGAGTTGAATGTCTGAGTTTTGGATACCGCTGGCGGGGTCTTTTAATAGTCCGAGTGTCTTCGTCAGTGATAACGCTTGCTCTTTGAATGCTTTCTCATCAAAGATGCCATCGACCGAATTCGCTTTGATTAGGGTATCCGAGATCGCTAAACCTAAGTCCTTGTAGCCCTGAGTATTCCCCGGCAACGACGCTGCCATCGCCCCAAACTCTTTGTTCAGATCCTTGACCAACTTCGTGCCATAGGCATAGTCTTTGTTGGTCATCGCTCCGAATTGACCCGCGAGTTTAATCACGGATTGCTGCATATCAGAGGCTTCAGAAAAGCGGTTCGTTAATGCACCCACCGCCCCAGCCGCTTGCGAAAGGGCGCTCGTATACATATTCCCTAGAAAGACCGCGCCCGCACCTAACCCTCGTGTCTGTGACCCCAACCCTTTTAGAATTGGAGATAATTTGTCCAGTGCATCTAAAATCACTGTGATTTTGTTCTGTCCAGACATTACTCAGATTCCTGTTTTGATTGGGATTCTTGAAGGGCTTCGTTGCGGACTTCGATCAGAAATAGCACCCGCCAGAGAGGGAGTTGGCAGGCGTGAATAAAGAAACTGTTGTAGTCGCCACCGCAGGCGTTCAACAGGGCTTTGGTGAGCGTCCAGTGGCTAAAGGAGCGTTCTTCGATCGTCCACCAAATCTCTCCTTCCCTAAGCGCCAAAGAACTCGCGAAAGTTACTCACCGCTTCAGAAACCTCCTTGAAGGCACTCATCGGTAACTTGCCCAGAGTGGCGCGGCTACAGGAACTCTCTTCACCGAAGCGGATACAGAGCAGGGTGAACAGTAAGTACACTTGCTCGGATCTAGGGAGTTCCGACATTGCGGATAAATCAAAGCCTCGCGCCGAAAGCAACTCTTCTAAACGCGGCATATCATCGAGTGTGGGTTGTCGTAGCTCGAACTCCACCTCACCCGCGCTCGTCTTTAACTTGCCGACGTAATTCCCAGTCGCGATCGGTTCTTGAGGTTCTGGGTGAGACTCAACCGCCGCGACTTCTTCTTTTTGTTTTGACATAAGTGATTAGCTGCGTGTGTATTCGCCAGGAGCGATCGTGATCACGAGTTTGCTAGTGTCGGCGCTACTGCGATTGGCTTGAGCGACTTCTACACCGATGACCAAACAACCAAATAAGTTGAAGCCTTCGCCAACGGGTCGTGGGTCATCACTGCTATCGACGGGGACAACTGAAAGTTTGATTTCTTGTTCGTTGTCGCGCAGTCGTTCATATGCTGCCAGGATGGGTCGGTGAACGCGCGGGTCAAACTCGACGGAAATCGTGATGTCTTCTATCTCGACCATCCCTGCGACGGTGTACATTCGTCGCCGCACACCGTCGGGATATTTCGAGGTTTGCTTTTTCTCCTTGATGCCGCTGAACTCACTAAAGTAAGCGTCCGGGAGTGAAGGAGAGGATACTAAATAGTGACTCTGTGTGATCGGCTTTAATCGTCGTAGTGCCATGTTTGATTACCGGGTAAATTTGAAGAGGAGTCTAGTCAGAGAGGCGAGCAGTAAATGTACCTACCGGGACTCGAACCGTCCGGCCAACAATCTTTTCGACTGGGGCTGAGGGAATGAGATAGGCATCGAATCGCAGGATTCCAGCTTCGGTATCGAGGGCGGGATTATTCGTTTCATCACACACGACTAGAAAAGAGTCGCCTGGGTTTACGCCAAACAATGCACCCGATTGCCAGATTCGATAAAGCACTTCCTCGGCGGTGTCTTTGACTCGGCGGTAGATGATGCCTCGACCTTCGTTAAGATCGAATAACAGGATGTCGAATGCTTCTCGGAGCGTGCGTTTAACCACGTTAAAAGTGACGCGCTGGTTGATGAATCGGAAGTACTCATTGGTGGAACGAGTGCGAGCGCCCCACACGACTAACTGACCATTGGAATGCCGCTTCAGTAAGTTGATTCCGAGGGGGTTCGCCACATCTTGTTCAGAGCGAGTGTAGTATTTCGTAAGTCCTTTGACTCCTCGAATGGGGTAACGTAAACCCGCTGGAGCTTGAGCAAATCCTTGAGCCCGATATCGTCGGGTTGCAACACCCGCGACCGCTGGTGAGGGCGGTAGCTCTTTATCCTCTTGAGTGATCACCCAAGGCGAATAGTAAGCGGTGTGTCCGGCTGCTGAGACATAAGGAACGCCTTCAGTTTGCAGTTCGCCCGTGGTGTCGGTTGCCTTGGAACAATCTAGGAGGGCGACCCAATCGAAGTTCTCATCTTCTGCAATGTCGCGCATCTTACTGGCAACGGAAAGTTTATCCGACGCAGTGGTTAGACGCTCGAATGCTTGCGGTGCAAGTAGAAATCCCTGCGGCTGATCCTCATTAAATGCAACCCCAAGCGTTGCGACAAATTCAGAGGCTACGGTGAGATTGGGAGCGGCGGCTGCGACTCGTGTAAAGTACAGGATGCCTTGTGGGTCATTGTCGAAGTAAAGCTTGACGTAATCCGTTGAGAGCGATGCGCCGAATTGATTCGTAAAGTCAGTCGGGGATACAACTTGAGTCGGTGTGTTCACATCCCCAATCGTGGATGTACCGACCATATAAACGTGCCCGAAGGTGGCAATCTCAACGGGGATATAACCGTCCTGATCCTCTACGATGTAAACGCCGGGGCTGAGAAACTGCGAGAGTGAAATTGTAGTAGCCATAAATTTGAACTGATAAAAGTATTAGCTGTCGAGGAAGCTTTGCTGAGGATTACCGAGCGTGTCTGACTTCGAGCGCCAGATACCGACCTGAACTGTCATGGAGTCAGGTAAAGGTATTTCAACGTCTCCGGGCTGGAGGTCAGGGACAGGTTCAGAATCGAAAATCGTTTCTACCTGTAGCTCAAAGAAAGTCGTGACTAACCAGTCAGAACTGACATCATCGATTCGGGAGACTACGATCGGGGACTCAACAATGTCAGTGATGGCGACAGAGAGAATGTCATCATCGAGCACCGCACCGTTGATCAACCACTCTGTTGTGACTGACATATAGAGCGCCGTGATTTGAGTTAGCGGCAGTTCGTTGTACTGTAATCGACTGCTAAATCGATACTGCACAGCAAAGGGCATCACGAGCGAAATCACCCGCTGCCCGATCGAAACTGCACTATTGATCTTTGGGACAAAGAGATCCTTTACGGGAGCTTGAAAGGCTACAGTCGAGGGATAAGCTTTATTCTCGATGACCGTTGTGAGTGTTCGAGGGGGGTCAGAACTCCAGGCATCGATCCGAATCTGACGACTCATCCATAGGCGAAGGAGGTTCGATAGTTCTGAGAAACGCAACTATTCCTCCTCTATGGGTAAGTGACCTGAAAAGCGAGAATCAAAAGGGGCGCGGAGAATGGCACTGTAAGTTGTTGTACCTGGGATTAACTGAATGAGTCGATAGCCGCGCACTCCATTCACTTCCCAATCCCCGTTCAGCAAATCCGCTTCGGTGTAAAGTCTCACTAAGTCTGTGATCAGTAAGTCGCGCTCACTTACCACCACATCAGCACTAAAGACCGATCCGACTAAGCGAGTGGGTACAGGTTGGACTTTCGGATTGGGTGCAATCTTAAAGACCGTCTCAATCGGTGTAATCGAACCATTGGGAAAGTTTTGCTGAATGACGCGGATCGAGTGCTGATACTGGGGCACACCAAATTGGCGGGGTAACTCCAGCAGTTTCGATTGCAGCGTCGTTAAACGTTGAACTAAACTCATCTCGTCATTCTCCCGAAGCCGCGACCGCTGGATGCTCTCGAACGAATTGCACCGCCCAGCTCCGACTGAAGTTCGTTTTGCAATTCTTGCTGGAACAACGTGGTCGCTGTTTGTAAGCCCGCCACCGCTGCAAGCATGGGTGAAATGTATTTCGTCCCGCGCTCCTGATAGACGGTATAAGGAACTGGGTTAAGGATGGCGAGTGAGAGTGAGTTAGCGCCACTTGTGATTTCGGTTCTCCAACCCGCCCGCATTTTCCCGGTGCGAACACGAGAGCGATCGCGAGTGACCCTGAGCGCCCGATCTTTAGTCTTATTCGCAGCGTTGAGAAAGGCACGACGCGGCGACCCGGTAAATACCTTTCCAGTTAGTTTGACCGTCATAGGCTACCAGTAACTCACACTAGAATTTGAACTAGAGTGGGGCGCGGAGCCTTTGAACTGATCAAACTTCAAAGGGAGTCCGGTGAGGGCTTCGAGTTGTCTTAGCAGGCGCGAACCTTCACTCTTCAGGTGACGGACGTGCTGGACGTAATCGATTTTGATGCCCCCGACCTCGACCGCCATTGAATCCGTCCGCGCCGCACTCAGTAACCCGTTCAGACTTTCAATCGCATCTAGAAGTAACCCAATCTCTTCGACTAAGGCGGGGCGACTCTCCAGTGGCGAAAGATATTGAGTTAGCTGAGGCTCTAGAACGATTGGCGTAAGACCGTATCCCAAAGTCCGCAGGAGACGGTCGCGTTGCTCATCTAACAACATGGCTTATTCTAGTTACTGGACTCTGAGCAAAGCACACGCACTCTTGCGATTCTGCAACTGGAACTGAGCTTGCACCGAGAGAATCATATCGATCGCATGAGGGTTCGTTTGCGGCATTCTGGTGAGTAGGATGTTTAACCCTTGAGCATTGACCACTTGAGAATCGCCACCCGGCATCGTGCTCAATGCGGGGGCAAGTGCATAGGTGTGCAGGTATAAGTCGCTCGTGTTCAAGAAGTAAATGGAGCGGTCTGGGGTGTAGATGCTCTTATGGACTTCGCGATCTTTATAGGTCAAGCCTGTGAAGGACAAGTCAAACGAACCCCCCATGCGGTTAACGGCTAGGCGCGTCTCGAAGATTTTTTCCATCGCGTCGGCTAAGTCAAAGGTCGTCAACACATAATCGAAATTGCCGCCGAGTTTGCCTTGTCCCGTCGTCGCCGCCCGTAGAAGGTCAGTCGTGAGCGCTCTGTTTGCCCCTGCTGTTTCGTTGTGTGATGTCCACCCTGGAAACGCAACTCCATCAATCTCTGCATATCGATTGGTAGCGGGCGGGCCTGTAACTGCATTCGACATTGCTCGGTTCAGACCAACGATTCCATGACTCGCATTCGAGCCGTCGCCGGTATAAAGCAGAGTCTCCAACTGCTTCATCAATGCGTCCATACCCGCTTCAAGCTTGCCCCGATACAAGTTCCGCAGTGCTTGAGGTGCAATTCGTAAAGCTTGCGTTGCTTGGGTCAAGTCGATTGAGAATTTGTGTTCTAAGACGCGAGAACCGATCGGCAAGGAGGCTTGTAAGTTGGTATCGGTGGTGCTGTTTTGGTTCGGCGTTTCAGAAGTGGCGCGACCGTAAGTGTTTCCAGTTCCGACCGACACGGGCCAGTGAATCGCGGTCTGGTAAGCGTCACGCTTTTGAACTCTATTCAGTAGCGGATACTCTTTGATTTTGGTTTCAGCAATCCCCGATTGGATTTCTGAGCGCAACAAGTCTAACGGGGCAAGCGTTTCGGTAGAGAAAATTAATTCAGGCATATTGACGTAATCTTGTGTTGAATGGTGAGTTCCTCCTTGTATGAGGTGTCCGGGGATTTACGAGCTTTCCCGGTAGCTCAGTTTGCAAGAAGCTAGGCGTACATCTGGGCTTGCAGCGCGGCGTATTGTTCATCGAGTGAAAGTTCTTTGCCGCCGCTCGGAGGAGTTGGCTTGGCGGATGAAGCGGAACCTGAACCGGATGTCGGGCTGGGCGGGATGAAAATTTTCCCTTCTTCTGAGGCGAGATAGTCCGTGAAGGTTTGAGCCAAAGGTTTAACAGAATCGCCGCCGAGGTCAACATACCAATCGGTGTTTTCCTTCTTCAACTTGTCACCATATTCGGCGGTGAATAGCTTGAGTAAAGTTCCTTTGTGTTGGGTGGGGGAACCTGCGACCAATTGAGCGATCGCGGCATCGCGGGCTGATGCGAAGGCCTGCTTGTCTTTCTCACTCACTTGCGTGGTCAAGTCACTGATTTGTTGCTGTAGCGCTTTGAGGGAGAGTCGAGGGGTCGCTTCACCACTTTCATCAAGGTCAGCGGGCGATTCAGGGGGTTGTTTCTCTGAGACCTTTTTGATGTCTCTTTGAAGCGCCGCCGCCAAGCCTTTATTTTTGTGATCGACTTCCGCGAGTAATGTGGTCTTTACTTCTTCAAAGCACGTTGCGAAAAGAGCCTTAACTTCTTCTTCTGTCATGGGGATTAATTCCGATGTGGGATATCTGCTAGGGATTGCTTGCAGTGGAGCTATCTGGATTCGTTCCAGTGGTTAATCATCGTCGTCCGGTTCTTCATTTGTTGAAGGCGGGGCGGGGGATGATTGAGGTTCTGGCTGGGTAAGTGACTGAACTTCAGACTGAATCGCAGCGAGTTCTTCAGCGGAGGCGTTCGGGGCCAGTGAGACATTAAGTTGGGCGCAGAAGAGTTTGAATGCTGTAGCTGTGAGGAAGGGTTTCACTTTTTGAAGCGCTTCAGCTTGAAGTAACAGATCATCTACGTTGTCGAGATCGAATGAGTTAAATCCAGAGGCAGAAATGCTATCTGAGCGGTATCCACTGATGCGGGCGGCGAGTTGTAAAATGTCTTGCCAGGTTGAGAGCAGCCGCTTACCGAATTGCCGCAGCAACATTTCTTCTTTGTACTTATCAACCTTCTTCGAGATTCCCGATTGTTGCACCGCATCCTTAGATGAGGAGCTATAGCCAATGGAGACAATCGAGTTGATTTCTTCCTCTAACTGTTTCAGTAAATCCGAGAGAACAGTCAGCGCCGCACCCGACATCTCTTCAAAACTGAACTTGCCCTTCATCACATAGGCATTGCCCGTCGCAATCGTGTCCTCGTCCACATCCGCAATCGAATCGATCGGAGTGACGAAGGGTTCAAAGGTGCGCTGGACATAAGCCGTCACGCTCGCCCCGTCATATAAACAGTTATCTAAAGTGATATGTTCTAAGCACTTAAAGATCACTTGATTCCCCAGCCATAAGTCAGAAGGGACTTCAAGCTTAATCACGGGGAAGCTAGGGTACTGGTGCTGAATGGGTCGAGCGAGTGGAATGGTTGTCTCGCTATCTACGATTCTCTCTTCACCCTTCTCGTCGTAAACCGCAAGGATGCGATCGCCGTTGAGTTTGACATCCGCTTCGTAGGTGGCGATTTCGTCCTGAGTGATATAAGTCCAAACGATGTGGTCTTTAGGTTGCTCGAAGACGGAGGCGCGGCGTTGACTCAGTTGCCGGACTTTTAGAAACGTCATTTGATTGAGAGCGTCAAAGCCCTCGTCATACACTTCTAGGGCAGAGTAGGTCGTCAGATAAGCCCGCAAGTTGAGTGCTTCTTCCTCTGCCTTATTTCGAGGTTTGATCGAACTATACGGTTTGTCAACGTGAGTGTAGACTGCGCCGAATAAGAGAACTTGTCGAAACAAATGGGCGAGATACTCAGGCTCAGGAGTGCCCCTGCGATCTACATCTTCTCGAAAGAGTTGCCAAAAAGAGTCATCGGTCAAACCAGAGATTTGAAATGTACCCGCCGCGAGTTTATTCACTTGCTGTTGAATCGAACTCCCCAGCAGGTTTCGATAGGTGAATTTTGCTAACCGAATCTTATAGAGTGCAGGCGGCTCGTCCGGGCGTTTCGGCAGGTAGTCTTGCTTATGGACTTCAATGACATGACCCCCTTCAAACAAATGTTGAATCCGCCGCCACGTCAGCTCTTTTGACTGATACTCACTACTCTTTGCCTCTAAGCTATGCAGCAGGACTTTATCTGGAGCGCTACTCAAGCTGCTTCCTCCTCTCTCGCCAAAATGTTGTTGTGTAGCTCTAAGCGACCGAGCGCGTACATCGTTGCGAAGATGCTGTGGTCGGTTTGTCCTTCAGCGGGCTGATCGAGGTAATTCCCCAACTTATCTTGAGCGCGGCAGAACGATTGAAACTCGCTAATCGTCTTCGTTAACTTGGCGTTGATGAAGAATCGATCTTGCTTAAAGAGCGAGTTGACAATATCAATCCGCGCCATCACACCCGGTTTACTCCGCTTAATCAGAGTGGTGGGTTTGAGCGCGGGTAGGTTGTGTTTATTCCCATAGCGCCGCAGTGACAAAACGATGTCGCCCCGGTCATCAGGGCAGAAGACCTTATAGGCGTTGTACTGTTGAGCAAATCGACAGACTTGAGCGATCAATTCGTCAATCGTCACGGATATACCCGGATGAGGGTTTTCCCAAACATCGAGCAGGAAATACTTTTGGTGTTTCAATCCGATGACGGTAATCGCGGGATTTTGAGAGCCGGGGTCAATCGCGACAAAGGTGCGATCGTACGGGTTCCCAGTTGAAATAATATGAGTGTCATTGAAGCAGTCGAATAGCTGACCTTCAAACACTAAGAAGTCCGCCATCAGTTCTTGTTGGAAGGTGCGAGGAGGTAAGTCCCGCCGCGCCCGCTCAATAAAGCTCTTGGGTAAAAGTGGATTATCTAAAGCGCTGAAGTGATGGTATGACCAGTCCGGTAGGGTCAAGGCATTCTGACGCAGCATTGTATAAAGCCAGTGCGCCCGCCCTTTCGGTGTGCCGATCGCTAAACACTTCGAGTTAGGGGTATCTAAGAGAGCCGGGTAAATTGCATCTGTCCAAGAGTGCTGCTTGAAGTCTTGAATTTCATCTAGCCCCGCGAAATAGATCTTTAACCCCCGCAGCCCATCTCCCTCTGAGTCGTTCGCCCCTCTCAATAAGATAGAAGGTCGGTTGTAGATGTCGATTCTAAAGTTCGATTTATCGATGTTCTTAACGTAAGGCTGTCCTTCTAATAAAGAGAGCAGCGGTTGCCAGTGAATTTGTCTGGCTTGTTTGAATGAAGGACAACACAAGAGGACAACAGGCGGCGAGGCGGGGTCGATGACTTGATCAAAGCTGAGACTCCGGTAGATGACTTCGGTTAAAAGGAGTCGTGATTTTCCCCAGCGGCGCGAAGCGACTAATAACCGAATAAAGGACTTGTCAGCAAAAACAATATGCTGGTTCACGTGGAGATTAAGGTTCGTCATCGCTTTGATCTGGCGTAGCGAGTCCAATCTCAAATCGGAAGGAAGGATTGATTTCGCCCTCGCTTAGACCCAAGACGCGATCTAATAATTTTGAATCGGGGATGATTTGTTCTTCTTTGACGAGAACAACCTTGCGACCTTTTCGATCCAGAACCTCTTGTCGGGTGGTTCGGTAACACTGACGTTTCAGTACGTCATCGATATATTCATTCGCCGCCGCGACTCGATCCCAGGCTTTCTGTTTGAGTTTCGCTGCGTATTGCGCTCGTGCAGCCGTTACAGCCGCAGAAAACTCCTCTTTATCCACCATCCAAGCATAAAAAGTCGTATGAGCGATACCTACCCCTTCATAGGCAATACGGTCTACCCCTGTCTCCGCAATCAGTTCACAGATCTGATTTACCGTCTCAGGGTTATAACGGGGTTTTCTTCCACCAGGCATATTGAATTAAGGGAGCCGCGCGACTGCTTCGTAGGGCATGAGCGCTCTGAAAAGTGGCGGCTCAAATGATTAGGGGTTTATTTCTTGGGACAGGTTTGATTATTTTTCATTGCCGAGTCCCTTCAACTATTACACTCGTTCAAATTCGCATTCTGATTTGTTCTGAGAGTTCTTCAAAGGCGATCGGAGTCAATGCACTGATGAAGTCGTTTAGGGTTGAATATTCTGTTTGATAAAAGAAGTGGGCCAGTTGTTCTAGGTTTTCTTGTTGGGGATCAAATTGATAAACAAGGAGCGCCGCGAGTTCGGGTTGAATCGAGTGGAATGCCTCGGTGATTAAGTCATCATCCACCAGCGACCAAAGTGAGTTAGAGGGATGTAATTCGTGGAGCGGGCGGTAGAGATTGTGGAGGTAGCGATCGCAGTGGTCTAACTCGTGTTCAAAGAAGGCGACCAGCACTTCAGTTAAATCCGTCGAATTGATATAGCTGGATTTCTCCGAATTGGAATCGGGAAAATCGATGGGCGCGGCGAGGCTGACTTCATTGGGGATCGGGAGCGATTCGTACCCAATGATTTCGTATTCGTCAGAGGTAAAGGAGTCTCGCCAGTCTCGCTCTGATCCGATTTCTGTATAGGTCAGTCTGTCGAGTTGATCTTCTGTATAGATGTTGGAGGGGGCGGCGATGCGATGAAGGTTTTGCTGCATCCAGTTCCGCACGACGATTTGGTCTGAAGGGGTCAGCGCGGGTAGAACATCGTTCTTTAGGGATTTCAGTAGAGAGAAGTTGAGACCTTTGCTGAGGCTGAGATAATCCTCACCGAATTCTTTTTTGAATCGATAAGTGAGGGCGCTGGGTTGGACGTTAAGTTCTTTGGCTAAGGAGCGGACGGAAGTGTCTTCTGAAAACAGTTTCTCAAACGCGGATTGAATCTGAGTCGAGGAGAGTTTCATTGGGCGTGGCGGCGCGACTTCCTCCTCAACTTAGTTTCATCGGGATTGCTGTCAGTGTGCTATCTAGTTTTGGCAGCGATCAAACACCCACATCGCGTCTAAGAGCATCGGGATATTGTTGGAGAAGTCTCTTCGATAGTCATAGTAGTGCGCTGCGCCTATTCCATTGATAAAAGCGTACTTAGGCACAGATGTCTCCCGTCCTGGCATGAAGGGAGCGGAGGTAAGATCGCTGTTGAAGAAATTAATCACAAAGAAGCCACTTGGGTTGTCGTTATTCCGCTTAGGGTCAATAAGAGAGATTGACCCGTACCCGTTGGCTTGGGTGAGATTAAATCGATAAATTACACCCTGTTTCGCCTGTTTGATGACAGCGCTGGCTCCATAAACAGCACGATTCTTAGGGGGTTGTCCAAATATCAACTCGAATCCCTTTCCATTGACATCCCGATAAATGCTCTGAGTCAGTTTGCAGGATTGAGCGGCGGCGGGCAACGTGAATCCAATTGAGATGACCGTCGAAAGTGCGATTAACTTGTGCATCGGGTTTCAAACAAACTCACCGTATAAATTCTGCGTGATCTTTGGCTAGGGGTGACAGAATTTATACAGACTTATTGATTGTGAAGCTTATACTTCTAACAGGCAAAAACCTAGGCAGAGAGCAAAGATCAATTTTTATAATGACAACGCTCGACTAAAGCACGGGGTATCAATGTGATGGCAAGGTTTTTAGCTAGTCTCTGCGGAGTAGGTGCGGCACTACTATGTGCGAGTGCGGCTCAAGCCGCTGATTATGAAATCGATTACCAGACGGTAGGACTAACCCAAACTTTTCTTCTGGAACAGGGGCAAACAATTTATCAGGGGAGTAGAGCGGCTCCACCTAAACAAATGATTGCGACGGCTCTGAAGAATTACTGTACGGCACGACAGGGAGAGGCAACTTATAACGAGCTTCGTCTTGCAGTCGCTACAACTATTTTTCCGTTATCCGCTGAGAGTCGCCCAGACCTCGATAACTATTTCGCTTTAATCGCATTAGTCGCAAACTTGAAGGTGTGCCCGCCGCGTTGAGCGAGAGCAACCGGGAGCATCGGGCGAAATTAGGGCTTACTGGGACAAATCAAGACCCTCTTAAAACAGTACCGCCGACGAATAACCTACGTTGATTTACCGCTCTCAGCTTCTTTGGCTTCTTCGCTTTCGAGGTATTCGACAAACTTATGAAAACTCGCGGTTAACTCAGGCTGCTCCCAATACTGAGGAATGAACATTTCCTGAAAGTTCATCAATTTCCGGCAGGCTTCATCGGTCGTGTAGTTTCTGATCCCATAAAGCGCCGTGGCGATCGCATTTCTAATAATGGGGTTCAATTTTTTCATCTGGGCATCGCTTAGATGCTCGCAATGAAAGTCTTCCATTTCGTTGCGGACATATATGGCAATAATCATCGCCGTATTGATATCAACTTCTGATAACTGGCGGCGGCGCTTCTTCTTCGTCATGGCTGAGTATCCGTTGGGATCAGACTCATTCTAGGGGGTCGGATCTTCGGATTCAACTGGGATTCGAGCGCGGATTTTGGCGATCCTGTGGCTCTCTTTCTTAGAGTGGGGTCACTTTTCTGGACTAAATTTGGACTAAAAAAGGGTAGGATGTCTTACAAGTGACCCTACCCTTCAGAATATTCTGTTTTATTTAGTCAAGATTGCGACGAGATTACGAGAGTCAACTGCGGCATCCTGCTCCCAAAGCAGGCGCGCTACCAAGCTGCGCTACATCCCGTAACTAGGTTTTAACAGTATAGCGCGATCGCACCAATAAAAACTTTCAGAATAAGCAAGAGGGAGGCACAAAACCGCCTCCCTCTTTAGCATTCACCAATTAATGATGGTGATGTACGTGGTCGTGGTCATGTCCGTGATCATGATGATGGTGAATTTCACCATGCACAGGAACAACGGATAGCGCTTGTTCTGATAAGAGCGATTCAATTTGCGGATCTGCCCAGTTTGCAACCATTTTCAGAAATTCGGGATTGTCATTTACGCAAGGCATTCTTACGTATTTCACATCTGAATGTTTACGGTGCAGTTTCTCGATGATGTGTTCGACATCCAACAGCGTTTCGTGGTTTTCAGTAGCAAAACCGATCGGCATAAACACGAGCGCTTTTGCACCGAGGTCGATCAAGTTCTTCCCAGCCAGATCTGCATTGGGTTGCGTCCATTCGATCAGCGGGGTTTGGTGATTCAACCAGCCAACCGAGATCAGTGGATACCGATCGATCAATCGATCGCGAACCTTGTCGTAAAGCGCTTGACTCTCTGTGATCCCGGAAGTGAATCCTTTTGCTTTGTGTGGGCATCCATGATTCATCAGAACAATGCCGATCTGAGATGGAAGACAGGTTTCAGCGAGATCAGATTGAATCTGTGCCTCGACTAAGTGCGCCATCAAATCGATATATTCAGGTCGATCGAAGAAGGAGGGAATATAGCGGGTTCCTTTCAACCAGTGTTCGCCATCATCGACTGAATTTGCCAAAGCCTTGTTCACTTGCTCGACCGCAATTCCACTGGTAAAGATGGAATCAACGACTAGCAAGGGATAAATCAAGATTTTTGTGAATCCCTGCTCTTTCACGTCTGCCAACACTTGTTCGGGTAAAAACGGTTTGCAGAAGTTGAAGGCTTTGAAGACTTGAATGCGATCGCCCCATTTTTCTTGTAATGCGGCTTCCACCCCTGCACGCTGCTGCTCAAAGATTGCGTTGTGCGGAGAAATGAATTGACCGTGCTGATGTCCCCACTCGTGTAGATCAAAAATCGCCAAAAGCTTTGCCAAAGGCGGATAGACCCATGTTGGAACAGGCGCAAATTTTGCGGTAAGCAGGTTTAAAGCTTGTTCGTTGTAATTTGCAAAGTCTTCGTAGCTTTCGACCTCGCCATACCCCATCAACAGAACAGCAACTCTGTCTGAGTTTGAAGATGCCTGATGATGGTGAGTACGTTCGAGCTTTTCTGGAGTCGCGACCACTATGTAAAACCCCTCGCTTTTATAAAATGTATCGGTTTCAGTCTAGCTTCAGGCTAACATCCCCTACGGGGGGAAGGAGCAGCCATTGAGATATTGTTACTTGAGCGATGAAAATCTTAATTTGTCCAGGAATGCACTCGTCTGTGCTTACAGAGGGATTTATTGCCGGATTGCGGCGATCCCCAGAACTATTTTCGGTTTTTCCAGCCGATCAATATCCCTCTTACTCGCCTCACCACATTCTGAATTTCTTTGATTCCATCGATTCGGTTCTAATCATTGCGTTTAGTGCGGGAGTCGTGGGCGCGATTGCAACCGCAAGAATTTGGCAGCGTCAAGGAGTTCGGATCGCTGGATTCATTGCGATCGATGGTTGGGGCGTTCCTTTAGCTGGAGAGTTTCCGATTCATCGGGTGAGTCACGATCAATTTACGCATTGGAGTTCTTTAATGCTGGGCGGAAATGCAGCTCACTTCTACGCAGATCCCGCAGTTGATCACCTCACACTCTGGCATTCTCCCGAAACGGTCTTAGGAAGGATTGAACCCTCGAATCGTATTGTCAGTGCTGCAACTTTTATCGGTGAGTTGATTGAGCATTACACGCTAGATTGAAGTTAGGAATTCTAGACACGATTCAGCCCTTGGTCTAGGCTCAGAGCTTATTGAATTGATTAAGATTTTTCTGGTTGGTGACGAAATTTGAAGGAATGTCAAGATATTCTGACGCATCGATCGCGTCATTCGCTCTCAGATGCCTGGTATCGTGGGCATCTTGAAAAGATCCACTCATCATTCTCTCGACACGAATAGGGATTCAGTCCTACACTATATTCTTATCGCTTGCATCCTACGATACAAAAATCTTCCAACTTATCCAATCGCGCGTACTCGAAGAGGTTACTCCAGTGCAGTTGCAGCAACGATCAGCAGTCCAACAGGTGACGGGTGCTTTTGCTTTAATCGATAGTCTTAGTCGCCACGGTGTCCAACATATTTTCGGCTATCCTGGCGGAGCAATTCTGCCGATCTATGACGAGCTTTATCGGGCTGAACAAGCTGGAATTCTCAAGCACATTCTCGTGCGCCACGAACAGGGGGCAGCCCACGCAGCAGACGGATACGCCCGCGCGACTGGGAAAGTGGGAGTGTGTTTTGCAACTTCGGGGCCGGGTGCAACGAACCTTGTCACTGGGATCGCAACCGCGCACATGGATTCGATTCCGGTGGTGATTGTAACAGGTCAAGTTCCGCGACCTGCGATCGGAAGCGATGCCTTCCAGGAAACGGACATTTACGGCATCACTTTACCGATCGTTAAACATTCCTACGTAGTGCGCGATCCGCGAGATATGGCGCGAATCGTTGCGGAAGCTTTCTACATCGCAAGTACCGGACGACCGGGGCCTGTTTTGATTGATGTGCCGAAAGATGTTGGTGTTGAACAGTTTGACTATGTTCCGGTTGATCCGGGATCGGTGCGATTGACGGGTTATCGTCCGACGATGAAAGGCAATCCGCGTCAGATTGGACAAGCATTGAAGCTGATTCGCCAGGCGCAACGTCCGCTGCTCTATGTCGGTGGCGGTGCGATCGCGGCAGACGCACACGCAGAAGTGAAAGAACTGGCAGAGCGTTTCAAATTGCCTGTGACCACAACGCTGATGGGAATCGGTGCATTTGATGAGCATCATCCGCTCTCGGTTGGAATGCTCGGAATGCACGGAACGGCTTACGCGAATTTTGCTGTAACCGAATGTGACTTGCTGATTGCAGTGGGGGCGCGATTTGACGATCGTGTCACTGGAAAGCTCGACGAGTTCGCTTCTCGCGCCAAGGTCATTCACATCGACATCGATCCGGCTGAAGTTGGAAAAGTTCGCTTACCGGATGTTCCGATCGTGGGTGATGTGAAACAGGTTCTCACCGATTTGTTAGAGCGCAGTACCGAAGAAAACGATCCCGCGAATCCGAATCAAACCGAAGCCTGGTTAGCGAGAGTCGATCGCTGGCGTGAAGATTATCCGCTGGTTGCACCTCAGTATCCAGGCGTGTTGTCTCCGCAAGAAGTGATTTTAGAAATCGGACAGCAAGCCCCGAACGCTTACTACACCACTGATGTAGGACAGCATCAGATGTGGTCGGCTCAATTTCTCAAAAATGGCCCGCGCCGTTGGATTTCAAGCGCTGGACTGGGAACGATGGGCTTTGGAATGCCTGCGGCGATGGGTGCAAAAGTGGCGGTTCCTGATGAAGAAGTGATCTGTATCAGTGGCGATTCCAGCATTCAGATGAACATTCAAGAACTCGGAACTCTGGCGCAGTACGGCATCAATGTTAAAACCGTAATCATTAACAACGGTTGGCAAGGCATGGTGCGACAGTGGCAAGAAGCCTTTTATGATGAGCGCTACTCGAATTCCAATATGCAGGTGGGAACACCTGATTTTGTCAAATTAGCAGAAGCGTTTGGCATCAAAGGAATGATCGTGGAAACGCGCGAAGAGTTGAAAGCTGCGATCGCGGAAATGATCGCTCATCCTGGTGCAGTCTTAATGGATGTGCGCGTGAAGAAGGATGAAAACTGTTATCCGATGGTTCCATCCGGTAAGAGCAATGCTCAAATGATCGGTCTACCTGAGCGGAAATTGCTAGAACGGGCAGCGGAAACGATCAACTGTAGAAACTGCGGTACAGAGAGCATTCCAACGAATAAATTCTGTCCGAACTGTGGAACGAAGTTCTAGATCACATTAAACGAGAGAGGGGAGGATAGTGCGATCTCGCCATCCTCCTTTTTTGTGCATCAATGTGCCTGAACCCATTCGATGAGCGATCGCGCTTTTTCAGGCATATTCGTCTCGCTCAGTTCGATCGAATGAGTTAGACCATTCATCTCTACCGAGAGCGTGTACCCGAATCGATCAGGCTGTGGAGAAGCTTCAGAGATCGAGGTTAACTGAAAGAAATTCGAGTCTTTCACCAATTGTTCAAGTTCTTGTGTTTCAGACGGGGAGAGCTCTTGAGCGTTGATCGCTTTTGTGATCATCAGCCCCGCGAATCCTCCACTTTGCTCAAGCGTGACGCGCATTTTTTCTCTCCCTTTGCTAAATTACATCACACCAACCGTTTTCCAAGCATTTTGAACCGCTTTCTGTTCGCCGCTGTTTGCACCGTATAGCTCACCTGCGATCAAGGAAGTGACCCGCGCCGCAGAACGGAAATTTGACGAGGGGCGCAATCGTTCGGTGAGTGCAATGTACCAAATCTTTCCAGCTTTCTCCCAGGCATAACCCCCGATCGCAGTTGCCGTAAGGTAGAACGCTCGATTTGGAATTCCAGAATTGATATGAACGCCACCATTGTCGGCTGTACCTGTGTAGAGACTTTTCATCTCCGCAGGCTGAGGATCTTTGCCAAGGACTTTATCGTCGTAGGCTGTTCCAGGAGCTTTCATCGATCGTAGTGCTTTCCCGTTTACTTTGGAAGTCAGCAAACCTTCTCCGATTAACCAATCTGCCTGATCAGCAGTTTGATTCAAAACCTTCTGCTTGATCAAACTGCCAAACACATCGGAAAAGGATTCATTTAACGCTCCCGATTGTCCTCGGTAGATTAACGCCGCTTCATTTTGCGTTACACCATGCGTCAGTTCGTGTCCGATCACATCGATCGAGATTGTGAACCGATTAAACAATTCACCATCGCCATCGCCGTAAACCATCTGACTCCCGTTCCAAAAGGCGTTATTGTACTTCTGCCCATAGTGAACGGTGGAATCTAAGCGCATTCCAAATCCATCGATCGAATTTCGCTGAAAAATGTCTTTATAAAAATTGTAAGTGGCTCCCGAACCTTCATAAGCTTCATTCACTGCCACATCGCTCGCTGCTGCTGCACCTTCACCCCGCACAATGTTACCGGGCAGTTCTGTTGCGCTTCCAGCGGTATAGATAGTACGACGTTTTTCATTTGCGGGAGCCATGAAGGTAACGCCTCCAACCGCATCCCGTCGTCCTCGAAACTGCTCCGAAGCGCGTAAATTCTGTAACGCCCAATCGCGCTGAGTTTCATTGCCGTTGATGATAATGCGATCGGTCATATGGGGCGGCACAATGCAGCAAATTGGGCAGAGATGCTTACCGTTTGGACGACAGCGGTTTTGAGGACGTTTTTTCATAGCTCGATTGCTCCAAAAATTAAGAGGGTTATTCGACTTACTTGTGACGATCCACTTTAGACCAGCCTACAAACGAGTCCGTCTCTAACCACATTTTCTTTAGGAACTGTTTGGAAAATATGCGATTGTCAGCGTTTTACAGATTCTTAAGTTTCAGGCATCTGTAAACATTACATTTAAGTTTTGTCATCGCTCATCAATCGCCCATCCTCCATGTAAACAATGCGATCGGCAATATCCAAGATCCGATTATCATGTGTGACTAGCAAAATTGTGCAGTGTTGCTCTTTTGCAAGTGTCTGCATTAGTTCGACCACATCCCGACCTGATTTCTTATCGAGTGCCGCAGTCGGTTCATCTGCAAGAACAATCTTTGGGTGACTAATCAAAGCGCGGGCGATCGCGACTCGTTGTTTTTGTCCGCCAGAGAGTCCCTCTGGGTAGTAATCTGCGCGATTTCCAAGTCCAACCGTTTCTAACATTGAAATCGCCATTGTGTCGATGTCTTGATTGAGATATCGAGCGTGCAATTCTAGCGACATTCTGACATTCTGCTTTGCGGTTAAGAACGTCATTAGATTGTGTGCCTGGAAGATGTAGCCAATGTTTTTACGAAGTTGGGCGAGTTGTTGTTTGGTGGCTCCTCGAATTTGTCGATCGAGAATAGTTAAACTACCTTCTTGTGCAGATCGCAAGCCACCTAGAAGCGTTAACAATGTCGTTTTACCAGAACCAGAGGGCCCAGTCATAATCACAATCTCACCTGCACAGATATCAAGGTTGATATCAAACAGAACTTGCTTTTTCAAGCTGCCTTGACCGAAGTAATGATTGAGATCTTGGACAGAAATGACGGGTTTCATCGTTAGAAAATGTCCGCAGGATCAGCGGCTTGAAGTTTTCGCATTGCGATCGCGCCAGAAATCGAACACATCGCAACAGTGAGAACGAACACGGTAACAGCACGATTCACATTCATCGCGATCGGTAACAATGTTGCAGCATAGGTCAGTTGATAAAGCCCAACTGCAACCACAAAACCAGGAACAAAGCCCAGAACAGCAAGGATCAATGCTTCTTGAAGTAGAACGTTGAGCAGAAAACGATCGCTGTATCCCATTGCTTTTAGCGTGGCGTATTCGGGTAAGTGATTTGCAACATCAGTGTAGAGAATCTGATAAACAATCACGGTTCCGACAATGAAGCCCACAATCACACCGATTCCAAAAATAAACCCAATCGTTCCTTGGCTTTCCCAGTAGTTTCGCTCGATCGCTGCAAATTCTCCAGGAGTTAGCACTTTGACATCGGGTAGGCTTGTACTCAGTTGTGCTTGAACTGCTTTGATATCTGAATTTGGTTTGAGTTGAATTAGTCCGATATCAATTTTGCTGGCTTGTCGATCGTTGTACAGTTTCAAGAAAGTGGAATCGCTCATGAACACATTGCCATCAGCAGTAAAAGATGCGCCCATCGTGACCAGTCCGCTCACATTGATCACTTGTTGATTGAGTTCAGTGGTAACAGTTCCTCGTGTTTGAAAAGTTTCCGCGATCGCGCCAAATTCAGGGCGGCCCACTCGATCGAAAACAACATTGTTCAACAACTTGAGCGGCTCTAAGTTCTCTTGCAATCCTGACAGCCTAAAGCTCGGTGCATCGGGTTCAATTCCCCAAATCAAAATGCTTCTGGTTAGGCGAGTTTCGGGATTTTTCCATTGTCCCATTGCGATCCGAATCGAGCTGACAGACTGAACGCGATCGCTCGATTTTGCCTGATAAAGTTGTTCACGAGAAAACGGCGTGAAAGATGCCAAGCTTTTGAACTGTGGATCAATCAGAACTAAATCGGCTTGTAACAATCGATGCGGCACAGTCGCACTGTCATACAGCGAATCTTGGAATCCGAGTTGCATAAACATCAACATATCCGCAAATCCAATTCCCGCGATCGCAACAATCAATCGCGCTTTCTCTTTCATCAACTGCAACCATGCCAGCGGTGTTTTACGAGACATATGACGCTCCTAATACGGTGGATATTGGATCAAGTCATCGAGCAGATCGTAGAGAGTCAGCAAATTAAGTTTCGTGATCGACATCATCAAATGAGTTTGACCTTGAGGACAGCCTTGAAAAGCTTGATAACTCGATCGAATCAAACCGAGCCACGGCGAAAGCTGCATCCGCGCAAAGCGTCTCCATATCAGAAGAGATTTATAGTTCATCTTGCGGTAGAAAGCCAGTAGCTAAGATAGACGAATAGCCCCACAACATCAGTGCAGCAAACAATGTATTTGCATTCGGATCAATATTTGGAAAGACAGACGAGAAAGATAGCACACTTCCAGCATCAAGAATCATTCCAGGTAGAGCAATCAGTAACGCAGCTTTGGGACGTTCGATCGCTTTGACTTGCTGCCAAAAGTAAACGCCTGTGATCACGACGAACATTGCAATCGGCGTTGCTAAGAATAATCCAATTGATAATGCAATGTTTGTTGGATCAAGAAGATATTGCCCGATGAAACGAAATGCGATCGTTGCAATCAACCAGCCTAAAAATCCAATTCCTAGAAATAGCATCACTTTCTCCTTAAATCGAACGTTCGTTATCGATTAGTTCAGCGTAATTGAAGTCTGAACTTGCAGATTAGTTAGGCTCGAAACTCGTTTGCTTGCTTCCGGTGCCAGGCGAATCTTTACATCAACCACTCGTCGATCGAGGTTCTCTCCTGGCTGATTGCTAAACACATTCTGCTTATTCACCTGCAACCCAACTTCCGAAACCGTTCCCCGCAATTCCCCTTCAAACGCTTGTCCTGTAATCGTTGCAGTTTGTCCTACTTTCACATTCGCAATGTCGCTTTGATACACTTCAGCCATCGCAACCATCTGATTATTTTGTGCCAAATCTGCAATTCCAGAATCACTAATTTTTTCACCGCTGCGAGTATGAATCTTGAGAATCTGTCCAGCCATTGGCGCACGAATGTAAGCTTGTTCTAGTTCAGTTTCAGCCCGTTTCATTGCAGCGATCGCACTACTCACTTCGGTTGCAATCGTTTGAACATCTACCGGGCGAACTTCTGCAATCCGATTCAATGTTGCTCTAGCTTCACTTAACTGTGCTTCGAGCGAATTTGCAGTCTGATTCTGTTTTGCTTGTGCTTGTCTAAGTTGCGATTGTGCAGTATCGAGTGCAAGACGTTTACCATCTAAGTTAGAAGCCGCGATCGCACCTTGCTGATAGAGTTGATTAAAGCGGTCGAACTCTGCTTGTGCTGTTCTGACTTCGGACTGCCAGCGATTGATCTCAGCAGTTTGAGCTTCGATTTCACCTTGTCGATCAGCTTGCAATCGCTCAATCGTGGCTTGTTGAGCTTCAATCTCGCCCGTTTTCGCACCTGCTTTAATTTGTGCAAGTTTCGCTTGTGCTACTCGGACTTGTTCTCGCGCTTGATCTAAACCATCTTGAAGCTTGTCGCGAGAATCTAAGATAGCAATCACTTGACCTTTTGAAACGAGATTGCCTTGTTTGACCAAAAGTTGAGAAACGCGATCACCATCTAATGCGATCGGAGCCGACAATCGAACAATCTCAGATGCAGGCTCAAGCCGTCCCAGTGCAGCAATTCTCTTAACAGTCGGAGCAGTTTCGACTGTTTGAGCGGCAGGCTTCGGACTAAACTGAGAAACAACATAGAACGATGTTCCACCTGTAATCAAGGCTGCGATTCCAATCCAAAGACGACTTTGAGGCTTAGATAGAAGATCAATCATGATTCTTTGTGTTTTGCTTGAAATAGTTCTCTAGCATTCCAATCAGTATTTTTGCCTGTGCTTGGTAATCAATCTTGCGGTGTCCATAAAGCTCTTGTAGAAGCAGACCATCGGTATAACTCATCAGAAATAACAAGAAATTCGGATCATCAATTCCAAGCATCTTTGACACTGCTGCTTCTACTCGATCGCAGATTCGACGCAATACTGGACTAATTTCTTTTCCCTCTCGCCGCTGCTGCTGGTAATAGTCAGCCATAATCAGCATTTGCTTGAGAAAATATTCGCGATTCTGCTCGATTAATTTGAATTCAGCTTCTGCAAGTTCAGCAATACTTTTCCCTTCGCTAAGTTCCGAAAAGTTTGCAATATCAGCGTCTGCCAGTTCTTCAACCAGTTGTTCAAACAATGCCTCCTTACCCGGAAAGTAGTGATATAGCGTCCCGGTCGAAACTCCTAATCCTTGGGCAACTTGACGCATTGTGATCGCCGCATACCCTTTCTCAGCAAACAAATCAAACGACTTAACTAACAGTTCTTTGCGATAGCGATCGTGGTCAACAATCTTGGGCATACAGGCGAATTGAGATATCGATCATTCGATGTATTTTATCCTCTAACCATTGGAGAGCTTCCCCTATTTGAGTTAATCTATTTATATCGAACGCTTGTTATAAATTCTGCTCTACAAATTTCGATTTGTAAACCCCTCTCGCTCAAAAAATATTTTTATTGGTAAACTCCGTAGACACGATTTAGGCTGGTATGATTCTTTGCAACTCTTGAGAGGCGAGGCAATGCCAGAGATTACAGCTAGAAATGCGACTGAAAGGACGATCGTAAACACTGCGTCTGGTTTGCGATTGTTCCCGATTCTCGCAGTCGTCGCCTTTCTCAGCCTGAATCTACTCCTAGTCGGCAACATGGGTTCCGCCAACGAAGTCGATGTTCTGCCTCTAGCCAAGCAGTTTGCTAGTCCTAACTGGATGCCTAAAGACTGGTATCTAAATCAACCCCCAAGCTACCGATTGCTTTTTCAATCGATTTTTGGTTGGCTTGCAGAGCAATGGGGATTTTTAGCAACCTCGATCTCTGGACGGCTCTTATCTTACGGCTTAGTGGCTTCAGGACTAGTCTCGATCGCTCGTAGGCTAAATCTCAGCCTACCGTTATTGCTGTTAGCTATTAGCTTATTTTTAGCAAAACAGAGCGTGGCAGCGGACGAATGGCTAATTTCAGCCCTCGAAGCAAAATCACTAGCTTACGGTTTCGTTTTACTGGCGATCGATCTCATGCTGGCAGGTCGGTATCTCTGGATGGCAGGGTTGTTTGGGATCGCGACATCGTTTCATGTTCTTGTTGGGGGATGGGCATTTCTAACGGCGCTTGGATGGCTTGCACTTAAGCCGAATCTTCGGCTCCAGGGAATTCGTCGTTTTGGATTAATTTTGCTGTGCTATTTAGTCGGAAGCATTTTTGCACTGCAAGCGATCTCGCAACAGTTATTCAGTTCGACTTCAATAAGTGTGATCGCACCTTCTTTTATCTATGTTTTTTTGCGACTGCCGCATCATCTCTATCCGTTCGCTTGGTCATCAAAAGCATGGATTGCGATCGCGTTTTATCTAATCGTTTTCGGCGCGAGTGTTACGGTACTGCGGTATCAGAGATCGGACTCATACCCTGCTCAGATGAAGCTAGCTGAATTTACAGTGATTAGCCTGGTTCCGTTTGTGTTGGGATTAGCGATCGCGCCTTTTGATTCTGAAGGTAAGCTCTTGCAATATTACCCCTTTCGGTTTGGGGATGTGATGTTGCCGCTCAGTACTGCTCTATTGTTTGTCTGTGCAGTAAAACAGATCTTTGATAGAAAAGGGCGACGAGTTCTAATGTTAGTGAGTGTTTTGATCCTTAGCGCGATCTTGACTGTTCAATCGTTCAATTTCAAGGATAAATTGCTTAATCTACAACAATTTCCCAATGTTCAGCAGGAAATTTCTTCTGAATGGAAAGAACTATGCGCTTGGGTCAATCGGAATACTGCGAAAGATGCTGTTCTGCTAGTTCCGCCTGATTCTTGGTTCGCGGCATTCACTTGGCTGACTGAGAGATCGACCGTTGTAAACTTTAAGCTATTGCCTCAAACGAAGACAGGAATCATCGATTGGTATCAACGCCTCGATGATTTGAGCGGTCGAACTGTACTTCAGCAAGCAGTTAGCAAAAGAACGCTTGGAGGTTGGAATCTTAGTCTAGCAATCAACGCAGCCTACTTGAAATTAACAACTCCCCAGGTTAAAGCCTTAATGACCCAATACAAAGCAAATTATTTAGTGACTAAAGTTAGTCATCGGTTAGCATTACCTGTGGCATATCGTAATCAAAACTACATCGTTTATACAAAGCGTTCTTAATCCACGAGCGACAAACATCGCGCGACGTATCGCCGCTTTTACTTCCGACCTAAAGCGATCGTGCGGGAAATGTTAGGCGATCGACACTGCCTCAAATACTCAAATTCTTCTGGCGGAAGTGTCAGAATTGCTGCTTCAATTTGCTCGATCGTTGACATATGATCCCTATCCCTACGATTGAGCAAATTATAGCCTTGCTCGTTCGGGTCATGGGAGCCTCTCTTTAGATCGAATAGTACAGCGGAAATGACTTCGCATCTTTCGGTTTGACGTAGACACGCTGGTCTGGAGCAAGCTTTAACTCGTCAAAGCGATCTCGCGTCAAGTGCGCTGTCACTACCTGCCCATCATCCAGCGTCAATTCTGCCTGAATCTCCCAACCTAAGTGGATCAATCGCGTCACTCGCGCCGAAACTGTTGAGCCGTTCGGAGAAGTTTCTACCACTACATCATGCGGGCGCAAGAACATCTCAGGATGAGCCGAATCAAAGCCGTTATTCTGGAAGATTCGCGACGAACTCGGCAACACATTCACGGGGCCGATAAAGCTCATCACAAACGCAGTCTCTGGATGATCGTAGACATTCGCAGGCGTGCCCACTTGCTCGACCTTGCCTTTATTCATTACGACGATCTCATCTGCCACTTCCATCGCTTCTTCTTGGTCGTGCGTCACAAACACGGTCGTGACATGAACCTCATCGTGCAGCCGTCGCAGCCAAGCCCGCAAATCTTTCCGCACCTTCGCATCCAACGCCCCAAATGGCTCATCAAGCAGTAATACTTTCGGTTCGACTGCCAGTGCCCGCGCCAATGCAACTCGCTGCCGTTGCCCGCCTGAAAGCTGGGACGGATAGCGATCTCCTAATCCCGCCAGTTGCACCAAGTCCAACAAGTCCTCGACCCGCTTTTTCACCTTGTCCGGCGACGACTTGCGGATCTCCATGCCAAATGCAATATTCTTCCGCACTGTGAGATGCTTGAACAGCGCGTAATGCTGAAACACAAAGCCAATATTGCGATCCTGTACGCTGCGATCGGTCGCATCCTCGCCTGTAAGAAAAATTCGTCCAGAATCCGGATTCTCCAAACCTGAGATCAATCGCAGTAACGTTGATTTTCCCGAACCCGACGGGCCCAACAGCGCAACCAGCGAACCGCTTTTAATTTCCAAACTAACTTGCTCGACCGCCTGAAAATTCCCAAAGCGTTTAGAAACGTCTTGTACTACGATACCCACAGCAATGACCTCGAAGAAGCCCGGTTTCCCGATGAGATTACTGTAGTTTTATAACACAAAGCTGCGATCGTTTTCCAAGCCTCTACGAATAAAAAGGCATCTCCTCAGAAACACCTTTTATCCACAAACCCGATTAATGAACGTTTTGTTCCTCTGAGTGAGAAGCAGAAAGCTTGTGGTGCGGCAACGGAGAAGACGCGATCGCAGCATTAAATCCCTGATTGTCCGCGCTGCCTTTGACTTGTCGCATCAGCGTTGCCATCTCGATCGCGCTCATGCCGTATTCCCAACCGAGATTGCTCTTGATCCCCGCGCGTTCTAAAGCTTGCTGCATCGTATCAGTCGTTAGCACCCCAAAGATCACCGGAACGCCCGTCTGGAATCCCGCCGCTGCGATCCCTTTCGAGACTTCGGACGACACATGATCAAAGTGAGGCGTTTGTCCTTTGATCACTGCACCCAGACAGATCACCGCATCGTACCGCCCCGAAAGCGCAAACTGACGCGCGACTAACGGCAACTCAAATGCACCCGGAACCCAGGCATAATCGACCTGGGTTCCATGCGGATCGACATTCACACCATGCCGTTTTAAGCAGTCTTGACACGCTTCGAGTAAGCGTGTCGTCACCAAATCATTAAAGCGACCGACGACGATCGCAAATCGTAATGAATCCGTCTGAGAGAACGTTCCTTCAAAAATAGTCATTGTTTCAGCCTGAGTATCAACACTTCACAGCTACCAAGTCACTTCAGCAGATTGCTCCGCTGACTCCTGAGAGATTTCTCTCCGAGGATTTACTTAAATCTAGCCTGACAACTTAGCTTTGGATAGTGCGAATCGCTCGATTTATTTGGAATTTACATTTGAGGTCGTAAAATTCAGGATATTTTCTGCGTGTTACCACGGAGAATGTCCGGCTGAACTCAAAAAACTAGGGACGAACACCAAGTTCCTCCCCAGTATAGACATGATTTAGATTACGAGATAATTCAAAACGCCCACAGTAATCACTAGAATGAACCAAATGCCGGAACCGAGATAAAGCAACTTTTTGGATGTGTCCCAATTTTGTGGAGAAGCGTAGGCGACTGGAACGCCTACTACCATCACAAACGAAAATAAAACCAGTGCCAACAGCGCCAGTTGGAAAATAAAGGTCATGTTTCTCTCCCTAAAACAGCGTTTTTGAGTGTCTCATTGTTCTTAAATAACCGAGACGCGATCGAAGTCCTGAATAGTACGTTATCAGAAAAGGCGGACGCGATTCTATGCCTCATATCAATCCAGAGCAATCAGCGCGGGAGTTGATGTCCTCGCCTGTCCGAACGATTCGACCAGAGACGACGATCGAGGAAGCGCAAAAGATTCTGCTGCGCTACGGACATTCGGGATTGCCGATCGTGGAAGACGATCGATTGGTTGGGATGATTTCTCGTCGCGATGTGGAAATTGCGGCTCATCACGGGTTGAAGACGATGCCTGTTGAGAAAGTGATGGCGACACAGGTGAGAATGATCGAGCCTTTTACGCCGCTTTCGGAAATCCGATCGCTGATGGGGACGTATGATATCGGGCGGCTTCCGGTCGTCGATCGAGGGCAATTGGTCGGGATCGTGACGCGCACTGATGTCTTACGGCAGGTTCAATCTGTGCCGGAAGCGCTGCGGTTAGAGCGATTTGCTGCACCGTTTCAGAAGATTTTTGCGATCGCGGCTCAAGCGGCAGAGGATCGAGGGTGGCATCTGTATTTAGTCGGCGGCGCGGTGAGAGATTTGCTTTTAGCAGATCGCGATGCTGAAGTAAGTTTGAGTGATATTGATTTCGTTGTAGATGGATTTCATCGATCGGCGGATGTGGGTGCGGGTGTGGAGTTAGCGAAATCTCTTCAGGCGATTTATCCACAGGCACGACTCGAAATTCACGGTAAGTTTCAAACAGCAGCCTTGCTTTGGCACAACGATCATGAACTCGGTTCGCTTTGGATCGATATCGCAACGGCGCGGACTGAGTTTTATTTGTATCCAGCGGCGAATCCTGAAGTCGAGGCGAGTTCGATTCGACAAGATCTTTACCGTCGAGATTTTACGGTGAATGCGTTGGCATTGAGATTGACGAATCCGCGATCGCTTGAACTGCTCGATTTTTTCGGAGGACTGTCAGATTTACGATCGCGGCAAATTCGCGTGCTACATCCGAACAGTTTTATCGAAGATCCAACCCGAATCTATCGAGCAGTCAGATTTGCAGTGCGATTGGGATTTGAAATTGAGCCGCAGACAGAAACGTATATTCGTCATGCGATCTCATCAGGTGTTTATGAATTGCGCGATCGACCTGTTCCCGCTTTGCAAAGTCGTCTTAGATCTGAACTGAAGTACATTCTGCAAGCGCCTTATTGGAAAGCTGCGATCCGAAAATTAGCGGATCTCAATGCGTTAATCTGCATTCATCCGAGCCTTAAACTCGATCGAGAACTTTGGCAACAGTTGAAATGGGCGGATCGGTTTCAAAAATATGATTTTTCAGTTCCACATTGGCAACTGTTGTTAGAGGTGCTGATTTCGAAAATTGACGATCGAGCCACAGTTGCGAAAACGCTACAGCTTCCCAAGGATGCGATCGGACGGTTGACCCATCTTTCTGAAATTGAGGAAACGCTTCAACGCTCACAGTGCGAGAAGCCGAGCCAAATCGTCCAATTATTCAAACCGTTTGATCATGAAACATTAGGGTTAGTTGCCGCGAGAGGATCGCGATCTCTGCGTCGATCGATTTGGCAATATGTCACTGTTTGGTCAGAAGTCAAACCTCCGATCGACGGTTCAGACTTGAAAAAACTGGGTTACAAACCTGGCAAACAATTCAAGCAAATGCTGGAAGAACTATTCGCTGCCACTATAGACGGGAAGATTTGCGATCGCACCGATGCCAAACACTATTTAGCCGAGCATTACCCGCTAAACTAAAAACTGCCCTGATTGCAAAACTGCCCTATGGCTTCGATCGAACTGGTTTCCGCTGATTCAATTCCCACCGATGCGATCAAATACGACGATCGCGGTTTAGTTCCTGCGATCGTTCAAGATTATCTCGATGGCACAGTCTTGATGATGGCGTGGATGAACCCAGAATCCTTGCAGAAAACTCTTGCAACTGGCGAAACCTGGTTTTGGAGTCGATCGCGCCAAGCATTTTGGCACAAAGGCGAAACTTCAGGACATACCCAAAAAATCAAAGCAATTCGATACGACTGCGATAGTGATGCGCTGTTAGTGACGGTTGAGCAAATTGGTGATGTTGCTTGTCACACAGGCGAACGGAGCTGTTTTCATCAAGTCGATGGCAAGATTACGCCGCCGCCCGCTGATACTTTGTCACAGGTTTTTGCGGTGGTGTGCGATCGTCGTGATCACCCGATCGAAGGCTCTTACACTCGGACTTTGTTTGAAGGTGGCGATAACAAAATCCTCAAAAAGATTGGAGAAGAAGCAGCGGAAGTCGTAATGGCTTGCAAAGATGACGACAAAGGCGCGATCGCGGGAGAAGCCGCAGATTTGTTCTATCACACGCTTGTTGCTCTTGCTCACCACAAAGTTGACCTTAAAGCCGTTTATCGAAAGCTACAGGAGCGGCGTTAGATTGGAAGCACGCTCGTGAACTCGTTGTTCTAACTGCTCTGTCGATTGTTGAAGTTGCGCCTCAGTTCTTGATTGTTCTTCAATCCTTTCTTGAAGCGAGCAATTCAACTGCGACAAGCTTAAGTGCAATTTTACTCTAGCAACTTCTTCTTGTTGAAACGGCTTCGTGATATAGTCAACGGCTTCCAGTTCTAAGCCACTAACTTTGGGCAAGGATGGGCGCTAGAGTAGCTTGAGAGATTGCTTTTGCGGGTGCAATCGCAATCGATAACGACATGCTGAGAACGCCGAGACAAAGGCAGAACAACCGACGGTGCTTCGATCGAGAAATCATAGACGATTACCTGGGGTTAATGGTTTGCAAACGATGCTTCACCAAAGAATCATCAGGCTTAGTGTTCCCGGAAGTCGATCGGGTTGTCAGTAACTTATTTCGCGCGAATCTGCAACGGGCTAATACCCTTGTCGATCGCTGAGTTCTGGCTGAAATAAAACATCGCGATCGTACCGCTCATTTGCCAGCAAAACTTGAATTCCTTTTGCCTCACAGCGTTGGGAAAATATTTTGAGCAGAACTTGTTGATCGCTTTGATTTGGATCGAGTGTGGTCAGCATTTTCTCAAATCCAAGACAGCTTAATCCATAAATTAAACGACGACTGAAATCGGCATCTCTTTGATAAAGCAATCCGCCATGTCCATCCACTCCAGAAAGAACCAAAGCGACATAATCTTTATAATCTAGAAAAGATTTTCCGAGCGCTTGGCTCACCATTCCTTTACCGTTTTCTCTGTAGTTTGTACAGTCGAAATAGGTAAATAATTCTGCAATGAATCGATCGTCTTCTAGACCGATTTCTTCTTGTCGTTTGGAGAGCGGAACGCCTTGTCGTAAATATAGGCAGTTTAAGAATTCAGTCCCTTTTAGCGGCAATAATTTTCCACGATCGTCAACATTCACAATTCCATTCTTCTCAAGCCCAAACTTTCCTGGACTTCCCACAATCACATTTCCTAAACGATACCCACCATCGCGTGTACTTGCCGGAAAGCTGAAGTAATTTGCCACAGTCGAAGCGATTTTTAGCACCATATCGCCTTCGTTACTGAAGAGATAAGCTTCATCGAAACGACGAAGTGAAGATCGCAGCGGATTTCCTCGACCTGAAATAATTGTCTCAGCAGAAATATCGGGCGCAACTAATACTAAACGGCTCAATCGAAAGACATTCCCAATATTTGAAGAAGGGGATTTTCCCTGATTACTAACGTCTAAATTTCCGATCGAATCTCGATCGAAGACATCTGACAAAATTCGGACAGTATTAGTAACAACATAAGCGCCCATGCTGTGCCCGATGAAATTAAGTCGAATTCTGGGCTGATTTGGAGCTTGTTGAACCAGTTGACTATCCAATTGACGGATGAATTCAACCAAGTCAGCGACACCATAGTTTGCCGCTCGATAAGTATCTCGAAAATATCCAGAGATTCTCAGGATGAAAATCGTCAGAATGATAACGACGACGAATAGCGAAATTGTCAGAACAAAAGAAGACGCAACTAAAATTGTGAAATCGCTTACGAGTTTGAGGAATGCGATCGCAGTATTAAAAATTCCGCCAATCACCCAAAGCGAAAGTCCAAACATTCCTGCGATCGCTAAAGGTTTCGGTAAAGCTTTGAACGCTTTAAACGTTCCTTTCAAGAACTGCAATCCGTTCAAAAGTTTCTTTGCAAGTCCGCCCGGAGAATCAGGAACGACTTTCTCAGAGGGCCATCGATACCCAATTACCATAAACCGGGGTGAAACGTGATCCGCATAGTTCTGACTAATATGTTTGCGCGTTTCTTCGTACCACCATCTCGCGCCCGATTTATCCGAGTTATAGCCATGAACTGCGATTAGAATTTCTGCATCTCCTTCAGGCTGTTGCAGATAATCTACGATTTCTTTTAATACTTCATTCGGATCTCGATCGACAATATCTTCAGTTTTATCCTCGACATTAATCGGAGCCGTACTACTCACCATATACCCTGGAAAGCGAAATCCATCCGTGTCGAATGGCTCTATCGTGAGTAAATGACGGCTCATAGTTGCATCCTCGCAAGTATCAATTTGCCAAGACATGATAGCCTGCGATCGCGATTCTGCTGAGAAAATTTGATTTGTTTTAAGCGAAGCGGATGTTGGCTTGCTTCAGTCGGTTGAGTGCTTCTCCTAAGCGATCGCACTCTGCAATCAAGCTAATTCGCACGTAACCTTCTCCACCCGACCCAAACGCATTTCCTGGCGTGACAACGACACCCGTTTTTTGCAGCACGGAAAGCGCAAAATCTGTCGAACCCATTCCCGCAGGACAAGGAATCCAAAGATACATCGTGGCATTGGGCTTGGGAATCGTCCAGCCTAATTCCGCGAGTCCGTCGATCAAGAAATCGCGGCGAGTTCGGTAACGTTCTTGCACTTCAATTAAATAGCGATCGGGCAAATTTAGTGCGGTTTCTGCCGCCGTTTGAATCGCTGAAAAAATCCCGTAGTCCAAGTTGGTTTTCAGGGTGCGTAAGCCTTGAATGACGTGCCGATTGCCCACTACAAAACCAACTCGCCAGCCTGCCATGTTGTAAGTTTTAGACAAGGTGTGAAACTCTACACCGATTTCTTTCGCGCCCGGAATTTCTAACAAGCTGGTCGGCTTATATCCGTCAAACGCCAGCTCTGCATAGGCTTGGTCATGTACCAGTAGAATTTCATGCCGTCGCGCAAAAGCAACGATTTCTTCAAAAAATTCGCGTGGAGCCGTTGCGGTCGTGGGATTACTCGGATAGTTAAAATATAAAATCTTTGCCCGTTTAGCGACTTCATCAGGAATCGCTGCCAAATCAATCAACCAATTCTGCTCCGCCTTCAATACCATGGGATACAGCGTTGCACCCGCGATCAAAGGGCCTCGAAAATGCGGTGGATATGACGGGCTTGGAACCAATACAACATCGCCGGGATCAAGATATGCCAGCGCTAAATGCGTCAATCCTTCTTTCGATCCCAACAGCGGTAAAGCTTCCCCATCGGGATTCAAATCCACCCCGTAGCGCCGCCGATACCAATCGGTAATTGCTTTACGAAAACTTGCCGTACCTTCAAACGGTGGATATCCATGATGCTTAGAATCCTGGAGCGCACGAATCGCGGATTCCACGATCGGCTCTGGGGTCGCTCCGTCTGGATTTCCCATGCCCAGATCGATCAAATCGACTCCTTGCGCTCTGGCGTTGGTTTTTAGCTCATCGAGACGTGCAAAGACGTACTGAGGGAGTTTTGTTAATCGATTAGCAGGAGAAATCCAGGGCAAGTTCATGAGAGAGAACGACAAATGACGACTGAGTTGGCTATTCTACCGCAGATCCAACACTAGATAAATCGCTGATTTCAGGTCGTGATGCGGTCGTCGGTGCAGTGGTTGATACCATTGCCGCCATCAGTTGACTCGGAACCACCAGGAACGGCAAGCGGTGAATGTCGGAAGCGTCGTTACAAGCGACCTCAGCCGCGTACTGGAGTTGCGCGATCGAGACTTCTCCCAGTCCTAACTCTGCCAAAGTCTTCGGCAATCCAATCTGCTCATAAAACTTGAGCAATTGCTGTCGAGACGAAGCAGCAAGCTGATTGCCCTGCACCATTTCCTCAAGTCGCAGTTGCACAAGAATTCCGAACGCCACTTTTTCCCCATGCAGAGCGTGATGGCTTTCTAGAAGATGAGTCAATCCATTGTGAACTGCGTGAGCCGCGACAGTTCGACACTGAGCGCCCCCAATTCCACCGATCACACCAGCCATCAGCACCGAAGCATCCACGACTTCCTGCCATTCCGATCCCAAAGGATTCTTTAAAGCAGCTTCGGATTTTTGGAACAAAATGTCGCGCAAAACTCGCGCTTGTTGAACGGCTGCGATCAGCAACGTTTTATCAGAATGACCGCTGCTGATTGAGGCTTCGTACCATTTGGCAATCGCATCTCCAATTCCTGCAATCAGCGTTCTCTCAGGCGCAGTTGCTACCAGGTCGTAATCCAGCACCAGCAAATCAGGACAGCGAGCAAGCCCGACATCATACAGAAAAGCGTGCTGCTCAGAATAAATGTTTGATAAAGCTGTCCAAGCGGCACAAGTCGCAGCGGAAGTCGGAATCGTGACGATCGGTAATTTGCACTGATACGCTAACAGTTTCGCGGTATCGAGCGCTTTACCGCCGCCCACTCCGATGATCAAATCAGCTTGATGATCTGCCACGGCTTTTTGCAAATTCGCCAAAGTCGTCTCGCTACAGTCTTTGCCGTAGGAAGCTTTCGCAGCCGTCAGCGAGTGAGATTTGAACACAGATTTAAGCCGGGATTTGACCACATTGAGCGATCGCTCTCCGCCAACCATCAGCGGACGAGTTCCCAAACGCGCGATCTGACCTCCAACTTGTTCGATCGCATGAAACCCGCGCACGACTTGAGCAGGTGCGATCATCAACGAAACGACGGAATTCGATTGAGTAGACATATTCGGATGGGAGAAACAAACTTATGCGGTCGGCTTGGGCGACGATTGGGTCAACTGTGCCAAGTTCTCGCGATACAACTTGATCGTAGCGTGTTCATCTTCGCGAATCGAGAGCGATCTCTGAATTTCACCCAAGTATAAAGGTTGGGATATCCCCTCTTGAGGGTGCAAAACTGTGCGAATACGGATTGTCATCTGATCTGATCCTTGAGACAGGCGACCCGGAGAAAAAACGGCGAGCGCGGCTTGCTTCAAGGTAGCTTCTATTTGCGGCTCGGTAATGGTTGGAGGCACGGCAATCACAACCTGAGCCGTACCCGCATCAAACACGCGCGAGTACTGAACGTTTCCAGGAACATTCGGACGGCTGTACAGCCCCAAACTAAGTGCAAACACGCCCCCGGTTAGAACTGCCATAAAGCCAGTTATGCCGACTAACCGAAAACGGATACCCCATTTGAATAAAAAACCCACGATCGCGAGAACGCCAAATACGATCGTGGCAATGCCCAACCATTGAGCCTTTTCAATTAACTGTGCGGTTTCAAACATAGCGGTGATAAATCAAATTTTTAGTGTGTAATTCTGCTAGTTGTCAGCGTTTTCGCCCGGTGACTCGCGACTGAAAAACGGTATGTATGGATCGATCGCTTTGAGATTCTGCTGACATGACACCACATAGACCTTCTCAAAAATTATAAGGCTTCACAGTCTGCGATCGAGTAGCAGCTTTGAAAGTTATTCGATAGAATTCTAATTAGATAAGTATCGAAATAACAACCATGTCACAACCTGAATTTCAAACGCTACTTAGTTTTTTCAAAGCCCTATCAAATGAGAGCCGCCTCAAACTCGTCGGGATTCTGGCGCAGCGTGAATACAGCGTCGAAGAACTTGCCGCGCTCGTACAACTCAAAGAACCCACGGTTTCCCACCATCTCAGCAAACTGAAAGAATTAAACCTCGTTCAAATGCGCCCCGATCGCAATACCCATTTTTACCGTCTCAACCAAGATGCTTTGCAAGATCTGAGCAAAGCGGTCTTCACCTCCGCACAGATTACAACGGTTTCTAGCGAAGTCAATCCGAATGCGTGGGAAGAAAAAGTTCTGAAAAATTTTCTAGAAGGCGATCGCTTGCGCGAAATTCCCGCGAGTCGGAAGAAACGTTGGGTCGTTCTAAAATGGCTCGTCAATCAGTTTGAGATGGGGCAACTGTATCCAGAGCGATTGCTCAATGAGATCATCAAGCGCGTTCATCCCGATACCGCCACTTTGCGACGCGAAATGATCGGATATCGCATGATGCAGCGGGAAAATGGGGTGTACTGGCGCGAACCAGAAAGCCAATGGCGAGAAGAATTAGTGCTTTGAGCCGAATTCGGGGCAGCTAGATGCAATAAACGATACTTTTCAAAAATCCTCTCAGTCCGATACTGAGGAACCGTCCGAAGTATTGCCGTTAGAAGGGTAGAATTTGTGCGAGATATCAGAAGAGTTTTGCTGTGAATTTAAAGTATGCGTTGGTACATGAATGGCTGACCCCGAAAGCAACAGGCGGATCAGAACTGGTGGTGCAAGAAATTTTGAAGCATATCGATGCTGATTTATATGCGCTAATTGATTTTGAATCTGTGAATCCGAAAAGTTATTTATACCAGCGAAAGATCGGTACAACATTTCTACAAAATTTCCCTTTTGCGCGAAATGGTGTGCAGAAATATTTGCCGTTTTTACCGATCGCGATCGAGCAACTTGACCTATACGAATACGACATTATTCTTTCTTCTTATCACGCTGTTGCAAAAGGCGTTCTCACCGCACCGCATCAACTCCATATTTGCTATTGTCATGCGCCAATGCGATATGTCTGGGATATGACTTTTGAATATCTTTGTAACAGCCGAGCAGGTCAAGGAATTCCTGGAATCTTTACTCGGTATCTGTTGCATCAATTGAGACAATGGGACGTAACATCATCAAATCGCGTCGATTATTTCATTGCCAATTCTCACCATACTGCTCGAAGAATTTGGCGCTGTTATCGACGATCGGCAGAAGTAATTTATCCGCCTGTCAACGTAGATCGTTTTTCATTTGAACCGCAAAAACAAGACTTTTATCTCACCGTTTCACGGCTAGTTGGTTATAAAAAAATATCGTTAATTGTTCAAGCATTCAATCAGTTAAATCTTCCATTAGTTGTGATTGGCAGTGGTGCAGAACTGAAGCAAATCCAGAAAATTGCAAAATCAAATATTCAAATTTTAGGATGGCAACCCGATCACGTTGTAGAGCAATATATGAAACAAGCAAAAGCGTTTATTTATGCTGCCTATGAAGATTTCGGGATTGCTCCAGTCGAAGCGCAAGCCTGCGGAACCCCAGTTATTGCTTACGGTGCAGGCGGAACCTCTGAAACTGTGAGAGACTTACGAACAAATCAATCACAAGGAACGGGAATTCTGTTTTCCACTCAAACAGAAGCCGCGATCGTCGATGCGGTTCATGCCTTTGAGCAACACCGATCTCTTTTTCAGCCTGAAATCGCGCGATCTTCTGCGCTCAAATTTCATCCCGATCTGTTTAAACAGCGGTATCTTAATTTTATCGATCGGGCTTATCAAGAATTTCAAACCCGGTTTGATTCCAAATTCGACTCGACTGGTTAAAAATACTCCCCAGATGGGGAGCAAATTTAACGATAAACGAGTCTATGGCTTTATGATCAGGACTGTGTGTGGTGTGGAACAGTAAGGAGTAAGATGACTGCCGATAGCCAATTCATTCCCGGCAAGCGGATTCGGTCGATCTTCAAGCGTGGCAAACCTTTTATTCTCAATACTTGGGACGCGCTTGATGGCGATCTTGCCAAACGCCTTTTCGATATTGCGTTTTCGCTCTCCGTTCTCATTCTCTTTTCTCCCGTCTATCTGATTCTGGCGTTGCTAATCGCCCTGAGTTCTCCGGGTCCAATTTTCTACGTTCAAGAACGGGTCGGAAAGAACTTTAAACGGTTTGGTTGCATTAAGTTCAGAACGATGGTGAGAAACGCAGACGAGGTTTTAGTTGATTTGATCAACACCTCGCCTCAGATGCGGCAGGAGTTTGAAACCAATTTCAAGCTGAAATATGATCCCCGAATTACTTGGATCGGTCGCTTCTTGCGAATTACCAGCTTAGACGAGTTTCCCCAATTCTGGAATGTGTTGATGGGCGATATGAGCGTCGTTGGTCCTCGTCCGCTCGTCGTTGAAGAACTTCCCAAATACGGAACTCATATCGAAACGGTTCTGACGATTCGCCCTGGGATCACTGGCTTATGGCAAGTTTCAGGACGCAACGATATTCCTTATCCACAGCGCATCCGCATCGATGTGTACTACGCGAGTTTCCGCAATTTTTGGCTGGATTTGTGGATTATCGTCAAAACCATCAATGTCGTCATCTTTCCCAAAAACAACGGAGCCTACTAAGTCCACGATCTCCGAAGATACCTTATCTCAGCTTCAAATTTATTCAGTGATCCGGATACCCCCGATCGTAGTTGTAATGGTTAGCAGTTTGGACGGGTTTACTTCACCGATTCGATCGCGAACGCAAATCTGTTCCTTATGAAAAGCTGAGATAGCCGTATGAGAAGGACTTCGCGAACTTGGCTTCAGCAAAACTTCTTAACTCTACAGGCTCTTAACACGCAGGCTGATCCTTTTACGGTAGGGTTGGGTGTTATTTGTGTTGAGCTTAGGGTTAACTAGGTACAGCTTGTTTCGCGTGGCCGAAATCGGGGTCTAATGAAGCAACACGGCATTTAGAAATGTCCAACCGTCTCTGTAATCGCAGGTGAGGAAAGCAAAGAATGACGCAACGTAAACGCGCACTGTTAACGGGTATCACGGGTCAAGACGGCTCTTATTTAGGAGAATTATTACTAGAACAAGGCTACGAAGTTCACGGCATTATTCGCCGCACCTCGACCTTCAATACCGATCGCATTGATCATATCTATGAAGACCCGCACGTAGAAGGCGCACGGCTATTTTTACACTACGGCGACCTCACAGACGGCACCACACTCCGCCGAATTCTCGAAGAAGTTCAGCCCGCAGAAATCTACAACTTAGGCGCGCAGTCTCACGTCCGCGTCAGCTTCGATGCTCCAGAGTACACGGCAGACGCAGTTGGAATGGGCGCACTGCGAATCTTGGAGGCGGCCCGCGACTATCAACAACGGACGGGCGCTGAAGTTCGCTACTACCAAGCGGGTTCCTCTGAAATGTACGGTAAGGTTCAAGCCGTTCCGCAAACAGAAGACACGCCGTTTTATCCTCGCAGCCCTTACGCTTGCGCGAAAGTGTTTGCACACTGGCAAACCATCAACTACCGCGAATCCTACGATATGTTCGCGTGCAACGGCATTTTGTTCAACCACGAATCTCCTCGGCGGGGCGAAACCTTTGTAACCCGTAAAATCACACGCGCTATTGCTCGAATTATGGCTGGAAAGCAGAAGAAGCTCTACATGGGCAACTTAGACGCGAAACGTGACTGGGGCTATGCCAAGGATTATGTTCGGGCGATGTGGTTGATGTTGCAGCAAGAACAACCCGATGATTATGTAGTCGCAACGGGTGAAACACATTCAGTTCATGAGTTTCTAGACATTGCCTTTGGTCGAGTGAATCTCGACTGGAAAGACTATGTTGAATTTGATGAGCGGTATTTGCGTCCCACAGAAGTCGATTTGCTCATCGGTGATCCGGCGAAAGCGAAGAAACTGTTGAACTGGGAGCCTTCTGTAACGTTTGAAGAGTTGGTGCATTTGATGGTAGATGCTGACCTTCAAGCGCTAGGGATCAGTATTGCTGGGAATGGACAATCTAAAGTAGAAGACTACGCCACCATTCGCCAGAGCTTGATTGGGGTGTCCTTCTAGGAAAATTTACACGAAACAAAGCCATGACCTCAACAACTTTAAGCCTCCAAGATAAACGCATTCTGGTCACAGGTGGAGCGGGGTTTCTCGGTCGTCAAGTGGTGCGCCAACTCTGCGCGGCGGGGGCAGATCCACAGAAAATTACCGTGCCCCGATCGCATGATTTTGATCTCCGCAAGATGGAAAATTGCCACCGCGCGGTCGATCAGCAAGATATCGTGGTTCACTTAGCGGCGCACGTTGGGGGTATTGGACTGAACCGCGAGAAACCCGCTGAGTTGTTCTACGACAACTTGATGATGGGAACGCAGTTGATCCATGCGGCTTACGAAGCAGGTGTCCAGAAGTTCGTCTGTGCGGGAACGATCTGCGCTTATCCGAAGTTCACGCCTGTTCCGTTTAAGGAAGATGACATCTGGAACGGATATCCAGAGGAAACGAATGCACCGTATGGGATTGCGAAGAAGGCGCTTTTGGTGCAGCTTCAGTCTTATCGCCAACAGTATGGATTTGATGGCATTTATTTGCTGCCTGTGAATCTATACGGCCCTGAAGATAATTTTGATCCGCGTAGTTCTCATGTGATTCCGGCGCTGGTGCGGAAGGTGTATGAGGCACAGCAGCAAGGATTAATCGAGCTTCCGGTTTGGGGGGATGGCAGTCCGACCCGCGAGTTTCTTTATGTCGATGATGCAGCGCGGGGAATTACGATCGCGACTCAAAAATACAGCGACCCCGAACCCGTGAACTTGGGCACAGGTGAGGAAATCTCGATTCGGGATTTGATCGCGCTGCTCTGCGATTTGATGGAGTTTAAGGGCGAAATTGTTTGGGAAACCGACAAGCCGAATGGTCAGCCGCGTCGCTGTTTGGATACCGAAAGAGCGAAAGAGCGCTTTGGGTTTACTGCCGAAGTTAGCTTTGAGCAAGGGTTGAAAAATACGATCGATTGGTATCGCCAAAACGCCCAGTAAAATTCGCAGCTTTGATAAGTGAGAGGCGTTCTTTGGAGCGCCTTTTTTATTTGGGAAAGCAGAAATTTGGGGCACAGAGATTTGGAAACTCGATCGTACTCATTTCCAAAGTTGCCAAGTTCAATTTCCGAATCGCGTGATTGTTTGTATCTGCAATAAACAAGTGCGTTTCGGTTGCACTAATTCCAGAAGGTTCATTTAGCAAATCTGATGCAATCGTTTGACAAAATCCATTGGAATCAAGCTTTTTAATTTTGTGATTGTAAGTATCTGCAATCCAAAGATCACCGTTAAATTCAACTTCTAAGCAGTGCTGTAATTTAGCTGTTTCTCCAGCTCCATCTACGTCGCCAAAGTTATATAAATCGCCTCCGCCACAAATAGTTTTGACTTGATTTGTTTTTAAATTAATCGATCGGATCGAACTGGTTTCGCTATCAGCAATCAACAATTCTTTCCCATTCGTCGTAATGCCACTCGGTTGAGCGAAGGCAGCTTCGTAAATTGACCCATCGAAACTCGCTTCGGCTCCAGTTCCCGCAAATGTTTGAATTGTATCTCCCTGCATTTCCCAGATTTGATGTGCGCCTGCCATTGCGATAAATAAGCGATTGCCAATTTTTTCCAAATCCCACGGCGAATTCAAATCAACGTCTAACGCCTTGCCACCATGCGGATAAATTGCTCTACTTTGATTTCCGGTTCCTGCGATCGTGCGAACAATTCTATTTTTCAAATCCACACAGCGAACCGCGTGGTTTCCCGTATCTGCAACGTAAAGCTGCTGAGTTTTTCGATCGAAAAACATCCCTTGCGGTGCTAAAAACTGAGCTTGATCGAACGAACCATCGTTTAATCCTGCATTTCCGGTTCCGACAATATCGAGAATTGCACCTTCGATCGAGCTAATCACAATTCGATGATGTCCAGAGTCAGCAATAAATAAGCGACCGTTCGCTAAGACTTTGCCAGGAAACGCAAGAGGAGAAGGTGAAAACTCCTCAAGTTTGAACTGAAGCAATTGAGGCTCGATCGCGTTCTTCTCAATCAATTCTTGAATCAATTGATCTAAAAGATTCCGCCTTCCTTCGCCTGCGATCGTCGTTACGATATACCCTTTCGGATTAATTAAAACAAAGGTCGGATAAGCCCGAACGGCATACGATTCCCAGACTTTGAAATCTCGATCGACTAAAACCGGATGCTCAATTTCGTAGCGAAGGATGGCTTGGCGAATGTTTTCTATCGCGCTTTCGTTCTCAAATTTGGCTGAGTGAACGCTGATGATAGTTAAGCGAGCGCCGTATTTCTGCTCTAAATATTTCAAATCTGGCAGACTGTGAATGCAGTTGATACAGCCATACGTCCAGAAATCGAGCAAAACGATTCGCCCTCGGAACTCTTTGAGAGACAGAGAGCGATCGACGTTTAACCAAATTAAATTTGTCGGGAACTCTGGGGCGCGAACCATAGAATCTCGCTATTCAGCGCTTTCTGAAGATAGCGCAGGTTCAGGGCTTACAACGGGTTGGGAAATACGCGGCTTTAGTGGCATTCCTAATCGGCGTTCGAGTTCAGTTTGTGGCTCAAAGTCGGATGGCGCTACCTCAGGAGCGGGTTCCTCCACAACAGGCGGCTTCTCTTCTTGAACTGGAGCTTCGGCAGGCTTCAGTTCAGGTTTTACCTCTGGTTCAGCAGGTTTTGTTTCGACTGGAACTTCGATTTCTGGAGCGGTCAGATCGCCAGGAATTGGAGTCGGAGAAGGTAGAACGATCGAGGGTTTAGATTCGGAACGTTTGAAGCGATCGAAGAAACCCGCTTTCGGTGTCTCTTTCACCTCTAAAGCAGGCTTGATCTCAACAGGTTCAGCAGGCTCAGTCTCTAAGACTTCAGGTGCTTCGCTCTCAGGTGCCGTGAGAGCGTCAGGGATCGGAGTCGGAGAAGGCAGAACGAGCGGGGGTTTCGATTCAGGGCGTTTAAAGCGATCGAAGAAATTTGCCTTCGGTGCTTCTTTCACTTCTGGAGCAGCTTGAATTAGCTCGGGTGCTTTCTCCTCTTCTGGCTGAGCTTCTTCGATTGGGGCGGGTTCCTCGATTGAAGGGACTTCATCGGGAACTGGAGGAATGACAGGGGCGATACTGGGACGCTTAAAGCGATCGAAGAATCCACCAGGAGCAGCTTTTACCGCTGGAGCTTCAGGCACGACAGGCGTAATCACTTCAGGCTGTTTAATCTCTTCTGTTTCTTCTGGCTCTGTTGTCACTTCGGGTTCAGGACTCGGCACAACAATGGGCGGAGCGCTTGGACGCTTGAAGCGATCGAAGAATCCACCTTGAGGTTTTTCTGCGGGAGCAACGATCGCAGGTGTTTCCGGCTCAGGTGACTCAGGTGCAGTCGTGGCGGGAGGTTCAATTACTTTTTCTGGTTCAGGCGATGGTTCTAGAGTGGGTGTAACGTTAGGCTCTGAACGTTTAAAGCGATTGAAAAATCCGCCTTGAGGTTTCGGTGCTTCAGCAGGCTTGGGAGTTTTCTCGATCGATGTCGGTGTTTCTTTTACTTCCAGTTCAGTTGGCTTTTCTTCAACGGGTGGCGCAACTGGAATCGGTTCGGGTGTTGGGGCAATTTTTGGAGTTTCGACAACGGGCTTGTAGTTTGGATCAACGATCGATACCGCTTGATTAAACGGAATCTCACCTCGAACAATCTTCGACAGCGTATCTTGTCCGTTCGGCTCGTAGTTAAAAACTCTCGCTGTGTTGTTGTAAACGTTCTGAACAGGATTTCCTTTCTCGTCAACGTATTCAAGTTGAACCCAGTTTTTACCCGGCTTGAATCCTTTTAGATAAATTGGTTGCCATCGATCGAGCGTAAAGCTATCGCCATTGACAGTCACTTTCACGCGCCAATCTGCTACATCATCTTTATCATCTTCCTGCGCGACGAGATGCAGCGGTGCATTAGTCAAGTAAAAGTCTAATAAAATCGGTTCCGCGCCGTAAGTTGCTTGTGGGCGACTGTAAGTTAACAGCGGCAGTTTTGGATCAGGATTATTGTTTGGCGTTTTGGTAAAAACATGAAACGTAGTTTGAGCGTATGCCCCGTCATTCTTAAAGCTCTCATGCCAAGGACGACTCGCAAAGGCTCGAAGCGTATGCGTTCCTGCTGCTAAATCCTTGAGCACGACGGGCTGGCTGACATCGTAAACAGCTTGATACGGCTGATCATCCAGAAATACATGAAGATGAGAACCCAAGCCCAATTTCTCATCTTTTTTATATAAAGGCAAATCTTTGACGTTAAATTTAACCGAAACGGTGTTGTCATCTAACACCTCATTTTGACGAGGAGAAACGATCGACACTTGCGGCTGATACTTACCTAAAAGCGGATTTAATTGCTGAATCACCTCTGGCGGCGAGGCTTCTGAAATCTTGCCTGCCAATTTCGTCGCATTTTTCGGAGCCGCCCAACTTGGTGCAACTCCGCCCAAATTCAGCAGCATTGCCAATACTAATGAGACTGAAAGAGTTCTAGCCATCCCGCGCCAGCGCATGTTCCCAAACACTAGATATTTCTCCCCATCAAACACACTTCCAACAGCGAATCGCTGTCCCTTCGGCACTATAGCGGAAAATTCAGGTCACAGGAGCGAGATCGCAACAAATCCCCGCACTTCGGCTCCAGTGATAGACTAACAGCGTTCCAATGGAATTTCTGTATGAGCAGCTTAACGGGAAAAGTCGTGATCGTGACAGGTTCTTCGCGCGGAATTGGCAGCGTGATTGCAAAAGATCTCGCTGCCCAAGGTTGTAATGTCATCATCAACTATGCAGGCAATGAAGCCGCAGCGAATTCTGTGGTTTCAGAAATCACTCAAGCGGGTGGAGCGGCAATCTCGGTTAAAGCAAATATCGGCAATGCAGAAGAGGTCAAAGCGCTGTTTGATAGCGCGATCGCTGAGTATGGCAAAGTCGATATTCTAATCAACAACGCAGGAATCAACGTTTACAAGCTCGTCAAGGATACGACGGAAGAAGACTTCGATCGTATTTTCCAAATCAACGTTAAAGGAGTCTTTCTCGCGCTTCGAGAAGCAGCGACCCGACTTGAAGAGAACGGACGCATCATTAATTTTTCAACCTCTGTGACCCGTCTAATGATGCCAACCTATGGAACTTACTCAGCAACAAAAGCAGCCGTTGAGCAATTAACGCGAGTTTTTGCTAAGGAAATTGGATCGCGTGGAATCACTGTAAACTCGATTTCTCCGGGTCCAACCAACACAGAATTATTTCTAGAAGGCAAGAGCGAAGAAACAATTCAGCGACTTGCATCAACAGCGGCACTGGGTCGAATTGGTGAACCGGAAGACATTTCGCGAGTGGTGCTGTTCCTTGCAAGCGATTCTGCTGCATGGATCACAGGGCAAAACATTGGAGTTAACGGCGGATTCGCGTAAGCAACGATCGATCGCAAAATCTCCAGCTATTTCATCAGCCACTTAACCAAACACCGCTAATTGGAGCAAATAGAGATGAGTAATCCTGTCCCGATTTCAACCCTCTTTGTCGGACTCAACGGATTGATTGCCTTTGGGCTGTCTTACATCGTCGTTATGGAACGAACAAGCACGAGAGTTTGGCATGGAGAAACGCGATCGGATGTCTCAAATCAGCCGAATTACCTTGAAAAGCCTGGAAAATGGGCAGCTTTTATCGAGGCGTATACTCAGAAAAGTGTCGCAACCAAAGACGGGGATGACGGTCTGCTACAGCGAAAAGTCAGAGCCTACGGAAATTTCGTCGAGTACGTACCGTTAGCATTACTGTTTATCTTGACCCTTGAACTGATGAATGCTCAAAGCACATTGCTTTGGCTGTTAGGAAGCACATTGACGATTAGCCGAATTGCCCATGCTTGGGGCTTGATTAGAACCTACGGACCGTCTCCCGGTCGTGCGATCGGCTTTTTCTTGACTTGGTTCGCTTATCTGGTCGGTGCGGGTGCCTGTCTCTATTACGGTGTCATTGGGGTTTTGACATAAAAATAGCGGGATCAACGGCTCGATCTCAGAGCTAAAACAATTTTTACAACGTTTTATTAATAAAAAGCTCGAAAAATATCAATATGCTCGATCGATTTCATTGTAATTTTCAATTCTTGAGCTATGTAAAGTTAATTGTTAACCTCTTGACTTTTCATCGTCATTCAAAAGCTGAGACCCAGGCAGTGTCAAGAAATCCTCAATTTTGAATTATTGTTAATAACCTTCAAAAACGTTTTCATGAAAGACCTATAATGACCCATTGAGAACCCACGAAGGCACATCCCGAATCACGGGAGCCAACTGGAACCTTAAACCAAGCTCGACGCTGCACTTTAGCGACAACGCAACTAGGTCTTATAAGCCTCAGTCATTCCGTTGCAGTCAGGGCTTAACAGAAGGGTTTAAGACCAGTCGCCTGATAGGGATACCTCGTACCTTGTCTAGAGAGAGGAGAGTCTCAATGACAATTAGCCCACCGGAGCGCGAGGCAAAGGTGCGGGTCGTCGTTGATAAAGATCCCGTTCCTACTTCTTTTGAGAAGTGGGGGCAGCCGGGACACTTCGATCGCACCCTATCCAAAGGACCCAAAACCACCACCTGGATTTGGAACCTCCACGCAAACGCTCACGATTTCGATAGCCATACAAGCGACTTAGAAGACGTTTCCCGCAAAATTTTTAGCGCACACTTCGGGCATTTGGCCGTTGTGTTCATTTGGTTGAGTGGAATGTACTTCCACGGCGCTAAGTTTTCAAACTACGAAGCATGGCTCGCCAACCCCACTGGAGTCAAACCCAGCGCCCAGGTTGTGTGGGACATCTTCGGTCAAGAAATTCTTAACGCGGATGTCGGCGGCGGCTTCCACGGGATTCAAATCACATCTGGATTTTTCCAAATCTGGCGTGCTGCTGGCATTACCAACACTTTCCAACTCTATGTCACCGCAATCGGCGGCTTGGTCATGGCGGGTCTGATGTTGTTTGCGGGCTGGTTCCACTATCACAAGCGCGCTCCGAAACTGGAATGGTTCCAGAACGTGGAGTCGATGCTGAATCACCACCTTTCCGGTTTGTTCGGACTCGGTTCGCTGTCGTGGGCTGGACACCAGATCCACGTTGCACTGCCGATTAACGAACTGCTCGATCGGGGCGTTCCTGCGGATAAGATTCCTTTGCCTCATGAGTTCATCTTGAACCCGCAACTGATGGCAGACATCTATCCCAGCTTCGCTAAAGGTCTTATTCCTTTCTTCACCCTGAACTGGGGTGAATATGCAGACTTCCTCACCTTCAAAGGTGGATTGAACCCGGTCACGGGCGGACTTTGGCTGACGGATAGCGCGCATCACCACTTGGCGATCGCTGTGTTGTTCATCATCGCTGGACATATGTACCGCACCAACTGGGGAATCGGCCACAGCATCAAGGAAATCCTTGAAGCGCACAAAGGGCCGTTCACTGGGGAAGGTCACAAGGGACTTTATGAGAACCTAACGACTTCTTGGCACGCGCAATTGGCAATTAACTTGGCAATGGTTGGCTCTTTGAGCATCATCGTTGCTCAACATATGTATGCGATGCCTCCTTACCCCTACTTGGCAACTGACTACGCAACGCAGTTGTCAATCTTTACCCACCATATGTGGATTGGTGGATTCTTCATCGTTGGGGGTGCGGCTCACGCTGCAATCTTCATGGTGCGCGACTACGATCCAGTTGCGAATCAAAACAACCTGCTCGATCGCGTTCTGCGTCACCGCGATGCCATCATTTCTCACTTGAACTGGGTTTGTATCTTCTTGGGCTTCCATAGCTTCGGTCTGTACGTTCACAACGACACGATGCGTGCTTTGGGTCGTCCTCAAGATATGTTCTCGGATACCGCAATTCAACTCCAGCCAGTGTTCGCGCAGTGGATTCAAAACCTCCACACGCTTGCTCCGGGTGGAACCGCTCCGAACGCTTTGGCTCCTGCTAGCTATGCCTTCGGTGGTGGAACGATCGCGGTCGGTGGCAAAGTTGCCATGATGCCGATCGCACTGGGTACGGCGGACTTTATGGTTCACCACATCCACGCTTTCACGATTCACGTTACAGTCCTCATCCTCTTGAAGGGTGTTCTGTTTGCGCGTAGCTCACGTCTGATTCCTGATAAAGCGAATCTTGGTTTCCGCTTCCCGTGCGATGGTCCGGGTCGTGGCGGTACTTGCCAAGTTTCCGGTTGGGATCACGTCTTCCTCGGTCTGTTCTGGATGTACAACTCCTTGTCGATCGCAATCTTCCACTTCAGTTGGAAAATGCAGTCGGATGTTTGGGGCACAGTTGCACCAGATGGAACGGTCGATCACGTGACGGGCGGCAACTTCGCTCAGAGTGCGATCACAATCAACGGTTGGTTGCGTGACTTCCTGTGGGCACAAGCCGCACAGGTGATTGGATCTTACGGTTCAGCACTGTCGGCTTACGGACTTCTATTCTTGGGCGCTCACTTTGTTTGGGCATTCAGCTTGATGTTCCTATTTAGCGGACGTGGCTACTGGCAAGAACTAATCGAATCGATCGTTTGGGCGCACAACAAGCTCAAAGTTGCACCGTCAATTCAGCCTCGTGCATTGAGCATCATTCAAGGACGAGCTGTGGGCGTTGCTCACTACCTATTAGGTGGAATTGTCACAACATGGGCATTCTTCCTAGCTCGATCAATATCAATCGGATGAGCGAGGATTAACAAACAGCTATGGCAACTAAGTTCCCAAAATTTAGTCAAGACCTTGCCCAAGATCCAACAACTCGTCGGATTTGGTATGGAATTGCCACCGCACACGACTTTGAAAGTCACGACGGAATGACGGAAGAAAAGCTTTACCAAAAGCTTTTCGCAACGCACTTCGGTCACTTGGCAATCATCTTCTTGTGGACATCGGGAAGCATTTTCCACGTTGCTTGGCAAGGTAACTTTGAACAGTGGATCAAAGATCCGCTGAATATTCGGCCGATCGCTCACGCGATTTGGGACCCTCAGTTCGGTAAGCCTGCGGTGGAAGCTTTCACCCAAGGCGGTGCGAACTATCCGGTCAATATTTCCTACTCTGGTCTGTATCACTGGTGGTACACGATCGGCATGAGAACCAATGCAGATTTGTATCAAGGTTCGATCTTCTTGCTGATCCTGTCAGCAGTCCTCCTGTTCGCAGGTTGGTTGCACCTCCAGCCGAAATTCCGTCCGAGCTTGGCTTGGTTTAAGAACGCTGAATCGCGTCTGAACCACCACTTGGCAGGATTGTTCGGAGTCAGTTCACTGGCTTGGGCAGGTCACTTGATCCACGTCGCGATTCCCGAATCTCGCGGACAGCACGTGGGTTGGGATAACTTCTTGTCTACCATGCCGCACCCCGCAGGCTTGGCTCCTTTCTTCACGGGAAACTGGAGCGTGTATGCGGAGAATCCGGATGGCGCAGGTCAAATCTTTGGCACGGCGCAAGGAGCAGGGACGGCAATCTTGACTTTCCTCGGTGGATTCCATCCGCAAACAGAATCACTGTGGCTGACCGATATGGCTCACCACCACTTAGCGATCGCGGTGATCTTCATCGTGGCGGGTCATATGTACCGCACCAACTTTGGGATCGGTCACAGCATCCGGGACATTCTGAACGCTCACAAGCCGCCAGCAGGTGGTTTGGGCAGTGGTCACACTGGACTGTATGACACCGTAAACAACTCCTTGCACTTCCAATTGGGTCTTGCCCTGGGTGCATTGGGTACCATCACTTCTTTGGTCGCGCAGCATATGTATTCGCTGCCGCCCTATGCCTTCATGTCGAAGGACTTCACCACACAAGCAGCACTGTACACCCATCACCAGTACATTGCAGGCTTCCTGATGGTTGGAGCGTTCGCACACGGAGCGATCTTCTGGGTTCGTGACTACGATCCAGATCAAAACCAAAACAACGTGCTTGCACGAATCTTGGGTCACAAAGAAGCAATCATCTCGCACTTAAGCTGGGTGTCGCTGTTCTTGGGCTTCCATACTCTCGGTCTGTACGTCCATAACGATGTTGTGGTTGCTTTCGGAACTCCTGAAAAGCAAATCCTGATCGAGCCTGTGTTTGCTCAGTTCATTCAGGCTTCCCACGGTAAGGCACTGTATGGTTTCAACACCCTACTGTCGAATGCGGATAGCATTGCTTCCAACTCTGGTGCAGCTTATCTGCCCGGTTGGTTGGAATCGATCAATAGCGGCGTAAACTCGCTGTTCTTGACGATCGGTCCTGGTGACTTCTTGGTTCACCATGCGATCGCGCTCGGTCTGCACACCACCACTTTGATCTTGGTCAAGGGTGCGTTGGATGCTCGCGGATCGAAGCTGATGCCGGATAAGAAAGACTTTGGCTACGCATTCCCTTGCGATGGGCCGGGTCGTGGCGGTACTTGCGATATTTCCGCATGGGACTCCTTCTATCTCGCAATGTTCTGGATGTTGAATACGATCGGTTGGGTTACGTTCTACTGGCACTGGAAGCATTTGGCGATCTGGTCTGGAAACGTGGCTCAGTTCAACGAAAGCTCGACCTATCTGATGGGTTGGCTACGTGACTACCTGTGGCAGTATTCGGCTCCGCTGATCAACGGCTACAACCCGTATGGCATGAACAACTTGGCGGTTTGGGCTTGGATGTTCCTCTTTGGGCACTTGGTCTGGGCAACGGGCTTTATGTTCTTGATCTCGTGGAGAGGCTACTGGCAAGAATTGATCGAAACGCTGGTGTGGGCGCATGAGCGCACTCCGTTAGCGAACTTGATTCGCTTCAAGGATAAGCCAGTTGCTTTATCGATCGTTCAAGGTCGGTTAGTCGGTCTGGTTCACTTCGCCGCAGGTTATGTGCTGACGTATGCAGCCTTCGTGATTGCGGCTACTGCTGGTAAGTTCGGTTGATCGAACTGATTGTGGTAGATAGATAAAAGAAATCCCTCACCTTTATCGGTGGGGGATTTTTAGTTTTTCTTGAAATTTGGGTGTCATGCCTGCTTGCAGTGCATCTTCTACAATCGAAGTAGAAGCAACGGAGTAATGACCGATGAGTTCTGAGCAAAAGTTAGTGGCGAAGTGGCGAAGCCTGACTCCTGTAAAACAACAACAGGTGCTGAATTTTGTTGAGCATTTGAAATCTGAAGAGTCGGATCAATCAAAGGAAGAGATACTGTCGCCTAAAGTTGAGAGGATACGGGGGCAACCATTAACGTACTTCCCTACACACTGGAACAACAGTTAGGGTTGATTTGAGAAGAGCAACTTCCTCTTGAAGAACTAGCAGGGAATCTTGCCGCATTTGAATGTCGAGGCGTTCGGTTAATCGGAATCATTGAGCCTTTCTCACCTGTTCGTCTTGTCTTTGCTTGGACAAAGAGCGATTTTGTTCCTCTAATTCTTGGACAAATCAACTTCTTTCAAGCTTTTCAAGTATGCTTTGATGGGTCAGATCAAATATTCACAATTTTGCCTAAGTGAATGGCGCTCGCATTTGACAAGAATAATACGATCTCTTGGTCTATCTGATTGGTGTTGTCGATCGTTCAAGCTCGGTTGGTCGGTCTAGTTCACGGCGGATCACGACTGAACCTGAGTTCGGGTTAGGCCGGGAGGAGCAAATTGTGGTCAATCGCAATCGACGGCTTCTTTGGTTGATGGCAATAGGCAATCAATCCGCCCAGAATATTAACAAAACAGTTGACCGGAGAACGGTGTCAAGTGACCGGAGAACGGTGTCGAGAATGCTCGATCTGAGAAATGTTCTTCAACTGGTCGATAATGGTTTCGATAATCGAGCGTTTGCGGAGCATCAGTCGGTCGTTGAGGGGCATCAATCGCTGTTTCATGTTGCGTTTGAGCTTGGTGATCAGTTGAATGCCTGCGGTTTTGAGCAGTTGTTTTGCTAACTTCTGCGAGACGTAGCCCTTGTCCGCGAACACTTTGCCAAACAACTGCTGCAATAATTGCGGTACAGGTGTGCGGTCATCGGTATTGCCGGGAGTCAGCGTGATATTGAGCAACTCGGCCTCGGTCATTGACGACGAGATGCAACTTGAAGCCGAAGAACCAATCGACCGAGGTCTTGCCCCGCGCGGCTAAGTCTTCAAACACTTTGTGCTGGGAAATGCGGCGGTTGTGACAGACTCGGAGCGCGGTGGAGCCCATAAAACTGATGCCGCTGCACTTGCCAAAACACGAGCGCAAATAGGCGCACATCGGCACTAGGGGATCTGCAAGGAAATAGGATACCTATCCTACGAAGTCGGAACAATCGTGATATCCCACTTAGGCAACAACTCAGATCGCTGCCAAAACGGGAGGTATGTTTCTAGTTCTGGAGAAAGGACTTTGATTGCTTTTTCGTAGTTCTGATGCAGCAGATGGACAATCGGAGACACCCCCTTCCAGGTCATGTTCGCTGCTCAACATCTAGAGCAATCCTAGATGATTCATGAGTAAGATGAGGAGCAAGGTTCTTCTTTAGGGATGCGTGAAATGCCAGCCGAACTCAAAGCATTTATCCAGTCAAATCCCGACCCGCGAGAATTGAAACGCGCCAT